>Ga0209201_1002403_pt1 | contig 18483 bp, 15 predicted proteins | sample AD_UKC055_MetaG_FD_184411 | JGI IMG/M metagenome (GOLD analysis project Ga0209201, IMG submission 184411) | Active sludge microbial communities of municipal wastewater-treating anaerobic digesters from USA - AD_UKC055_MetaG (SPAdes) (version 2) | ecosystem: Engineered > Bioreactor > Anaerobic >...
AAGTTCCTGAATCGTCTTTTCTCCCTTAATCGCCTCAATGGCAACCTTCGCCTTGAATCCTTTGTCATAGTGTTTACGCATAGTGAACTCTATGCCTCCTTTTACTATCTTTGCAAGAAGGCTTCTGTCCACCTTATTTTTATTCCAAAATGGTCCAAATTCTAGGGCTCGGTATATCTATAGAGATATTGTGCCCAGCCACCTATAAGGATAACGCTGGATATAACATGGGCATCATCAAGAGCGTCTAGGACTTTGGCAAATATATCTAAACTATCGGACATTGAGCATTTTCCTTAATTGTTTGATATCATTATTAATCGCTTTGAGTTCGCTGGTCATCTTTCTGCGTTGTTCTATGCGGTTTGTAATCTCATTCGCCTTAGGGCTTCCTAATCGACCAATGTAATCTGTTCTTATAATTTTTCCATCTCGATATGCCAAATATACATATTTCCCCCCTCGTTTTATCTTAATCGAAATTGATCCCTGTGGCATTTTAGCAATTTTTACCATATATTGTTTCTTAAGAGTTTCTAACCGTTCCAGTTCTTCTTCAAGTATTGAATCCATAACCGCCATTTTTTGCTACCTTTCTAGTTACCCAACATCATTAATAGTATCATATTATGTTGGGTAACACAAGATGCAAGTTTCTTATTCTCAAAGGGTGCGAAATTCGAGAGGGGCGAGCACTTCGCAATTTGCATAACAGCGAAGAGCTGCGCTGAGTATCTCGACCCAATCGTGGATAAGGAGTAGGCTGATGTAAAATCAATAATCTTACGCGTTTCAATCCACGCGCCCGTGTGGGGCGCGACTTACCAGACACATCGCTCCAGCTCGGAACCCATGTTTCAATCCACGCGCCCGCGTGGGGCGCGACGAGAGCCTTGCGATTAGATAAGGAGGAGCAAAATGGTTTCAATCCACGCGCCCGCGTGGGGCGCGACCCAAAGCCTAAGTAATACCCTATCTGGATCGAACGGTTTCAATCCACGCGCCCGCGTGGGGCGCGACAGTGCTATGTGCGGCACAAGTTAAAGATGCTGAAGTTTCAATCCACGCGCCCGCGTGGGGCGCGACCTATTCCCCGCAACGTGCCTCCTAGCTTATCACGAGTTTCAATCCACGCGCCCGCGTGGGGCGCGACAATCGCATTGATGGGATGGGTTGCAACAAAAGACGTTTCAATCCACGCGCCCGCGTGGGGCGCGACAGGGGAATCCGCCACATTTTATCAGCCCTGTCCCTGTTTCAATCCACGCGCCCGCGTGGGGCGCGACATTCTAGTAATAGCAATCGACAAAAACGCTACAGGGTTTCAATCCACGCGCCCGCGTGGGGCGCGACAAAAGTTTGAATGAAAAATCTTTTAATGAAGCTAATGTTTCAATCCACGCGCCCGCGTGGGGCGCGACCGCCGTTGATAATGATCCAACTCTCCTCACTGCAGTTTCAATCCACGCGCCCGCGTGGGGCGCGACTTCAGCGTTACACTTATTTCATACTTCGAGGGGGTGTTTCAATCCACGCGCCCGCGTGGGGCGCGACGAGTTTTGGATCAACGATCAGGGGAGTTTCGCATGGTTTCAATCCACGCGCCCGCGTGGGGCGCGACAGGCCCAGGTCTACGAGATTACCAAAGGCATAAGAGGTTTCAATCCACGCGCCCGCGTGGGGCGCGACATGGGTATGTTAGGGATGCTCCAGCAGCAGGCTCCGGTTTCAATCCACGCGCCCGCGTGGGGCGCGACCTAGAGATATGGTTGCCAGTAAATGCTGCGGGTGTGTTTCAATCCACGCGCCCGCGTGGGGCGCGACGTGGTATAATGTGTGCCATGCTTGTCGGTCTTAAGTTTCAATCCACGCGCCCGCGTGGGGCGCGACCTTAATAAGAGGGAAAGAGGAGGATATTATGAGTGTTTCAATCCACGCGCCCGCGTGGGGCGCGACGATTTGTTGCGCCATATAATTCATGGCTGAGAACGTTTCAATCCACGCGCCCGCGTGGGGCGCGACTAGCTCCTTTCGTCCATTTCTCTAAGCCATGCTATGTTTCAATCCACGCGCCCGCGTGGGGCGCGACGGTATAGAGAGCTAACAAATGTATAGCGCTTTTCAAGTTTCAATCCACGCGCCCGCGTGGGGCGCGACCGGCTGACGTGTACGCTGGGAAGTGGGACGGCTCGTTTCAATCCACGCGCCCGCGTGGGGCGCGACTGTCCAAATTCTGTAAAGTAAACAGCAAATTGCTGGTTTCAATCCACGCGCCCGCGTGGGGCGCGACGGAATATCCCATTATTTATAGACGCATCGCCTTTGTTTCAATCCACGCGCCCGCGTGGGGCGCGACGAGGGTCTAGAGGCCCCCAGCTATAGACCACCTTGTTTCAATCCACGCGCCCGCGTGGGGCGCGACAGAAAATGGTTTAGAGTAGCCCCAGTCCATTGCACAGTTTCAATCCACGCGCCCGCGTGGGGCGCGACAGCGCATTCGCTTACCCATTAACAGGTAGTCATGAGTTTCAATCCACGCGCCCGCGTGGGGCGCGACCAGTCTTCTTTGGCAGATTGGCAGCGACGCGCTAGCGTTTCAATCCACGCGCCCGCGTGGGGCGCGACAGGGCAGGCACTTGCACGGGTAGAGGAGCTTGCGTTTCAATCCACGCGCCCGCGTGGGGCGCGACCCGTAGAATCTTTGTACGCCATGATTCATACGACATCGTTTCAATCCACGCGCCCGCGTGGGGCGCGACGAGGATGATAATGAGTAATTTTATGGCATACGCAGTTTCAATCCACGCGCCCGCGTGGGGCGCGACCAACACAAGGATCGTAGTCGATAAGCCCATAATAGTTTCAATCCACGCGCCCGCGTGGGGCGCGACGGGACCGGCTATGGGAGAAATGCTATCCGACACGCGTTTCAATCCACGCGCCCGCGTGGGGCGCGACCTGGAAATATGGTCAACAGTAAACGCGGAGGGTGTGTTTCAATCCACGCGCCCGCGTGGGGCGCGACGGTATGAAAGACCTCGCAACTCAATACCATGAGAGTTTCAATCCACGCGCCCGCGTGGGGCGCGACCCGCAGTTTAGAAAAATGATAACGGAAGCAAAGAGTTTCAATCCACGCGCCCGCGTGGGGCGCGACCTGATGAGGCGCGGGAAGAAGAAGCGCAAGACTACGTTTCAATCCACGCGCCCGCGTGGGGCGCGACAGTGTGGGATGAGGTAGACAAGCGCATAAGCATTGGTTTCAATCCACGCGCCCGCGTGGGGCGCGACGGAAGATTTTCAGGCTCCTATGAGCAGCTTACAGGTTTCAATCCACGCGCCCGCGTGGGGCGCGACCATTTTAGCCACACAAAAGCTAGCAAAATACACAGTTTCAATCCACGCGCCCGCGTGGGGCGCGACCCGCGAGGTCATAGAGCGTAAGAGCTGCCAAATCAGTTTCAATCCACGCGCCCGCGTGGGGCGCGACCGAAGAGAATAAACGAGATTGCTGCCGAAGATCCTGTTTCAATCCACGCGCCCGCGTGGGGCGCGACGTGGCGGCGCTTCTCCGATGACCTACTGGGATTATGTTTCAATCCACGCGCCCGCGTGGGGCGCGACTTCCGTTTTTGACATATCTTTACAAACATATTGATGTTTCAATCCACGCGCCCGCGTGGGGCGCGACATATCGGCTTAAACTGATCCTCAACTACCGTGGATGTTTCAATCCACGCGCCCGCGTGGGGCGCGACGTGTTCATCCCAAACCATTTTTAGCCTCCTACCAAGTTTCAATCCACGCGCCCGCGTGGGGCGCGACAGCGTTTTTGTGCAGTCATCGAGCTTCTTGAAGTTGTTTCAATCCACGCGCCCGCGTGGGGCGCGACAACACTCAGTAACAGGTAGTGATGGGCAGTGGACAGTTTCAATCCACGCGCCCGCGTGGGGCGCGACAGAATGAGCGACGACGATTAAAAGCTTTAGTGAGTTTCAATCCACGCGCCCGCGTGGGGCGCGACTCATAAGAAACCCTACCTTGTCCATCACCGACAACGTTTCAATCCACGCGCCCGCGTGGGGCGCGACATATTTCACGATGAGATCTCCAGTATCAAGCTCGTTTCAATCCACGCGCCCGCGTGGGGCGCGACCGACGTTCGGGAGATGCTGCGCAGGATTTCGTTATGTTTCAATCCACGCGCCCGCGTGGGGCGCGACGAGACGCAATCGATGGATCGGGTGAATCTTCGGGGGGTTTCAATCCACGCGCCCGCGTGGGGCGCGACATGTGCCCCGTACTTGATGCGATTGAAGATGATGAGTTTCAATCCACGCGCCCGCGTGGGGCGCGACGCCTTTTCATTTGCCTTTTTCATCTCATCCATTGCGTTTCAATCCACGCGCCCGCGTGGGGCGCGACTATATACGATTTAATTATATGCAATAAATTAAATTAAATCAACTGAAATGCGACCCTTTAGAACGAGAAGAAAAAAGCTCCTCACAATTCCTTCCCTTGATTTTCAAAGATCGATACATAAGAGAATTAGCTATAGTGCGAAGATTCTGGATTTTTCTGTGTCATTACGCTTCGCGTGGATTCGCATCCTCGCCGACACAAAGCAAGGAGACGATGCGCTGTCAAAATCACAAAAGCATACCCTATACTCATTCTAAACAACCAAAGGATCATCAAGATCAAGACTGGGTTTTGCTCCAATATGTTCAACTCTATGCTTCCAATTCGATCCAAGATAATAATATCGCAAACTATCATGATCCTTATCAATAATAGCTTCAAGTTGGCTTTTTAGAGCTACCCATTGCGCGGGCTCCACAATACATTCGAAAACACTACATTGTACTCTTTGACCAAAATTGAGGCATGTCTTGGCTACATGGCGCAATCTTCTTTTGCCTCCAGGAGATGTGATCGCTACATCATAACTCACTAGTACAAACATTTGTCACCTCCAGAAAAATGGCGGATAGCCATCTATGTCTCCGCGGATGAATCTCGCCATGAGGTTTGCTTGAACAAAAAACAAGAGCCCAAGCGGAATTTTTTCCTCAATGTAGGGATGAAAAATCTCATCTTGTTTTCTGTTTTGATATTCAACAAGCACGGTTTTTCTTGTTGAATCGTCCATTATGACTGCGCCGCTCTCAGCTTTTTTGAAACCATTTGGAGCAACTTGTCTTCTATTTATTAAAGAGAGCACAAGACGATCGGCAATAACTGGACGGAATTCTTCCATGATGTCAAGAGCAAGACCAGGCCTTCCAGGGCGATCTCGATGAAGAAACCCAACTGCTGGATCAAGCCCCACGGTCTCTAACGCAGATCGCACATCATGAACTAGCAAAGTATATACAAAAGATAAAAGGGCATTGACAGGATCGAGAGGAGGCCTTCGGTTTCTTTCATTGAATATGAAATCATTTTTCTGATCGACAATTAATTGATTGAACACGGCAAAATATTCTGAGGCTGCCATACCTTCAATCCCGCGTATTTCGTCTAAATCAACAACATGAGGAAGCGCACCCATGAGCCTATCTATAGAAGCAGAAGCGCTCTTTATTGCAGTTATATTGATCTTATCGCCATGATCGCGAATAGCCCGATTCATGACCAATCGCGAATTCGCAAGTTTGCCCGTTACGATATTCGCAGCGATTTTAGCTGTCTTATCGGGATTATCTGCTATGCGGTATTGCTCTCGACGAAGAAGGACATTACCAGAAACAGGCCCTTGTACCGAAGCAAGAAAATTACCATTCTCTGTAAGAAATGATATACTTATGTCATGTTCTGCACAGAATCCAAGCAGAAAAGGAGAACAAAGCACATTACCAAAACATACGATACCGCCCAGTGTGTGGACAGGCAACTGAAGGAGCTTTTGTTGTTCTCGCTCAACTATGATGGTTTCGCCTTCTTTGTGAATATATGAACCTTGGGAAGTGACATATAGTGTGTTGAGAAGCTTTCTCATTCTCTCCTTCCTCTATTGCATATTATCATTGATCCAAATCTTCTCTTGCTGCGCTAACCTGTGAGCGTATAAAACGATCGACCTCTTTTCCTCCAGATCCGGCGCTTTTTGGCATGCATACCTCTAAAAGAGAACATCGATCGCATCTGCGCTTTTGATATTCGGCTGAAGGGGTTATCCCAGAAGACTGCAATTGCCGTATTCTTGCTATAAGCTCAACAGTCTTCGCTCTCAGAGCTCCATCGAGATTCACGGTTGTTCTACGATGCTCCTGCAGATAATACAGCTGTCCGGTTCCTATTGTGATATTAAGCATCTCTTCTAGGCATAAAGCTTGAGCGCAGAGCTGTACGCGATCTACATCCTCCTCTTTGTTCCTCCCGCGTTTGAATTCTACTGGCACTGCCTCAGCAACAGTCCCCCCTGGGGCAAGGTAGATCTCAACAAGATCACATTTTCCTATCAAACCATAGTTTAGAGAGCGCACAGCCATACTATATTCTTGACGGAAGAGTCTTCGAGATTCACGATGTTCCACATCGACTCGCTCGTGGAGGACCCTTCCTTCGGCGGTGAAAAGGTTTTCCTCCCAGACCTGCTCGATATGGATCAAAGCATACTGCCGCTCGCAAAAGAGAATGTGCTGGAGCGAAGAGAGAGGAATCAAATCATCTTCTGAATACAAGAGATTAGCCTCCTGTCATAATATCGCCCGCCCATAGCCGAGTAAGGAATTAGCGCCAGGACAAAATATCGATACCATCGAGCCTTCGAGTACGGGATTCCCTGCATACGAGGTAGAAGTGCTTGATTTTTCCTTATAGCATGAGATAGATCGCCAATATGAAAGGCGCGATGAAGGTTTTCGGTAATCGAGATAGGCTTTGAGTTCCATGAAAATATAGTGCTCGAAGAATTCACCAAAGTCTGCACCTTCGGGCACTATTGGAGGGAGCCGCCTCAATATACGCACGACCCCGATATCAAAGAAGTAGAACTTTGCAGTTTTGATCGCCTTTCTCTTCAATGTCGATGTATATGGCAAAAGTTCATAACCAAGCATTGTATCGATGAGAATCTGGAACCAAAGGCATACGGTTTGACGCAGTACTTGCGCATCGTTTGCAATGTTGGTGTAGTTGATTATCTTTGCGTTTACGGTTGCTGCTGTTTGCAGAAAACGAGCAAAGGCAGGGAGGTTGCGTGCTTCCACTTCTTGTCGTATCAGAGTCGGATCAAGGAGCCGTAGTCGAAGGCCTCCATCAAGCAGGTTGTAGCTCAAAACAGGATGTGACTCGAGTTGCTCCTGAACATACGAAGATTCCCCTATCTGCCGTGGGCCAAAGAGAAATACTGACCGCTGGCTAACGGAAGAAGCTATATCCAGGACTCTATGGCGATAATCGCGCTGCATGTATACTCTCCAAAATTCTAATAATCGCCAAAAATATTAATGATTATAATGTTAAATACCATGAGAGTTCGGCTATTAATAATTTCCATGAAATCATATGGACGCATGCAGCCAAGTACTCTTCTTGCCTATTTTGTGGTACCCAAGAAAAAGGCAATATCTTCCTAAAATAGCTATCTTCTTTATTAAAAATATTGAGGTTAAGCTTCAAGATCATTCTCCTTTAATGATCTCACATTCTAATCCAGGGAGCTCGGCCAGATCGATCTGATAGTCATCAATACTTTTCGGCTCAGCAATACCATCTTTGACTTTAATATTGAGCAAGCGATGGACCTTAGCTGAAGAATATTGACCATTAGGACTATTATGTTGCCACCAGTACAAACGATAAACTTCCATACTTCCTTCGGGACGAGCAGAAGAAGCGTCATTAACGAATAGTGTCCTTATGGCTTCTTTGATTGCTTTGGCGTCTTCATCCGAGAAAAAGGTTTTAGTAGCAAGCTGTGGATTCATGCTGCCATAAAACACATATACACCGTGATCGACACGATGCTTCATGCCCATTGTGTCAGGGCCACGTTCATTCTCAGCTTCATTACTAGCACTTTTAGTGATCTGGATACTTGAAACTCGGTCCAGGACTGGAGCAACTGAGAATGCAGAATGAATAGAAACCGGCCCACGAACAGAAATTGAAATACCGCTGCTATCTTCTTCACCTTCATTCTTTTTACCCTTCTTGGCACTATACGGAAACACCTGCCCAAAAGCGCGTACGTCGATCCAGGCTTTACAAGCAGCTTCCTGGTATTTTTTCTTGTCCTTTGGATTAACATCCTTTAGTACACCTTCAGCACGCGCACGCAAGCTTGGATACTGGTCGACTCTATTATCTTCGGATTGTACAAAAATAGGATAATTCATATCCTGCAATCTATTTCGTATTTTGCGCTTGATTGCGACATCAGAGATTTCGCCCAAGTTGTCATAGGTAATCCGAGGTCGGTTGCCATTAAGTGGGTCACCATTTGGATTAGCGTGATTAACACAGATAATAGCTGCAAAATCAATCTTGTTCGTAAGTATATCCATACCTTTACTCCTTAAGTAGAATAAATTTATCAAACTTCCTTCGTATCTTCCTCTGCACGAGGAGCAATTTCTTTCTTTTCCCACATTTTCTGGCGTTGACAATAGTAACCTAGAAGGTATTCACCACTAAGTGGACTGTCGTCGATGAAATCTTCAGGACAGAATAGCGCCTCCACCTCTCCTATCAATGTTTTATAATACGAAGCAGCATTTCCTTGCCTTATGAGATAAGGGATAAGCAACTCATGAATCTGCTTCCAAGTTCTGAAAGGACGCTGCGAAAAGTGTTGCATGTAGCGAGTCGCGTTAGTTGGGCGGTTCTTTTCTGCCTTTGATAGGGTACGTTCTTCGAGAACATCTGCTATCGCTAAGAGCCGGCCATAAAGGTAGTCCCTTGTAGCTCTGGCTTCATCAAGTGCCATAGAATACTCCTCCTTTTCTTCTCTATATTTTCTATATAAAGCACAAGCAATGCTTAATGTCTTTTCCCATTGCCAATTCTCTATACTGACTTTGTTTGAAGCACGTCTCACAACAGACTCTACAATATCCCGCGGAATAGGTTGCCCATCTACGATACATGGAAGCAGCCGCTTGATCGTTGCTTTTCTCAGTTTCGAATCTAGGTCATATTTTGAATTTTGTTTTTTCGCATAGGCGGCTTCAGCAATATCGGCAGGAGCTGGTGCACCATAGAAAGGAATAAAGTGCTTCTCAGTTTTCCCTTGATCATTTGTCTTTTCGATATAATGATACATGTGCCTCCATGCACAAGTCTCATGCCATCTATTGATACGTTGAAGAAAGTCGGAACAGGTCAATAAATTATAATAAACTATAGACAATCGCCCAGGCGTAGCGGAGTCTACCGCCATAACGACTACGCTGTTGGTCTGCCCAATTTCTTTGCTATATCCGGCTATTCTCTTATCTAGTCTCACAGCTGTCTCTTGAGCTGTATCGACATTGGGGCTCGTGTCGGCAGCCATGTTTCCATAGAGTAGCTCCCAAGTGCCGTCAGTCGGCTGTGGCGGCTTGGCTCCATTAATTGCCCAGGCTACTATAGCCATATCGTCCTTTGCATACCCTTGTCGACTGATAAGCCAGGCAAGAGCATTGTGAGCCTTCTGAGAAGTTTCAAGCCCGACACTACAGGCCTGTTTATCATCCGTGAAACGTCCTAGGAAGGTAAAGCCACTGGTATCATTTGAAGAGATTAATTTTCTCCCATCTCCTTCTCGTAGGATATACTTAGGATGATTTGTTGTTATTATTTGTTCTGAACCTGTCACCATGCAAGTAAAAATGCGATCCTCACGAGGGATATTGTGTCGTACATAATCTAAATAGAAATTTGACCAACTATCCCATAGAGTCTTATCGCACCAAACACGATGCTCTGTACTATCGGACGATTCCACTATCCAGCGAACAAATGCTTCATCTTGAGAATTTACTCGTGAGAAAATGTCTTTTGCATTTCTATCCCTATGCACTGCTTCTTTTTTAGCTAGTTTTCCATTTTCTCCTATTATAAGGATTTTATTCTCAACTAGATCTCCAATGAGTGTATTACCTTGTCTATCTTCCCCTTTAATGTATTTCAATACTGCTTCAATTTTGGGATGTCCAAACCTGGAGTTACACCATTTTGATAATAACTCAACATAGTTCCTGTATGGTTTGCTTGGGTCATTAGAAAAACCAATGGTTACCTGCCCTCCATATTTTTGAAAATCGTATGCAAGATATTGAAGCTTATCGCATAAGGGATGATTCTCTGGAGTCCTACCAGCCCTGCTTGCTGATCCCTCTGTACAAGGAATGATTGTCGTAGCATCCATTTTATCGACAAGGTTTGCTCTTCGAAAATTTCCCTCACCATCAATGACAATCTCTATATGAGCTTGTGCAGTAATATGACAGATAGGCAACAATGGTCTCTCGTTTTTATCTTGTGCATAACCTACTAGAGATTGGCAATTCTCATAGGTTTCGTAGAGGCTTTGCATCCAATTCATAATTGCCTACCTTTTTCTTCACAACTTTCGTCGAGTAGTCCTTCTTCTTGAAGCCCGATAGTTTTTAGAGGCTTAGCGCTCATTGGTCTTACGAATTTTCTGATAATGGATTTATCGTCTGGTTGCACGAAATCAATTACGCCCCTTACCATTTTTGGTCGCCAAAAGCGCGCATAAAATTTGCCAGGCTCATGCTCATCTGGATAGTCGAAACCATGAAACATTAGACCAAAAGACATTTTTCCATCGTAGTTATCATAAAAGCCTTCCCCTTCTCCAAAGACACATGGCTCAACATAGCCCTGACATTCGCGAGTTCCAAGAAACACATCTCGCCTCCCACCTCGCTCAATCATACGTTTTGCAACACAGTAGTGTTTATTCTCATTGCGATCATGTTCCAAATCAGACCGGTTGTAATTCCAGTCAAAATGTGCCTGTACCTGGTACAGAACGTCAACGAGATAGGTGTAAATCGACAGATCGCTTCCTCCACTATATAGTAGAGGTTTAGCACTTCGACTTTGAGTCCTTATTTGTTTCATAATTCGGACTTTGTCTATGTACCATATGATAGTAGGCTTCCAATAAACTGAGCTCAGAATTCCTTTCAATGCTTCATATGTTGGAACTTGATATGAGAATTTTTCACCACCAATGCGGGTAAGTGGATCAGTAAAGAGCGCATATCGCCCCCAAACTGTAAAGTCTACAGTATGCTGGTTATCCATTGACACCTCCTATACATCAAAAACATCCATGAGCCCAACTTTATTTTCAGACCAGCCAAATTCATCGCTGTAGTACTCCTTGGCTAAATAATAGATACCCGAGTTTTCTTGAACTTCACGGATTGCTCCTATTCTCATTAGGCGATCAAAGTCATTTATAAAGAGGTTGACTGAATAACGCTGAGGTTTTTTTATGAGTTCGTATTGTTTTTCCAGCTCAGATGCTCTACTTAGTTCAGTGATCAACTCCTCTCCATCTTTATACGGAACAATAATGCCTTGTGTAGCAGAGTCGATAACCTGAAAGGTCTTCGCTGCTGATTGAAATGACTGTCGGAGAGGAAGGTTGATGGTATCTTGAGAATTTCGCTGATAAATCTTTGTTGAGATCGTGTTTGCAGAGAGCAAATTAAACAAATCATCATCTCTTCCGATGGGTGTATTGACTCCTACACTATAATCAAGTTCATTCTGGCGTTGATTATAATACAGATTGTAATATGAAGTGAGTGAGCGTAATCCAATCCTATCTCTTTCATAGGCATCGGGGTTATCGTTATAATTATCCAAGACGGTTTGAGCTTTTTCTTTTCCTATCCTAATATCTCTCAAGGGATCAAGGTTTTCTTCTGCTGGATTCACAATCCACACGCTTCCAGGACTATTTCGCAACCCATGGCGGTTACAGCGCCCTGCTGATTGAGCAATAGAATCCAATCCAGCCAGGGCCCTAATGACTGCACCAAAATCAATATTCACGCCTGCTTCAATAAGTTGTGTACTGACACATATTACTGGTTCATTGGCAGCAAGTTTAGCTTTAATCCTATTCAACACATCAAACCGATGTGCTGGACACATATTGGTACTAAGATGATACGTTTCCGTCCAGTTCCGAGCTTTTATTTCTCGATAAATCCCCAGGGCTGATGCGCGAGTATTCATAATTATCAGAACACTACCTTTTTCCAGTAATGCGCGTTTAGCTAAATCCGCAATTTCAGGATAGGTCCAACCAAGAGGCTTGCGTTCGTCATAAACATCGACTCGCTTCAATTCTTTGTACAGGGCTTCTTCATCTTGCATGATGTGCTGTCTCGGTTGGAGGTTCAAATCACGATAAGGGTTCCCAGTAGCCTCAAAAGGTGGTTGCGTAGCCGTACAAAGAAGGACAGTCGAGCCACAATCATGAACAAGAAAACGTAGAGCAGTTGTAAACATGTGAGTCGTTTTGATAGGGATAGTCTGTACCTCATCTAATATGACGACCGAGTTTGCTAATTGGTGCATCCTTCGGGTATTTCGTGTACCGGCGCCAAAGAGCGATTCCAAAAATTGAACTTGTGTGGTGAATATGATTGGTGCATCCCAGTTCTCGGCCAGTAAACTATGACGGCCACTTTCTTTTTCTGGAGTGAGATTAGAATGATGTTCCAGGACAACTTTGTCACATTCGTTCTGCTGCTCCAAAATCTCTCGTACTTCATTTGCGTTCTGATCGATAATTGTAATATAAGGAACAATATAGAATATTCTTTCGATTCTTTCCTTATCATTTGTATGTGCTTGTGCATGATGAAGCGCAAAGCGTAAGCTTGCTAAGGTCTTCCCTCCTGCTGTTGGAACTGTAAGCCGGTAAATTCCTTTAGGTTCGGAAGCGAAGTCGCAACAAGCTTGAGCGACCTGGGCACGGATCTGATTTACCTTATATGCTTGGCTATTCTTATCCATCGAGGCTGTTTTGAGATCAAATTCTGAAAATTTTTTTTCTATTCGTTCTATTAGGATAGTCCACGGAAGATACCTTCCATAACCTCGTACTATTTTGTTTTCAGGTGTCTCGAAATCAGAAGTGCTAAGACGGTCTGCGTCTAGCAGACAGCTTAGCAGGAAACGCACCAGAAGACCATGTTTGAAGGATAATGTAGCCTGAGACTCTGCTTCGCTTTCTCTCATCTTGCTCATTTTTTCCAGCAAAACTTTTTCTGGAGCAAGGATAAGTATGTCATCAAGCTCTCTTTCAATTTTTACTAGTTTTGCTTTAGCCTCTATAAAATGAGTATCCTCTTCTGGTTTAGTTATGCGACGCATAAAGTTGTTTCTACCATCTGGTGTTAAAGCATCAATTAGGCCAGAATGGTGCGAGGCTAAGACAAGCGATAGGACTTGCATAAGGATTAGTTTAGCATTATCGGAATAAGAAAGCTTTTTATAAATCAATTGGGCCCCAGCAGTTGAATGGTCAACTTCGCCGCGATGAGCATCAACATAGCCATCTTGATCCGGATTGATTAAGCCCTCTTTTGACCTCAAATAACCTTGATATATATCGCTTGCTTTACCAAAATCATGAAGTAATCCCAAGATTTCGCCTATCTCCGACAATCCTATCTTGGCGGCAAAGCCCCTTGCCAATTGCGAAGTTTCTTGAAGATGCCTAATAAGCGCCTGTTCGGCACCATCAGATTTGCGACGATGTGCAATCAATTCTTGGCCTTCGTATGTCCAAATACGTTGTTCCAATATGCACTCCTCTCTACATATACCTTTGAATCTGCATTATTATTAAATTCCGATTCGGAGCAGAAAAATCATCATAGTAGAACATCCCTACGCCTTTAATTTATTTTATAGACAGCAGCTATTATATCATCCTTTATTCGTACAGAAAACATTTTCTGTGTCATATGGCCGAATATTAGATTTAGCTTTTTTGCTTGATATACCAAGGTCTCTAGCAAACTTTGAGCCAATCACCCTTCACTCCCACCACCCTAACCGATCATTATAGGGCATTGAAATTTCCTTTAGACTGCGGACATCAAAAATCGCGGTAATGGGGCTATCGCCATAGGGTGTGCAGCGCGCGACGAACTGCGATGCACTCCCAAGTCGCTGTACCAGCCCACTCGTGTACTTGTAAGGGCAGAATGAGGCCTTACTGTCGGTGGAATTGTCCCAAAGTAAGGTGGCTGGCTGATCTTGATCCACACGCGTGGTGATATATTTTGACTCATATTTGTAATCATCTGTGTCATTGCCAAGATAGGTATGCCAGTTAATAAAGAGCTCAAGTTCATCTCCATCCTGTCGTATAACAAGTACTGGCAGCTCGCCGTAGTCGTTCTTGCCACTATCCGCTTGCAGTATAAAGAAATATTTCTTGTTATCGGTGAGGGGATCGACTTTTTGATCAAAAATCCACTTTGACACAGTCTGAATCGAAGGACTTTAGGCAGTTTGGCCAATAGTTGCCACACCAAAGCTCTGGACAATGGCATCGTATAAGGCAAGCCTTGCGCTATCGTCTTTCTCTGTAGCGGCCTGTTTGAGAGCAGCTACAAGACTGTCATATGCCTTATCGGATTGGGCATACGCCGAAAAGGCTGCTATGCATAATGTCATGATCAAAAAGCATTTTTTCATATCGTTCCTCCTCTTTAATATCGTTGCTCCTCTTTGGAATAATTATTTTATGACAAGAATAGGGACATATGATGTCCCGCATAATTTCTTTTTTAATTTTTCTCTAAGATGCTTTATTTCTTATTTGCTCTCTCCGCCATCTTCTTTATCTCTTCTTGCCATAGTCTGCGAAACTCCGGCGGTCCGAGCACTTCACAGTTGGCGCCGCAGCGAAGGGCTCGGCCAAGGATTTCGGTCCAGTCGTGGACGGGCAGGGAGAGGTCGATGGCGTCGGGGTCTGTAGCATCGGGAACTGGGTCAATTATCTGATCTTTGTGCCACTGCTGGATTCTGATGGCACGGGCTGCTCCCCCAAAGAATCGCAAGGTCGCTATGCCGAGCACTTCGCCTTTGAAAATGCCATATGAGGATGAAATATAGCTTTCGATTACGTCATCGCTTGGAATAGGAAAGTTGGGCGCGCCCTTAGGCAAATTCTCGCTGGATTGCTTGCCTTTAGACAGCGCTCTTGATGACTCGGCGCTTGCAGACAATCCGCCCGCAGCTCGGACATTGTCCATTCGAGATATAGAAAATGTCCTCAGCTCCATGGATTTCGAATCGAATGCGATGCAATACCACTTGCCGGCATAGTTGATGAGCCTCAAGGGGATAATTCTTCGTTGGCTCGATTCGCCTTTTGCATCGATGTAGGAAATATCTAGCGCGCTCTTGTTGAGCAGGGCCTGGCACATCGTAAAGGCTGCTTCTCCATCGATGGTTTCCATGTCGGGAAGCTCATAGCGCACTTTATCCGATATTGAGATGTAGCGCCCGCCTATCTTTTCCTTGAGGAGTTTGGTTGTCTCTTCCGAGACAACTGGGACATAAGCATAGCGGTCCAAAATGGCTCTCAGGAACGAAAAAGCAAAGAACGATGTCTCGTCTGCAAAACGAAGGCCATTCCATGTTTCTGAATATTCATAGCGCAGTCTGCGATGCGACCACACAATGGGTGCGTCGAGCCTATCGCGCAAGTACTCTATATCGCGCTTGGCTTGGCGGGAAGATACCTCGAATTTATCGTATATTTGGCGGGCGGAGACGCCTCCATGTTCCCTTATCATGCGATCGATGTAGAAAATTCTCTCGGTTTGACTCATGGAGGCCTCCACCTTCTATTTTTTATTTCTTATTATACTCCTGGCGAGGGACACAGAGTGTCCCACATGACTTTATTATCGTCATTTTCTGTATATATCTTTCATTGACTGCACCTATCTTTTAGCCAATACTATAATTAGAGAAGGAGGTGTGCCATGAGCGTTATAACTTTTTCTAGGGAACCGTGTTCTAATGGTACTCTTATTGCTCAATCTGTCGCCGAAAAGCTCGGCTATCGTCTAGCCACAAAGAAATCGATCGAAGAAGTATTGCTCCAATATGGGTTTGTGGATGTAGAAGAAGCTTACGACAGCATGCCCAACTTCTGGACGCGCTTCGACGATAGGACTCATCAGATCGTCATTATGTTCGATCGTGTAATAAAAGCACTTGCCAAGCTTGGCAATGTAGTGATCATAGGCAGAGGTGCATTTAGAGTGCTGGCTCCTTACCGCGATGTGCTGAATGTGCGAATAAAAAGCCCATTTCCATATAGGGTAGCCACCTTCATGAGCCGGTACAATGTCTTGGATCAGCACGATGCCGAGGTGGCGATTCTCGAAGCGGACAGGATAAGATCGGCCTTTCTCGAAGTTCACTATGGAATAAAGTGGGATTCAATGACCAATTTCGATCTCGTCCTCGATACATCGAAAATCCCGCCGCACACCGCGATTCCAATGATCATTAAAGCCAACAAGGCCGTATTGAGCACAGTCTGCGAACCCAGAGAATCCGCATCTTCTATCGATGTAGACGACATTCTCCTCGAGACAACGCGCAGAGTGATCGAAAATAATTAAAAGGCAAAAGGCCGATCTTTTTATTTTGTCAGTGAATATTTCTTTGATGCAAAAGACATGCCATAGTTTTTAATGTATCCTTCCAATTGATCGGCATATTAAAGAGTATTCTAGGATCTTCTAAGGAGAAAACAATGAAAAAACTGAAAAAATCAACGGCTTCATGGAACAAAGTACTACCAATGTCCCCCGAAAAGAGCATTATAGCAATCATGATTTTGTTCGTTACCTTGAGCTCCTTACCTTCACAAGATATCTTCACTCAGTCGGTGGGACCTGGGGCTCAAGAAATCCCTGGGTTAATTCCTATAGCAACATTTGATGAAGGAAGAAGTTATCGAACCGCGGTTGGCTCTTATTCTGTTTTGAGCCTCAAGGGAAACTGGCGCGAAATGGGCCGACAATATGGAGCGCTGCTCTCAAGAGAGCTCAAAGAATTTTATGCGGCGATCAATGCCGATCTGCAGGCTCGTGGCCTGGAACAAGAACATGTCGAAGGCGTACAGGCTACATTCCAAACCTACATGCCAGAAATGAAGCAGCTCGTAGAAGGAATGTCTGAGACTTCGGGTTTATCTTTTGAAGAGCATATGATGCTGGACGCCTCTTTTTATGTGTTGCCAGACCTGGTCATAGAAGCGGCACAAGCTATGGCTTCGTGTTCGGGAATCGCAGTCTCTAGCCCTCGGACAGCCGACGGGAAGCTCTATTTTGCGCGCAACTGGGACATGACCCAAGCAGCTATGCAACCGTATCTTCGCTATATGGCGCTTGTAGTTTTCAATCCTACCGATGGAGGATTGTCTTTCGCTAATGTGAGACCAATAGGGCAGGTATACGTCGAAACAGGAATAAATGAAAAGGGCGTGTTTGTTGAACTCAACAATGGTTCGGCTTCAGACCCAAATATCAATGAGGGTGCGGTATTTTCGGTGGCTTCTATTTTCGATTTCCTTCGCACAAGCGAAACGCTCGACGAAATGATCCAGAACATTGTGACGACAAAAATGGATGCGTCATACATTATCCAAGCTGCAAGCTCTGAACGCGTTGTCTCTGTGGAAAAGCCTACCTTCGATGCTCGCGTTATCGAGCAGCAAAATGGTGCCTTGTATGCGCTCAACAATTTTGCAATATAAGAGGAATAGAATGAAGCGACTCCCGCCGTATTGCGATGGCAATTGGTCGCCTTCCTAAAGCGACAGTGATGGGGTTCTATGGTACACACGGTTCTTTCGGTCTTATTCCTTGGCCAATTGCGATGCCAGAAGACATTTCCTTCGAGTTTCCTATCGGGCGCTCGCTCGATGCATGCGGTGTAATTCAAATCGATTCAGATGTTTCTGGCAAAGGCGGAGTGCAGCCCGAGATTCGCATCCCATGAACTTGGCAAAACATCATTGCGTATGCCTTGGGCACCGATGTCGAACTCGAATTCGCCAAGCAATGGCTTTTGATGCAAGATTCAAGGTAATCGCGCTTAGATTATGGAAATCGGCCCTAAATAATCTTTATAGATATACCCTCAAACCTGTGCTCACCGAAAAGCCGTTGAGATACGACTGGCCTTTATCGGTCTTTGCTCCTATGCCATTCGTACCAAGCTCGATAAAATAAGAAGACGAAAGAGAAGCGATGGCCTTCGGCATGAAAAACTCAAAGCCAAAATGTCCATAGCCGCCAAAAGCAAAAGGATCGCTATCGAAGGATGCGGCAGGAAAGAGAAACAAGAATCCGCCTTCTCCATAGAGTCGAATATCCTCATTTCTCATGAAAGTCGCCCCCACAAGCCCCAATCGAAGCGCATAGAAGGTCGCCCAATTGGCATCTTGCTTCCATAATA
>Ga0209201_1002426_pt1 | contig 18374 bp, 9 predicted proteins | sample AD_UKC055_MetaG_FD_184411 | JGI IMG/M metagenome (GOLD analysis project Ga0209201, IMG submission 184411) | Active sludge microbial communities of municipal wastewater-treating anaerobic digesters from USA - AD_UKC055_MetaG (SPAdes) (version 2) | ecosystem: Engineered > Bioreactor > Anaerobic >...
AAACTTCGACACCCACCAACTCACCGAAACCACTCGCACCGCCATCGCCCAAAACCTGCTCATCTAACCAAACCCTAGAACCCACGGAAGGATCCCATGACACTCCACCGCCTGCCTGCCATTGCCATCGCCACCCTCGCCCTCGTCCTCGCCGCCACCGCCAGCGAATCCCTCGTGGTCCGCGGCTCCGGCATCCGCACCAAACCCATCCTGGGCGCGCTATACGAACTCACCCTCTACGTCCCCGAATCCCTTCAAGCCGCCGATGGCCCCGCCATCCTCGGCGCCGACCAACCCATGGCCTTCCACCTCACCCTCAAAAGCTCGCTCATTACCCGCAAGCGCTTTGTGGAAACCACCACCGAAGGCTTCGCCAAAGCCGCCGCCAGCGGTTACACCTCGCCCAACACCCCCGCCTTCCTTGACCAATTCGCGAATACCGAATTCAAGAAGGGCGATACCGTCATCATGCGCTACGCCGATGGCGCCCTGACCACCCTTTACCGCACTGCTGGCGGCACCGAAACCCCGCTCGCCACCATCCCCGGCCTCGACCTCAAGCAAGCCCTCTTTGCCATCTGGCTCGGCGCCACCCCCGCCCAAGAATCCCTCAAAACCTCTCTTCTCGCCACCCCGTAGCTTCACACCAAAACAGCCCACCTTCCTCCCCTTTTCCATGCTTTCAGCCGTGTACCGCCGGCGTTGAAAAATGTTGCTTTCAATGTATCAATTGATACATTCACGGCATGAGTAAGTTACTCCTCATTCCCGCTGCTTGGCGTAACGCTGTGATTGCGATTCTGGAATCGGGCGATAAAAATCGAATCATCAGCACAGAGACCGCTGACCGGGATTGGAACGCCGCGTTTCCTCATGCGTTCATGTTCGCGCGCCATCAAGCCATGGCGCAGGCTCTCCGGGCCGATATTCACGGCCGGCACATTGCTGATATGCGGCCAGCGTGCGATGCATACGAGTTTTGGTTCTTTTTCGACCAGAGTCGAGTGCTGGGTAAAATCGGCCTGCTCCCCAATGGTAAAATCATCATCATCTTCTCAAGCCACATCCCACGTAAAGGAGATTCCTTATGAAAAAAGCACCTGTCGCCGGCTGGGTACTGGTCACTTCCCGCCAGCCGGTCTATATCCCTGAAACCACAGGCGATGGCATCGCGGAAATTATCTGGAAAGATGTCCCTGCATGGAAGGATCCTAAAACCGGCGAGATTTTTCTTTCCGGTGAGGCTCGCGAACTGCTGGAATCCACCAAGGCGCGCTTTCTAGGCATCCTGTCCCCTGCACAAATTCGCGCCTTGCGCCGCTCAATCAAGGCCACCCAAAAAGGAATGGCCGAACTTCTGCAACTTGGCGAAAAAACATGGACGCGCTGGGAATCGGGCGCCGAACGCCCCTCCCGCTCGATGAATGTCCTGCTCTGCGCCATTCGCGACGGCCGGATTGGAGTGGACTACCTGCGCTCTTTGGTGCCACCTGTTGTTGCGCGCCACCACCCAGCACTCGCGGTTCCTGAACCCCAAATTGCGGAACCTGCGGCCAAATATCGCACCCGCTCCAAACGTAGATAATCCCCTTCCCGCCTTGTGGCCATGCTTGCGGCCTTTGGCGTCGCTGGCGTCGTTAGCGTTAAAAATTCTTCTCTCCTGCTTTTCTGAGTTTCCTACGTTCCTGTTGGGCTTTTGTTTCGATCCCGCCGCCGATATAACGGCGGCTGACATCATGACCGCGCTGGCGGCCGTTTGCGTTGCATTTCGTTTTGCTATTCGGCTGTCGGCAAGCGCAGCCAACCGAGGACCCGGCGTTGTCCAATAAACCAACGCCCCTCGCGGATAGCCAAGGGATAGATCGCGCGGGTGCTGCCCCATGGACCCGGATTCTGCTGGGCGATCTCCACGCTGTTGCCTGTCACCGCCGCCACAATGGCCACGTGGCCATAGCGATTGAACAGCCATGGCCGCATCACCAACAAATCACCAGTCGCGGGTTTGGTGGCGCTGCCATTGGCAAACTGCGTCATGCCGCGCCGCGCGTTCCATTGGCCATCAGCCAGCCGCGGGTCGAAAAAATCTTTGGCATGACCATATGCATCTGGCATCCGGTGCCCGTGCCGCTCGTACAAGTAGCTCTTCACGAACTCAACGCATTGATAGCGGATGCCCAGATTATATCCATCCGGGGCCAGATTCCGGCCATGCGTCATGTGAATCCCGCCATTGTAATAAATGGCCACACCCTCCAAACGATCCAGCACATCCCCCGGCCGGTGACGAAAATTCAGATTGGCCCGGGTCGCCAGTGCATACGTTCCACCGGCTAAGACCACCAGCACCACCCAAAACCATGCTTTGCCTGACAGCAACATCAGGTTCATTCTTTCTCCTGCATCAGGTGGCGGGCCATGGCCTGAAAGGCTGGCAGTGTGATGGGATCGTTCGCCGCATTGGCGGCAACCGGGTGGCTGGCCAGACGTACAATGACCACTTGCGCGCGCGGGTTGATGTAAAGCGCTTGGCCGTGAACGCCCCGGGCCATGAACGCGCCATCTTCATTGTGCATCACCCACCACATGGAGCGATAACTCCAACCCTGCAGCAAATCATAGCCAACCTTTGCGAACGCTTCCCGGTTGCCACCACGCCGGATGTCCGCGATGGCCTCCCGCGCCACAATCTGCTGCCCGTTGTAATAGCCGTCGTTGCGGATCATTTCGCCAAAGCGCGCCAAATCGCGCAATCCCACGTTCAGCCCGCCGCCGGCAAACGGGGTACCGGTGGCATCCACGGTCATATACGCATCCTGCTCCGCCCCCAATTTGCGCCAAATCCGCGTCTCCAAAAGTTGGGCAACGGACTGCCCGCTCACCCGCGCGAGAATCCAGCCCAACGCATCCGTGTTCGCGGTCCGGTAATGAAATGCCTCGCCATGCGTCCCTTCCGGCTGCACCGTTTGCAAAAACTCGTAGCATGACCTTGGACCGGTATAATCCGCCGGTTTCGGCAACGGATTGCCGGCGACCGCATGCGCCCAGACTTCCGCCTTGGGATCCGCGTAGTCCTCGCTGAACCGGATGCCCGTCGTCATATCCATGACTTGGCGCACGGTGGCATCACCGAACGCGGATGCTTGCAGCTCCGGCACATAAGTGGCGACTTTCCGCTCCGGATCCAACTGGCCCTCGGCCACCAGCAACGCCGCCAGCGTCCCCACAAAAGTCTTGGTGACCGACATGGCCGCATGCTGCCCTTCCGGGCGTAATACGCCGAAATATCGTTCATAAACCACCCGGCCTTCGTGCAACACGATGATGCCATCCGTGTAGTTGGCCGGCAGCGATTCTGCCCACGTCATCGTGCCGTCCCCGCCAAGCGGGCTGAAGGCCACATCATCCAGATCATCACGGAGCGCTTGCGGCAACAACACCGGCGCACCCAGCCCCCGCGACACATTGACGGTTGGCATCAGTTGGCGAAAGTTGGCGACGCTCCACCGGAGCGCGGGGAAGCGAAAATAACTGCCATCATCAAAGCGCACCATCCGGTCGGGCGGCGGCGGCGCGCCAACCATCCATCCCAAGCGCGCCGGATCGCTGGCCACGGCATCAGGATACTCTTGCGCGATGGTGTGACCGCCCGGCCAATGACAAGACGCCGTGCCCAAAACCATGCCCACTATAATCCAACAATACCCTCGTCTCATTCACCCCTCCACACAACGCGCCGAGCGACGCAAATCAACAAATACCGCACGCTGCAGATTAGAAATCCCAATAGCCGGTGCCGATGCGGGGGGTGGGGTTGCCGTGGCTGTCGGTGGTCCAACTGGGGTTGCCGACGCGGGGCACGGCGCGGCCACGGGAATCGGTGGTCCAGCCGGGATTGCCAATGCGCGGAACGGGATTACCCCGGCTATCGGTTGTCCATTCGCGGTTGCCAATGCGGGGCACCGCCCGCCCGTGGGAATCCGTAGTCCAGCCAGGATTGCCGATGCGGGGCACGACGCGACCATGGGCATCAGTTGTCCAGTTGGGATCCCCCACCCGCGGCTGGGCATTGCCAAACTGAGCATGGGCATTCAATATCAGGCCGCACAAGAACGCAACAACCCCGCCGATAACTATTTTATTTTTCATTATCAGTCTCCTGCCGTCGGCATGGCCAACATAAAAAAACAAAATAAAAATGGCGGTGTCTCTTGAACCTCGTGCGAACCGCCATGCTCGGCCACGAGTAGGAATAGACCAAATCGACGGGCCGGATGCAACGTCTCTACCTCGCGGCGCTGACGCGCCGCTCGGAACATGCCCCCGGCTCGGCGCTCCCGCGCCTCGCCGCCCTTCCACCCCCGGCGCACGCGGGCGCGTCGTTTTGCCATCCGGCAAAACTTCTCGCCCACTGTGCGCCGCCACCCCGAAAAGCCCCGGCTCCGGCCACTGCCCGCCGCTCTCGCGACGGGCGCGGCCTCGCACGGGGCTTTTCTGCTCCTCGCCGCTGGACGCGGCTCGGAGTGCGGTCGCCGCTGGGTCGCGGCGGAATGGTCTTGGTCTGCTGGCCGCAGTCCAAGACCCGGCGGAACGATGGACGTTCCGCCGAAAGGCCGGGCTGAACGCCCGGCCTTCAGAGCGGCGGCGATCCTCTCGCCCTCCATCCTCATCTTCCGCTCTCCGCCTTCTGCCGTTCTTCTTTGCCGCCCCGAAACGGGGCGGCCTCGGCACGCGCGCGCTCCTAAACTTCTTCTGCCTTTCGTAGCAATCTGATCCACAACGCGAACGCCGTAGCAGTCAATATTCCTCCAGCAAGCCAGAGAACGGAACCGAGCCAAGACATACGAAGTGCCGTCATCGGTTCCACAATCCCCTGTGAGATGCGGAGAATAACCCAGCTAAAAACATCACAGAGGGCTGCGGCAATCAGTATGGAGAACAACCTCTTGCCCGTACGACGACGCAGAAGCGCCCACAAGACGAACGAAAGAACTGTCACCCCCAAGCCAACGAGTTGCTCGGCAAGAGCAAGACCATCGCTGATTTGCTGCCTGAACAGGAATGCATCGAAGTCAGTCATCTGGGTGCCCGCCCTCAAGCCTCACTGAGCCCACAAGAAACTTGTAGGCATGTTCGTCACCCAGCATTGCTTCCAGCCTTTCGCGACGGAATTCGCCCAACCTCGGTGCATAGAGGATGTTCGCCCCAGTCCATGTTCTTGCAATCAAGGATGCAAGCATGTCTTGTCCCTTGCAGTAACGATTGACAAGAACTACTTCGGAGATACTCGAATTCCCATCCGTAAAGGGCTGGATCGCACAAAGAACGAGCAACTCCGCGTCCTTTAACCATGCATCTTTGACAACCCCCCTCAGGCAGTTATCACCCGCCGACGAACGAAAATCCCATGGTTCGCCGATGCGAGCCGAGAAGTCTTGACCAATAAGACTAGTGGGTGAAGGGCTGGACATTGATCACCTCCACGGCGACAGGTTGAATGGACATATACTCTCTGCCGCCACCACCGCCACCATAGCGAGGCGTCACCCTCGTCCCTGCGCGCGACAGAGAAGGTTCATTCCTCAAACGGAACTCCATACGCACATCAGGTGTGTCAGGCAAAGACAGGCCATTCCTTGCTCTTGCCGCACTCGTGAAGCGCGAATCCGTCCAGTACGTCTCACCGGGGCGTCCGCCGCGAAGCAACCCGCTTCTTTTCACGCTGTTCGCCTCCGCCTGACTCATATATCGATAGAGAGGCTTCTGCCTGTTCGCTGCCCTTGCAGAGTGCTTAACGCCGCTTGCCAGTGCCGCCACTAGGACTTGATCGCCGTACTTCCCGGTAAGCTCTCCCAATGTGTGCGCTGCCGAAACCGGATCGCCTCCTGAGTAGAACTTGGCAAGGTCAAAGAGCTTGGTTGTCACGTCCGCAACGTCGGTAATGGCGCAACGCGCCATTTGCTCCGCCGCCAGGGTCGGATTGCCGGCAATCGCCTCCAAGGCTTGCAGGATGTCATCCATGGAGAAGTTCTGGACGAACCCGATGGCTTGGGCGGTCATGGATTCGCCCATCTTCGCCTTGAATCCCTTCGCAAAGGCTCTTGCCTGAAACTCCGGCGTCGATGGATACGGTCGCTTGTTGTAGCCCACGACGTCATAGAAATCAGCCTGGGCGTAGCCGTAGCCGACATCCGGCCCGGCGACCACAATGAGGTTCTGACGATGGCGGACGATCGGCTCGTAATAAAACTGCTCCGCAAAACCCCACGCATCGAAGCTGAGGAGCGGCGTATTGCCCGCGAATCCGTAAAGGTTGATGCTTGCAGCCTCTCCCGCAGGGTCACGCGTGAGCCATGTCCCAGCGTCCGGGTTCAAGTAGCGCACGCCGTACAGCACCAGCCCCGTTTCGGGATCAAGCTCCTTGCTGCTGAAGAGGAACCGCGCTTGATAGTCCCCAGCCTGGTTGACCAGCTTCCCGAAGGGAGTGAATCCGTAAGACGCAACCTGTTCGCCGTCGGAATTGGAAACCAGAATCACGTTCCCCATTGCGTCGGCATGGAAATACTTCACCGCAGAAGCCGCGCCGATGTTTGTCGAGACCGACAGAATCCCCCCGATTCCGCCCGCGCCGCCGACCACGCCGGAGAGGTCCGGGCCTTGCGTGTAGACTTCCTTGATCTGGTTGGACCCGTCGAGCACCGCCAGCACAAGGAACGAGCCGGGGAAATACACATACCGCTCAACGGTGGAGGCGTTGCGCGTGACCTCGACACGCCGCCCGAGTCCATCGTATCGCGCGGCCAGCACGCTTGAACCGCTCGCCTTGCTGATAACGTTGGTCAGCCGGTTGGCAATGTCGTACTGGTAAACAAACTCCGCGTCGTTGGTCAGATTGCCCTTGGCGTCGTAACTGAAGGCCGGATTGACGACCACCACGCTGGACGTGTTCGTCGCCACCATCTGCGTATTGGTAAACGCCGGGCCGTGATAGACCGCCGTCAGGACATTGGTCCCCGCGCTGACGGTGATGTTAGTCGCCTCGAAAACCCGGTCCGGGAATATCTTCCCGGTCACTCCGTTCACGGTGACCGTGCCCGCCGCGTAGTTCACTTCGCCGATGACAGTCAGCTTGCCGGTCCATGACCCGGAAGCAAACTGATTCAGGTTGTTGAACGTGTAGGCCGTCGTTAGCCCGAATTCCTTGCGGCTGGTCGGGTTCCCGGCCTTGTCAAAGACGTAGTTGACCGAATCGCTCGCCCGGGCCGTGCTGACAGCGCTCAGAAGCTGGTGCGCCCGATCATACCCGTAGGATAGATTCCGCCCGGTGCTCCAGACTTCGTTTGTGCGGCGGTCGCCGTTGTCGTGGCGGTAGTTGATCGAAAGCAGCGTGGTGAGCCGCTTCTTGTAGACGAGGTTCGTCATGCGCGTGAGCGCATCGTATCCGCGCGTTTCCTTCACGCCGTTGGGATACATGACCTGCGTTCGCTTGAACCCGTCTTCCAGATACGAGAACGAATAACCGCCTTCCGGCGCGGAAATGCCCGTGATCCGGCCCTTGCCGTCAATCGCGTACGTGGCGGAATACGAGCCGAAAGAAACGCTCGTCATGCGGCCTTGCTCGTCATAGCCCACGCTGACCACGTTCGTGCCGAACGGGCCGCGTTCGGTGGCGAGCCGCCCGAGCGTGTCGTACGTCCAGACGGTTGTGCCGACCGCATCCACCATGCTCGTGCGGCGGCTCAGCGCGTCGTACCCGAACGTCACCGGCGAGAGCGAACCGTACTTGATCGAGACCAGATTTCCGTTGGGGTCGTAGCCGTAGCCGGTCGAAATACCCGCCGTGTCCACCTTGTTCGTGAGGCGGTTCAGCCGGTCGTACTGGTAACGCTCCTGACTGCCGTCGGCATAGACCTTGTTGGTCGGGTTGCCGAAAACGTCGTAAGCCCAAGTCGTCTTGTTGCTGTTGCCGTCCCACAGGGAAGCGACCTGATCCACGCCGTTGGACAGGTAAGCGTAACTTACCGCGTTGGTCGCGCCGTCAATCTGCTGCAACACGCGCCCCAGGCTGTCGCGCATGTAGCGCGTGGCGATGTTCAGCCGGTCAATCGCGTTAGTCATGCCGCGATCCCCGTATTGGAAACTCTCCTGCAACGCACCCGGCCAGCTGCGCGTGTTGAGTTCGCCCCACGAATCCCAGGTGTTCGTGACCGAAAGCCCGTCCGCGTTGACGGACGACAGCAAGCGGCCCAACGCATCGTAGGCGGCGGTCTCGACCGTTTCGCCGTCCACTTGTCCGGCGGTCCGGTTGTTCAGCGCGTCGTAGGTGAACGCCACCGTCACCACGCCTCGGACAATCTGCGTCACGTTGCCCAACGCGTCGTAGTCGCGCGTTTCGGTCGTGGCATCGGGATACGTGACCTGCGTCACCCGGCCTTCGGCGTCATAGGCGAACGTCCAGACCTGATTCAGCGCGTTCGTGATCGCCGTCACCTGATCGGCATTGTTGTAGCCGTAGAACGTGCTGAATCCTCGCGCGTCAATCTGGCGCGTCACCCGCCCGAGATTGTCGTAAACGTTGCTCGCGGTGTTTCCGGCTCGGTCCTTGAAGCTCGTGGAATCGCCCCAAGCATTGTAGGTCCATTGCTTGGTTGAGCCGTCGGGATAGGTCTTCTTCGTGATCTGCCCGAGGGCGTTGTACTCGTTGCTGACCGCCAGCCCGCGAATGTCTCGCGTCCAGACCAGCCTCCCGAGTGAATCGTACTGGTTGGTCTCTCCGAGTACATACTGCTCCGTGTGCCAGGCATACGTGCCCCCGTCGGGCACGTAGGCCGCCACGCGCCGCCCGAGCGAATCGTACTCGTTCTTGTAGAGCGCGCCGGAGATGGTGCCTTTCTTCAGAAGGCGGCCTTCGGAGTCGTACCAGTAGTTTTCCCAGTGCGCACCGTCGAACGAACGGGCGGGGTATTCAACGGTCTTGAGCCAGCCCTGCGGCGTGTAGGTTCGCTTGGTCCATTCCAGCGCGTTGCTGATGCTGACTGGCTGACCTTCCAGCCCGTAGGTGTAATACGTGCTCAGCCCGTTCGGGTTGCTCTCCCATTCCTTTTCCCCGACGTCGTTGAACTGGTAATTCCACGAGAACCCGCGCCGGTCCGTCACCTGGTCAATCGAACAGCAATCGTAATGGTTCGAGATGACGGAGATTTGCCCGTTGTTGTCGAACGTCTGCGAGGTCGGGCGATTCAACGCGTCGTAAGTCCGCGTAACTTCAAGCCCCGCCGCGTCGCGCGACCATTCCAGCCGCCCGAAAGCGTCGTACTGGTTCGTCTCGACCAGGACGCCGTTGCGATATCGCGCCGCCAACCGCCCTTCGGCGCTGTAGGAAAACGTCTCGACGGTCCGCCCGTCGTTGATGTTCGTCGCAAGGCCAAGCGCATTGTACGAGTACGAGACAACGCGGCCCAAAGCGTTCGATTCTGTGGCGACCGCATGCTTTCCGGGCACATAGGAGAAGGTTCGTTGCACCGGTCCGACCGGCGGTATTTCATAGAGCAGGTCCACGCCGTTGGAGTCGTAAACGTAGGTTGTTAAGTTGCCTGTCGGATCGGTGAGCGAGGTCAGCCGAAGCTGTGAGTTGTAGCCTTGAACCCACGTCCCGCCGGAACGGTCGGTGCGGTTGGAAACGCGCCCCTGCGCGGTGTATTGATACTGCTGTTGAACCCCCGCCGACATGATGCCGGTCAGAACCCGCCCGCGACTGCCCGCCGTGGAAACCGCATAGTAATGCTCGATGGCATCCGCTCCGCCGCGCGTGGTCTCCTTCTTCACCGCGCCGAATTCCCATGTGTACTTGCGCGAAAAACCGCCTGCGTCGTTCAGTTGTACCCAATAGCTGTTCGTCGCGGTCCACTTTTCCGGCGTCGCGCTGTACGACACGGCAAGCCGTTCCGCCGCGCCCTTCAGGACACGGGCCAGATAGCCGTTGGTGTACTGGTAGCTGTACGAAAACCCGCCCATGTCCACAACGTTGGTGAGGATTCCGGCGGTCGAGTAGTTGAACGTCGCGGTGCGCGATGCCGCCGGTTCCGTGGAGACGGAAACCGCGCGGGCACTCGCGCCGTCGTAAGCAAACTCAAGATAGCGGCCCGTGTTCGGGGCGGTCTGCGTCACGCGGTAGAGTCGGTCATTGGTGTACGTCACGCTGACGGTGTTCGACCACGCATCGCGCACGGCGGAGAGCAAGTAGACATTCGTGTTGCCTGCTGACGGGGCGTAGGCCCACGTCCCGCCGTCCGGCTTGCGGTACTCGTAAACGCCGTTGGTGAGCACAAGAACGCCGTCCAACGCATCGGGCGGCAGATAGACGTTGTTGGAAGACAGCGTCAATAGGCCGACGCTCCCGGACGGGAACACAAGCCGGTTCGTCCCGGAATTGAGGACCGTTACAGTGCTGTTCCAGTTGCAGGACCATTTCGGGCCAAAGGTCTTGTTCGTGACCGGCTCGCCGAAGTTGCTGAATCGCATTTGCAGTTGCAGCGGGGACCCAACCGCCGTTTCATGCCAGATCGGCGTATCGTCCACGCGCACATTGAAGTTGGCGACGCCGAATGAGGCTTGCGGGCTTCCCTTCGTGCTACAACTGGAGCAACCCGCCGACTCGTACCAGCAAACCTTTTCCTCCGTGACTTCCCCGCAGTCGCCCGACTTGAAGTAGGTCGCGCAGACTTCTTCCTCGATATTGGTTTCGGTAGTCTCCGGGCCGGGCGGATCGACCACCCGATAAGTGATCGTGTTGACGCCGGAGAACGCAACCTGGTTTTCCTGTGTCGCGGTGGCCGTGCGATCATACAGCGTGATCGTGAACGAACCGTCATTCGTGTGGACAGCGGCGGTGATGTTGGCGGTATAGTCGCCGGCTTCGCAATGCCCGATGGTGATCGAACCCGCGCCGGTGATGTCGGCTTCATCGTCCACATAGCCGCTGATATAACTGCTGATGACTGACGCCCCCGACGGCAGGAGCGGGTTAAAGCTCTTGGTCCAGAATGGGCCTTCGCGCGGATCGCAAGTCTCGTTGCCCTCTACCACCTGCTGATACGACGGCAAAGATCGTGTGACCGCCACGGTCACGGTGTCCGCCTGGGCAACCCCGGCAACCAGCATCAACAATGCAAAAGCTTTCTTCATGTTCGTGATTCCTTGAAAGTGGTTAGTCATGGCATTCTCCGCCCGTTCTCGGGAAACCGTATCCAGACCGTGGCCGAGGCGTTGAAGACGGCCGGATCGAAGCCTTGCGCCGCTTCGTCGCCGTCGTTCATCCCGTCGCCGTCGGTGTCCGGGTTGTTGGGATTGGTGCCATAAACGAAAAACTCCCGCGCGTCGGGCAGGCCATCGCCGTCGCTGTCAAAGTCCGCGTTTCCGACGGAAAACGAGTAGGCCTTGCCCGTGTCGCTCTCGGGATAAACGACCGTATCCAGCCAGGTGATTTCGTTCGTCCCGGTGGTTGAAAGATTGGTGGCAACCATCACCCACTCGAAGGCCAAAAGGTCATCACACGTGTAAATCTCAAGCCGGTTGGTGAAATCGTTCGGGTAGCCGATAACCATCTTCATGCTGTTGCTGACCAGCGCGAACGACTCCACCACGATATTGCTTTCCGCCGCCTCGGACCGGAGCAAGACCATCCCGCCGCCGTCGTCGGACTCGGCGGCGAGCGCCGCCGCTTCTTCCGCAAGCCGGGCGGCCACGTAGAGGTATGGCTCGACGTACTCGGTTGGGATCAGCTTCGCCGTGATCTGCACGCGCGACGGGTCATAGAGCTTCTGCCAGTTGTAAACCTCGTCGCTCGTGTACTTCCCTGAGTACAGCAACGGCATCAGAGTTCGGAGGTAAGTGTAAGGGTCATAACCGGGCGCGGGCGGCAACGCATAGAGTTCCTTGCCTTCCGCGTTCAGGAAAACGGTCTCGCGCGTTTTCGGGTCTTCCAGAATCGTCACCGGATAGACTGGCACGCTGTTCTCGTACTCCAGCGACAGCCCTTTGACGAACTCCGCCGGGAACTTTTCCCAGGTGAACGGCAGGACATAGGGACTGCCCGGCTGGCGGAGGATGAAATCCTCCGACGGTGGAGTCATGGGCAGGTAGAAGTACTGCTCCTCGACAAAATACTGCTCCAGGTCGTACACGTCCGCGACCTGATGGGCCATGAACTCCTTGTACTGCTCGGGGTCCACGACGGGCTTTTTCTCGCTGTCCGTGGACGAGACGGACGCGACCGCGAGGCAACACATCGCGGCGATAAGCCCGGCTCCTGTGACTATGGGTGTTCGATTCATTGCATACCTTTCATGGGGTTCTCCCTCAACGCGCCCGCCCGGTGTTGCCGCCAAAAAAGAGGCGCGGACACCAAGCTCACGCCCTAACTGAGGGACCAGCAAGCCCCACACCGGAACGTAAGACATGGAGCCGCGCCCGTTGTCGGGCGCGTCCCTGTCAGTTCCGTTCCGGTGTAAGAAAGTTGCTGGTTTTCAGTCAGAACGTCCCCCGCTAATCGCGGGGAAAACTGCTAAGACGCAAAATAGTCTTCTCAAAGATCAGATTCCGAAGGAACAGCCCCCGGAATTGTTTGACATTTTGCAGAAGACGCCGGAAATGGCGAGCCTTTTTTCCGAGTGGTGCTCCCACTGTGGCCGGAAGGGACCCGTCAAGGAGGATCGCATCCCGCGACTTGTCCGCCGAAGCGCCGCGCGAAGGCGGAAGCGGGAGCGAAGTATCCTTGACGGGAAGGAGGCCACGGTACAATGCGGCTTCTGGTTTGCGGACGAAGTTCCCTTCGCCGCAAACCGATAGAAGCCGTCTTCAGCGCGCGGGACATCTTCGGGGTGGGCGTCCCGCGCGCAAGGGTCCGGCGGGTGGTCTTTGAAGAGCGCAGCCAGCGGCGCGCCGGAAGAGGCGTAGCGCGCGCTCCGTGGAGGGCCAGAGACACCGGACATTTGCCGGAGGCAAACGAGCCCGCTTGCCTCCATAGCATAGCGGGCGACCGGTGTTCTGGCCCGGAACGGAGAAACAAGCGCGCTTAGCCTCGGAGGGGCGATGCTGGCGAAGCGATGGGAAAAGGGGTCTGATTGATAGATGTTATTCGGAGATTGGAAAACCAATCCGCGGAGGGCGAAGCCCGACCGCCAGTGAGGACAAGGCCGAAGGCCGCAGCCGCAACGGTGACGGGTGCATTTCCTTGCTTAATGCGCCCGGCAGGCCTCTTGCCGCCGGCTGTTGGCAAATGGCCCCGATGATTTGGCGTAGACAAACACGCGGGGCGAATTGCGCGGCGGCTCCGTGGGGCCGCATTTGAAGTGATCGTGTTTCGCCGGTGGAGGTGAACGAACGAAAAGGCGTCTCGCCTTTTCGTGGAGTGAACGGAGCCGGAGAAACCGGCACTTGAAATGCGGACGGGGTGGTAAGCGCCGCGTGAAGCGCGACGTTCAGGAGCGCAAGCGGCGCGTCTAAGCAACCAGCGTTTTCGTTCAGAAAATGCGGGTTGCGCTCTAAGCGAAGACCGTAGGGCTGAGCGCTCCTGAGCGGCGGCGTCAGTGCGAAGCACTGAATGGAGCGAAACGGCTTCTGCCGCTACCGCATTTCTTCTCTTCGCGCGCGTGCCGAGGCCGCCCCGTTTCGGGGCGGCAAAGAAGAACGGCAGAAGGCGGAGAGCGGAAGATGAGGATGGAGGGCGAGAGGATCGCCGCCGCTCTGAAGGCCGGGCGTTCAGCCCGGCCTTTCGGCGGAACGTCCATCGTTCCGCCGGGTCTTGGACTGCGGCCAGCAGACCAAGACCATTCCGCCGCGACCCAGCGGCGACCGCACTCCGAGCCGCGTCCAGCGGCGAGGAGCAGAAAAGCCCCGTGCGAGGCCGCGCCCGTCGCGAGAGCGGCGGGCAGTGGCCGGAGCCGGGGCTTTTCGGGGTGGCGGCGCACAGTGGGCGAGAAGTTTTGCCGGATGGCAAAACGACGCGCCCGCGTGCGCCGGGGGTGGAAGGGCGGCGAGGCGCGGGAGCGCCGAGCCGGGGGCATGTTCCGAGCGGCGCGTCAGCGCCGCGAGGTAGAGACGTTGCATCCGGCCCGTCGATTTGGTCTATTCCTACTCGTGGCCGAGCATGGCGGTTCGCACGAGGTTCAAGAGACACCGCCATTTTTATTTTGTTTTTTTATGTTGGCCATGCCGACGGCAGGAGACTGATAATGAAAAATAAAATAGTTATCGGCGGGGTTGTTGCGTTCTTGTGCGGCCTGATATTGAATGCCCATGCTCAGTTTGGCAATGCCCAGCCGCGGGTGGGGGATCCCAACTGGACAACTGATGCCCATGGTCGCGTCGTGCCCCGCATCGGCAATCCTGGCTGGACTACGGATTCCCACGGGCGGGCGGTGCCCCGCATTGGCAACCGCGAATGGACAACCGATAGCCGGGGTAATCCCGTTCCGCGCATTGGCAATCCCGGCTGGACCACCGATTCCCGTGGCCGCGCCGTGCCCCGCGTCGGCAACCCCAGTTGGACCACCGACAGCCACGGCAACCCCACCCCCCGCATCGGCACCGGCTATTGGGATTTCTAATCTGCAGCGTGCGGTATTTGTTGATTTGCGTCGCTCGGCGCGTTGTGTGGAGGGGTGAATGAGACGAGGGTATTGTTGGATTATAGTGGGCATGGTTTTGGGCACGGCGTCTTGTCATTGGCCGGGCGGTCACACCATCGCGCAAGAGTATCCTGATGCCGTGGCCAGCGATCCGGCGCGCTTGGGATGGATGGTTGGCGCGCCGCCGCCGCCCGACCGGATGGTGCGCTTTGATGATGGCAGTTATTTTCGCTTCCCCGCGCTCCGGTGGAGCGTCGCCAACTTTCGCCAACTGATGCCAACCGTCAATGTGTCGCGGGGGCTGGGTGCGCCGGTGTTGTTGCCGCAAGCGCTCCGTGATGATCTGGATGATGTGGCCTTCAGCCCGCTTGGCGGGGACGGCACGATGACGTGGGCAGAATCGCTGCCGGCCAACTACACGGATGGCATCATCGTGTTGCACGAAGGCCGGGTGGTTTATGAACGATATTTCGGCGTATTACGCCCGGAAGGGCAGCATGCGGCCATGTCGGTCACCAAGACTTTTGTGGGGACGCTGGCGGCGTTGCTGGTGGCCGAGGGCCAGTTGGATCCGGAGCGGAAAGTCGCCACTTATGTGCCGGAGCTGCAAGCATCCGCGTTCGGTGATGCCACCGTGCGCCAAGTCATGGATATGACGACGGGCATCCGGTTCAGCGAGGACTACGCGGATCCCAAGGCGGAAGTCTGGGCGCATGCGGTCGCCGGCAATCCGTTGCCGAAACCGGCGGATTATACCGGTCCAAGGTCATGCTACGAGTTTTTGCAAACGGTGCAGCCGGAAGGGACGCATGGCGAGGCATTTCATTACCGGACCGCGAACACGGATGCGTTGGGCTGGATTCTCGCGCGGGTGAGCGGGCAGTCCGTTGCCCAACTTTTGGAGACGCGGATTTGGCGCAAATTGGGGGCGGAGCAGGATGCGTATATGACCGTGGATGCCACCGGTACCCCGTTTGCCGGCGGCGGGCTGAACGTGGGATTGCGCGATTTGGCGCGCTTTGGCGAAATGATCCGCAACGACGGCTATTACAACGGGCAGCAGATTGTGGCGCGGGAGGCCATCGCGGACATCCGGCGTGGTGGCAACCGGGAAGCGTTCGCAAAGGTTGGCTATGATTTGCTGCAGGGTTGGAGTTATCGCTCCATGTGGTGGGTGATGCACAATGAAGATGGCGCGTTCATGGCCCGGGGCGTTCACGGCCAAGCGCTTTACATCAACCCGCGCGCGCAAGTGGTCATTGTACGTCTGGCCAGCCACCCGGTTGCCGCCAATGCGGCGAACGATCCCATCACACTGCCAGCCTTTCAGGCCATGGCCCGCCACCTGATGCAGGAGAAAGAATGAACCTGATGTTGCTGTCAGGCAAAGCATGGTTTTGGGTGGTGCTGGTGGTCTTAGCCGGTGGAACGTATGCACTGGCGACCCGGGCCAATCTGAATTTTCGTCACCGGCCGGGGGATGTGCTGGATCGTTTGGAGGGTGTGGCCATTTATTACAATGGCGGGATTCACATGACGCATGGCCGGAATCTGGCCCCGGATGGATATAATCTGGGCATCCGCTATCAATGCGTTGAGTTCGTGAAGAGCTACTTGTACGAGCGGCACGGGCACCGGATGCCAGATGCATATGGTCATGCCAAAGATTTTTTCGACCCGCGGCTGGCTGATGGCCAATGGAACGCGCGGCGCGGCATGACGCAGTTTGCCAATGGCAGCGCCACCAAACCCGCGACTGGTGATTTGTTGGTGATGCGGCCATGGCTGTTCAATCGCTATGGCCACGTGGCCATTGTGGCGGCGGTGACAGGCAACAGCGTGGAGATCGCCCAGCAGAATCCGGGTCCATGGGGCAGCACCCGCGCGATCTATCCCTTGGCTATCCGCGAGGGGCGTTGGTTTATTGGACAACGCCGGGTCCTCGGTTGGCTGCGCTTGCCGACAGCCGAATAGCAAAACGAAATGCAACGCAAACGGCCGCCAGCGCGGTCATGATGTCAGCCGCCGTTATATCGGCGGCGGGATCGAAACAAAAGCCCAACAGGAACGTAGGAAACTCAGAAAAGCAGGAGAGAAGAATTTTTAACGCTAACGACGCCAGCGACGCCAAAGGCCGCAAGCATGGCCACAAGGCGGGAAGGGGATTATCTACGTTTGGAGCGGGTGCGATATTTGGCCGCAGGTTCCGCAATTTGGGGTTCAGGAACCGCGAGTGCTGGGTGGTGGCGCGCAACAACAGGTGGCACCAAAGAGCGCAGGTAGTCCACTCCAATCCGGCCGTCGCGAATGGCGCAGAGCAGGACATTCATCGAGCGGGAGGGGCGTTCGGCGCCCGATTCCCAGCGCGTCCATGTTTTTTCGCCAAGTTGCAGAAGTTCGGCCATTCCTTTTTGGGTGGCCTTGATTGAGCGGCGCAAGGCGCGAATTTGTGCAGGGGACAGGATGCCTAGAAAGCGCGCCTTGGTGGATTCCAGCAGTTCGCGAGCCTCACCGGAAAGAAAAATCTCGCCGGTTTTAGGATCCTTCCATGCAGGGACATCTTTCCAGATAATTTCCGCGATGCCATCGCCTGTGGTTTCAGGGATATAGACCGGCTGGCGGGAAGTGACCAGTACCCAGCCGGCGACAGGTGCTTTTTTCATAAGGAATCTCCTTTACGTGGGATGTGGCTTGAGAAGATGATGATGATTTTACCATTGGGGAGCAGGCCGATTTTACCCAGCACTCGACTCTGGTCGAAAAAGAACCAAAACTCGTATGCATCGCACGCTGGCCGCATATCAGCAATGTGCCGGCCGTGAATATCGGCCCGGAGAGCCTGCGCCATGGCTTGATGGCGCGCGAACATGAACGCATGAGGAAACGCGGCGTTCCAATCCCGGTCAGCGGTCTCTGTGCTGATGATTCGATTTTTATCGCCCGATTCCAGAATCGCAATCACAGCGTTACGCCAAGCAGCGGGAATGAGGAGTAACTTACTCATGCCGTGAATGTATCAATTGATACATTGAAAGCAACATTTTTCAACGCCGGCGGTACACGGCTGAAAGCATGGAAAAGGGGAGGAAGGTGGGCTGTTTTGGTGTGAAGCTACGGGGTGGCGAGAAGAGAGGTTTTGAGGGATTCTTGGGCGGGGGTGGCGCCGAGCCAGATGGCAAAGAGGGCTTGCTTGAGGTCGAGGCCGGGGATGGTGGCGAGCGGGGTTTCGGTGCCGCCAGCAGTGCGGTAAAGGGTGGTCAGGGCGCCATCGGCGTAGCGCATGATGACGGTATCGCCCTTCTTGAATTCGGTATTCGCGAATTGGTCAAGGAAGGCGGGGGTGTTGGGCGAGGTGTAACCGCTGGCGGCGGCTTTGGCGAAGCCTTCGGTGGTGGTTTCCACAAAGCGCTTGCGGGTAATGAGCGAGCTTTTGAGGGTGAGGTGGAAGGCCATGGGTTGGTCGGCGCCGAGGATGGCGGGGCCATCGGCGGCTTGAAGGGATTCGGGGACGTAGAGGGTGAGTTCGTATAGCGCGCCCAGGATGGGTTTGGTGCGGATGCCGGAGCCGCGGACCACGAGGGATTCGCTGGCGGTGGCGGCGAGGACGAGGGCGAGGGTGGCGATGGCAATGGCAGGCAGGCGGTGGAGTGTCATGGGATCCTTCCGTGGGTTCTAGGGTTTGGTTAGATGAGCAGGTTTTGGGCGATGGCGGTGCGAGTGGTTTCGGTGAGTTGGTGGGTGTCGAAGTTT
>Ga0209201_1002434_pt1 | contig 18329 bp, 11 predicted proteins | sample AD_UKC055_MetaG_FD_184411 | JGI IMG/M metagenome (GOLD analysis project Ga0209201, IMG submission 184411) | Active sludge microbial communities of municipal wastewater-treating anaerobic digesters from USA - AD_UKC055_MetaG (SPAdes) (version 2) | ecosystem: Engineered > Bioreactor > Anaerobic >...
TCGGTCGATCATTTACAAAAAGGTCGCTTCCGTTGATTCTGATGGTGCAGTCGGCAAGAGGTTCGGCTTTCGCCCTCCCAGAAAGGGATTCATTCAGTGCGGCCCCATCTTTCAAATCAACAGGTTCGCATGAATCCAGGACAGTCGTCGCGACCGTCAGAAGAATGATGACCACAAGATTGGAAAAGGCTGATTTCATGGTTATTTCACATCATGTCCGCCGCGACCGAGTCCGCGGAGCAAATCTGGAGCCGGCTGAATCCCGACGTCTGCAAAGTCCGCAGAAGTCTGTGCGTCAGGGTCCACGGCACGTCGTCTTCGGCGCAGACCCTTACAACCTGTTTGTCGGCCGTCATCCCGAGATCTGCGAGCATCCGCACAAGGGACTTCCACAATTCGTCGGAGCCCCAGCCCGTTACCTGCTGTGGCCTGGCCTGGTCAATTTTCATCAACAGACGATCCCGGCCGAGAAGAATGGTCAGTCGTTTGTCCCCAGATGCATACAGCCCGGGCCCATAATGACCTGGCTGGTCCCTCCTTGTTTTTGGGAGAGTTTCGTTTTTCGATATCGCAGCGGCTGCCGTCAGGTCGACGGTCGTGTTCAGTCCGGCCGTATCGGCAGATCCCGATCGTGGGGCAACCGGCGGTTCGCCTGGCTGGCATCCTGACATCAATGCGATTGCGGCCAGGGCGGCGGGCAGGGCCTGGAAAAAGGTGCATCTTCTGTGGTTCAAGATGTTTCACGTTTTGAGTCCAGTGGGAATATAGGTCCAAAATGAGTTCGGGACAACCTTGTATTTTGACGTGGTCCTGGAAGCGGATTCCCGGAATTAATCGTTGACAGCGCAAACGCGTCAGAATTAGATTACCATCGGATTTATCCAAGAATAATAGGTTGGTTGCTGTTCGGGCCGTGGAGGCACGTTCGGCGTCATGGGGATTGATATCATGGATTCCACTGAATCTGGTCCTGTTTTCCAGGAACAGCGCGGCCATGCTGACTGTGCGCCGGAGCTTCAGACTGATTTGTATCGCGGTTCAGGTACAGCGGGGCCGCTGGAGAATGAGGGAGTGAACCCGGAGATGGATTTGCCGAATGGTGCCACGTCATCCAAGGATATTCCTGATTCGGTTCCGCCGCCCTGGGCCGCGCTGGAAACCAGCATGGCGGATGGGTTCGCGGCGGTCATGGAAATGTTCAATGCCAAACTGGCATACGATGCGACGAAGCAGCAGCAGATTGATCTTCTTCACAAGGAAGTTGTCCAGCATCGGGCCAACCTGGCGGCCAACCTGGTCCGCCCGTACGTGAACGGCCTGATCGGGCTGCACGACGATATCGGTCGCCTGGTTTCTTCACTGAAGGCGAAGCCGGTTGAAGAAATAACGCCGCTGATGGTTTTCGGCCTTTTTGATGGACTGCAGGATGACGTTGAGATCCTGCTGGGCCAGAACGGGATCAAGGCGTTCCGCGACCCGCCAGGGCAATTCAATCCGGCACGTCAGCGGCTGCTCCGACAGGTTCCGACGGGCGACCCGTCATTGGCTGGCCTGGTCGCCGACAGTGTCCGTCCGGGTTTCGAACAGGACAACGTCATAATCGAAAAGGAACGTGTTTCCGTTTATGTGTTCAAGCCGGGCGAACGTGATGTGCCATCTGCCGTCCCGGTTGAAGATGCCCCGGTGGTCGTTGATTCCCCGGAAGTTGTTCCGGCAGTCCCGGTGGACGCGCCGGCCGAAGTCATTTCCACAAGAGTTGAGGAGAACTGAAAGATGAGTGACAAGAACCGCGTCTATGGTATCGATCTTGGTACAACCTACTCATGTATCGCGTACGTCGACGATTCGGGAAAGGCCACCGTCGTTCCCAACTCGGAAGGCCAGACGACGACCCCGTCGGTGGTATATTTTGAGGGTCCCGGGAAGATAGTCGTTGGCCGCACCGCAAAAGACGTCGCTGAAATGTACCCGGACAAGGTTGTTTCCACGGTCAAGCGCGCCATGGGCGACGCTGACTGGGTTTTCGATGCCGACGGTAACACATACCATCCGCAGGATATTTCGTCCTTCGTTCTTCGTAAGCTGGTCGCTGATGCCGAAATCGCCACTGGCGACAAGATTACGGATGTCGTGATCACATGTCCCGCGTACTTCGGCGTCAATCAGAAGGAAGCGACCCGCCAGGCCGGGGTTCTTGCCGGGCTGAACGTACGTTACGTCATCCCGGAACCGACGGCGGCCGCCCTTGCGTACGGCATGGAACAGACCGATGAGCAGGTCGTCCTGGTGTACGACCTCGGCGGGGGCACGTTCGACATCACGGTCCTGGAAATCAAGCGCGATACGATCACTGTAATCTGCACTGGTGGCGACCATGACCTTGGCGGCAAGAATTGGGACGAAACGATTGCTGCGTGGTTTGCGGAACAGTTTTCCCTCAGCACAAATATTCCGGCGGATCAGGTGATCGGCGACCCGGAGGTCTGGCAGGAACTGATGGACGGCGCTGAAAACGCCAAAATCACGCTCAGCAGTCGCGAATCTTATACGCAGAAGGTCCGATACGACACCGGGCGTGCCTCGGTGGAACTGACCCGCGCCAAGTTTGATGAACTGACGCTGGGTTTCCTTGAAAGAACGTTGTCCCTCACGGAACAACTCCTGGAAACTGCCAGGGAAAAGGGCTATTCAAAAATTGACCATCTGCTGCTTGTCGGCGGTTCGACTTACATGCCGCAGGTCAAGGATGCGGTCAAGGCGAAGTTCCCGTTTGATATTCAGCAGTATGATCCCAACCAGGCCATTGCCAGGGGCGCAGCGCTGTTCGGTTTCAAGTGCGCGCTGACTGATGAAATCAAGATTATCCTTGCACAGCAAACCGGACAGACCGCCGATTCTGTTGATCTTGAAAAAGTGTCGGCCGCCGAACTGAAGAAGGCGGAACAGGCAGTGGCGCAGTCGTACGGTCTGCCCGCGACCAGCATGGACGCGCTGACCCACAAGACAATTCGGAACGTCAGTTCCAAGAGTTTCGGGATCATGGTCCAGACTGACGACGGACTGAAGATAAAGAACCTGATTGTTACGAACCAGCAGGTCCCGTGCACTATTTCGCGTGTTTTCGGTACATTCGCCGACAATCAGACTGGCGTCAACCTGCAGTGTTTTGAAAATCTTTCGACGGAAGGTCCAGATGGTGAATGCCTGGATCCGGCCGCAGGCACTGAAGTCGGTTCTGCCGAACTGTCATTCACGAGGGCAGTGCCAAAGGGCTCGCCGGTTGAAATTTCGTTTTCGCTTGCCGAAGACGGACTCCTGTCGGTTCATGGAAAGGACCTGACGACCAACTGCGAGATGGACGCGGAATTCAAGACTGCCTCGATCATGACCACCGAGGAACTCGACGCGGCCGCTTCCCGTAATCTGGGCATGATTGTCGAATGAAGAATGGAAGCTTCCCTGTTCCAATCCATCCAGCGAGGTGATCCGTGGAACATGCCGTCGGGATTGATCTTGGTACGACCTATTCGGCAGTGGCCATTGTCGGTCCGGACGGCAAGCCGGTCGTAGTCACGAATTCGGACGGCCGGAACATCACGCCTTCCGTCATCTGTTTCAAGGACGGTAATGTGATTGTCGGTCAGGAAGCGAAGGACCTTCAGGGTGTCGGCGAGTGGCCGGTCGCCATATTTTTCAAGCGTGAAATGGGGGACCCCGACTTCCTTTTCGAAGCCGGTGGCAACACGTATACCGCGACAGATCTGTCGACCATCGTTTTACGGAAGTTGAAGTCCGATGCCGAAGCGAAGCTCGGTTACCCGATTTCCGGCGCAGTCATAACGGTTCCCGCGTATTTCCGCGACCGTGAACGCAAGGCAACGATTGCGGCCGGCAGGGCGGCTGGCCTGAACGTCCTTCAGGTGATCAATGAACCGACGGCCGCGGCTGTGTCGTACGGGCTGGATTACACCGGGAAGGACCGGAAGATAATGGTTTACGATCTCGGCGGCGGTACCTTTGACGTCACGCTGCTTGAACTCGGGGCGTCAGGCGTGGCTGTCATGACGTCCGACGGCGACCATCACCTGGGCGGCCAGGATTGGGACGGAAGGATCCTGGAATTCCTGGTATCAAGGTTCCAGGATGAACACGGGATCGACCCGTTCGCGGATTCGGACGGTGTAGCGGACATGTATGCGCAGGCGGAGCAGGCAAAGAAGCGCCTGACTTCCTTTGAATCGACGGAAATATCGATTGTGGCCTGCGGCCGCCGCGGTCGGTACACGCTCGATCGGTCGAAATTCGAAGAAATTACCGCAGATCTTCTGGAACGCACCGCCATGCTTACAAAGAAGATTCTGGCTGACATGCGTCTTCAGCCGTCCGACGTCGACGGCGTGGTGCTGGTTGGCGGTTCGACACGCATGCCGATGGTCCATTGTTTCGTGGAAAGGCATTTCGGAAAGAAGCCGTTGTGCGGTGTCAACGTTGACGAAGCCGTCGCCCTTGGCGCCGCGGTTGTCGCGAACAGGTATCAGGCTCCTTCGTTGCCGGGTTCGACCGCACCGGTCGCGGGCTTTCTACGCATGATGGATGTCACGAATCACAGCATGGGCATGATTGCGGTAAATGCTGACCAGTCGGCATACGTGAGCAGCCTGATACTGCCCAAGAATCGGCGGATTCCGTGCACGGACACCAGGCCGTATCAGTACCGGACGCGCAGGCACGGAGCCAACCGGCTTGAAATATTCATGACTCAGGGGGAATCGGAATCGCCTGCGGTCGTGTCTTACATCGGGCTTTATGTGATCGAAAACATTCCCCACCAGGAGTCGGGCATCGCCGTCGTCGAAGTGTCATACCATTACGACATCAGCGGCACCGTTTCCGTGACAGCGCGCCTGAAAGGGGACGGTGTCGAACTGCCGGTCAAGTTGGAACCCCTTCCGCCCGACGTCCCCGACCGTTTCCTTGGGAAACCCCCGACCGCGGGCGTGCCGGAAAATGTTGTTGTTTACATGGCGTTCGACATGTCGGGATCGATGAGCGGGAGTCCGATTCGCGAGGCACAGCGCGCCGCGAAGGGATTTCTTGAAAATATCGATCTTGGCCACTGTTCAGTTGGCATCATCGCGTTTTCCGATTCGGCGCTGACCAAACTGGAAGCTTGCCAGAACGCCGGAAGTATCGAACGGGCCATCGACGATCTGCGCGTCGGCGAAACGGGCGGATGCAACGCCGCGGATCCGTTCGACGAGGTGTACAGGCTTCTTCATTCCGTGCGGACGGGGAAACGCATCGCGGTGATTCTTACCGACGGCTGCTGGCAGCACCAGAAGCTTGCGATCGAACGCGCGCAAATGTGTCATGCCGACAACATTGAAGTCATCGCGATCGGTTTCGGCGGCGCGGACAAGCAGTTCCTTGACAAGATCGCATCAAGTCCCGATGGAAGCCTGCTTACCTCGATGGAAGGTCTTTTTGATGCATTTTCCACGGTCGCGCAGGTGATAACCTGCACCGACGGTGGACTGGTTCACGAAGGTGCAGCGTCACAGCAGTCAAAACCGAAGGGCTGGTTCGCGGCGCTTAATGAGGTCATGGGTCGATGAGCGATAATTATTACATTGTTCTGGGCCTTGATCCGTCCTGTGACGACTGGACGGTCATCAGGAAGTCTATTGACGACCACAAGCTCAGGTGGTCCAGGGACAAGACGCAGGGGGCGCCGGCCGCCAAGCGCGTCGCGGCCGCTAATCTGCCCAGAATCAAGGACATGGAAGCCGCGCTTTCAGATCCGGCGCGGCGCAAGGCGATTGCCCGGGAAGCATTGGAAGAACTCAGGGGCGAACATGACAGACTGTTGGAAAAGCTTGACAGCCTCATCAAGCTGATTCCAGAGGTGGACGTGCTGCCGGATGTTGTCAAGACGCTTCTGGCACAGGTCCCGGGCCTTTCCGAAGACGAAGTCGTGGACAGCCTGAAACGCAAGGGCAAAAAGATTGAGGCTTCTGCTGCAAAGAAGACCAGAAAAGTCAGGCCGCAGATTGATCCGGCAATCGCCACAGAGTTACGCGGCCTGCAGGGTTTTCTGAAGATCAAGACACTCTATGATTTTCTGGGCCTGTCGCCCCAGTCTTCGCCCAAGGTCCTGTATGACCGCGCGGACGAGATCTACAAGCAGATCAGGAAAGATGGATTGATCGATCCTGTTTCGACAGCGCGGCAGGATCTGACCGGCAAGTGTAAGGCCCTGTTCAAGGATCAGGAAAGCAAGGAAAAATACGACAACACCGTTGCGATGGAGGTAATGAATGACTTCAGCGGCCATCTGAAATTGGCTGGCGGTGATGGTATTCTGGATGTGTTTGAGATTCAGGGGATCATCCAGCAGGCAGTAGAAAGTGGAGTCGCAAAGGATCTGGCGCTTGAATTCATTGAAGATTACTGTTCGAAGCACAATTTGAAGGTCCAGCGCGATGTTGAAAAGGCAATCGAAAGGAACAGGACCTGCGGTTTCTGCAGGACGGTTGCCACAAATCCTGACGACAAACGCTGCCATTCCTGCGGCAAGGAACTGGTTCTTCCGTGCCCCAGGTGCGGGCAGCCGACTCCCACCGAAGACGAAAGCTGTGCGAAGTGCGGATTCCACACGGGCGACCTGCCGTTTCTGGAAAGTCTGCTGAAAGAGGCCGGCCTGATGGTTGCCGCCGGCGATTTCGCCGATGCCCTGCGACAGATAGACAAGGTTCTTGTGCACTGCCCGGACTGGGACAGGGCGCTTGAAGCCCGGAAGAAGGCGACCGAAGGTCTTGAAACTTCGTCGAAGGCGCTTGCATCGATTGAATCGCTGGTTCGCGCGCGTAAGTTCGAAGCTGCCTTTACGGCACTGTCCAGGCTTCGCGATACAGGCATCACCGCACCCGCGGACGACCTGAAACGTAAAGTGGATGTCGGCACAGGAGATGCCCGCAGGCTTTATGAAGAAGGACAGGCGCACCTGAAGGCGGGACGGCAGAACGACGCGGTTGTCTGTTTCATTCGTTCACTGGATGTCTGCGTTGATTTCAGTCCGGCGGTCGCCGCGCTTGCAAAATTACCCCCGCCTGCGCCAACGGGTTTTAACGTTGCGGTCGGTGCTCATGCGGCAAGTCTTTCATGGAATGCGATCAGTGCCGCGGGAACGGTTTCATACAAGGTCGTCAGGAAGAGCGGAGGCAAGCCGCTCAATCCGGACGATGGCCAGGAACTGTGCAACGTTCTTGAAACAAGGTGCGACGACACCGGCATGACGCCCGGTACTCCATGGCACTATTCGGTTTATTCGGTCAGGGGTGGCGTGTGTTCGTCCGCCGCCGCGACAAGCGGCCCGCACCTGAGGGTTGCCGATGTGGAATCACCGCGGGTCGAATGCGGTGATGGCACCGTGTCGATTTCCTTCCGTCGTCCGGGAGGCTGCCAGAACATCGAAGTGTCCAGGTTCCAGGGCATGTCCGTTCCGGCGGGAACGTCGGGCAGGCCGGTGCCGCTGTCCGGGAATTCCATCCACGAACAGGGACTGACAAACGACACCGACTACTGCTACCGGATAGTGGCTTGTTTCAGGGACCCGATAAACCCTTCGGCCATTGTGCGCAGCCCCGGCGTGTCCGTGTGCGCCAGGCCTGTGGCCCCACCGCCGGCAATCATGAACCTTATCGCGACGCGTAGCGGTCAGGATGTCAGTCTTTCCTGGACTCCGCCGGCAAGGGGAAGCGTTCAAGTGGTTCTTGCTCAATCAGTCAAAGGTATTGCCACGGGTTCTTCGTTGCCTCTTTCAGATGTTGAACAGCTCGGCAAGCCGGTTGCCCTGGCCGGAAGCTCCTCTGCCCGTGTGAAACTTGACGGCCAGGGGCGCTATTACTTCGTGCCTTTATCGGTCATGGGCACGATGGCCGTTGTCGGAAAGCCCGCCGTGGTAACACTTCTGGACGAAGTCACGGCGCTTTCGTCAAGTCGCCAGGGTAACGCAATTTCGCTTTCGTGGGACTGGCCGGAAGGCGCCCAGGACGTACTGGTTGTCTGGAGTTATTCCGCCAGGCCGCTGGATCCGGCTGGACCCTTCGACGGCAGCGCGGCGTGTTCGCGGGCAACATACGACGTGGCAGCCCACTGGGAACTGCGGAATGCGCTGCCGAAGAAGCATTTCTTCACGATATTCGTGCACGACCCTCGTAACGGGATCTATTCCGGCGGCGCCAGCATCATCGAGTCAACCGGACTTGAAACCAGGGTGAGCTATCAGGTCAGAACCAAGAAGGCGCTTCTGACCAGGGCCGTTCAGGAGGCGTGGGTCGAATTCAAGGGGCCGAATGCCTTGACGCTGCCGTCGATGGTCGCAGCACTCAATCCGTCCCGCCCCCCGCTGAGGGCTTCTGACGGGAGGGAAGTCGGCCAGGCCGCTTCGCTGGTGCTCACGGACGGTGTCGGACGACTGAATATCGATGTCAGCGCCGGCAAGGGGTTTGTGAAGGTGTTCTTCAAGGAAGCTTCCGACGCGAGGGACATTCGCCTGATGCCGGCGGCGCAGGAAAATCTGGAGGTTGGCTGATGTCTGCGATTTCAAGTTTTCTTGGCGGTGGCCGGGAATTGTGTCCCTTCTGTTTCGAATACTTCGACCTGAAGTCAGCGCCGTTCAGGTGCTCAAGCCCGATGTCCCGCTGTGCCCCTGAGGTCGATCCGGTTCTGGACAAGGAGTGGCAGGACAACACTCCTGTGGGCAAGGTCATCGAAACCGGCGGAACCACTTCGAAATCGGTCCGTTGTCCGGCATGCAGCAATGTCACGCACAAGCGAATCTGTCCGCATTGCCACTCGCAGCTTCCGCACACAACCGGCGAATTCCGGAATTACATCTTTGCGGTAATCGGCGCCAAGGAAGCTGGCAAGAGCCACTACCTGGCGGTTCTGATCGAACAGATTCGCCAGAGGTTCGGGCCGGAACTGGACCTGCTTCTGGAACCGATGGGCGATTCGACAATCAAGAGGTACCGGAACGACTTCTATGAACCGGTGTACCGCCAGAAGCGGGTGATTGACGCCACCCACTCCGCGCTTGCGAATCGATCGGTTCGCGCGCCCCTGGTATACAGTTTGACGAAGAGTGGAAAAAATTTCTTTGGAAAACGGGTTATCAAGAGCAGCGCCGTGCTGGTCTTTTTCGACACAGCGGGGGAAGATCTCAACGACGACGACGTCATCGCCACCGTAAATAAGTACATCTACAGGTCTGATGGGATAATCCTGTTGATCGATCCGTTACAGCTTTCGGAAGTCCGCACCAGGCTTGCCGCCGGCACGCCGCTGCCGGGCGTAAACACCGAGACCTCCGACATCATCAATCGTACGACGCGACTGATCCAGAACGGCAGGGGGCTTCCGGTCACCTCCAAGATCCCGATTCCGATGGCGGTCGCATTTTCGAAGTTCGATGCCGTGAAACCGCTTGTTGACGACCAGTTCCAGTTGAATTCAGCCGGATGCCACAGGGGTGGTTTTCACGAGGCTGATTTTGACGCTGTTAACAGCGAGATGATGGCTTTGCTGGGCGATTGGGGCTGCCAGGACATCGTGAATCACGTTCGGACAATGTACGACGAGTTTGGGTTCTTCGGACTGACCGCTCTGGGCTGTAATCCTCATCAGACCAGCAGGATCGCTGCTGTTCAGCCGCACAGGGTGGAAGATCCTTTTCTGTGGCTGCTGGCCAGGAATCGTCTGATGCAGAAGGTTTGAGAATCATGGCAAAAGAAGCAGACCAGCTCTATTACACATCCTGCCGTAAGGGCCTCAGCGGTTATGCCGGCTTTCAGGGGCGCGCGGTCAGCCATGGGATGAAACCTGACGAGCGGCGCGAGATTGAAGGCAGGGGCGGATACATGCCGCCACGCGATCTTCCACGTGAACCCTCTGAAGACGAGATTCGCGACATATTTCCGCGTGCTTTCCGTAGTTTCGGGCTCGGGAGCGGCCGTCAGGCCATAATGCTTGCGGCGTACGCGGGTAAGGACTATTCCAACCGGTGGGGCAACTATTTCCTGCACGCGCTTGTTCTTGACGGGCCGCCAGCCGGGCGATGGTCGATCGACGCCTGTTCCTGGAATGGCTGGGTAACCGCACTGGCGCCCGGCGAAGACGAACGGGAGCCTCAGCCGCTGCCTGCGATTGACGCGTCCGGACTCTTTGACGGGGAAGACTATTCTTTCAGCGAACTTTCTTCATTCCTGAATGAATCCCCGGACAGGGTTGAAAAACTGGCGCGTATGATTCAGGCCGTATTTGCCAGAAAGGATAATCCGCGAAACTTGGTTATACGGGTTTCAGACGATGTGAGCGCCGTTTACTGGATTGCATGCATCCTGAAGGCATTTCCGTCGTCATGTCAGTCAACGTTGAACTGGTCAACGTATCAGTCAGATCCACGGATGTCCCTGGTGATCAACGCCACGATGGGAAAAACCGACTTCCTGCTGGACGAAAGGGAACGGAAGTATCAGTTCTATGTGTTTGATCTTGTTGACGAAAAATTCAGTGAAATTCCAGCCGGGTTTTCTGAATACGCTGAAACCATTGCCGGCTGGATGAAAAACTCGCCGGACACGTTGGTCAGGTTTCACGGTTTTGTGAACCTGTTCGAAAGGCTGTCGATCGGACAGGATCTGCAGCAATTGCTGTCGCTTTTCCGACTTGGGGGCGGGATTGGTCCGAAGCTTGACAGGCCGGGACGTCTTGCGAGTCTCGATTTCGTGCGCGAACACGCCGGACCGGATGCCATTGCAGTCGTCATGAACGCGCTGTGGTCGCAGGTCCAGCGTCCGGAAGCGGCAGCCAGCTGGCCGCAGTGGAACGATGCCCTGTCTTCATGGTCGGACATCGTCAAGGCTGGTGGCATCCTGGAACACGAGGCCATTCTTGTCCGGGAGGTGGTAAGGGCGTTCGACCTGCTGGTAGTCGAGAGCGGGCGTCATATCCCCGAGGTTCTAGGAGCCATCAATCAGCTTGGCACGTTAAGCGGCAGGACTGATCGGATGTTTGCCGAACTTTTCTGCGTTGCCGAACACACCGGGTGGCTTCTTGACAGGATATCGAGACTTTCGCCCGAGGCTGTGACGGCGCTGCTGACTGTTTACGAAAGGACCCTTCAGGTTTCGAACAGGAATCTGAGTCCCTCGGACACCTTCTTTCGTTCGCTGGTGAAGGCAGCGATCAATGCAAATCCTGGAAACCCGGGACGGATGGACTGGGCACTCAGACCGTTTGCGTCAAGGCTGGATGATCTGTTTGAAGTAACGGTATTTATTGCTGATCTGTTGAATCGGAATGCCAACGGTTCTCCCGATCTGCTGGCCGCACTGCCTGACACGGTCGGGTCGCTCGGTCATGATTTGTCTTCGGTCCTGTCCGGTTACGATCGATCGGCTCGATTCAGCCTTTTGCGCAGGCTTTCGGAAGTGAGCACCTGTCACCAGGTTCTCCTGGGCGAGTGGGACGCGTCGATTCGCGTTTCGACGGATCGTGAAGGTTTCTGGGATTCATATGTGCGGGAGATGATGAGCGCCCCTACTGCCTTTGCCGACAACATGCGCCGCTGGCTTCCGCTGCGTCTTATCAAGGTTCTGCCGCCGGATGAAGCTGCTGCCATCCTGGAACGGTTCATACAGACGAATCAGTTTGCGTCGATGAACAATGAAATTGCGGGGCGGATGCTTGTTGTCATGTCCGGCCTCGTGAGGCTGGCGACTACCCCGAGGCTCAATGCCCTTGCAGCTGCCATAAGGGGCGAAATCTCAAGGCGGCACCTGAGGTTGTCTTCGAACAGGCTGGAACTGGCGATGGCATTGTATTCGCTGAAAGGTGGATGGCGAGATCTCAATGTTGTCGCAAGGGAAGTTGGCCAGGCTGACAGGAAGACCTACGAGGAATACATGTCCGAGATATTTCCAGGACTTCTGGCACGGGCAAAAACGGCGGGTGAATACGCGGGCGTGGTGCGAGCCTCCTACAATCCGGGGCATGACGATGTTTTCGTGGATGCGTTCCTGAAGAACCTCCCATTGGCCGTTGACGACGAACTGCCGGGAAGCTGCGTGGCAGGATTGGTATTCTGGCTTGCAGGTCCGACGGGCGCTTCGGCAGGGCTGCCCCGGCAGGCTGCTACGGCGTTCAAGACTTCGATCCGGAAGAGAATCGAGTCAATGACGAACGCCAATCGAAGGTCATCGCTGGCTCTGATCAGGAAGGAACGGGCGTTTCAAACCGAGCCCGGCCGATCCGAGCTTGAAGGATTCCTCGGCAGCCTTGGCGCGGAAGAACAGGGTTTCGCGAAAAAGGTATTTGGTTGGTTCAACAGTCCTGACGATTCAAGGGGTGGAAAAAATGGCTCAAGACGATGATGGCCCGGGTTGTGTAGGTGTGCTGATGGTTCTGGCGGTGGCAGCGGCGGTTGTGGCCGCGATCGTCATGGTCATCATGGCGACGCTGTTCATCGGGGCGATCTTTGGTTCCGGGGTTGGGCTGGTCAACTACGTTAAGGCATTGTTTGCGAACGTCAGCACCGAAAAACCGAGGACGACATAATGACAACCAAAACTCCGGAACCGGCGATCAAGAGCTATTTCTTCGGGAAGGGATACAGGGATCTGGTCGCGACCATCAAGGACAGCTTCAACAGGAACTTGCAGTCCGCCGGGAAGTTTTTTAACGCGGTTGGGACCGGAAGCGGGCCGATGTACACATTGAAACGGGTGTTCTACATCGGGGCCGGCATTGCCACCTTCGTCTTCGGTACAGCGGTTTTTGTGGCTGCATCGGCATTTCACGTCGCGCTGCTGCTGTCTTTCCTGGCACTGATATACGTGCTCTTCTCCCTGCTGTATCTGGCAGAGCGACTGTATCTCTCAATCAAGTCCTTCTTCCTCGCGTGTCCATCCTGTCACGCGAAGCACAGTATTCCAGAGTACCTCTGTGATGGGTGCGGTGCCGTGCATTCGCGACTGATTCCAAACAGCTACGGGATATTGTGGCATGTGTGTGAATGTGGACGACGCCTGCCGGCGACTTTCTTTCTGAATCGTGGCCGGCTTCAGGCCCGCTGTCCGTCATGCCATGAGTTGGTCGAGCGCGAACATGTTGAGTCGAAACGCCTTTTCATTCCAGTGATTGGCGGTCCACACAGCGGTAAGTCTGCGTTTCTGTATTCCGCGCTTCATCAGTACGTGGATGTTGCCGGACCGGCCCTGGGCTACGTCGTGAGTCCGCTGGATGCGGCGAGCAAAACCGTCGTTGATTCGGCGATTTCTCAGCTGAACGGCGGGTACGTGCCGAACAAAACGATCACGGGTGTGCCACGGGCGGTGAACCTGGCACTCCACAGGGATGGAAGACTCGAGAAGGTGTTGTACTTCTACGATCCTGCGGGCGAGACCTTTGATCGATCCGACTCCTTGATCGCTCTTGGCTGTAACAAATATCTGAGCGGGATGCTGCTGGTAGTGGATCCATTCTCGATTCCCGCAGTTCTGGCCGAATATGAGGGGGTATCGATGAAGGATGTTGCAGGGCTGTCGCCCGGCGAACATCATGTTGAAGACATTATTCAGCACCTTCTGCTCGTACTCGAATCGGACTATGGCCTTGCCCATGGTGCCACGGTGAAAGTACCCCTGGCGATTGTGGTTTCCAAGATCGACGCTTTCAACCTCAGGGACTTGGTTGGGGAACCTGCCGTCCAGAAGGCGATCAAGGCGTCCGTGGCCGGAGTTGACCCTGCCGCCATGCGCAATCGCGTGATTCGGCAGCAACTGCTGGACTGGGGCGCAACTGCCTTCGTTCACACGATTGATAGTAGATTCGGTGAAGTCATGTATTTCGCCAGTTCCGCTCTCGGCCGAATACCGGATTCTTCTGGAAATCCCTATGTCGGCGAGGGTGTCATTGAGCCGCTTTCATGGGTACTGGATGCTTCTGAAGCTGCATCCGCCCCAATCCAGTTTGTCGGAAATAAGAACGGGCGGTCAAACTGAAACATAAGGCGGGGAAAAACCAATGCCGTACATAATCGGGGCCATTATTCTGATCGTCGTGTACTACTTCTTCATCAAGTGGATGTTCGTGTCCGCCGGGCCGACCGTGATATACGTCCTTTCGACGGTTGCGTCATTCCTGGTTCCAGTCTGCTATTTCCTGGCACTTTTCAAGCAGTACGGTCGTCGGAAGGGAGCCCCGGGGGGCCGGCGAAATATCTGGTTCGTGCCGATAGCGATACTGATACTCCTGATGCACATTGATTTGTTGACCATGATCTTGAATTACAGTCTCGGCATCCTGAGTCCGGGCGTCGGACGCTCGCTGCTGGAACTGTGCGGGCAGGTTTCCTATGGGTTCGTCTTTAACCGCGTTATTCTGACGTCTCTGAACTTCGTCGCGAATCATTTCAGTGGTGGAGTTTTTAGCGTAATCAATTCACCCCTGCTTTGGTCGGCGGCGATGAAAGTCATTCTGATTGCACCGTTTGCCCTTCTTGCGCACGGGATAAAGCCAACCGGAACCGACCCGTCACAGCCTGCCTTCGTCAGCTATTTTCACCGCCAGGCAATCCGTGATCTGGGGCAGGTCATTGTCTTAACCACCAAATACAGCTTCAAGGCTATCATCAAGACGTTCACCGGAATTCTGTATGTCCACATGGGACCGTGGGCTCTGCTGATATGGCCCCTGGGATTGATGGCGGTCGGCGCCCTGATTCCGCCGATTATTATTGGTGTGGTTGTAATAGCGTTCGTGACTATCTTCCATTCGCTGGCGTTTTTCCTGTTATGGGCACTGGCGATGTTCATTTCGTTCCTTCTTTACATGACCGAACGTGCCGTGATGCTGGTTCGAATAGGCTATGCAAAATGCCCCCATGCAAGCTGCCATTCCCCAGTGCCCCTGCCGGTCTTTCTTTGTCCCGAGTGCGGCGCCGAGCATACCCGCCTGGTGCCTGGAAAATTCGGTGTCCTTTTCAGACACTGTTCCTGCGGGGTGGGTCGACTGCCAACACTGTTCTGGCTCGGCAAGGGGAAGCTCATGTCCGTATGTCCTTTCTGCAGGAACCCCATGCGGGAAGAACTGTTTGCCGCGAACGTGCACCTGCCGATATACGGCGGGGCAAGTGCTGGCAAGACAATGTTCATGCTCTCGTCCGCGTACTCCATGCTGGAAGATAAGGTCCCGGGCATCAACGCCACGTTGATTGAAGAACGTGCGCAGGAGGCCTACACCGACTACTGGAAACCAGACTATGAGGCGGGGCGCGTTCAGACGAAGACCACCCAGGTGTCGCCGGACGCTTTCCTTCTTTCGGTGAAGAGGGGGCACGGCCTGCCGGCAAGCGTCTACATGTACGATCCCGCAGGCGAGGCGCTGATGAATGAAAATGATTTGGAAACCCACCATTTCATGAAGTACTTCGATGGCCTGGCCTTGCTGATCGATCCCATGTCGCTGGATTCATTTGCAAGAAGGTATCGGGAACTCGGCGGCCCCAACCTCGATGCGACAACATCCCATGCGAACCCGGACGACCTGGTGTCCGAGGTTGTCAACCTGCTCGCGACTTTCGGCAAGCTGTCCCGAAATAGCAGTTTTGGCCGGAGGATTGCTGTGGTTTTCACAAAGGCCGATATCCTGGGTTTCAAGTCGGAAGTCGGGGTTGAACTGTCCAACGGCATTCCACGGGGCGTCCCATGGGATGAACTGGGTGAAGCTGATTCAACCAGGATTCGCGCGTGGCTGGCGGCCAATGAACCGGCACTGCTGCAGGTTCTGGAAACGCGCTTTTCCGAGATGAGGTTTTTCGCGGCGTCCGCACTGGGTGCAATGCCCGGTGCTACTTCATCATTTTCACCGAAGGGCGTGATGGAACCGGTGGCGTGGCTGATGTCCAGGCGTCTGATATTCAGGCGTCCCCGCCTGAGCAGGGTCCTGGAAAACCTTGCGGAAGTCGGCGCCGGGGCGCTTGTCTGGGGGCTTTTTGTGGGACTGCCGCTTTTATTGTTGATGATCCTTCTGTAGAGCCTGAATGGGGGATGATGTATGTCTCGCCTGTCCCGTTGCTTTTCCCTGTTTGTGCTGTCTGCCATCGTCGCATCGCCTGCTTTTGCCAGGCCCTCCGACGCGCCGCCGGAAATGAAGTCGGGCTGGGTGCGCGGCCTGAACGCCGGCGCCGAGTTGATGGCCATCATCGACTTTGTTGAAGTCATCACATACAACGAAGGCGTGATGGAAAATCCGGCCGATCAGGTTCAGACCAGGCATGAGCCGGCCAGGTCCGAAAAATGGAAATTCGGCGACCAGTTCGAACGGTTTTCCTTTGACGGCCGGAAGTTCGCCGGGCTGTGGCGCAGCGCGCGGTTCCAGGACGAATATTTCGTTGAATTCATCCATGTCGAGGGTGAGGTTGCGCCGGGATGCCGATCGGTTGCGTGGATGACATTGACGAAGACGCGGTTCGACAGGACGTCGCTGGAACCGCCGGTCAACCGGGGCTACACGGTCCTGTCGCTGCGTTTTCAGGATCTTCAATACAATCCAGGGTTTGGAAATTCGGTTACATTCCGCTTCGTTCCGGGCACCAGCAAAGTCACGATCAACGCCGCCCGCGCCGAGTTCCTGGAAACCAGCTATCACGCGGAAACGAAGACGACCTGGAAAGGGCTGAAAGTCGACAACGGAAAGAATCCGGTCAGCGGAATTCCTTACCAGGTGTTCGCCGAAGTGACGTTCGACATGTGGCCGCCCCCCGGGCCGCCAAAGCCGGCCACGGCGGGCGCTCAGGAGCAGACCGTCACGCTGGTCGGGGACTGGGTCGGTTTTCCGGAATTCATCGGCGTGCTGTCGGCGTGGCCGGGAGTCAAGGTGGTCGATCGCACCACAAGGGAACGTGTCGCGGTCGATCCCGAAAAGGATCCTGCCGATCTGCCCCGCGCGGACCTGACGGAATACAAGGGTATCGTCCTGGAAGCGATTTCGATCGGCAGGGACCCGCGTGACATATCGGCCAGGGTCAGGATTGTCAACGGCGACATGGAAAACGAGCTGTGGCTGAAACTCGACTATGGATTGTTCGGCCAGTTCGGCGAAGAGGCTGTTTCCGACTGGTTGCGCCTGCAGGGCGAGAGCTTTCGCAATGAATTGATGGAAGCGTTGAAGAACGCCGGTCTGTGACCGGACCCGGCGGGACTTACTTCCCCTTCCTTTCCATGTTCGCACCCCAGCGGGCGAGGAGGAAGGTCGCGACCATCAGGACGACGAACATCCCAAGACCGAGGAGCTGGCCGGGCATCCCGGAGTACCACGCGGCGTCGGTACCCTTCAGCACTTCGACCCCGGTCGGTGACTTCCCGATGACATAGGACTGGCCGATGGACAGCCAGCGAATCGCGTAACCGGTCCAGTCCAGGCGCAGCACAGCGGCAACGATGCCGAATATGGCGGCGCCAGCCATCATGCCGGACGCGATGTGTGTAGGAACTTTCATCCACAAAAAGCCTCCGTGGGACGAGTATGGCCGGGTGCCGATGGGGTGTCAAAGTCGGTAATCTGATCGAACGCGTGGGATGCGACGCGAGCTGCTGGCATGACCGGGACGGATCGGTGGAAGGTTCCCGAAGCGGGGCTTTGGGGGGCCGTTGGCCGACTTGCGCTGGAGAACGTCAGGAAATGTTGACGGCCGGCGGGTCCCGGGCGGGTCCTGGGCCAGGACGGGAAGCCTTGTTGCCCGGGCGACGGCGACGCAGTGCCAGCCTCCCGACCGTCACGTATCCGGACGTTGGCTCCCGGACGCCGTGGTCGTCCATGGCCCACAGGTCGTCGGGATCCCTGGCCGGGGCGATTGTGGGGACGGTCGAGGGCAGGTGCAGGTGGTCGAGAATGCGTGTGACGACAGCAGGGTCGGTCAGAAAGGCGAGTACGACCATGGGCGTGGCGCATCTGGGACAGGAAAGTGCGTCGACATGCAGGGCGCGATGCAACAGGCGTGCCCATGACGGGTGGGTACGTTTTCGAAACTCCTCGGGTTTTGGGGCGACCGGGACATTTGGGGGCTGGCGATCCCCGGGAGTCTTGTCGTCCCCCCGGGCGTTCTTGGGCCTGGCTGGCGGGTGTGGCAGGGCCTTGCGGCACCTGGAGCGATTTGCGAAGACCCCGTGGTAGCGGACCAGATTCTGGTAAGGGGCGGGCAGCAGTGTGGCGAGGCGGCGTAAAAAGGCCACGGGCTCCAGGACGATTTCGGTGCGGCCGGCTGGCGT
>Ga0209201_1002436_pt1 | contig 18319 bp, 14 predicted proteins | sample AD_UKC055_MetaG_FD_184411 | JGI IMG/M metagenome (GOLD analysis project Ga0209201, IMG submission 184411) | Active sludge microbial communities of municipal wastewater-treating anaerobic digesters from USA - AD_UKC055_MetaG (SPAdes) (version 2) | ecosystem: Engineered > Bioreactor > Anaerobic >...
ACCTATACGCCGCTCTCGGCTGAGGAGGTCGAAGCGCTAAGTCGCCGCGCGGGGGTCAGCCCCGTGCTGGCAGAGCTGCTGCTTCGCCGAGGCATCGCCGATGGCGACGCCGCCGAGCTATTCCTGCGACCGGCCCTCAGCCACCTGCAGGACCCGTTCCTCCTCCCCAACGTCGAGGCCGCCTCCATCCGCCTCAGCCACGCGCTCGCCGAGCGCGAAGACATCACCGTGCTCGGCGACTACGATGTCGACGGCGTCAGCAGCACCGCGCTCCTCGTGAGCGTGCTGCGCCGCTTTGGCGCCAACCCGCGCTTCGTCGTGCCCCGCCGCTCCGAGGATGGCTACGGCCTCTCGCGCAGCGCCATCGACCGCGCCTTGGAGCCCGGCCTGCCCGACCTGTTCATCGCGCTCGATTGCGGCACCAACTCCTACGAGGAGGTCGCCTACCTGCGCTCCCGCGGCATCGACGTCATCGTGGTCGATCACCACCGCTCCAAGGAAAAACACCTCGAAGACGGCATCCTGATCAACCCCCACGTGCAATCGGTGCCCGACGACGCCGCGTGGCACAACCTCTGCACCGTCGGCCTCGTTTTCAAACTGATGCACGGGCTCCTCAAACGCCTGCGCTCGGAGAACAACCCCGCGGCCTTCCGCATCAAGCTGCGCGACTACCTCGACTTCGCCGCGATGGGCACCATCGCCGACCTCGTCCCACTCCAAGGCGAAAACCGCATCCTCGCGCGCCACGGCCTGCGCATGCTCCAGCAGACGCAGCGCCCCGGCCTGCGCGCCCTCATGCGCGTCGCCGGCGTGAAACCCTCCCAGGGGATTTTACCCGTCGACATCTCCTTCCGCCTCGGGCCACGCATCAACGCCAGCGGACGCCTCGCCGACGCCGCCCTCTCCGTCGAACTCCTCCTCAACGAAGACGACGGTTTCTGCAACGAAACCGCCCTCCAGCTCGACGCCTTTAACCGCGAGCGCCAAGACATCGAGCGCCAGATCACCGAGGAGGCCGAGCGCCTCGTGGAGCAACACTACGCCAACGACCAGGGCATCGTCCTCTACGGCGACAACTGGCACCCCGGCGTGGTCGGCATCGTCGCCGGCCGCGTTTCCCGGAAGTACAACCGCCCCTGCGTCGTCCTCGGCAACGAAGGCGAGATGGCGAAAGGCTCCGGCCGCAGCGTCGATGGCATCAACCTCGTCGAAGTCCTCGGCACCTGCTGCGAACACTTGTCCAATTGGGGCGGCCACCCGATGGCCGTCGGCATCGCGCTCGCCAAGGAGCACATCGACACCTTCCGCGCACAGTTCTCCGAAGCCGTCCGCCGCTACGTCGGCGGCGACATCGCGGAGCAGGAGCTCGCCCTCTCGGCGTGGTTGCCCGTGGAGCACATCCGCGAACGCCTCATGGACGAGCTGGAGTCGCTGCATCCCTTCGGCCAGGCCAACCCGGAGCCCATCTTCGGCATCCACGGCGTCGTGCTCCAGCAAAGCCCCGACGTATTCAAGGAGCAGCACTTCCGCTTCTGGTTCGACGATGCCCGCGGCCGCCGCCTCCACGGCGTCGCTTGGAAAATGGCGCACCGCCTGCCCCCCGTCGGCGTCCCGCTCGATTTCGCCGTCGAGCTCACGTGGAATTTCTTCAACGATCGCAAGCTTCTCCAACTGGAGCTCGTGGACTGGCGCCCAGCCAGAAACCCCTGAGTGGAAACGCAAAAATCCGGCAGCTGCATTTTTTCAAGATTTCACGCTTGCACGCCGGCAAAAACCCCTGCTTCTTCTCGCCTCCCGTCACGCACCCGTAGCTCAATTGGATAGAGCGTCTGACTACGGATCAGAAGGTTTGGGGTTCGACTCCCTACGGGTGCGCCACTTTAAAAACAAGAAAGCCCGCCGAATGGCGGGCTTTCTCGTTATCGGAAGTCCCCGCGAGAGGCGCTCCGATCAACTATTCGCAGCCTTGGGCAGATCGACATCGGACCACTCGACCCCGTGCGTGTGCTTGCGCTTTTCCTTGAACTCGCTCGCACGGCGGCGGAGCAACCCATCGAGCTTGTCCACCAGCAGGTCGATCGCCTTGTAGCCCTCAGCCTCGACCACCGTGGCGTTGATGTCCGGCCCGTTGATCATGAGATGACCCTTGGCCGTGAAGCGTTGCCCCGTGGCCTGCTTCGTGTCGCACTCCAGTTCCACCCGGACGCGGATGATCCGTTCCTCGTGGCGGAACAATCGCTCCACCTTCTCCACCACGTACGCTTTCATGGACGGGGTGAGGTCGAGGTGAATTCCGGAGACGATTATTTCGTGCGGTTGGTTAGTCTTGTTCATGGGTATTTTTGTTTTTGGATAGGGCATTGCGCCCTGAAAGGGAGTGGTGCGCCTTACTCGCCATGATGTCTTACCAAATGCTCCAATCCTTCCGCGCCGTCATTTTGACCGGCGGATCTTCCGGCATCGGAAAATCGTTTATTGAGCACGTGGGGAAGCTGCATCCTGCGTTGGTCTTTTTCAATCTTTCTCGACGTCCACCAGAGATAAAAGTTCCTGGGCTTATTCTACGCCATTTTGACTGCGATTTATCTAATCGGGCCCAGATCGAAGCGGTCTGCGGCGAGTTGGTCGGCGAAATCGACCGGGAGATTCCTGCGGGGCGCATTCTTCTCATCAACAACTCTGGTTTCGGCACATATGGACCGTTTCCTGAGCCCAATCTTGCGCGTCAGCTCGAAATGTTGGAGGTCAATCTCTGCGCGCCTGTCCAGCTCACCGCACGCCTGCTGCCCACCCTCCGCGCCCACGGTGGTGCCATCGTCAACATCGCCTCCACATCCGCATTTCAGCCGACCGGGCACATGGCCACCTACGGCGCCAGCAAGGCCTTTCTCCTGCACTGGAGCCTCGCCCTGAGCGAAGAGCTGCGCGGGAGCGGCGTGCATGTCCTCGCCGTCTGCCCTGGCCCGACCTCGACACAATTTTTCCGGAGCGCCGGGCTCGACCGCTCCGTCGTCCCCGACTCCGTCGGGCAGACGCCCGAGGAGGTCGTCGAGACCACACTGCACGCGCTCGCCCGCCGACGCACGATGGTCGTGAGCGGGTGGAAAAACAAACTGCTCGCCGCGCTCAGTTCACGTTTGCCCAAACCGCTCGCCGCACGCATCGCCATCCGCGTCATCGCCCACTACCGTGGCACCGGCGGCAAAACCAACGCATGAGCGCACCCAAGCCCACCGATTCGCCGCAAAGCGGCCCCTGGCCCCGCCGCCTAAAACAAGGCCCGGTGCGCATGATCGCGCCCGAGGAGGTGCCCACGTGGATCGTGCACGAAGACGATCGGCTCCTCGTGTTGAACAAACCCGGCGACGTCGTCTGCCACCCGTCGAAAGCCGGCCCGTGGTCGAGCCTCGTAGGCGCCGCGCGCGAGTACGCGCACCTCGCCGCCTCGCATCTGATTTTCCGGCTAGACCGCGAGACGAGCGGCGTCGTGGTGCTCGCAAAGGACGCCGAGATGGCGAGCCGCCTGCAAAAGGCCATGCAACACCGCCTCGTGCGGAAAACCTACCTCGCGATTCTCACCGGCGACGTGCCCGCCCCGGTGACCGTTGACCAGCCCTTGGGCGACGACGAGGCGAGCCCGGTGTTCGTGAAATCGGCGGTGCGTCCCGACGGGCAGCCCTCGGTCACGCACTTCACGCCGCTGAGCAGCGCCGGCGGCTACACGCTCGCGCGCGTCAAAACCGAGAGCGGGCGCAAACACCAGATCCGCGCCCACGCCCAGTGGCTCGGCCACTCGCTCGTGGGCGACAAAATCTACGGACCCGACGCGCGGCTCTTCATCGAGTTTATCGAAAACGGCTGGAGCGAGGCCCTCGCCGCACAACTGATCCTGCCCCGGCAGGCGCTGCACTGCGCCGAGATCGACCTCACGCCCGCCGGCGTGGAAAAAATCTTCCATGCCGCCCTCCCAGCCGACATGAACGACTTCTGCACGGCGCACGGGCTCACCGTCCCGAGCGACTTCGCTGCGAAAAACTAAGCGTGCAGGAAAGTGCGGACATTTCCGTTGACAACGCCGCGCCGGCTCCGTGTTTTGACCGCTTTTATGAAAGTTGTCTCGTCCATCAAATCCGCGAAGAAGCGTCACTCGGCCTGCCAGGTCGTCCGCCGCAAGGGCCGCATCTACGTGATCAACAAGGTCGAACCGCGTTACAAAGCGCGCCAAGGCTAATCACCACCACAGGAGAATTTTACCGTGAAAGCTGAAGGTCATCCCACTTTGAACAACGTCTGCTTCACCGACGTTGGCACCGGCAAGCGTTTCCTCACCAAGTCCACGATGAAGTCTGCCCGCAAGGAGACTATCGATGGTCAGGAATACTACATGATCCTCCGCGACGTCACGATGGACTCCCATCCGGTTTACACCGGTGAGAAGCGCATCGTCGACACCGCCGGCCGCGTCGAGAAGTTCACCACGAAGTTCCGCCGCAGCAGCAAAGCTGGCAAGTAAGCCAACCCTGCCGCCCCTTTCACCCCCGGTCGCAAACCGGGGGTTTTTTGTGTCCACACGTTTTCCCTGCCACACGACAAGCGCGGCGACTCACCCCGCCGCTTGACGCGGCCCGGCCCGCTTGTCTCCATGGGCGCTCCTATGCGTATTCGCGCCTTCCAAGGTCTTGTTCCCACCCCGGCCCTCGCGCCGGAAGTTGCCTGCGTGCCCTACGATGTCGTCGACGCGACCGAGGCCGCCGCCCTCGCCGCAGGCAAACCACACAGCCTCCTCCACGTTGACCGCGCAGAGATCGACCTGCCGCCGGAAACCGACCACTACAGCGACGCCGTTTACGCCAAGGCCCACGCCAATTTCCTCCAACTCCAGAAAGACGGCACCCTCATCCGCGAGACCGAGCCCTGCCTCTATCTCTACCAACAGCAGATGGGCGCCCACGTGCAACGCGGCCTCGTCGCCGCCTGCAACGTCGAGGACTACGACGCCGACCTCATCAAAAAACACGAGAAGACGCGCAAGGATAAGGAAGACGACCGCACCCGCCTGATCGACACCCTCAGCGCCGGCACCGGCCCGGTGTTCCTCACCTACCGCGATGAGCCCGCCGTCAACGCTCTCGTCGCCCAGCTCGTCAAAACGAAGCCCCAACACGATTTCACCGCGCCCGACGGCATCCGCCACACCTCGTGGCGCATCCCCGGCGGCGCCGAGTGGCAAAATGCCTTCGGCAAAGTCCCCGTCACCTACATCGCCGACGGCCATCACCGCGCCGCCAGCGCTGCGCGCGTGGCCCGCCTGCGCCGCTCCCGCAACCCGCAGCACAACGGCACCGAGGACTACAACTGGTTCCTCTGCGTGCTCTTCCCCGCGAGCGAGCTCAAGATCCTCCCCTACAACCGCCACGTCTTCGACCTCAACGGACTCACGCCCGCGGCCTTCCTCGAAAAAGTGAAGTCCACCTTCGGCCTCGTCGAAGGCGCCGCCCCCTCGCCCGCGGGCGTCGGCCAGGTCAGCATGTACCTCGGCGGAAAATGGTACGGCCTGAAGTGCCCCGTCGACGCCAAAGCCGATCCCGTTGCCCGCCTCGACGTCAGCGTGCTCCAGGACAAGCTCCTCGCCCCGCTGCTCGGTATCGACGACCCGCGCACCAGCAAACGCGTCGACTTCATCGGTGGCATCCGCGGCACCGGCGAACTCGTCAAACGCGTCGACAAGCAGGGCGGCGTCGCCTTCTCGATGTACCCCGTGACCATCGACCAGCTCATGGACATCGCCGACGCCGGCCAGATCATGCCGCCGAAGAGCACGTGGTTTGAACCCAAGCTGCGCTCCGGCCTCTTCGTCCACACCTTCTAAACAGCCTCACCTCGACAAGCTCCGGCCTCACCGCCGGAGCTTTTTTGCGCACTCAGCGAGGCAACCTCCATGCTTGCCCTCACCGGCGCCGCGCATCATCGATTTACCCCTTCCGAATGCCCACCCCGCCCATGCCTTCCCAGGCCGGGACTCCGGCGCGGCATCCGAACCGAAGACATCCACCAATCCAAAAACATGGCTTACAAAATCAATCCCGAGACCTGCACCGCCTGCGGCGCGTGCGCCGAAACCTGCCCGCAAGAGGCAATCTCCGCCGGCTCCCCTGCCTACACCATCGATCCCGAGAAGTGCATCGACTGTGGCGCCTGCGAATCCGCCTGCCCGAGCGGCTCCATCTCGCCCGCCGAGTAAATACTCGCCCGGTTCCCGTTCTCACGGGTGCCCAGGCCTCGACCGCGTTTGCAGATATCCATGGTCTGCCAACGCGCCAAGCCCACACCCGCGAGACGTTCCCGCTGCTCCAGCGGCCCCACGGAGTCCCAGCGAACTCCCCCGCGCGAATGGCTCAGCCATTGCGCCCCCGACTCCGGCCATAGGCCGGCAGGTTCCGGCCCCTCTCGTTTTTCGCGCTCCGGCCTTGTCTTTGCCACGCGCCGGCCAAATGGTGTGAACCGTTGTCCCGCCCCCACTGCTCACGCGTAAACGACGCGTCTCCGATGCCTCTGCCTCGCATATTAATAAACGAAGACTCAGAGTCCGACCAGCAGTTGATCCTCGCTGAGTTCAGCCGCGTGCAGTTCCCCTGCGAAACCCACTGCGTCTCCACTCGCGAAGCTTTCCGACAGGCCCTCGACGCCTTCTCGCCGGACCTCATCCTCTCCGACTATTCCCTCGCCGGCTACGATGGCCTCGACGCCATCGCCATGGCCAAAGCCCGCTGCCCCGACGTCCCCATCGTCATCCTCACCATCGCGCTCAATGAGGAAACCGCCGTCGAGTGCATGAAACGCGGCGCCACCGACTACGTCCTCAAAAACCGGCTCCCCAGCATCGTCCCCATCGTCGCCTCCATCCTGGAACGCCGCAGCATGGCCCAGGAAAAAGCCCGCCTCCAACTCGAGCACGAGCAACTCTTCAAACTCACCCCGAATCTTTTCTGTGTCGCCGACCTCTCCGGCGCCCTCAAGGAGGTCAACCCCGCCTGGACCTCCCGGCTCGGCTACTCCCCGGAGCAACTCCTCGACCGCCCCCTCACCCAGCTCGCCCACCCAGGCGACCGCGACAAACTCGCCCAGTGGTGGCAAAGCCTCGCCTCCACCGCCCCGCAAAACACCCCGCCGCGCGAATGCGAATGCCGCCTCCTCCACCGCGACGGCACCCTCCGCTACCTCGTCTGGAACGCCACCCCATTCCCCGGCGACGGCAAGATCTACGCCTACGGCCACGACGTCACCGCTCACCGCCACGCCGAATCCGCACTCCGCGAAAGCGAGGAACGCTTCCGCGCCATGGCCGACTCCGCCCCCGTCTTCATCTGGATCACCGACGCCAACCGCCAGTTCACCTACTTCAACCGCCCCCGCCTCGAATTCACCGGCTGCACCCTCCAGCAGGAAATCGCCAATAACCACGTCGCCAGCGTCCACCCCGACGACGTCGCCAACTGCCACGAGGTCTTCACCAGCAGCTTTGCCAGCCACCAGCCGTTCCGCATGATCTACCGCCTCCGGCGGCGCGACGGCGTCTACCGCTGGATGCTCGACCACGGCACCCCACGCTACGACGCCCACAACGCCTTCGTCGGCTACATCGGCTCCAGCATCGATATCACCGAGCAACACGAAGCCGAATCCGCGCTCACCCAACGCGCCATCAAGCAAACCGCCCTCGTCAACTTCGGCAGCTTCGCCCTCGCCCGCCACCCCTTTTCCACCCTCCTCGCCGGCGCCGCACGCACCGTCGCCGATACCCTCGGCATCGAGTACTGCTACGCCCTCGAACTCTCCGAAGACCGCAACACCCTCTCCATCGCCGCCAGCGCCAACCCCCAGCCCGACGAGCTCGGCCGCACCTTCGGCGCCGCCAACCCCAGCATGCTCAGCGGCCGCGTCCTCCTCCTACCCGACGACGACAACATCTTCCCAGGCGCCGCCACCCTCGCCGGCCGCGGCGTGCGCAGCGGCATCGCCGTACTCATCGGCAGCGGCGACCGCCTCTACGGACTGCTCACCGCAGCCTCACAGGAAACCCGCAACTTCACCGGCGACACCGCATCCTTCCTCCAAAGCATCGCCAACGTCCTCAGCACCGTCCACGCCCGCAACTGCGCCGAGGCCGCACTCGCCGAGAGCGAGCAAAAGCTCCTCCAGTCCCAAAAAATGGAGGCGGTCGGCCTCCTCGCAGGCGGCGTCGCGCACGACTTCAACAACCTCCTCACCGCCATCCGCTGCTACGGCGAAATCCTCCACGACGACCTCGCCGAACAAGCCCCCGGCGCCCAGGCCAAAACCGCCGAGATCCTCCGCGCCACCGCACGCGCCAGCGCCCTCACGCGCCAGCTCCTCGCCTTCAGCCGCAAGCAGGTCGTCCAGCCCGAAATCCTCGACCTCAACCAAGTCGTCAACGACCTCAACGACCTCCTCCGCTCCCTCCTCAGCGAAAACATCGTCTTCGAGACCCAGCTCCACCCCGACTACGTCAACGTCAGCGCCGACCGCAGCCAGATCGAGCAGGTCCTCATCAACCTCGCCATCAACGCCCGCGATGCCATGCCCCAGGGCGGACGCCTCACCCTCAGCACTGCACGCCGGCACCTCGCCGAAGGCGATCCCGACCTCCGCGAACTCCCCCCGGGCGCCTACTGCGCATTCTCAGTCAGCGACACCGGCATCGGCATGAGCCCCGAGGTCCAGAGCCACCTCTTCGAACCCTTCTTCACCACCAAACCCAAGGGCCGCGGCACCGGCCTCGGCCTCGCCACCTGCTCCGTCGTCCTCAAAAACATCAACGGCGCCATCCGCTGCTCCAGCCAGCTCGGCCAGGGCACCACCTTCACCGTCCTCATCCCGGAAGTCATCGAAACCGAACTCAAATTCGAAGACTCCGAAGACGACACGCCCCTCGGCCGCTGCGAAAGCATCCTCCTCGTCGAGGACGACGACGCCGTCCGTGCCGTCACCGAAAGCATCCTCCGCTCCCTCGGCTACGAAGTCCACGTCGAGCCAGGCGGCGCCGAAGCCATCGCCCTTTGCCTCGGCGAAAACCCGCCCAAGTTCGACCTCCTCCTCACCGACATCGTCATGCCCTACATCGGTGGCCACGAGCTCGCCGAACGCATCACCTCCATCCGCCCCGACATCAAAATCCTCTTCATGTCCGGTTACGTGGACGACCCGATGATCATCCAGGCCGTGCAAAACTCCCACGTCCCCTTCCTCGAAAAACCCTTCAACCGCACCCAGCTCGCCAAGAAGGTCCGCGAAGCCATCGAGGGCCGCTGACGCCCCGCGCGTCGAAAAAACATCAAAACGCCGCCGGCGCCCACCCGCGCCTTGCTCCGCGTCCGCCGCCACCGCCACGCTTCCGGCGACATGTTTGACTACCGCACAGGACGATTCGTGAAGTTGCGCCTCCGCCAGGAGGGCTTCGAGTGCATCAACCAACCGTCCTCCCGCGCCCCCGCGCCTCCCCAGCCCGAAGACGGACCAATCGACGTCTACGACCTGCTCCGTGCCAGCCAGACCCCCAGCGAACGACTCCGCCCCCGCCCGACGAAACGCCCCAGCCGCTTCCGCCGGCTCCGCCTCTATCTTTTGCGCATCCTGATCGGCCTCGCCCTCCTCGCCGCCGCCATCTGGCTCCTCCCGCAAAAGCCCATCGTCGTCGTCAGCGAAATCTCCGGCGCAATCGCCTACCTCCTCGGCCTCACCTACGGCACCTGGGCGCGCCCCCACGACGAATAGCCGCGCCCGCCGAAACCGCGAAAAGGCTTTGCCTGCCCGCACGGCGCATCGATTGAGTCGTCACTCGCATGACGCGCTCCGCACCCGCACGCCGACCACGCAAAGCCCTCCACCCGGAGATCCCCGTCCCGCCCGCACTGCTCATCCAGCGGCGACAATCCGGAATCCACGGCCACGGCGTCTATGCGCGCACCGCCATCCCCGCCGGCCACGTGATCGTCGAGTACACCGGTGAGCGCATCACCAAGACCGAGAGCCTTCGCCGCGAGGCCGCACGTCTCGAACGCGCCCGCAAAGGCCACGATGCCTGCACCTACCTTTTCCACCTCAACCAGCGCCACGATCTCGACGGCCGCCGCGGCGGCAACGTCAGCCGCTTCATCAACCACTCCTGCCGGCCCAACTGCCACTCCGAGAATCGCCGCGGACGTATCCTGATCGTCGCCACTCAGGACATCGCCGAAGGCGAAGAGCTCACCTTCGACTACGGTTTCCCCTTCCGCGATTGGGCCGACCACCCGTGCCGCTGTGGCTCCGCCGACTGCGCCGGCTACATCGTCGCCGCAGACCAGCGCTGGCGCCTGCGCCGGGTGAAGCGCACCTCCGGCGCCGCACGCTGACGAAGCGGTCCGGCACACCGCCGGAGCCGCCCACACGCAACGGTCAGGCGCGCGCCGCCTTCGCGTACGCCGCGATGATTCCGTCGAAGCTTCCGTTGGAGAAAAAGACCACCACGCGCGGCTTTCCCTTCGGCGGCAGCGTCTCGCTGCGCAGTTGTTCCAGCAGGTGCGCGTTGTCGGCGAACCAGTGCGCGTGCACGCCCTGTGTCTCCAGATGCTGCGCCACCGCCTCGGCGTCGAAACGATCCTCCGCCTTCATCTTGTCGGCCCGGTTGACCGCGCCGAGGTACACCTCGTCGGCCTGCGCAAGCGCGCGCATGAAGCCAGACTGAAGCGTCTTGGTCCGCGCGGTGTTGCTGCGCGGCTCGAAAACCGCCGTGAGCAGCGCCCCAGGGAAACGCGCGCGAAACGAGTGCAGCGTCTCCGCGAGCGCCGTCGGATGGTGCCCGAAATCCTCGATCACGGTGAGCGCCGGTGTACGCACGAGCACTTCCTGACGGCGTTTCACGCCACGGAAATGCGCGAGCGACTCCAGCGGAAACGCCGACGGATTGTCCGGCGAGATCGCCAGCGCGCACGCCGTCGCGGCCATCGCCGCATTGCGCGCGTTATAAAGTCCCGGCAACGCCCAGCGCACCTCCGCCCACGGCTGGCCGCGCCAGAGCAGGCGAAACGACGCCCCGTCGGCGTCCTCCGCGAAATCGACGATGCGCGCGTCGGCCTGCTCGCCCAGCCCCACGCGCACGACGCGCGTCCACGGCAGCGGCCCGAGTGCGCGCAGGTTGTCGTCGTCGGCATTCATGACCACCCAGCCGTTGCGCGGCACGATGCGCGTGAGGTGGCTGAAGGTGCGCTGCACGTCGGCCAGATCGCGGAAGATATCGGCGTGGTCGAACTCCAGATTGTTGAGCACCGCGATGTGCGGCGCGTAGTGGATGAATTTGCTGCGCTTGTCGAAGAACGCGCTGTCGTACTCGTCGCCCTCGATCACGAAGGGGTCGCTGAGCGTGCCGAGGTGGTTGCCCACCGGCGGATCGATGGGCACGCCACCGATCAGGAAACCGGGATCGCGCCCCGCGGAGCGGAGCAGATACGCGGCGAGCGTGGTCGTGGTCGTCTTCCCATGCGTGCCGCAGACGACGATGTTGCGCCGCAGCTTGAGCACCGATTCGTGCAACAGCGCCGGCAGCGAGGTAAACGCCAGGCGGCGCGTGTCGAGCAGCCACTCGACCTCGGGATTGCCGCGGCTCATGGCGTTGCCGATCACGACCAGATCGGGCGCGAGTTTTTCGAGCCGCGCCGGATCGTAGCCCTCGTGCAGCGCGATGCCCGCCTCGGCGAGCACCGTGCTCATCGGCGGATAGACGCCCGTGTCCGCGCCGAGCACCTCGTGCCCGGCCTCGCGCGCCAGTAGCGCCGCGTTGCCCATCGCCGTCCCGCAAATGCCCATGAAGTAAATCTTCATTTTTGTCTTATTTTTTCCGAAGTGGCTTCACCTATGCAAATCGCTCTCGCCAATCGCCCGATCGGGCCTACTTCGGTCCATTTTCCGGGTCCCATGGCATGACGAAAGTGGCATCCCCAAACGCAGGCAGCACGCATCCTCGGCGACAGAATCGATGTCGCATTTCAGGGGAGATCCGTTGGAAAACATGCACAGGCACTGTGCAGCCTCAGTGACCGATGGGAAGTGGCTTTTTGCGGGCATCCCGATCCCGCTCGGAGTCCCCTGAGTCTGCCATTGTCATCACCACCCTGTGACACTGGACTCCGCGGACCCATCTGCCATGGCCAAAGTCCACGTTACCGTCCCAAGAGACTTCCTCGAATCTCTGACAAAAACTCACGCGAAGTTCATGCCGCCGCCTGATTCGGCGAAACCGGCGCCCGACACCTACGCCACGGCCTCCGCTTCCTGATTCCCATGCCCGTCAAGAAATCCGAACTTTACTCCTCCCTCTGGTCCAGCTGCGACGAACTGCGCGGCGGCATGGATGCCAGCCAGTACAAGGACTACGTGCTGGTCCTCCTGTTCGTGAAGTACGTCAGCGACCGCTATGCCGGGCAGCGCTACGCGCCGATCACGATCCCGCCGGGCGCCAGTTTCGCCGACATGGTCGCCCTCAAGGGCAAGCCCGACATCGGCGACCAGATCAACAAGAAGATCCTGGCTCCGCTCGCACAGGCCAACCACCTGTCCGACATGCCGGACTTCAACGATCCGAACAAGCTCGGCAGCGGCAAGGAGATGGTGGAGCGCCTCACCAACCTCATCGCCATCTTCGAGAATCCCGCCCTCGATTTCTCCCAGAACCGGGCCGACGGCGACGACCTCCTCGGCGATGCCTACGAGTACCTCATGCGGCACTTCGCCACGGAGAGCGGCAAGAGCAAGGGCCAGTTCTACACCCCCGCCGAGGTCAGCCGCGTGATCGCCCAGATCCTCGGCATCCGGCACGCCGACACCTCCAACGACACCACGGTCTACGATCCCACCTGCGGCTCGGGCTCGCTCCTCCTCAAGATCGGCGACGAGGCCCGCCACGGAGGCAAGGACGTGAAGGTCACCCTCTACGGTCAGGAGAAGGACTCCTCCACCGCCGGCCTGGCCCGCATGAACATGATCCTGCACGACTACGCCACGGCGCAGATCCGGCAGGGCAACACCCTCGCCAACCCGCTCTTCACCGCCGGCGACGCGCTCCAGACCTTCGACTACGTCGTCGCCAATCCGCCCTTCAGCGACAAGCGCTGGAGCACCGGCATGCACCCCGACGAGGGCGGCAAGCCGCTCGCCGACGGCGAGAAACCCAGCTCCCGCAACTACGGCCGCTTCGAGGGCTACGGCGTGCCGCCCGCCAAGCAGGGCGACTACGCCTACCTGCTGCACATCCTCCGTTCGCTCAAGAGCACCGGCAAGGGCGCCTGCATCCTCCCGCACGGCGTGCTCTTCCGCGGCAACGCCGAGGCCACCATCCGCCGCGCCCTCATCCAGCGCGGCGTCATCAAGGGCATCATCGGCCTGCCCGCCAATCTCTTCTACGGCACCGGCATCCCCGCCTGCATCGTCGTCCTCGACAAGGAGGGCGCCGGCGCCCGCAAGGGCATCTTCATGATCGATGCCTCCAAGGGCTTCATCAAAGACGGCAACAAGAACCGCCTCCGCGAGCAGGACCTCCACAAGATCGTCGACACCTTCACCCGGCAGGCCGAGCTCCCGCGCTACTCCCGCCTCGTGCCGGTGAGCGAGATCGCCGACCCGAAGAACGACTACAACCTCAACCTCCCGCGCTACATCGACAGCACCGAGCCCGAGGACTTGCAGGACATCGACGCCCATCTGCGCGGCGGCATCCCGAACCGCGACCTCGATACGCTCGACGCCTACTGGCAGATCCTTCCCTCCGTACGCGCGGCATTGTTCAAGAAAGCCGACCGCTCCGGCTATTCCGCGCTCCGCATTCCGCAGTCCGAGATCAAAGCCGCCATCCTCGGCCACGCCGAGTTCACCGCATTCAACGAGTCCGCCACCCGACTCTTCGCGAAGTGGAAGAAGTCCGCCGTGCCACACCTGAAGGACCTCGGCAAGGACAGCCGCCCCAAGGCGCTCATCGAAACCATCGCCGAGGACCTGCTCGCCGCCTTCGAGTCCGCGCCGCTGCTCGATGCCTACGACCTCTTCCAGCGCCTCATGGACTACTGGGCCGCCACGATGCAGGACGACTGCTACCTCATCGCCGCCGATGGTTGGCGCCAGGCCGCCCAGCCCCGGCTCCTCGTCGACGACAAGTCAAAGAAAACGGCCGCCGCCAAAACCAAGCCCGACTTCGCGCTCGGGAAGAAGAAATACCAGACCGAACTCCTCCCGCCCGCACTGATCGTCCATCGCTGGTTCGCCGCCGACCAGGCCGCCATCGATCAACTCGAAACCGAGGTGGCTGCACTCCAGCAGCAGTTGGAGGAAATGGCCGAGGAGCACAGCGGCGAGGACGGCCTGCTCGCCGACGCACTCAACGACAAGGGCAAGCTCACCAAGGTCAGCGCCACCGCCCGGCTCCGGGAGATCAAAGGCGACGCCGACGCCGCGGAGGAAATCAAGGTCCTCAAAGCCTACCTCGCCCTCGTGGAGCAGGAATCCGCCGCCTCCGCCAAGCACTCCGCTGCGCAGGACGCACTCACCGAAAAGGTCGCCGCCCGTTACCCCAAGCTCACCGAGGACGAAATCAAGAGCCTCGTCGTGGACGACAAATGGCTCGGCACACTCGCCGACGCCGTGAAGGACGAACTCGACCACGTGTCGCAAACGCTCACCGGTCGCATCCGCCAGCTCGCCGAGCGCTACGCCACACCACTGCCGCAACTCACCGACGAAGTCGCCGCCCTCGCCGCCAAGGTGGATGGGCATCTAGGAAAGATGGGGGCGGTATGGAAGTGAAACCCGGTTACAAGCAGACCGAGGTGGGCGTCATCCCAGAAGAATGGGAGGTGAAGCCGCTTGGAGAGATCGGCGGTGTTCGGATGTGCAAACGTGTGCTTAAGCATCAGACGCGTGAACGTGGAGATGTCCCCTTCTACAAGATCGGCACTTTCGGTGGTGTCGCGGATGCCTTTATCCCGCAATCGTTGTTCGACGAGTTTCGGCGGAAGTACTCATTCCCGAGAAAAGGCGACATCCTGATCTCGGCAGCCGGAACAATCGGCCGGACAGTGGAATACGATGGAGCTCCGGCCTACTTCCAAGACAGCAACATCGTCTGGATCGATAACGACGAATCAAAGGTAACGAACGCCTATCTCTGGCACCGTTATCAAGTCACCAAATGGTCCGTTTCTCATGGAGGCACAGTAGCGCGGTTGTACAACGACAGCCTACGGACCAAGATTCACATACCCGTTCCATCGTGTCCTGAACAACGCGCCATCGCGGAGGCGTTGAGCGATGTCGATAGGCTGCTCGGCGGGCTGGACCGGCTGATCGCCAAGAAGCGCGACCTCAAACAGGCCGCCATGCAGCAACTCCTCACCGGCCAAACCCGCCTCCCCGGCTTCCACGGCGAGTGGGCAACCAAAGAGCTTGGCAAACTCGGCAAGATTACTGGCGCAGGTGTGGACAAGAAGACCCGCCCCGGCGAGCGACCCGTTCGGCTCGTCAACTACATGGACGTTTACCGCCGCGATTTCATTCATTCGGAAGACCTCGACCACGTCGTCAGCGCATCGACCGAGCAGGCCGCACGATGCGCTGTGCGGAAGGGCGATGTTTTCTTCACGCCTTCCTCTGAGATGCCGTTCGATATCGCGCTGTCAGCCGTTGCAATGGCGGATATCCCCGATGCCTGCTACAGCTACCACGTCGTGCGGCTTCGTCTCGACGAGGATTGGGACCTAAACTTCCGCGCCTACGCGTTTAAGACGCGAAGCTTCCTGGAACAGGCTGCGAAGACGTGTGAAGGCAGTGGCGTCCGTTACGTGATTACGCAGGGCAAGTTCCGCCAGCTCACGGTTCGATACCCGACCGACAAACACGAACAGACTGCCATCGCCGACGCGCTGACAGCGATGGACGCAGAGCTGACGGCCTTGGAGCAGCGGCGCGAAAAGACCCGCGCCCTCAAGCAGGCCATGATGCAGGAACTCCTCACCGGAAGGACGCGGCTGGTATGAGCGCTTCCCCTGGGAGCGCCGGGCTCCAGCCCGGCTCCGAGAAGAAGACAGCCGAGCCGGAGCTCGGCGCTCCCGGAGGGCCTCCTCAGTCCGTTGTTGCGAGACGGCGGGAACTCTGAGATCTCAGCTTTCGCCTCAGGAGCACACCCCTGCAAGTCGCTCCCCCATAGACGCATGAAACCCATCCGAATCTTCATCAGCAGCGTGCAGAAGGAGTTCGCCAGCGAGCGGGCTGCCCTCCGCGATTACCTGCGCGGAGATGCGCTGATGCGGCGGTTCTTCGAGGTGTTTCTGTTTGAGGACGTGCCAGCTGCCGATCGCCGCGCCGACGAGCTGTATCTCGACGAGGCGGAGCGCTGCGACCTCTATGTCGGGCTCTTCGGCGATGACTACGGGCATGAAGATGCCGAGGGAGTCTCTCCGACGGAGCGTGAGTTTACCTGCGCCACCCGATTTCGCAGGGTGCGCCTGATCTACGTGAAGGGTGCCGACGACAAGGCCAAGCATCCGAAGATGCGTTCGCTCATCCGCCGAGTCGGCGACGAGCTGATCCGCCGCCGTTTCCTGGACACGCCCAGCCTGCTCAGCGCCGTATATGCCTCGCTCGTCGCCCACCTCGAGGAGCACAAGCTCATCCTCAACGGGCCCTTCGATGGCGCTCCCTGCCGCGAGGCCACGCTAAAGGATCTGGATACCGCGGGCATGAATGCCTTCATCCGGGAGGCTCGGGCCTCCCGAGGCTTCCCCCTGAAGGACACTGCCAGCGCCCGCGACCTGCTGACTCATCTTAATCTGATCGACGACGGCCATCCGTCGAATGCGGCGATGCTGCTCTTCGGCCGCGAACCGCAGCGTTTTCTTCGCTCCTCGGAAATCAAATGCGCCCACTTTCATGGAACGGAGGTGGCGAAGCCCATCCCCTCCTATCAGGTGTATCAGGGCACGGTGTTCACACTGGTCGACCAAGCCGTTGACTTTGTGATGTCCAAGCTGGCCCTCAGCGTGGGGACCCGAGCGCAGAGCACCAAGGCGCCGGTGGCATATGAAATTCCCCGGGAAGCAGTCGCGGAGGGCATCGTCAACGCCGTAGCCCATCGCGATTATGCCAGCGCGGGCAGCATCCAGGTGATGCTCTTCTCCGATCGCCTCGAGATCTGGAATCCGGGCCAGTTGCCGTCATCGATGAGCCTCGCGAGCCTGCGTCAGGCGCATGGCTCGGTGCCGCATAATCCACTCCTCGCCGAACCGCTTTATCTCACCCAGTACATCGAACGCCTCGGCACCGGTACGGGTGACATGATCCGCCGCTGCCGCGAGGCGGGGCTGAGGGAACCGGAATTTCTCGTCTCCGATGGATTTACGCTCACCCTCTGGCGAACAAAGACAGCTGAAGCCGTGGCAGCACCTTCGGGAAAAACTTCGGGGATAGCTTCGGGCATCATGTCGGGGAAAATGTCGGGGATAGTGTCGGGGAAAATTGTGGAGCTGATGCTAGAAGATCAGGGCATTACGATCCCAGAACTTGCCAAGAGACTGAAGCGTACCGAGAGGACCGTCGAAAGACTCATCAACCGCTTGAAAGCCGAAGAAATCATTGGGCGAATCGGACCGGCCAAAGGCGGGCATTGGGAGGTCCTGAAATGAACGCCATCGGCAAACCCGAGCGAGTGACCCAGGAGCGCGTGATCGCGCTTTTTCGCGACGAGCTTGGCTATCGCTACCTCGGCGAGTGGTCCGACCGCGCCGCCAACAGCAACCTCGACGAGGTCTTGTTCTCGGCCCACCTGACCAAAGCCGGCTACTCTGCTCCGCAAATCAGCCGCGCCCTGTACCTGCTCCGGACCGCCGCCGACCATCCCCACCGCACGCTCTACGAGAACAACCAGGAGGTCTACGGACTCCTACGCTACGGCGTGCAGCTGAAGACGGAAGCCGACAAAGTGACGGAGACCGTGAAGGTCATCGATTGGGCGCATCCGGAGAACAACGATTTCGCCCTCGCCGAGGAGGTGACGTTGCGCGGCCACCATGAGCGCCGCCCGGACCTCGTACTCTACGTCAACGGCATCGCGTTGGGCGTGATCGAGCTGAAGGGCAGCCACGTGTCGGTGGGCGACGGCATCCGCCAGCTCCTTTCGAACCAGCAGCGGGAGTTCAACGAAGGGTTCTTCTCCACGGTGCAAATCGTCTTCGCCGGCAATGATTCCGAGGGGCTCCGCTACGGTGCCATCCGAACCGAG
>Ga0209201_1002438_pt1 | contig 18310 bp, 13 predicted proteins | sample AD_UKC055_MetaG_FD_184411 | JGI IMG/M metagenome (GOLD analysis project Ga0209201, IMG submission 184411) | Active sludge microbial communities of municipal wastewater-treating anaerobic digesters from USA - AD_UKC055_MetaG (SPAdes) (version 2) | ecosystem: Engineered > Bioreactor > Anaerobic >...
TGAGATAATAATACCCGGTGATGATGGAAGTCACTCGACTTTTAGACCTCACAACAATCCAATCCAGCAAAAAATCATTGAAATAATAAGCTCATCTTAATTTTGGGTGTCTTTCGCACAAAACAGGTCTATCCGAAGGAAAAGGTTAAAGTGGCAAAACTCATCAGCGAAGTAATAGTAAGTTTCAGTGACAAACTGAAAAACAAATCTGTGAAATTTGAAATCGGAATGGATGAAAATGTTACAGTGAATGTAAATTACTCCCTGTTATTTTCGGTCTTCCGGAATCTGACAGAAAACTCGGTCGATTACGGAGGCGATGACATTACTATACAAATCACCAATTATCACGAGGACAATAATTTTCATTATTTTTCCTTTTCTGACAATGGCCAGGGAGTGGAGGAAGAGCATCTTCCCAGAATTTTTGAACGGTTTTACCGGGTGGATTCGGGGCGTTCCAGAAAAGAAGGCGGTACCGGCTTAGGTTTGGCTATCGTCAAAAATGCTATTCTAAGCTTTAAAGGGGAAATTTCAGTTCGTAATAAAAAAGGAGGCGGACTTGAATTCCTGTTCTCCATACCTAAATAATACTTTTAACTGAGGATATTACAGATATTTTTCTGTAATTCCCAGAAAAAATTTCGGCGCCGGTTTGAAACACTGCTACTTGCCGGTTTAAACTGCTACCATCAAGAACATATAACGTGAGTTCGACATGACATTTCGAATTGAAAGCCTAAGGGTCAACGATGTCCTAGTTAAGGGAAGGCTTTTTCGGCAAGTGCCCATAACCGATCAACCCTGATATGAGGTTAGTAATAAACCCCCCTGGCTTCTGTGGCGGGTGTGTTTGATCTGGCATATGTTCTTAAGTTCATCGACAACTTTTTCAATCAGAATACGTTTTCAAAGATAAATTTTATCAGAAAGAAACATAATGCTGTTTTTCATGGATTCTTCCTTGTTCATTAACGAAACTAATTCAGGAAAAATCCTTTTTGTTATATACCTGATTTCCATGTACCTATCAGCAAAATACTGATAACTAATACGTTAAATAACATTCTTATACCGAACTCAAATTAGGTGACACCCAGGTCAGCGCTCTTTGCGGCTTTCTTGGTGGTGATCAGGATGACCCCGTTGGCCGCATCGGAATCATTCGGCTCAGAGGCATTGCCTCCTTTCAGAATCTCAATGCTCTCGATGTCATCGGGATTGATGTTCCTGACAATATTATCGTAGTTCATCGGTTATTCCTTTGGCACTCACAGGCTGGCCGTCCACTTCCCCATATCGTTCTAAATGATCATCCCTTCGACCACATACAACGGCTGGTTATTCCCGGTCAGGGAGTTGTTTCCCCTGAATTCCTCCCTGGTAGATGCCGTGGATCCGCCAGCTGAGATCATGTTAACCCCTGCGGCCGTACCTGCCAGCATGTTGGTATGGTTAGCGTCCCGTATCTCAGTCATGGAATTGACATCTATCGACTGCACAGCGTAACCCAGCGATTTCGACTTCCTGGTAATCCCCAGGACGATGACCACCCTTTCATCCAGGCCTATGGCGCTCTGGGCCAGTTGAACATCCACTGTGGACCTCCCATTCACCGCAACTTCCGTTTGCTCAAAACCTATAAATCCGACAACTAGAACCGCCTTTTCCACATCAGGGACATTGATCTGATAATTACCCTCCTGGCAGGTAAGAGGACCCAGCGTAGTCCCTTTGATCAAAATGCTTGCTTCCGGCAACCCAATTCTGGTCTGGTCGGTTACCTTCCCCCTGACTGACAACACCTGTGCCGTAAGGAATGCACAACCAGTCAGGGTCAGGGAGATGAGAATTAAAAATCGTCTAATAAGTATTGTTTGATATAATTAATGATTAGGTGATTTATGTTTTAAGGCAAAACGATTCCCGAGGGAGGGGCATCGGTTTCGTCAGCACCCCAGGTTTTGTTTGCTTTGCTTCCCATCTTCAGTTCCAGAAGACCACCCTCTGTCAAGTCATCGTGGCTGAACCAGGGTTTATTCCACTCCTTTCCGTTCAATTTTGCCGACTGAATGTATTTGTTTTCCTTGCTGCAATTCCGGGCAATAATTTTAAATTCTTCACCATTGTCCAACCTGATCACGCTCTCCTCAAATGCCGGACTACCGATGTTATAAACAGGAAGCCCTGGCGTGACCGGATAAAAACCCAGCTGGGAAAATACCACAAATGCCGACATGCCACCGCCGTCCTCATCACCCGGAATGCCCATCAGGTCGTTGCGGAACCATTGGTCAAGCAAGGCGCGTATCCGTTTCTGTGTTTTCCAGGGTTCACCGGCGTAATTATACAAGTAAGGTATGTGGAGGCTGGGTTCGTTGGCCATGGAGAACTGCCCCACGTTTCCCGAATGGTCAGGCAACTGAGCAAAGAACTCAAACTTACTCTTTCCCAGCGGCTCGGAAAACATGGCGTCAAGGCTGGCAATAAAAGCTTCCCTTCCGCCCATCAGCCTGACCAGGTCGGAGATGCAATGCTGCACATCCCACCGGTATATCCAGGCATTGTTCTCGCCATAATAGTGTCGCGCCCCCAGTCCACCCGAAAATACATAACTGAAAGGCTCGATGAATTCCCCCCGGCTGTCCCTGGGATGGAAAAACCGGGTCTCCGGATTGAAAAGATGACGGTAATTCAAGGCCTGCTCAGAATAATAGTCATAATCCTCATTTTTTCCTAGTTCCCGGGCTATTTGCGACAAACACCATTTATCGTATGCCGTTCCAAGGGTGACGGCTACAGGCTGGCGTTTCTCAAAGGAATGGACCTCCGGAATCGTTTCCTCTTCACCTTCCCTTAATGCCGGGAAGTAGCCTTTTTCCCGGTAAAACCGGTCAAGTTCCCCGGCAGGTTTTCCTGACCAGGGTGCCAGCGTCTTTTCCTCAATGCCTTTGCGGCAGGCCTCATAGGCTTTCTCCAGATCGAATTCCCTGATCCCCTTTGACCAGCCATCAATGACCGTCGCCACGCCATGGTTAGAGTTCATCCTGCGGCTATCGCCCGTTATCTCTGGAAAGGTGGGCATCCAGAAATGCTCCATTTGTTCGGCCATCCTGAGAAAGGAACGGATAATACGGGTCTCCGTACCGGGATCCGTCAGAATCCTAAGGGGATGCGTAGCCCTGTAGGTATCCCAGATCCAGTCGTCGGTATAAAAGGGTATTCCTTCATCCTCGTGGACCTTTCCGTCAAAAGCACTGTAATAGAGACCATCTTCGGAAATGCAAACCGGCCGTTCATAAGTCCGGTAAAGGGAGGTGTAAAAGACGGTTTTGTCATCGTAGGTACCCCCGGAAATTTTGATTTTCCCCAATGCCTCGTTCCAAGTCATCCGGCCGTAATCCAGCAGGGGTTCCAGCTCAAAACCGGTGAACTCCCTTTCGAGGTTTTTCCTAGCCTGTTCTTCGTTGATAAAGGAGATGCCGTACCTGACCCTGATACGTTCACTGCCTGCCGCAAACTTAAGCACCACACAGGCATTCCTTCCATTGGCACAATAATCACTCCCAGTCAACATACCCTCTTTCAGAACTCCCGCAGACCGCACAGGCAGGTCCGCCTCCAGATAAATATAGACTTTGACATTATTCTGCAACTGCTGATGCCCGGAAACCGCTTTCCCGTTCCAACACATCTCCCCCTTTAAGGAATTAATGATGAGCGCCACGGAATCGCTCTTCCCGAAAGTGAATTCATAAAGGCCGGACTGGTGACTTACTCCGAACCTGACTTCCGTCTCCTGGTCGTCAAGATATACCGCATAGGAATAGGGGGTAATCTTCTCCTGGTCGTAGCTGAAGGCGATGACCGGTTGAAGATTTTCATCGCTTCCCTGGTACGGACTTAAATTAAAGGCGGAACTTCCCCGGTGGCTGGTGACTACCAAAGGCAGCCCCCGGAGCCTGTCACCGGTATAATCAGCACGCTCAGGATACACCCTCAGCATGCTGTTGGGCAGGTGAATTGTCGGATAGGCCGGCACCAAAAGGTGGCTGATGTTGCCCATATAAGGATTGACATATCCGACGGGACTCTCGGGATCTGCCATCTTCATCCGGGGCGAGGTGCATCCCGGCATTCCCGCAATGAGCAAAATGACCAGTTTTTTTAAAAGGTTTGATTTCATAATCTTCACAAAATTAAGTTAACGGAGGCTGTTCAGTTCAAATTCATCCGTTTTTTCTCCTGCGGAATCAAAGACTTCGTAGTTCAGTGATTTTCCGACTACTGACATTATTGCATAATTATACATTCTCTCCGCTGGGGTAAAAGCCATCGTCGGATAATCACTGCCACCGGTTCCCTGTGGCGATCCTCCGGCAGTTCCGTTGGTAACATAGGTGATTCCCCAACCATCGACTGCAGGCTGACCGTTTCTGAGCGGATGATGCCTTTCATAGACATGGCGGTGGCCGGAGAGACAAAGGTCCACCCCATACCGGTCAATAATAGGGGCGATAGTCTCCTGCCACCTTTTGACATTACTCCAACCGAAGGAATAGGGCGGGTAGTGAACGAATACGATGATCCAGTCTGTATGGCGGCTTTTCCGGGCCGAGGCCAGGTCCCGCTCCAGCCACCTCCGTTCTTCGGAATCAGGTCCGTAACGCAGCAATCCGTTTTCTGCAGCAACGGGGGCTACCCCTGAAAAAAGACAGACAAAATGAACATTGCCATAATCGAAGGAATAATCGGTACCCTTCCCGGGAAGGGAAAATAATCCATTAAAGGAGGAAAAGGGATGTTGAAATCGCGGGCCTTTGGTATTCTCAACATCATGATTTCCCAGAGTCAGCATGAGGGGGGCGTTGGCAGCCAGGGGCTGAGCGATCCTGAGAAAGGAAAGCCAATCAGCGGTCACCGATCCGTTATTGACCACATCCCCCATGTGAAGCGTAAGATCAGGTCTTACTTCCGCAAGCCGCCCGACAATCTCAGCGGTCTTCTGAAACTGTTCGTTGAATTCATTGTTCTGGGTGTCGCCAAATATTCCGACTGTAAAGGGGTGGGGTTTTCCCTTTTTCGGAGGAGTGACAAAGGTAAAGACGGAGCTCCAACCCGATTTGTCAGAACCACATTGATAGTAATAGCGGGTTGAAGAAGTGAGTTTTGTCATTTCTCCCTTATGGAAAAACGATCCTTCCATTCCATAAGAATCAGCCTTTACCATTTTAGGCAGTTCCTTTTCTGTCAGGCCATACCGGATGAATTGAACGGCGCCGGCTTCCCTGGAGTACCATAGGACGGTCATGAACTGTTTTTCCCCTTTGCCGGTTGCAGAAAGGCTCAGGTGAACACCTTCAGGCTGCCCCCAAGACGGGATGCATGACAATACCGTCCAGAATAGCACCAAAAGGAACCTTCTCCTCATCCAAAAAGGAAACGGCCCACCTGCTCCAGAAGTGTCACTGTTTTCTCTCATATCTTTAGCACTCTTGTGGTCTATTTCAGTTCTTTGGTATTGAAGGAACGGGGCGTGGCCGGCGCTCTATTCCCACCATGCCGACAGCTCCAAGGACTGGAAGGGGTCAGCGGAAAAACCGTTATAGTATTTTAAAACAACCTTGTTTTCCTTTTCGTAAACTGAAATGATCGCATACCCCGACAGATCCGCTCTTGTAAAATATTGGATATTGGGCTTTTCATTTTCCAGGATCTTTTTCCTCACTTCCTGATTATGCAACTGGAAGGTTGGATTTTCCTCAACAAATCCGGCCCCTTTGTATTCCGTTTCCACCTCCACCGACGCCTTGAGATCAAAACTTCCCACCACGCTGTTTATCATCACCTGAACCACGGCACCGGCCTCAGTTTTACGGCTTACCACCGAATATTTATGCAGATGGGCGCACAAGACTATGGCCTTATTTTTTGCCAGCAGATTGAGCAACCGCTCTCTTAACCTGGGGTCGGAAAGGGGTCGCCGGATGCCACTCATCAGATGCCAGCAACGGTCGGTAACGGGAATGACCGGCTGATGGGTCAGCACGAATTTGAATCTGGCCTCCGATTTACTGAACACCTCTTCCAGAAAGGACAACATGGCGGTTTCGGGCAGGTTTTGGTCCACGCTGAAAAACTGGTCCAAAACAAAAAGTTCCACCTGGCCGGTGAGCCGATGTGTATACATGCCCCTGCCCACCGGGCTGTTTACCTGCCCTTCGATAAAGGGACGAATCACCTCCTGCCAGGCTTCTGGTTGCCCCGGACTGTTGCTGACGTCGTGGTTCCCCTTGACAAGAATCCAGGGGACCGCCATTTCAACGGAATACAGAAGGTCCACAACGCCGCGGTTCATTTCCCGGGCAAGCCTTTCATTCCCGGCAACCCCTTCCACCAAATCCCCTAGTTGAACCACCGCTTTAACCGGAGGGGTAATCACCAAGGACTGCTCTTTGATTAGCCGGAGGAATTTGGGAAGATATACCGCGGTAATCTGCGGATACTCCTTCATTATCTGTTCAAAATCCTGAGGCCTTTTCATCACATAATCCCAGTCATGCAGGTCGAGGCGGTCGTAATGCAAATCCCCCAGTGCTATGAAACTTATATCCTGGGATTGGCCGCAGGTAACTATGAACCCCAAAAGGAGCGTGAAAAATTTCCGTTTGAAAAAAAACATCACCGGCAATCTTTAAGTCACGTAATAATTGCTTCACTCAAGTTTCAATCATACAATATATTGAGCTCCAACGGTCAATTTTATGGAACCCATACTTGCCCGTGGATCATGATCCCGGTTGGTGCATGATCGTGACTTGTTATTTCATCAGGTTCGAAATGGCAAGTTTATCATATGGTTTGGCTCCGAAGGCGGCATAATATTCCAAGTCGACCTTTCTCTTTTTGGCGTTGATTTTGAATACCGCATATCCCGGCAAGTCGGTTTGTTTGTAAAAGGTCACGTATTTCGCTTCTTCAGCCAGCATAGCCTTCCGTGCTTCCAGGGTTTCAGGCTGCCAGTCGGGGAAAGCTTCCGCCAGGGAGGGTCCATATTGGGTGATCACCTTTGCAGGTTTCTGGTAATCCTTGTCCTTAATGACGCTGATGACCATGACCTGGACGATGGGTCCCCAGGGGGTGTTTCTCTTTACCACGGAATAGCGGTGCAGATGGGCGCAGAGCACAATGGCCTTATGCCGTGCGATGACTTCAAGGAGTTTTACGCGCTGCTCCGGATTCCTTCGCATAGTATGCCAGCACCTTTCGGTCACCGGGATTACCGGTTCATGTATCGCAACAAATTTGACCAGAGCTGCCGATTTGGTCAGTTCCTGATCCAGGAAATCCACCATGCTGAAACCTCTTTCCCAGGGATCAATACAGGTGACAGATACATTGTCAAAGCTATAAGTGTAGCTGGCATTTTGAATTTCAGGATTTCCGGTCTGTTCCCTGATCACAGGCACATAAAACTCCTGAAAGGCTTCGGGTGCACCAGGTCCGGTTATGTCATGATTCCCTTTGGCCAGAATCCAGGGAACCTCCATACCCACCTTTTCGATGGCCTTCATGGTGTTGCCCGCCATTTGCTTCGCCTTCTCCGGGGAGCCTGCCAGCCCTTCCGAGAGATCCCCCAACTGGACAACCGCCCTCAGGGGAGGCCTGACGGCCTCAGCCTTCTGCAAAAGTACCGCCATGAAATCGTTCCAGTATTTGTCGGTGTAAACCGTATATTCCTTCGTGACCTGCCTGAGATCGTCAGGTTTTGTCCTGAGCCATTCCATGTCATGATCTTCCAGCAGATCATAATGAAGATCCCCCAAAACAATCATACTGCTCTTCTGGGGCAGGGCCTCCGAAAATATAAAGAGAACGATGATAATAGTAATTATGAATCGTTTCATATTAAGTTATTTGCGGAAATATGGTTAATAAAGTGATATTCAAGCAACATCCATGTGACTTAATCACTGAACTTTAAATTGCTTGCTGGTTATTTCGAGGTATTCGGTACCGTACTCGGAGGTAGGTTCGATGGAGGTGCCAAACTGAAAATTATTCCACGAATTGATAATGGTGATTTTCTTTTCGCCGAGGTTTCTCTTAGCCACATTGCACATGTCGGTATAGAGTTTTGCACTTCTAACAATATTAAAATTCTTGCTGGCCGGCGTCATTACCTTATCGTCAAACCCGGGCATGATGCAAGGAACAAAGTCGATTCCCCACACCGAAGTGGAATCGGCCCAGTTTTTAAAGGCCTGATCGGAAAAGGCGGGATAGAATACAGACCTGTCATAGCCGTAATTACCGTTGGCCGTCCAGTTGCTCAACACGACGGCGTCAAAGGTTTTCAGGGCAGTGGCATACCGCTGTGGGGGCAACCAACCACTGGTTATTTCACCAATAAGGAACAGGTCGGTCCCGTCGTTCTTCAACTCGGTTCGTAAAGCCGTGATGACCATCGGATAATCAATGCTTGCCGCAGCGGAACTTGCCAGATTAACGGGACTAATGATGACAACCGGCTTTCCGTCGATCTTAAAGTAATACTCCTTGTCAAAATGAGTGATATAATGGGACTTAAACTCATTCACCATGGTAGTCAGCTTGGCGCCGGCCAGCGGAGAGGCATTGGTCGCCGATAAATGGGCTGTACTGTAGTTCAACACCATTTTCACATTTTCGCTTCTTCCTGTAATGAAGCTGGTCAGCAGGGCATTACCGGAAGTGCCGTTCCACGGGAAAATGAAAAAGTTGATTTTGGCCTGATCGGCCCAAATGCGGTGCTGCTTCATGGTTTCGGCCGACAAGGCGCTGTACTGACCCAGTTGTGGGGTGTTGGTGTACTTCTTTGCCCAGTCGGCAGTCGCATAATTATAATAGAGGGCTCCTACCAGCACATCGTCTGACAATTCTGTCGGCGGTATCTCATAGTTGAACTGCGGCGGCAGGTGTTCGTCTGTCTCTTCACACGAGACCCAAAGGAACAGACCAACCAGGGCATAGAATATATTTTTCATATTTATCATTTTTTGATTTTCAAAGTCATTCCTTAATGGGGTAAATTTGGATTTTTCACATTGGGCAGGCCAAACCATAGTTTGGTGAACAGGCCATCGGGGCCTCCCAGCCAAGAGACTGCCTTTTCGACCTCCAACGGGTTGGTGGAATACTCGCTTCCGGGATATGGAATGCGGTCAGGAATATAGGCATATTCGCCGTCATAAGTAGCGAATTGGGGCTGGAATTCAAGGATTCTCGTGCGCCGGATCAGCGCCCAGGCATCCACGCCTTGGTTAGGCATGGCCAGCCAGTGCTGCATAATGATCTGCCGGTTAAAATCGTTTGCCTTGATGTAACTGGAACAAATGCCCATCCAGTCCTGAAATTCATAGAAACGACCCGTTGAATCGGTCTCTGTACCCCACTTGATTCCCGGAGTCTCTTTATAGGCGGTAGCCTGATCTGCCGATAATCCATAATGGTCATAGGAGGCATCAATTCCCTCATAATAATAATTCTGGGCATTCGTATCCTTCCACCATCCTTTCAGGGCAGCCTCAGCTTTCAGGAAACAGGCTTCCGCATAGGACAGAAAGACATATTCCGCATCAGGCTGAAGGAAACGCTCCCCGATATAGGAGTAGTCATCCTGTTTGAGCAGGGAATGGGGGTTGGTGCGGGTGGTATAGCCGCCACCACCACCATAGGAGATGTTCTGGCCAAAATACTTGCCGATGGAAGGCCCTTGTTTGGCTGGCTGACCATATACGGGCAGCCTGGCATCGTTATAGGGCAGCGTGTGATAGACCAGTGATTCACAAAGCACAGGAATGGTAGCTTTATTGGCCGTATAGTTGTACACCACCCGGTTGTAAAGGTAACTCCAAGAGTCACTGGTGATCCCCCAGTTCATTGCTGCCGTTTCTGCTTTCGACGAGATAATTCCTGTTGCGTTCCGGGAAATTTCGAGTGCGATTTTTTTGGCCTTCTCTGGATCGGCAGCGGAAATGCGCATTGCTAGTCGCAAGCGGAGCGTTTGGGCAAATTTCTTCCACTTCATCAAATCCCCGCCATAGATCTTATCAGCATTGGCTTTGTATGTGTCCCCGGTAAGATCAATCGCTTCGGCAAGCTCCTTCAACTGATCCAGCAAGGCAGTGTATATATCCTGTTCCTTTTCATAGGCAACCCCCGGTGTGCCTTCCAACGCTGCGCTCATGGGAACACCCCCCCAGACTGAAACGATATTGGAGAAAATATAAGCCTTCCAGATCTTGGCGATGATCACCCTGTTCTTATAGGAAGGATCCTCTTCATACAGCTTCACGATCTGATGCACCGGCTGCAAACATCTGACATAATTGTTCCGCCAGTAGTCATTGGTGGAGGAGACACTATAGGTATATCGCTGGAACTCCCCCTGAAATCCCGAGAAATAGTGGGTGTAGTTATAAAACACAACGCCGTTCATGTTGCCTCCGTAAAGATTCTGGGTTTCTCTCAGGGAAGTGGTCAGAAGGAATTCAGGCTCTACTTTTACCGGATTATTGGGATTCTGATTAATTTCTTCGAATTGATCAGTGCAAGAGAACAATCCCACCATTATCGCTATATAGATAAGTTTTGATTTCATGATCGTCATTTTCAAAAGATGAGTCTTACATTGATTCCGTAGATGGCGTTGGGAGGTAATGCTCCGTTTTCGATGCCCTGTCCATTTCCGGAGGTAGAAGAGGCTTCCGGGTCAATGCCCTGCGGAGTATTGGAATGCAGGATCCAAAGGTTTCTTCCGGTGGCTGAAATCCTGGCATTCTCAAAAGGAGTTTTGGCCAACAGCAGCTTAGGGAAATAATATCCGAAGGATACTTCCCTGAGTTTCACGAACGAGGCATCATAAATAACGAATTCGGCGAAATTGGGCCGGGCATATTCATAATTTTGGGGAGTCATGAATTTTGTGTTTTTTGTGCCGTCATTAAAGTAAGCGTCCCATCTAGCACCTCCGGTCAATTCCGAAGTGTTTTCACCCCAAATGACGCTGTGGAGGTAAAAGTCATCGCGACCCTCGAGGGTTTCGGCAAACATACCGTTGGTCAGCATTCTGGAGATGGTTCCCGAATACATGACCCCGCCTTGTTTGATGTCAACCAGGAAATAGAGATCCAATCCCTTCCATGAGAAGGTATTTCCGATTCCGGCAAGCCAGTCGGGGCTGGCGGTTCCAAAGGGCATATCTGTATTTTTCTGGAGCAGACCGCCTCCGTCTTCGAGCAACATCCTTCCCTGGTTATCCCTTTTGACTCCCAGCCCGCGCAGATAAGCATACGGTTTACCCACCTCCGCGTACACATATAAGTAACTCGATCGGTTGGCAAGCTGGAAACGGGGAATGTCGTCGAGAAGGGACACCACTTCTGAGTTGTTCTTTGAAAAATTAATCCTGGTCTCCCATTTGAAATTCCCTCGTTGAACTGGTTGTCCGGTCAGACTCAGTTCGTATCCCCAGTTTTTGATTTCACCGGCATTGTACAATCTGCGCTCAAAACCGCTGGATGTCGGCAGGGAGGCGGTAATGATTTGGTTGACGGTGGAGGCATCATAGTAAGTCGCATCCAGCGCCAGCCTGTTTTTGAAAAACCGCAGATCCAAGCCGTATTCATAGGAGGTGGTTTTCTCGGGTTTCAGGTCTGGATTGTTCATGGTCGTACTCAGAGAGGCCACTGTCGCGTCGTTGAAAAATCCGTTAAAGGAAAAGGTCTGATCGAGTCGGTAGGGATCGGAATCATTACCGACAATCGCATAGGAGGCTCTCAGTTTTGCAAAACTGAGCAAATTGCTCTTTGCTTTCAGCAACTCGGTAATAATCAGCGTCCCCCCGATGGAAGGATAAAAATAGGAGTTGTTTTTAGACGGAAGCGTGGAGGACCAGTCATTACGGCCCGTCAGGTCGACAAAGGCAAAATCCTTATAACCAAAAGAGAGCGCACCAAATGCGGAATTAATCCTTTTCCGGCTCTGGTTCTGGCTGACAACAGGGTATTCCTTGGCATTGGACAGATTGATCAGGCCGGGTTGCAGCAAGGAGTTGATTCTCGAATCCCTCCGTTCAGACCGGGAATCAAACCGAGTGAGGCCAAAATTGGCGGAAACGGAAAATGCCTCCAGCTTTTTATTAACAGAAAGAATGCCTTCCAGGTTAATATTCTGTTGGTTCACATTGAAGGTCCGAAGAAAACCGTTGGGATTGCTGGCGATAATGGATCCGATGTTGTTGAATTCATAACCATTGGTCCAGAACATATCAGCGCCGAATCTGCCGATAAGTTTGATCCAATCCGTGATTTTTATTTCAGGATTAAAGGTGGCGATTACCCTGTCCTTGGTGTCTTCGTTCGGATTTTCGTGGATGACCCAATAGGGATTGCTGAAGTTACGGTGGGTCCCTATCTCCTTTCCTGTCAGTTCATCTTTCCAGGGGATCAGTTCATCCAGGTTAGTGCTCCGGGCCATATGGGCGTACATGTATGACGGGTTGCGCCCGTTGTCATTCGAATACTGCCGGTTGACCACATTGTCACGGATAAAATTCACCTTGGTATCAAGAGTGATCCACTTCCTGAATTTATTCTGGACCCTAAGGTTGACGTTGTGCTTGGTGTTTTTATTGAATCCTTCCACCACGCTGTTCCCATTATAGTTGGTATAGGAAAACCTGACAATATTATCAGCATTTCCCCCTTCCAGGGCCACCGAATTGGTCAACAGGCGGGCCTTCTGATAAAAGTTCTTCACATTATCGGGTTGCGGCAGATAAGGTTTCACTTCCCCGTTCAAGGCCACGTAAGGCTGGCCCAGCATGGGGGAACCCCAACTCCTGTAATTTACGTTGGCCCAAGGCAGCATATGCTGATTGTCGATGTAAAAAGAGGTACCCACCCCATATGCATTCTGGTATTCGGGGAATTGAGTCAACGTCTGGAACATGGTCCCCGAATTCAGGGTGATTTTAAACTTGGGGGTACCTTTTTTAGTGGAGATCAGGATCACCCCGTTGGCCGCCCTGGAACCGTACAAGGCCGAAGCATTGGGACCTTTCAGCACTTCAATGCTTTCAATATCGTCGGAGTTGAGGTCAGCCGCATTGTTCCCGTAGTCGATGCTACCGGAATCGCCGGGCGAGTTGTCGATGGGAACTCCATCGACGACAAACAGGGGCTGGTTATTCCCGGTCAGGGAGCTGTTCCCCCGAATCACAATCCTGGAAGAGCCCGTATTAAACCCGGAAGGAACGACCTGCACCCCGGCAATCTTCCCTGAGAAGGAGTTGACGATATTGGGGCTCCTGGCTTCTGTCATCTCTTCCACACTGACACTCTGACGGGCAAAACTCAACGCTTTAGCATCGCGGGTAATCCCCATGGCGGTAACTACCACCTCTTCCAGTCCGATATTGCTGGTGCTCAGCACCGCATTGATGGTTGACTGGCCCCTGACCGGTATTTCAAGCATGTCATACCCGATAAAGGCAAACACCAAAACAGCTTGCTCCGGATTGGGGACATTCAGCAGGTAGTTACCGTTGATGTCGGTAATCGTCCCAACTGTTGTCCCCTTAACCACAATGCTGGCCCCCGGCAGACCCGCATTGTTCTGGTCAGTTACCTTTCCCTGCACTGACAGTACTTGTGCCCTGACCGGGACACACCACATCAGTAACAGTGAAATCATAATCAAAGTTTGTCTCATAGAATTTAAATATTTCAGTTATGGGTTTTCATGGGCATTTCTGCCGATACTGGGATTTCCTTTCGGAGCATCCGGCCCGCCTGGCCGGTGAGCCACAGGTAATGGTCTGAGGGAATCTCCTCATCCAAAGGAACAAATACGCTTTCTCCAACAGGAACCTGGTGAGCACATTTGAAAATGGCAGTTCCCTCGTCAATCTCATCAAACATGGCCACATAGACCATTTCAGCTCCCAAGGAAAGAACTCCTGCCAACTGCTTCCAGTAAAATTGCCCCTTGTTCCTGGGTATCTGATTAGATGGGTAATTTGGATACATATTGTGCCAACTGAAGCCCGGAAAAACCACTGGAACATAGTCCGGACCGTTCTCCTTGCACCAGGCCATATCGTCTCTCAACAAATCTTTAAAGCCTAGATAAGTCTCTTCATTAAACCGACCGACAAACCAAGGCTGCACAATATCGGCTGATCGGACAATGGTATGAAGCAGCGTATCGGACTGCGTGTCATTTTTCAGCGTTCTCCAATAGGTGGGCACTCCCAGCATGACCGAGAAACCACCGTATAACGAATCGTTCTTTAAGAAATCAACGATGGTTCTCACCTCTTTCAGTCCGTATTTGCGATTATCGTTAAATCCCGCCCCCCAAACGACCACCAAAGGCTTACCATTGTGACAGAGATAATTATCTAATCGATTCTCATTTTTAAGTTGATATTGCTCCACCAGTTTCTTCCAGTCTTCCATCAGCAGGGTCTCTTCACCGGCGGCAATCCCCGAAAGATCATACATGATGCAAAGAATCCTGCCATGCCGTTCCGCAGCCTTAAACGCCGACGCGAGTACTTTCTGGTTGTGCCCATAGCTGACCGGGTTGTTTAAATTGGTGACAAACCGCTGAATGAATACGCCGTCGATACCATATTCTTTCATCCATTTGAAATGGAGATCTACTGTACTCTCATCATAGGAACTGAAAAGGGTGGCCTGTTTCCCGTCAGAAAAATAAAAGGGAGAGTTGTATTGAACAGGGTATTCCGACATTTCGGGCCAATAATCAAATTTGCAAGACCCCGGTGCAAGACGCTGGTTTTTCCAATAGTGGTTCCAGCCTCTCCCAGCCCCGTCACCATCGGCATTGAACCAACCCTGGTAGCCGGCCATAATCAATCCTTTGTAACTCGCTGATTTTTCCCTTACGGGAATTTCTCCTTTATCTCCGGAATTGTAAGCAACGCACCCGCTGATAAACATCCATGGAAAACAAAAGAGGAGAAACCGTAACAGCATCTTGTTCTGGTTCATGGTTTTTGAATTGATTACTTCAAAGTTAACCGGGAAAGGTTAATTTCCGATTAAGAATAGATTAACCGAATAAGAAATCAGCATTAATCAGGAGCGAAAGCGTAAAAAAAGTACTACGGGCTTAAAAGAGTTGTAAAGTTTTAATTTGTCTTGTAATTTAGCACGATGATGATGGCATGAAATGATGCATCTAAGAATATTTATCCTTTTAATGTTTTTGTTTGATATCCAGGGAATTCGAAAATAAGGTTTTGGATGAGCACTTTTGTACGATCATTCTATACTTCAGTCCCTTTTCATAATAGAATCCTCTATTATTTGATTATCCTCTCTTTTTTTCTTCCTGCGGACTTGTCAGGGCAGCTTTACGGCCTGCAGTTTTCAAGCCACTCTGATTTAAAGGAAAATAGGACCCATCTGGATCTTTCTCCCAACCATTTCTTTAATGTTCACGACAATTTTACCCTCTCCTTCGCAATGACCATGCGTTCGCACGAAGCAGCCGTTTTTGGGTATGTCGTCAGAATTATCGACAGTGAGAATGAAAATGTGGATCTGATTTATAATTACCGCACTTCTTACTCCACTTTTGATCTGGTCTATGGCGAGGAAGTCACGAGCATTTCAGCCAGGTCCGATTTTGAGCAACTATCCAGAGAGTGGATTCCCATTGAATTAAGGTACAACTACAGGGAACAATCCCTCCTTCTGGTATTGCCTGACACAACCTTAGCCGCTTATCCGGTTAAATTCAGCCAGAAGGTTAAAATACTTTTCGGTGCGTCTGATTTTGAGAACTTCAAGACTACCGATGTCCCTCCCATGAATATCCGTGACATAACGCTTCGGCATGAAGGACAACTGATTCACGAATGGAAGTTAAACGAAAGTGCCGGGAATATTGCCTTTGATTCCAAGGGAAAAGTCAATGCCTTGGCTATGAATCCCGTGTGGCTGAAACCTAAATTTCAATTCTGGGCCAAAAACGCCGATATTTTGCTTGAGGGCAACGGAGAAGTGGCTTTTAACCAGAAAGATGAGGTGGTATACATCATAGGGGACGAATTGTTAATGGTCTATTCCGTTAAGGAAAACAGGCTTGATACGGTCAGGTATCTGAATAAACCCGACGTTTTAAAACAGGGCTGTCAAGCCTTTTATGATCCTGTACATCGCTCCGTTGTAAGCTATAATGTGGATTTGAAAAGCATAGCCAGGTTCAACCTGACAACCCGGTTATGGGAACAAACGGCCTCACCGGCATACCCTCTCACCGTTTTCTGGCACCACAACAAATATTTTCAGGAAAAGGACAGTACCTTGTACATTTTCGGAGGTTACGGACAACATGAATATAAAAACAGCGTACTGCGATTCAGGTTTAATGAAAACCGGTGGGATACCCTCATCACCAGTGATAAGCTGTTCCATCCCCGTTATCTTTCAGCATCAGGCATGAATAACGACACCGTATTCATCCTTGGAGGTTACGGAAGCCTTACCGGTAAACAAATTCTGAATCCAGGAACATACAAGGACCTCGTTGCCTACAGCATTCAACATAATCATTTCAGCTTAATCCGAGAATTTGATCCCCCGATGGAGGACATCGCCTTTGCAAACTCCATGGTGATTGATCCTGACCATCAAGAATTCTATGTTCTGGCATTTCCCATTTTCAGGTATGAAGGTTACCTACAGTTAATGAAGGGGAGACTCAATTCACCCGAATTAACCCTGGCGGGAGATAAAATTCCGTATCTGTTTCACGACATCCAATCCTTTTCCGACCTTTTTCTTTGCCAGACAAGCTGGAAACTGGTTTGCGTAACCCTGCTCAAAACGGAGAACAACAAAACACAGGCACAGGTGTACACCATCGGATACCCTCCGGGGTCCCTTACTGACATAGAAAAAACCTCCGGATGGAACAAAAATCTGCTTTTTCTTTTCCCCGCCTTGTTCCTGGTTTCATGGTTACTTTTTCTGGCAGTTGAAAAAAAGATGGGAACACGGAGAAGTACCGTCAGCCAGGAAAGTTCAACGGACCAGAAACTATCTGAAATCCAAGATATTTCCTCTGCCGCTGATCTCTTTACCAACATTCATCCCAAATCAAATACCATCCTGTTCTTGGGTGATTTTCAGATCTTCAACCGTACCGGCTCTGACATTACCAGCAAGTTTTCCCCTTTGCTCAAGGAGCTGTTTCTGCTGATCTGGCTTAACTCCATAAAAGATAAAGGCATTTCAGCGGAAAGAATTATTGAAATCCTTTGGTTGGATAAGGATGAAAAAAGCGCCAGGAACAATCTTGCGGTGAACATTGTTAAGCTTAAAACGCTCTTAAGTGAACTGGATTCGATAGAGTTATCGAAGAGTACAGGCTACTGGAAGAGCATTTTTAATGAAGAAACCGTTTATAACGACTATTGGCACTGCCTCCGCACTGCACGCCATTACGGTCAACCGGGGAGAGATGATATCTGCGAACTGATCAGAATCTCCCAGAAAGGCCATTTTCTGGAAAGTCTTTCTTTTGACTGGCTCGACGAATTCAAGGCTGAACTCTCTAATATTATCATTGATACCCTGATCAGATACAGCGATCAGATGGATACCAGCCGAGATCCGAACCTCGCGCTTCATCTTGCCCATACGGTCTTATTGTATGACATGCTGAATGAGGAAGCCATTCTGTTGAAATGCAAAACCCTAACTAACCAGGGAAAACATCATCTAGCCAAAGAAGCATTCGATAAATTTACCCGCGATTATAAAAATCTTTATAACATACCATACCCCAAAACATTGTTGGAAATATTAAATTTCTAATTTACAATATTTTATAGAAAAATAACCCACTTTACTTTGTATTGTATTTTTATGGACTTTTATTTACAAAACCTTTTGGGTAAAAACTAACGTGAGTTCGACATGACATTTCGAATTGAAAGCCTTAGGGTCAACGATTTCCTAGTTAAGGGAAGGCTTTTTCGGCAAGTGCCCATAACCGATCAACCCTGATATGAGGTTAGTAATAACCCCCCTGGCTTCTGTGGCGGGTGTGTTTGATCTGGCATATGTTCTTGAGTTCATCAACAACTTTTGTAAGCATTCGGTGAACCACGTCATTTTTTAATCGGATCCGGATTTAAGTTTGCTTTTTGACATAAAGCAATCGACATGATGAACGAAAAAGCATTCCGGGCCATTTACAGTAACTATCTGGAATCCGGTTTAACAAT
>Ga0209201_1002439_pt1 | contig 18300 bp, 15 predicted proteins | sample AD_UKC055_MetaG_FD_184411 | JGI IMG/M metagenome (GOLD analysis project Ga0209201, IMG submission 184411) | Active sludge microbial communities of municipal wastewater-treating anaerobic digesters from USA - AD_UKC055_MetaG (SPAdes) (version 2) | ecosystem: Engineered > Bioreactor > Anaerobic >...
TTTTGTGATATTTCACTAAAAGCATCATGATCAGTTAAAACCTGATAATCTGCTATGAGAATACAAGTTGGTACGCCTGCATTTGCTAATCTCACTCTATTTTGAAGAGAGCCGAAATAATGACCAATATGAAGGCGGCCGGTCGGCCGGTCGCCTGTTAATACTCTATGTTTCTTAGGATTTACAGCAATTTCCTGCTCAAGTTTTTTACTTCTTTCTACAGCAGCCTCGTAGGTACCGGCGCCCTCATTTTCTGTAGTTTGATCTTCCATCAATTTATCTCCACTAATTTACAAATTTTTAAGTTGTAAAAAGTATACCAGAATATAAGAGCGAGGGCAATAATCAGGCAAGCTGAAGATATATCTGATCGGCTAAACCGAATCCTGCGTTTTTAGTCATGCTTACGGCAAACTCATCATACAGCATGTCTTCATACATACCGCCTGCATAACTTTTTTCACCAGTCAAACCCGAAGAACTTAATGAGCTGCGCATTGTATTGAGCATAATTTTTACAAAATATGACTCCAGTTCCATTGATTTTTCATAGAGTCTGCTGGTTTTATCGATGGTTTTGTTTTGTACAACAGATGCACTGTTTGCAGCGGCCCCAGAAGGCAGTGCATTAGTGTCGTCAGGATTAGTGTATAGGCCTGAAAAACCGGAGGTATAATCGCCGTTCAGTTTTCCGCTTTCTGTAATCTGAGTGGAAGACAGGGTCTGGGCAGTTTCATGAGACATTACTGACTGCACCAGATCATTAAACTTATTTATATCTTTTTTAATTTGAGCAGACTGTGTTGAACTTTGACCGCCTGTAATACTGCTTAATCCACTTGGCAAGCTGTTAATATTCATACCTTATTCCTACCTCTTTAGAGATACTGCTGTTGAAAGCATAGTGTCGCTTGTCTGTATGGCTTTAGAATTAAACTCATACGCTCTTTGTGCAACAATCATCTGCACCATTTCATTTACGACAGATACATTGGACATTTCCAGAAATTTGTGTTTAGTTACCGCGGCACCCTCAAAACCGGGTCTTGAGGCAATAGGACCGCCTGATGCATTACTTACAGTGAATAAGTTATCACCCTGTGCTTCAAGGCCGACAGGATTAGAAAAACGGTAAATTTCAATTTGACCAATATCCAGAGGATCATCATTTCCAGAAACTTTTACTGTAACACGTCCGTCATTGCTTACAGACAGGGTATTAATTTCAAAACCCTCCGGCATGATAATTTCGGGCATTAATCTCAAACCGTTCGATGTTACCATCTGGCCGTTTGAATCGATTTTAAATGATCCGTCTCTCGTGTATGCGAATGATCCGTCATACTGCTGCACTCTAAAAAAACCTTCTCCCACAAGAGCCAAATCTGTAGCATTTTCGGTACTCTGCAGACTTCCCTGTGTCAGCATTCTTTGTGTAGCTGCTATTTTAACACCGGTTCCCATCTGAATACCAACAGGAGTCACGGTATCTTCTGTTGCAGGTGTACCTGCCATTTTAACTGTCTGATATATTAGATCTTCAAACTCAACACGCTGCTGTTTATACCCGGTTGTATTAACGTTTGAAAGATTGTTAGAAATTGTGTCAATATTTGCCTGCTGGCCGTTCATGCCTGTTGCTGCTGTCCATAAACTTCTTACCATTATTTTCTCCTAAAACTATTACTCTTTACCTTAACCTGCCCTCTAGCGGATAGAGGCTACCTTAGTCCAGAGGGTTGTCATCATTGAATCTTCCGCCTGAATGCTTTTTTGATTTGCTTCATATGATCTGTTTACTTCGATCATAGAAACCATCTCATTAACAACATTAACATTTGATGTTTCTATATAACCCTGAATAAGACCCGGTCTTTCGTATCCTTCTGCTATATGAGCAGAACCCGATATATCATTTGAATTATAAAGACTTGAGCCCTGCTTTTTTAAATATCGTTCATTATCGAACCGCACTATTTTAAACCGGTCAATTTCCTGCATCTGTTCATCGTCATACACAATTCCGTCTTCATTGACAATAAATGAAATATCCTGAACAAAAATGGGGCCTTTTTCACCAAGAACAGGGTATCCTTCTTTAGTTTCAAGGTACCCCTCTTTTCCCGCCATAAAATTTCCGTTTCTTGTATATCGTTCACCCTGAGGTGTAAGGACAGTAAAAAAGCCTTCACCGTTTAAGGCCATGTCCTGAAAACTGCCTGTTTGTTTTAATGAGCCTTGTTCTAAAATGGTATACATTTCATTTGTTTCTACACCAAGCCCTATTTTTCCTATAATTGGAGCAGCATCTGCACTTCCAAAATAAGTATTATAAACACCGTCATCATTCATGCGCCTAAGCAGAAGCTCAGGAAAGGATTTACTAACGGCGACGTCTTTTTTATACCCGGTTGTATCAACATTTGCTAAGTTATTTGAAATTGCATCAAGCCTTGCCTGCTGGGCATTCATTCCGCTTGCGCCAATATACCAGCCTCTAATCATGCTTAACCCCTCTTAGTATGTAAAATCTTCCACCCTACATATACATTATCGGTATGCGGATGAAAAAATTAACTTGTTATTTAGGTATTTATAGCCTATACTTATGTATCGAGGGTTTGCATTACTAATTGTCGGGATACTCCATGTTAAAAAAAGATTCTTTAAAAATACTCTTTTACACTGTTTTTTTTGTTGTTTTGTTTCCGGTTTATTCTCAATCAAATTATCCACTAAGAGTCGGTTTTTTACCGGGATACGGAGTTCACATAGATCCGGTAACCCAAAAACCTGCAGGGTATACTGTCGATTATTTTTCTGAGGTATCAAAATACTCCGATATGACCTTTTCTTTCATAGCTTGTGACTGGGAAGAAGGTCTTGAAATGCTTAAGAGAGGAGAACTGGACTTTTTTGGTCCTATGCAGAAAACCGAAGAACGGCTCAAACACTATGGGTATACCGATAAAGAAATGGGTTATGAGTATTGCCTTTTGTATGCACCAAAAAATACTGCGTATCATTTTGAAGATTTTCAAAATTTTAATAATATTACCATTGCAAGTTTTGCGGAGAATTCATTCAATGCCTTTTTAGAAGAATATGCATTGAATAATAACTTTTACTATAATTTACTGCTGACCAAAACTACTACAGCGTTTGACGAGCTACAGGCAGGAAAATTCGATGCGCTTCTTTACAGCAGTCTCGTAGAAATGCCTGATACTGTGATAATAGGAAAGATTCAAGCCCTTCCCTATTATTTTGCAACTGAAATTTCTAAAACTGAACTTTTAAGCAAATTTAATAAAGCCATAGAGAATATTTTCTTTTTTAACCCTTATTTTGCAGCAGAACTAACAAATAAATATTTTAGTGCTAAGTCAATAAATGCACCTGCTTTTACGCGGGAAGAAAAAGATTTTATTACGGCGCACCCTTCCCTTCGTGTAGTTCATAACCCTTCATTAAAACCAATTGAATATATTAATTCTAAAACCAAGGAAATGGATGGGATAAGTATTTCAATTTTAAAGGAAATAAGCAGAATTACAGGCATCAGTTTTGAAACCATAAAAACAAAGAATTATACTGATAGTGTTGCAGCCGTTTCCAGAGGAGATGCCGACATTATTACAGGGTATCCAGAAGAATTAAAAAATTCATCTGATATTGTGCTTTCTAATACCTATTTAGAAATACCCATAATTCTTGTTAAAACAAGCGCCCCGGAGCAAAGAAGAAGCCCCAGAGCGGCAGTTCCCGGCTATAACACCCTATCGGTTAGAAGAATTAAAGAAGACTTTTCCCATTTTACCTTTATTCAATACGAGGATTCCAATGCTTGCCTCGATGCATTACTAAGAAAAGAAGTGCAATATGCATTTTTAAACTCCTATGCCTTTGACGAATTTGTAAGAAATTCTCCTTACACAGATTATTCTACTATACATACCGGCATTACCTATCCGCTTCAAATAGGCCTTTCAAAAAATCTCGGTTCCCATGGAGCTGCTGCAATAAATAAAGCAATTTCACGGATCAGCGATGAAACAAAACAGACAATAATTTATGCAAATACGATAGAACGAACTTATAGAATACCCTTTTCTGTGCAGCTCAGACATAATGCAGTTCAAATTATTGTTATAATTCTAATATTCTTCGGAATACTAACACTAACCATTTACCTGCTTGGGCAAAAAACAAAAAAAAGGCTGCGAACCATTGCCTATGTTGATGAGCTTACCGGACTGCGCACCCTGTCAAAATTTAAAAAGGATGTTAAAGCAAAGCTGTATTATGCAGATCCTGATGACTATATGATTATCAGTTTTGATATTGACAACTTTAAGTACATTAATGATTCTTTCGGGTTTGAAATAGGTAACGCAGTTCTTGCTGAACTTGGTGTTCATTTTAAAGACTTTGAAGGACCTGATGATTTTATTTGCAGAAGCTTTGCCGATTATTTTCTTTTCTTTACCCGCAAAAAAAATTGGAGTGATCTTTTAACTAAGTTTGCAGAACTTACCAGTGTAAAAAATTCATTATCAGATTTGTTATCTGAGCACTATGAAGTAAGTTTTAGTGCAGGTGTTTATTATATCAATAATCTTTCACTATCTGTTACAGGAATGATTGATAAGGCAACAATAGCACGAAAATCTGTTAAGGGGCTTCATTACAAGAGTGCTATGGTAGAATACACACCAAAGATGGATAATGAGATCGAATGGCAAAAAGAGATTACACTTGCAATGGATAACGCACTTATAAATCAAGAATTCTTAGTATATTATCAGCCAAAATATTTATTCAGTACCAGTGAATGTATTGGTGCTGAGGCACTTATAAGATGGAGCCACAAGGAAAAGGGTCTTTTGCCCCCAAACACTTTTTTACCTCTCTTTGAAAAAAACGGATTTATACAAAAACTGGATATATTTGTTTTTGAAAATGTTTGCCGTTTTCTGGCAAAGTGGATGAAAGAAGGGCATAAACCTGTTGTTATATCGTGTAACCTTTCGAGACTGCATCTCCAGAATCCGCGGCTAACCTCAATTTTAACAGAAATTGCAGATAAATACGGTGTCAGTACTGAATTTTTGGAAATTGAATTAACCGAAAGTTTAATGCATCATGACATTCATAATCTTATAGAAACAATGCTTTCACTTAAAAAAGCCGGATTTAAGATTTCTATTGATGACTTTGGCAGCGGTTATTCTTCCCTAAATATGCTGAAGGATATTCCAGCAGATGTACTTAAAATTGATAAGGAATTTTTATCTCGTTCAACTGAAAATCCCAAAGGTGCAATAATTCTTTCCTCTATTGTAACAATGGCTAAGCAGCTTAATTTGAGAACAATTGCAGAAGGCGTTGAAATAATTGAAGAAGTAACTATGTTAAAAAGAATCGGCTGTGAAATGGTTCAAGGTTATTATTATGCTAAACCAATGCCCGTGAATGATTTTAATGATTTGCTTTTGTCAAAATTGTAAAAAATAAATTGTCTTTTTATATTCTTGGGTATATAATGTTAAAAAGAGTTATTATAAGGAGTTATTTGTGTCTAAAGTTTTATCAATTATTCTTGGAGGCGGAAAAGGATCCCGCCTGTATCCTCTGACGAAAGAGCGTTCCAAACCTGCTGTACCTTTTGGAGGGAAACACCGAATTGTAGATATTCCAATATCAAACTGCATCAATTCAGGTTTTGAACAGATTTATATTCTTACCCAATTTAATTCAGCATCTTTGCATATGCACATTTCAAGTGCTTATAATTTTGACCGTTTTTCACGTGGTTTTGTTGAAATTCTTGCAGCTGAACAAACACTGGAACATTCAGGCTGGTATGAAGGTACTGCTGATGCAGTTCGTAAAAACTTTATGCACTTTAAAACCCAAAACCCGACACATTACATAATTCTTTCCGGAGACCAGCTGTATAAGATGGATCTGAATTCTTTTATGGAATCCCACATCAAATCTAAGGCGCAGATTACCATTGCAACCACTGCTGTAACAAGAGAAGATGCAACAGGATTCGGCATCATGAAAATAGACAAGGCAAATAGAATTACTGCGTTTATGGAAAAGCCGAAATCTGATCTTGATATTTCTGACTGGAAAATTCCTGACGGTTCACGAACAGCAGGTGCAACACAGGGTAAGGATTATTTGGCTTCTATGGGAATTTACATATTTGATGCAGAAATTCTTGAAGCAGCTTTAAATAACCAGCTTACGGATTTTGGAAAAGAAATTATTCCTGCGGCAATTAAAAAATACAAGGTTTCTTCATATGTTTATGACGGATACTGGGAAGATATTGGAACTATAAGAAGTTTTTATGAAGCTACTATGGATCTTACAAGGATTTCTCCTAAATTCAATTTTTACGATGAAGATAAACCGATTTTTACCCATATACGGAATCTTCCGCCTTCAAAAATGAATAAAGCTATTCTAAACAGAGCTACTGCTAGTGAGGGATGCGTTGTAACAGAAGCAAGCATTACAGATTCGGTCATTGGAATTCGCAGTGTTATTGAAAAGGGAGCTGTTCTTGAAGGTGTCATCTGCATGGGAGCTGATTATTACGAAAACGATGAACAAAAAGCCGACAATAATTGGAAGGGAATACCTAATATAGGAATAGGTGCTAATTGTAAAATTCGCAATGCCATAATTGATAAAAATGCCAGAATTGGAGAAAACTGTTCGATCGGTATGAATGCAATTATGCCGAAGGATGGGGAATATGAAAATTTCTTTGTTGCAGACGGCATTATTGTCATAAAGAAAAATGCTGTAATTCCCAACGGTACAGAATTTTAGTAAATACTACAATAAAAAAGCCGGATAACTGTACGTTATTCCGGCTTTTTTTTGGCTAAATATTCTATTTAATCTTTTTTATAAATGCATCTTTGAATTCTTTTTGACGGAACCGTTCATAAATAACTGCATATTCATCGTCGGTAAAAGGACCTACAAGCACCTGATACTTTGCATCAACCTGAATTAATGAAAGCGGATACTTTGAACCATATGAGGCAACGACAGTATCTACACTTTCAATTTCCCGCAATGTTGCTATTTGTATATAATACTTATTTTTTTCTAATCCATCAGTCGTCTTTAATAGAGCGTTGTACTTTTCTATACCCTTGATTTCATCTGCGGCTGTAACAGCGGCTGCAGGGACAGGCTCTACAAAAATTACTTCTTCATCAATAATAGTTACGGTAGCATCCTCTATAACTATTTCCGGAGGATTTTCATCAGCTGGAAGTAATTCAGGGATTTCTTCTCCTAAACCGCTGACTATTTCTTCGAAAATATTTCTAGGTTCACTATTTTCAGTAATAACTGACGGCTCTTCGACAATAATTACCGGATCTTCTTCATCAGTCTTAGAAATTTCTATTACTTCAGGAATATCCTCCTGTACAATTTCTACAGGCTCCTCGAATTCCGGATTTGTTTCTTCTGCAATTTCCTCTTCAAATTCCGGAATAACTTCTTCAATAATTGACTCTTGATCTTCTTCTACAAGTACCGGATCAATTATGGCAGTTTCTGAATTAACCGGCAGATCTTCCTGTACAATTTCTGTACCTTCTTCTGCTGCGATAACCGGTACTTCCTCATCTGCTTCAATTACTTCTGCAATAATTTCCGGGTGTTCCTCTGCTGCCATTTCAATTAAGACGTCATCACTTTCGGGCGGCAGCGGCTCAGTTTCTTCCAGTACTGGAATTTCATCTTCCGATATTGCAATTATATCTTCGGGTATTAATTCATTTGTATCTTCTGTTACAATTGCCTCAGCTAAAACAGGGCTTTCTGCCTCCACTGAATCGGCATTTTCTGCTTCATCATTAGACTCTGCTGCAATTTCTTCTACAGGAGTTTCCTGCGGAGTTTCAGTGTTTTCTTCGGGTACAATTTCTATGACTTTTGGGCTTTCATTTTCTGATGCAGTTTTAGAGTCTTTTAAAAACTGAAGCAGTTCGGGAGAATCTTCTAAAATTTTAGATGGATTTTTATCCGGATCTCCTGCAATATCCTTTCCAGTTTCTGTATCTGAAGATGTAAGAACCTTTTCAAATGGGATTGCCTGTTTCTTTTGAATTTTTACGTATACATCTTTTCCGCGGACAATATTCAGCTTTTCTGCAGCCTCCGGAGAAAGCAGTATTGCAATTCCCTCAGAAGCGTCAGATGTACTTAAAATCATGACCTCGAGTTGAAAACCTGTAGAATGATTTGTTACTATAACAGTATCTCCAGGTAAATAGCCCGGAGCCTTACCGTAATTACCTGAGGGGAATACACCCCTGTCGGCAACTACTGCCCTGCCGTCAAGCGAGGGATTTACAGTTACCGCACATAAGGCGACTGCAGCAAACAGGATTGCAATTAATGCACTAATTTTTTTCATACATCCTCCCTATCGTATCTTTGCAATAGCTTTAGATACCAACGCACCATTTTGCTCTGCAAATTTTAGAATTCCCTTTTCAATATCAATTTTATCAGCTATTGACGGTGCTGTAATCATTCCCTGATCTATTTCAGCACCGCTTGTTACATCATACACACCCCAATCAACATGACTTATTTCTTGTGTAAGGGAATCGATCGAAATAGTAAACACAGCTATATAATCAATATATCCTATTTTAGAAGCATCCAAAGCAGCCTGAAATGCACCTTTATATTCTATATCCAAACATACAGGTTCATTCGATACAATATTGCCGGTTTCAAAAAAGTAATTTATGAGTCCGTCTTCAAATATACGGGTATTTTCGAAAATTATTGTCCCTCCGGAATCACGCTGATTAACAAGTACTGTTAAGGAAGCAGAAAAACACAATGTTGTAAGTAACAAAAATACGCTCATGCTTATAAATCTTTTCATATACCGCCCTTTGGAAAAACTTCCTACTCAATTGTCGGCACTTTGAAAAGTATTATTAGCAAATTATAAGATTGAAGAAAGCATTTCATTATGATATTATTAAAACATCATGAATTACTTTACAGCACAAATTAAAACTCTAAAAGAAGAAGATTACATAAAAAGACTGCAAGACCTGTTACTGTTTAGAGCTGAAAAGCAAAGATTTATTTTTCCAAAAAAACTGATGCCTGTCCGCAGAAAAGGCAAGGAAATAAAGGAAATGATGCCCTTATTTCCGGGCTATATTTTTATTGAAACAGAAGAAATTGATACCGAACTGTATAATATTATGCGCTATACTCCAAACTTTTACCGATTTTTACCGGATAATAAAGAAAAACACTGTCTTAGCGGTAAAGATCTTTCGCTCATTAAACATTTTATGAGTTTTGGTGAAATAATTGAGAGTTCAAAGGTTTTCTTTGATGAAAACGAACGTATTATTGTTGCAGAAGGTCCTCTCAAGGGTCTTGAAGGTTTTATTATAAAAGTTGACAGAAGAAAGAAAAGAGCCCGGATCAGAGTAGAAATAGCACAAAATAGTATTACCCTCGATTTGGCATTTGATGTTATAACTAAGGAAGAAAAGGCGGAATAATGGCTGAATACATGAAAAAATGCATGTACATAATTGGCGCAGGTTTTGCAGGACGTATGCTTGCCAAGGAAATATGTCAAAAAAAACTTTTTGGCGAAGTTGCAGCCTTCCTTGATGATGATCCTGAACTCATTGGAAAAACACTTGACGGCATACCTGTTCTCGGTCCAATTGCCCATTTTACCTCCTTTTTACGCCATACTGAACGCGATGAAGCAATTATTGCGATTCCAAGCGCTCCAAAAGAAAGAATCAGCGAAATATATAATCTTCTGACAAAATCTGGATTTTCACGTATAAGAATTTTGCCCAGTGTATCGCAGATTGTAGACGGAGATGCACACCTTATTCAAACGAGAGAAATAGATCCGCTGGACATTCTTGGCAGAACACCCGTAACAATTCCTTTAAAAGAGAGTCTCCAATATCTGCGTGGTAAACGGGTTCTTATAACCGGTGCAGGCGGCTCAATCGGATCAGAAATAGCACGCCAGTTATTATCAGGAGGAGCATCCCGGTTATACATATTCGGTCATGGAGAAAATTCAATTTATCAGATCGATAAAGAATTGCGTCTTCTACAAAAAGAAGGGGTCGGCGAAAAAGCAACAATTGTTCCTGTAATTGGTGAGCTAAAAGACAGACAATATATGTTTCATATAATGGATAAACTAAAGTGCGATGCAGTGTTCCATTGTGCAGCCTATAAACATGTACCCCTTATGGAAGAAAATCCGGTTGCTGTTATAGAAAACAATGTTTTCGGTACTAAAAATATTCTTGATGCATCATTAGCAGCCGGGGTAAAAAAATTTGTATTAATATCAACTGATAAAGCGGTGAAACCTGTGTGCACCTATGGAGTTTCGAAACTTTTATGTGAAAAACTTCTGCTTCAGGCTTCAAAAAAGGCTGCATCAGATTCCTCGTTTATGTTTGTCCGCTTCGGCAATGTTATAGGATCCAGAGGTTCTATATTACCCTTGTTTAATGCCCAAATTAAAACAGGCGGGCCGTTAACCGTGACAGATCCAGAGGTTAAACGTTTTTTCATGACTATACCCGAAGCCTGTTCATTAGTACTGCAATCAGGCGGTGTCGGTAAAAATGGAACACCTTACTTACTCGATATGGGTGAACCCATAAAGATTCTCGCAATTGCAGAAGAAGTAATCCGTATGTACGGATTTGAGCCCTATAAAGATGTCGATATAAAGTTTATTGGACTTAGAAAGGGTGAAAGAATGGATGAACCTTTGTGGACGGAAGAGGAAAATCCGCAGAAGACTGCATATAATAAGATTCTTGCCTTACAAAATACCCATGATATTCATACTATAGACGAAATTTTATGCGAATTAAGCCCCGTCTGTATATATAATGAAACAGATAAACAAGCATACCGTAATCAGGAATTACTGAAAAAAATACTGCAAAAATATGTTCCGACTCTTCTGTAAAGAGTAGGTAAAAAAAAGTGAGGCATGACGATGAAACAACCCGGATCTTTCATTCCTTTTTCATTACCTTCGATTGGAATCGAAGAAGAAGAAGCTGTACTTAGGGTCTTACGGAGCGGATGGCTCACAACAGGCAAAGAAGCTCTGGCATTTGAAAAAGAATTCGCTTTATTCACCGGCAGCCCCCATGCGCTTGCCGTTAACTCTGCAACAAGCGGGCTTCAGCTTGCTATGGAAGCATGCGGTATTACAAAAGATACGGCAATACTCACGTCCCCCTACACTTTCATCGCAACATCTTCTGCTGCACTTCACCTTAATGCTTCGGTCCAGTACTGCGACATAGAAAAAGACACATACAACATAGATCCTGAAAAAATTGAAGATGCTTTAAAAAGGGATAGAGCGCTGCTTAAACCCCGCATCAAAGCAGTTGTGCCAATCCATATAGCAGGAAATGTGTGCCGTATGCAGGACATAATGACGCTTGCAAAAAAATATGAGGTATACATTATTGAAGATGCCGCCCATTCTTTTCCGTCAAAAACTGATAACGGCTATGCAGGAACTATCGGCGACATTGGGGTATTTTCTTTTTATGCTACGAAAACGATTACAACAGCAGAAGGCGGAATGGTTTGTACAGCAAACGATGAGCTTGCAAAGCGAATGACAACAATGAGGATGCATGGCATAGACAGAAGTGTTTGGGACCGTTACACAGCCGACAAGGCCTCCTGGGAATATGATGTAATAGAAGCCGGGTACAAATATAACCTCCCCGATATTTTAGCAGCTATTGGTCGGGAGCAATTAAAAAAAGCTGATTTTTTTCTTGAAAAAAGAATACACATAATTAAGCAATACAATCAGGCTTTTGCAGAATGTCCATGGATTATTCCCCCGCCTGACGGAAAAGGGAATGCCTGGCATCTCTATCTTCTTAATCTTGATTTACAAAAGATTAGCATTAATAGGAATAATTTTTCTCAATTTTTACAGGAGGATGGAATAGGCGTCTCGATGCATTTTATACCTCATTTTCTTATGAGTTTTTGGAAGAAACAGGGACTTGATGAAAAAGATTTTCCCAATGCAAAAACACGCTATGAATCTACGATCTCGCTTCCGCTATGGCCCGATATGACACAAATGATGATCGATAAGGTTATAGAGACAGTAATTAAAACAGGCAGAATGTATGGCAAGTACTAAAAAACCAGTTAAAAAAAAAGCTGAATACATACACTCATATTACACAGATCTCGATGTTAATGATCAGCTCTATGCTTCAATAATAAGAAGTCCTGTCTCAAGCGGAACAATACGGTCTATAGTGCACCCCGACTTACCCGAAGACTATAGAATTATAACGTCGAAAGATATTCAGGGAACAAACGTAATAACCGTTCTCGACACATCTTTTCCAATATTTGCCTTTGAAAAAGTTTCCTATATTGGAGAACCAATCGGCCTTATGTGCGGTCCCGATATTAGAAAAATTGGGAGGCTGATGCATGAACTCGACATTAAATATACAGAAGCACAAATTAGCGACAATGAAAACGATCCTGCTATGACAGGAGAGCAAATAATTAAGCACTCTGTTATTCAAAAGGGAGATCCCAATACCACCTTTGTAAGGGCAGCTGTAAAACTTGAAAAGACATATACTTCAAAGCATTATATTAAAACATATAAAGAACTTCTCGGATGTCTTGCAATACCGGAGAAAAAATCGATTACACTTTTTTTACCCGCAACATGGGCCTGTCACATTAGAAAAACAGTTTCTGCAGCCCTTGCCGTTGAAGAAGATTCAATTTTAATAAAAAGCACAATTACAAGTGATTCTGCAAATACAAATCTTTGGGCATCAAGCATGCTCGCTGCTCAATCAAGCATTGCTGCACAGACAACAGGAAAACCGGTCAAGCTTGTCCTTGGCAGAAATGAAATGGAGAAATTTATTGATAATCCTGTCACTTTTACAACACGATTTCAGGCAGCGTTAGAAAAATCAGGAAGAATTACGGGACTTACCGCACGTGTCATGGTCGACACCGGCGCCTTTGCTCCGTTTGCAGACGACATTATTAACAAAATTATTGTTTCGGCGATGGGACCATATAAGGTGCCGAATTTTCAGATCGAGGTTTTTATCCGCAGAACAACGAAGCCTCCATTTTCTGTTGATATAAACATCTCGGATGCTCATTCGCTTTTTGCACTGGAACTTTTTATACAGGAAATTTCACGCAGAATACATATTATGCCTCATGAGCTGAGATTACTTAATTATGAAGAAGTAAAACAAGAAAATGATAAAGATAATGATGCAGGAGAAGATAAAAACCCGGTACAGTACCCGGACCTTAATAATGGTAAAATACTTTCTACGCTTGAAAATGTTCTAAGCAGAAGCGACTTTCTCCGGCGCTATGTTTCGTTTTCTTTAACCTCTGAGGCAAAAAATAGCTTTATTCATCATGCGCCTATACGCGGGATTGGACTTGCAGCAGGTTTTCAAGGGAGCGGATTTCTTTCATCAAAACTTCTGCAAAATTCGGTATCGCTCGAAGTTACGATGAAAATGGATGAATCTGTGATTATTCACGCCCTCACCCATTCTAAAAGCATTCAACATATATGGAAAACCCAGGCAGCATCGATTCTTTCAATTCCTGAGGAATCGATCCATCTGGATCCGGAAAGCACACTTGGATGCGAAGAAGAAATTCCTGAGACCATGTCAAATAAAATAAGCACCCTTACAACACTTGTAAAAAAATGCTGTAATGCAATACAGAAGATGAGATTTCGGCAGCCGCTCCCCATAAAAATTAAGAGAACAATACAATTGCAAAAGAACAGCAGCTGGAACATGGAAACATTAACAGGTAAACCCTACCACAGTATAGCCTGGGCAGCAGCTGTTATTGAGGTCGAAGTAAACACCTTTACCTATGAACTGTCTGTATTGTCGGTCTGGGTCACCATTGACGCCGGCGAAATTCTACACCCGAAAGATGCAGAACTTTCTATTAAAAAATCGATAGAGCTCATTCTTGCTAATTCTATGACGACACAGGTACTCAGCGCACAATCAATATCTGTTACATTCATTGAAAGCCAGGAAGATTCAAAAGAAATCGGCAGCTGTATGAATGATGTAATTCCTGCAGCGCTTCTTAATGCAGTGTCTGTTGCACTTCATAAACCGGTTACAATATTTCCATTGGAAACTGATACAATATATTCAATATTGACAACAAAGGAAGAGTTATGAAAATATCCTGCAGTATTAACAATGTTGAAACGCTCATAGAAGCAGAGGCGGAAGAGCGGCTCCTTACAACACTGCGCAGACTGGGTTATATTTCTGTAAAAAACGGATGTATGCAGGGCAAATGCGGAAGCTGTACAATTCTCCTCGATGATTTACCTGTCCCTTCCTGTCTTTTATACACGGGATCTATTCAGAATAATGCGATAGTTACCCTTGAATATTTTGCTAAAACCCCCGATTACGAAGACATTTCAAAGGCTTTCACTCAAACGGGAATTAAACTTTGCGGATTCTGCAATGCAGGAAAGTATTTCAGCGCCTATGACATTATAAAAAAAAATGACCGCCCGTTAAAAGAAGAAATTGAACATCGAGTTTCTCATTTATTATGTAAATGTGTTGATAATGAATCGCTTGTTGCTGCAATCTTATTAGCGTCAAAAATAAGGTTTAAACGCCTTGGGGGAATTGCTCATGGCAAACGATAATCATGTTGTATATGCAAAAAATTTAACTGATGTGTTTTATTATTTAAAAACAATACAGGGTTTAAAAATACTCGGATCGGGAACTGCAGAACAGCACCTTCATTTTTCAGAGCAATTAGCACTTGACCAAACCGCTCTATTTTTACGCAATATTGAAGAATTAAAACAGATTGATAAAAAAGAGAGGTATATAGATTTTGGTTCGGCCTCAACCCTGTCAAGCATGATTGACGTAGGTAGAAAAAAATTGCCGTCTGTTTTGTATGAAGCGCTTATTTCAACTGCGAATCCTTTAGTAAGAAATATTGCAACTTTGGGCGGAAACATTTGTTCAAACGAAAGGAAGATGACGCTGTTTGCCCCCCTGCTCGCCCTTGATGCAAAACTGGAATTTAAATCTTCGATGCAGGATAGTTTATTTATTCCGGTCTCTAAATTTGAAGAAATAAAGCCCCTGCATATTTTGTCCAGAATACGGGTCCCCATTGAGGACTGGGATGTGGCTATATTCAAAAAACTGGGACCTGCGGGCGGAATTACCAGCGAGTCTGCTTCCTTTACTTTTTTAGCCCAAAGTGAAAAAGGAATTTTAAGCGATGTTAGAATTGCATTTTGCGGTATTGTTAGTTTACGAAGCGATGAACTTGAAAACCGTCTTATTGGAACAAGACTGCCTCTGTCGCCGAAGCTTAAAAATGAAGTACTTGAAGCAGCTGCTATAGATTTTTTTAATCAATCAGGATTTGCCGATCCTCCGCTTCATCCAATACTTCACAGCCAGTACGTTGAGCTGCTCGAGTACGCTCTCGACATGCTGTCGTAATTATCAGCGTATAAGCATTGCATCTCCGTAAGAGAAAAACCGGTAACGCTGTTCAACAGCCTTATTGTAGGCGTTCATTATTTTGTCTTTTCCTGCAAAGGCGCTTACAAGCATAAGAAGTGTAGATTCAGGCGTATGAAAATTTGTAAAGAGACCGTCGATAACTTTGAATGTATAACCCGGATAAATAAAAATAGACGTACTAGACATGCCGCTTTTAAGAACAGAGTTTTCACAGTCCCAGGCCGATTCTAAGGTGCGGACCGAAGTCGTACCAACAGCAAGTATTTTTTTCCCTTCTTTTTTTGCTTTCATTATTTTTTGTGCAGTTTCATCACTAATTGAGTAAAATTCTTCATGCATTGTGTGATCTTCAATTTTATCAGCTCTAACCGGCAAAAAAGTTCCCAAGCCTACGTGCAGGGTAACATACGCTGTATCTATGCCTTTTTTTTCAAGTGCATCGAGCATAGACTCTGTAAAATGAAGGCCGGCTGTGGGACAAGCAGCGGAGCCTGTTTCCTTTGCGTACACATTCTGATACCTTTCACTGTCATTTTTATTGTCTGCCCTTTTTATGTACGGCGGAAGAGGTATATGTCCGTTTGTTTCAAACCAGGATTCAGTAATCTTTTGATTAAAACGCAAAGTTCGGAATTCTGTCCCGTGATCGCTTTCATTATCAATTAAGACAGCTTCACTGCCGTCTGAAAACGTATAAACAGAATCCGGTCTATGTTTTTTGGCATTTTTTACCATTACCTTCCAAATACAATCTGCAGAAGCAGGTTGTAATTCTGTAATAAATAAAAACTCAGCAGGTTTCTCTGATCCTTTTTTTTGGGCAAAAACCCGTGAACGCCGCACCCTGGAATTATTAAAAACCATGAGCGTATTTGAATCTATGAGTGAAATAAGATCCTGCATTGTGTAATGAGACACAGAATGTTCAATATCTTTGTCTTTATCTAATACCAAGAGTTTATCATTTCCCCTCTTTTCGGAAGGGTACTGAGCAATAAGCTCATCGGGTAAATTAAAAGAGAAGTCTTTCGTCTGCACTGTGCGGTTTTCCTTCTAGTCCTAAATGTTCGTATGCTTTCATCGTAACAATCCTGCCTCTGCTGGTTCTCTGCAGAAGACCGGTTTGAATGAGATATGGTTCGTAATAATCTTCAAGCGTATCCATAGATTCGCCAATAGAAATTGCCAACGTTTCTGCCCCTACAGGACCGCCTGAAAAATTATGAATAATCGATAATAATATTTCACGGTCATATTTTTCTAATCCCAGCGGATCAATTTCAAGTTTATCTAAACCGTACCTGACAACCTCATCTGTAATTTTTCCCTGCGCTATAACCTGGGCAAAATCTCTCATACGGCGCAGAAGACGGTTAGCAACACGGGGAGTTCCCCTGGCGCAGGAAGCTAAAAGAAAGGCGGCTTTTTCATCAACAGCAATATTGAGAATTCCTGCAGAACGCTTTATTATTGATGCAAGTTCATCGGTTGTATAAAAATTAAAACGCTGAACAATACCGAAACGGCTTATAAGCGGACTTGAAACCATGCCGGCCTTTGTTGTCGCCCCGACAAGTGTAAATTTAGGAAGCGGAATACGCACAGTACGTGCCGCAGCACCCTGCCCGATTATCCAGTCCAGTTCATAGTCTTCCATTGCAATATAAAGCATTTCTTCTATTGCAGGTTTTAAACGGTGAATTTCATCTATAAAAAAAACAGTACGTTCAGAAATTGTCGATAAGATTCCTGCAAGATCTTTTGGTTTGTCGAGAGCCGGCGCACTGGTTACCTTAAAATCAACGCCAAGTTCATGAGCCGTAATTTGGGCAAGTGTGGTTTTACCAAGCCCGGGAGGACCTATTAAAAAAAGATGATCTAAACTTTCGCTTCTTGATCGTGCAGCTTCTATAAATACCGATAAATTTTCTTTAATCGTAGTCTGACCCAGAAAATCATGTATGAGCTGAGGACGAAGATTTCCGTCCCGTTCATCCTCAGGCAGACTGATATTTGCCCGTACAAGGGCTTCGTTGTTCATAGAGCAAGCTCCACAATTGCCTGACGGAATAACGATTCTTCTTTTGCAGATCTGGATAATGATGGATCAAGATTGCTGCTTAATTTTTGAACAGTTTCCTCGCAGTCTTTTTTATCATAGCCCATTTGCGTCAGCGCAGTTATGACATCTTCCCATTCACTTTTTTTCTCTTTACCAATGCCTGTAGAAACAGAAAGCGTAAGTTTTCCTTTTAATGCAAGCATCATTTTTTGCGCAGTTTTTTTACCTATGCCGGATACAGACTCAAGAACACCCATATCTTCTTCATCAAGTGCTTTTACAAGGTTTGCATATGCTACATTAGAAAGTATTTTTAAAGCCGCCTTTGGTCCAACTCCGTCAACTTTTAACAAATCTAAAAAAATGCTTCGTGATTCCGAAGATGCAAAACCATACACCTTCATTGCATCTTCTTTATGATAAAGCCAGGTATAAATTTTAGATTGAGCTTCAACATGCGGCAGAACATCGAGATCTGTGTCGGGAATAGAAATATCCCACTCAATACCGCCTGTAGACAGATAGAGAGTTTGCGGTAATTTTGCAGTAATAATACCGGTTAAGCTGTTA
>Ga0209201_1002441_pt1 | contig 18293 bp, 14 predicted proteins | sample AD_UKC055_MetaG_FD_184411 | JGI IMG/M metagenome (GOLD analysis project Ga0209201, IMG submission 184411) | Active sludge microbial communities of municipal wastewater-treating anaerobic digesters from USA - AD_UKC055_MetaG (SPAdes) (version 2) | ecosystem: Engineered > Bioreactor > Anaerobic >...
GAGTAGATTATCATTGGGGAAAGTAGCTACAATATTTTTGGCTGGATGCAAGTTTTAGAAAAAATGGCTAGTAAAGGGTATAAGTACCCCCCTACCAGAGATTATAAATGGCACTAAGCAAAAACTGGTTAAAGCAAAAATAAATAATTATATCATCAGGTTTTATTGAGACAGGTAGAAATAATCAAAACCCTGAATAAATCTTCCAATCCGAATTGAATACCGATAAACCTATTCCTGTGATTCTTCCAATTATAGCTGACAATTATATGTATCTGAGAGAGAATACTTTTTACCTTTACCACCCGATTTTCCCTAAATGGTAAAATTTCGGGTTGATTTTTTTGTATTATCCTAATTTATTTACCTGTCAGCAGGCATTTATTACTTTAGTATAAACTGCTTATCAAATTCAAGCTTCTTTTTTTGCCCCTACTAGACAGCATAAATCAAGTGTTAATAATTAACGCTTGATTAAGGTCTGTTAAACGATAGATTATTAGCTTTAAGCAAGGAAAATAGGAAGTATCAGATGAAAAAATATAGGATTGCCAAACCTAAAAATGCTTGACATTGCGCAATGTAGCATAAGAAAAAATGCATTATACTGACATCAGCATCGGAAAGGGTCTATAGGAGAAAAAATGCTTAACTAGTGGAAAAAAATAGACAGAAATGAAAATATCTATTGACAAAAAAAGCGTGCTATTCTAACGTCTCATTTATGAGGTATGAAGATGATGAATGATTTTAAGATTGATAAGTTGAGTGTGATCGGAAGAGCCGCGGAAGCTTATGCAACAGGAAAATTAACTGAGGTAAAACAAAGAGCGGAGAAGCTGTATTTAGGCAAACGCTATCCCTTCGTGATCAGCGCGGAATATCCCTACCCTTTGCATTTGTTCAGTCCCCGTCTGACAACCATGTTGAGAGGGGATGCCGATTATCCTGATGCCCAAGATGTATGGCAAGTTATTACTGCCAGAGAGAACATCATTAGGATGATTGCTATTACGAGTATCAATCGGACTGCAGCCGAAATCTTGGGACCTCAGTTTCAAGATCTTTATCCACAAGAAAGCATTGATGCTAAAAACCCCCGTAAACAGATGATTGGTTACATGATTAAGATCGTTATGGAGTGCTTTGGATACATTGTGTCTCGTGGCAGGATGCAGATCGATACAAACAGACTTGGTGCAGAGTCAAGCAACAGAAGAACAAATTACTTTAAATCGGCCACCCGATATACTAAGATGACCATATCTGATCGGGATGCCTTCCTGGATCAAATCAAGAATGAAGACATAAAGCGGCATTTTACGGCTATGACAGATCTGATCATTGAGGGAAGAACAGAATATCAGAAAGCTTACCGCATAACCGATTTAACGAACTGGGATTCACTGTAGGGAGTAGACAAGATGAAGATAGATGGTATTGAACCGGTAGAAATTCTGCATAAGCTGATTGAACTGAAACCTATGAAACATGACTTTGATATGGAGGATGAGCCGGAAACTACTCAAAATACCGTTCCTACAGCCATTGATGCCTCTAATGCAAAGTTGATTAACAAGCATATCCGGCAATTGATCAGGCATCCTCTGTTTGAAAGTTATTGTCTCTCCAAGCAGGATGTTATGGTGATAGCTGATCTTTGGCAGTTTCATCTTGAACTGCCAGGGAGGGGCAGTAGCTGGATAAGTATCTGCTCCTGTGCCAAGATAAGGCGTTATCAGGTGACTGAATGCCTGAAATACATTACCGGGCTCTTGGAGCGCAATATCATCTGCTTTGATGAGAAGATAGCCGGGAACTACTATCTCAATCCTATGATCCTACAATCTGCCGAATACACTCTCAGTAACGACATCATCCTCAGGATTATGGGACGAGATATAAGAGAAGACCTTGAACTGGTCATAAAAGAAAGTTGGCAGAATGATAAAGATTTCATAAGCGACCTGAGACTGGTTTTTGATCTCTGCTACAATAGCTTTGGTGAATTGGGTAGCAGGTCTCCGGTGCTGGAACATCCTATTCTCTCAGCTTGTTTGAACCTACTTAAAGATAGAATATTGGCTGCTCCTGACAAACTGGGAATCAAAGCCCTCGTGCGCCAAAATGGCCTAAACGATGACCAGTTGTTCATAATACTTGTGGTTATGTATCACCAACTTTTTTGCGATGATAGGATTACTGAGGCAGATCTATCTCTATCCCTGGCTCCGGACCCCAGATTCAGGTGGCTACAGCAACAACTTCTTAGCGCTGATTCCGTCTTGATAACTTCCGGGCTTATCAGCAGAGAACAACGCTATCACCGAACCCAGGTAAACACTTTAGGCATTCCGGATGAGATCTTGAAATCGCTTGGCTACAGCCCCAATACTTCTGATGGAGTAACGACGAAGATAAGTTCCTACTTTCAAAAGTGCCAACCCAAGCAGACCATTAATGATGTAATAATTCCTGCAGCGGATAAGCAACTGATTTCCCAGATTATCACAAAATGCAGGTCTGATAAACGCAGAGACCTGGAAAATTGGGGATTTAAGGAAGAAAGTAACAAACAAGGCGTAGTGCTGCTACTTTACGGCGCTCCAGGAACTGGCAAGACCTTTACAGCTGGTGCCATAGCCAATGAACTTCACAGAGATTTGGTAACTCTCAATGTACCAGAACTAAGAAACAAATACTACGGAGAGACCGAAAAGCTAATCAAAAAAGCTTTCTGCGAGATGCGGGAGATGGCTTCAAAGGACAGCAATGCGCCCGTATTCTTACTGAATGAAGCCGATCAACTGATTCATAAAAGAATAGCCAGCACTTCCACCTGCAGCACAATAGAGAATTCAATCCAGAGTATTATTCTTGAGGAGTTGGAGACCTTTCCCGGTATCCTTATCCTTACCACTAACCTTGAGTCCAACCTGGATGAAGCCTTCTTTCGCCGATTGGACCTCAAATTCAAATTCAAACTACCGGACCTTGACAGCAGAAGGAACCTGTGGAGGATGTATCTAAGGAAAGAAATTCCAGGATCAGAGACCATAGATATTGACTTGCTGGCACAAAAATACCTGTTTAGTGGCGCTCAGATCGCTTTGGTGGTGCAAAATGCCTGCATTGAAGCCATCACACGCAACGGAAAATCCAAGCGACTCTATCTTCAAGACCTGCTTAAATACGCAGATCTGGAAGAGCCGTGGGGAAATAAAGTAAATAAAAGTATAGGATTCTAAAAGGAGGAATCATGAGTCTATCAGCAAAAGACAGAGTTGGAAGCAAGATCAGGTGTTTAGATCTTAGTTTAATGATAAAACAAGACCCAAGTATCCTGACCAAATTAGTCGAATTGGAAGGAGTTATAGTGCCAAAAGATCCCACGATTCTACCATGTGGAAGAGGAAAACCTGAGGAGTTGATTTTCAACAAAAGTATAGCAAAAAGCTTCGTTGAAAAATTACTTAAGCTAAACCAAGGCACAAGCTTCAATAATTATGATGTCTTCAAAGAAAAAATCGAAGGCTGGTGGCTTAAACATCCAAAGAATGCTAATACGCCCAATTGGGATATCGCTTGTATAGCAGAAATTCATGGGCGATCAGGTCTGATATTAGTAGAAGCAAAGGCTCACAAATCAGAGCTATCGAGAGAGACCAAAAAATCATACAATACTGATAGTATCAATAGTAAGCAGAACCACGAAAAAATAATGGATCAAATCAAAGAAGCGAGTAAAAAACTAGGATCTATCTCTGGATTAGACTTCAACCTAAACGAACACAGTCCATATCAACTATCAAACCGCTTTGCATGGTGTTGGTTTTTAGCAACGAATGGTATTCCGATTGTTTTAGTTTATTTGGGGTTTATCAAAGCCAATGAGATGGAACGGAAACTCTTTGAATCGCACGAAGATGTTGTCAACTCAGTTTATGAGCATTGTATGGGGACAAAAAACGATACTACGATTTACGTTCCCAGAGAAGCGTGGAGACAGGAACCTTTATTTGATACTGGTAAGGCTATGATGTATAGCGTTATAAGATCAATGGAAATGAATATAGGTCAATCAACTGTGTTATCTATCAATGGGAGAACTTTCTAGCTGGCAGATATTCGTCAGTGTATGATTAAAGTGCATAAGGAAAAGATATATGGACTTCGTACATTTACATGTCCACAGCGAACACAGCTGGCTGGATGGGGCCTGCATCATTGATGATCTAGTGCAGAGAGCAGTGGAACTGAAAATGCCGGCAGTAGCTATCACGGACCGGAATAGTGTGGCAGGTGCTTCTCGTCTTTGGCATCAATGCATCAAAGTCGGGATAAAACCAATCATTGGACTGGAGATCGCAGTTTTGAACGACCCAGGAGATGGCAGGGCCTTTTCAGTGATCCTGCTTGCCAAGAATGGCTGTGGATACGAAAATCTTTGCCGACTAATCACATTGGCTTATGAACGCGATCTTGCTACCCCCAAGATCACGAAAAGCCAATTGGCAGAGTATGCGCAAGATCTGATTTGCCTCTCCTTCAGTGTAGTGGGCGAGCTATGTACCTTGCTGCTGGAAGACAAAGACGAAGAAGCCAAACAAGTATCGGATTGGTATTATGATGTCTTTGGTGAGGATTATTATTACGAAGTACAAAATCATAGTTTGCCGCAAGAAGCGGTAGCAATGAACAAGCTGTTGAACCTAACTTATGATACTAAGATACCTGTAGTGCTCACCAACGACTGTCACTATCTTGAGCGCAAGGATTCAGTCGCTATTGATGCTCTGAACTGTATCAGAAAGGGTATTGACTTCAGCCATCAGGAAGCCAAACGCTTTGCCTGCAATGAGTACTATTTCAAGACACCCAAAGAGATGAGGACTCTGTATGACTTCCCACCCCAGCTAATCAAGAACACCCTTGCCATTACAGATAAGATCGATGTGACGGTCGGCTATATACCAGTTTCCGAAAGCAATCTAAATGTTCCCAGGGTTGTGGAAATACTACATGGTTTCTCACCCTCCCTGCAGATCAAATTCAAGCCCAACAGCAAGCATATAAGGGTTTCTTTGATGGATAACAAATCTGCCAAAGTATTGGAGCATCTCCGCATGCAGCTTCCGGATTACGATATCATCCACTTCACAGAGTATGAATCCTGGACGCCCCGAAGCATCTATACAGCTGTCTTGAAGTCAATGAAAGTGACTGATGAAAAGATCAAGGAACTTTGCGGTTTGATCCCATCTGAGGCAAAGACACTTCGGGAAGCTGTTTTGATAAGTACTGAGTTCTCCTGCCTTTCCAATGAGGACTACATTTGTTCATTAGCTGTAGAGATAGGCGACACATTGATCAATACATTCAAAGAAGAAAGACCACTTAGACACAATTATGCACTGATCCCCAAAGGTATGGCGGTGCCTGTTGTCTTAGACACTGATGGTCAGAAAAGATGCCAGTATGATTTCAATCTTGTTACCCAGACCAGTTTAATCAGCCTGGAGTTTGAGTAAAATTATAAGTGGTTTATCATCTGGTAAGATATAGTTTTGCCTTTATATGATGACCATCCCAGTAAAAAATCAAATACGGTTGAGAACAGTTTGGTTGTCTCGCGGATATTTAGAAAAGGTTTTTAAAGAAGAAACGACTTTTATCTATTATGTGATTTTGCCAGCCAGGAGATGTGTGATTTGTAGCTGGTAGCGAAAGCAATAGCTGTTTATAAAAAGCGTTGGGCAATAGAAGAAGTCCATCGCCAAATGAAGCAAAGCAGGAAATGGGAAAATATGAGATTGGGTAGCTATCAAGGTATGAAAAATCTTAATGCTTTCAGGGTGTTAGCATTATTCTTCATCTATGTATCTAAAAAGTATATTGAAAAAATCACCCTGGGATTCCCCAAAATACTACACTACAAAAAAGAAGATTTATCTATGCCTAAAGAATTTATATACTACAGAATAGCTGAAGTTATTACAGTATGCATTCACTTTATTCTTCAGTATAAACGGAAACTAAGCTTAGCAGAATGTATTAACCCGCATCAAATGAAAATAATACTCCGATGAAAAAAATATGGGAATGCCAACTCCAATTATTGTTGACAATTATATGCATCTGCTAGGAAAGGATATTAAGAGGGGATACTTTTTACCTTTACCACCCAATTTTTTAGGAAAAAGAACTTGACTTGTATTGACAAGATGGAAAACAATATAATTTATTGTTTGCTCCTACAAGGGCTGTGAGAAATGAAGGATATTAGATGCCCTCAAATAACCTGAGAAGCAATAAAGTTGGAATGGACACCAGCTTTTGGATCTCAACATTGATAGTGGTAAAACACAAGAATATTAACAAAGGAGTAAGTTCCTGGAGAACTTGGAGGTTAAATTATGAAAATTATTTTAAGTCGCAAGGGCTTTGACAGTACCTATGGTGGCTTCCCGAGCCCGGTATTTGACGGTAAGTTAGTTTCTATTCCAATACCCTCAAATAATAATCAGGAATCATCCATCACCTATGATGATCTAAACCCTCTTGGAGTGAATCTTGGATCTTTAATTAAAGAACTTGGAAAAGAAGCAAAGTACAAAAGTCAAGTAGCAAAATATGTCCATTTAGATCCTGATCTCTATGAAGAATCCCTTCCTTCCAACAATCGATTTGGAGCCCGGCTGGAGGGCTGGAGAGGTCTGTTTGGAACAGATAAAGCAGCTGCAGGCATACTCAGTAACAAGGATACGGGAGTCAATCCTGGAGACATATTTCTGTTCTTTGGTTGGTTCAACCATATCATAAACAAGGATGGCAAGAGTGTTTATGATAATAAAAACAAAGGCTTTCATCAGATATGGGGTTGGCTGCAGATAGATCAGATTATCCGCTTAAACAACGAAGCAGAGAGGTCTTCAGTTCCGGAGTGGACTAAGTATCATCCCCATTATCTGAATACTGAAATGAAAAATAACACTCTATTCATTGCCCGTGAGAAGCTGAGCATGGATGGATATGACACCAAATGTATCCAGGGTTACGGGGCAATCGAAAACTACAATGAACTTGCCACTCTTACAGAGATGGATCCTGAAAAAAACAAATTTTATTATAACCAATTCCAGGAGAATAGAGGCAAGAACCAGTCGCCTAATGAAGATATCAAGATCAGCTTGTGGAAGCTGCCGCTGTGGTTTTTCCACGAAGACATTACTAAGCGTTTGGGCTATCACAACAAAGATAACCAAAGAACCAGAGCCAGTTGGTTCAAAGATGATAAGTACGCATATCTGAAGAGCACTTCCCCAGGTCAGGAGTTTATCCTTGATCTTAAGTATTATCCGGAATGTGCAAAGCAGTGGATATTAGATATAATAAATAGTGGGAGTAACAGCAATTAACACTCATCCACACTTTTAAGTTATGGGTGCTATAGAACCCATAGCAAAGGTGGCCAAGTCCTTTCCGCTCAATACGATAAGAAAGACAGATATCTCAATAAACAATCAGATTGAAGGTGCGCTTATCATAATCGCAAGTCATACAATGCTATGCGAAATCCCATTTGAAAAAATCGTGATATCTTTAGCTCGCAAAAACACCGATTGGAAAAAACGGTGATCCGATTTGCAGTTTTTAGTGATCAAATACAGCTACATAGCTAATCGTTTATGTTTGTTACAGTTTTTGAAATGAAATAATTCTTGACATTATTGACTGTATTAACACATTATCAAAAAACAGTAATCCATGCTTCCATACAGACCGTGCTGAGATGCGTAACTAAACATATAAAAGCAACTTGGCAATAGCGATAAATAATATCTCGTGATAGGAGGATTGGTCGATGAATAGACAGATCAGCATTATTGTATACATATTTTTACTGTTGGCCTTTTTGCCAGTATGGGCTCAGGAACTTACAGGTTTCGATGTCCAGAGGGTAAACCGACGTTATGAGATTACCTACAGAATTGATAACTATTCCTGGGGTGATCGTTTCGATGTATTCTTTTTTGCCAGGCCTGATGATAATTCCCCTTGGTTCAAACTAAAAGCTTTGGTGGGTCAATATCGCAATGTGGAGAGTGGTAATTCGTATAAAGTACTCTGGGAACCGATTCTTGATCTGAAGGAGAATCGTAGCTACCAATTACGCCTTTTCGCAGTAAATCACAGATATCTGGGCTGGGATTATGACTACAACAAAATCAATGAAATAGGCCTGGCTTACCCTATAAGCAATCTTCAAGGTGTATCTTATCTTATCAACGGAGCAGAACTGAACTCATCGGTTCCGGTCGCGTTACCGGTTGGTAGCTATGAATTTAGCATTACCAAAGACGAAGTGATTCGTGGTTATCGCCAGGTTGATGTTCCGCCCTTCCGCTATATAGAACCGGAATTGGAATTCCAAGACGGCACTATCACTCTGACCTGCTCCGAGCCAGGCAGCACAATTAAGATAGACGGTAAGAGCCAGACCCGGGTGGAAAATATGAAGATCCCTATCGGCAGTCACCAGATCGAAGTGATTCCTCCAGCGGACGTGAAAGCCCTGGGAATTAAAAGCTTCACCGAGACCATCCACATCGATCAATTCGAGAATGTCGTTCGTGAATTCAGTTTCCCTTATGGCAAACTCAGTCTCACCAGCAATGAAGAAAATACTGAGTATTGGATAAATGAAACCCGTTATTACAATATCCAGGATTTGAAGCTTAATCCGGGAACCTACATCGTTACTGCTAAAATTAATACTAAAGCTAACCCAGGTTACCAACTGGAAGAGACGTTCATCATTGTCCCAGGATCCGATATCAAGTATAATTTCGAGTTCAAATACGGCTTTCTCACATTTAACGATAGATTTGAAACAAGTTCTTATCAGATAGACAATAATAAATATTTGACTACACCTAAAGATGTTAAGTTATTAATTGGTGATCACAATTACTATGTGTTCCCTCCTTCTCCCTATAAAAATCTGAGCGGTAGTTTTCATCTGGAAGAGGGCGACCACTATTCTAAAACGCTCATATTTGTTAAAGATCCTGATCTGGTTCGACAGGATCAGCGTCAAAGATTTTTCCGCACCACTCAGGTTCTTTTATCCCATATAGAAGTTGTGCAAATTTTCCGCATCGGTAAAGCTGATGACAGCGAAGATACAGCATCTTCAAATGACTACCAATCATTGGCCACTGGCTTATCCATCAACGGTATGTTTGCACACTCAATGCATTACAAGGATGATGTTGCCCATTCACATATGATCAAGTATCCCACCACATACTGGGGCTTGGGCTTACTGGATAACTTTACTGCAGCCCTGGCTCAAGACAATAGCAAACCAGTTCTCTGTTATGACTGGGTAGCTGGTGTGTTTGGCGTGAATATGCTTAATGATCAAGGAACAATATTCGGTAATTGGGAAATAAAAGCTATCTATGGTGGTCAGACACTTATTCACCCCAGCATGAAAGTAAATGGAGTAGAATATAAATATGTGCGCAGGTTTCGCGAAGATAAATCCGAGGAAGCATCAGAAGACAATCAGCCAGATCGCTATATAAGCACATACTCTTTAGGTCAAGTTGCCATGGAGTCGAACTTGAGTATAGGCATTTCCATCGGTAAAGCTGGATATCTGTATCTCTTCGGAGGAGCAAGATACCAAGGGGACTTCGGTGGAGGATGGTATCGTAGTGATGATATACATAACTGGGACACATTTGTAAGTGATAAACCTTCCGAAGTGTTCCTGCCAGAATTGCCTAAACGAAATGTAATCTATGATAGATTAACCTTCAAATTTGGCATCGGAATCAGATTGCCAATTTAGCATGACTGTTTGACAAAGATGAATGGGAGAACCAATGAAAAATATTAAAACTCAGATATATATAAGCATCTTATGCTTTTTGCTGACTGGAAGCCTGTTTTGCGCCAACGTCAATGAGATCAGTTTCAATGTCCGCCAATTGCGTGAGTTTCTCACCTACACTCCGGATCTGGATGGCCAGATTCTCAGTGCTGCTGACAGTCTTGTTATCCAAAACCGTAAAGCTGAAATCCAGCAGGAGATCAATGCTCTGCTGGCTTCCAGCCGCGAGCGCTACACTGTGGAGGATATCACAGTGCTGGGCTATCTTCAAGATCAAGGCGTGCTCTCTATTGAAAACCGGGAGTTCAAACGCAATATGAAGATCCGGATGTCGCAGGAGGAGGCAGAAGTCGTGACCAGCCACCCCGGTAACTTCTATCTGGAAGCTTTGCGAGAACTGGATCAAAACCTGAGTTGGGTCTATTACAACTGGACACTCAAGGGTTACAACACCATATATTATGAAGAGGAAGAAGAAATCAACAACATTCCCGAAATTGAGTTGGTCTCCATCAACCCGGAAACAATGGTCGACATCTCCTACCAGCTATATAAACAGAATCAAACCGCCAAAACTGCCCTGGAAAACTACCAGGATGGTGATTACAGAGTTTCGCTGAACCAATTTCTGGCTGAAGTACGCACCGGAGATGTACCTGCCACTCATTATTTCTGGATTGCTATGAACTATCTGGAACTGGGTGAGATCAGCAATGTCAAGTATTATTTAGAACAATATCTTCAAACCTTTGACCCGAATTATGTGATCATAGCCCAGCACTACCTGGATTTGATCGCGGAACAAGAGAATGTCTTTCGCCGGGTTCGGGTCAATGAGAATCCAATCTACCTCTCCAGTGACGAGGGAGAATCCCATTTTACCGTAAGTCCCGATGGAACTTATCTATATTTCTGTTCCGGCCGTCCAGCCGCTTTTGCGAAAACCAATGTCTGGAGAGCAGAGCGTTTGAACAATTCCTGGGCTTATCCAGAGCTCGTGGAAGCTCTCAGTACAAATAGCGACGAAGCGCTTTGTTCATTCTCATCCAATGGTATGCGTGCCTACTTGATGGGAAAATATGAGCAAGGCAGGCAGGACTATGATATCTACACCAGTGATGATAAAAACGGTTGGACCAGCCCCGTCCGTCTGACCACAGTCAACAGCGACCAGCAGGATATTGATCCCTATGTCTATCAGGACCGCTTGATGCTATTCAGTTCAAACCGCCCAGGCGGCTTTGGAGGTTATGACATCTATCTCAGTATCTACAACGACGGCAGTTGGCAGCGCCCGTTCAACCTGGGGGCTAATGTCAACACCGCAGGTGATGAAATTGCTCCCTTCCTGGATTGGGATGGCAAGACCATTTTCTTTTCCAGTAACGGCTATCGCGGTTTTGGTGGATATGACATTTACAAGTCAGTGGTACTGGATGGAGAAGCAAAGACCTGGTCCCGGGCCGAAAATGTTGGAGCTCCGGTCAATTCTGCTTACAACGACAGAGCTTTCTATCACCTGCGGAATTCCAATGAAGCTATTTTGCTTTCAGACCGCGGTCGGAGAGGTGTTTTGACTATACACCCTCTCAGCCTTGAATACGCACCCCGATCCTACATTATCAAGGACAGCGATGGTCAGGTCAAACGCGTGCAGGATCAGGACAACACTTCACCACTCAGCGGATTGCTTACCCAAGTGGTGGAAGAGGAATATCTGGAGATTTGGGGAACTGTGCTCAATGATAAAAATGTTCCAGTGCAGGCAGAATTGCGTTTCAGTTACGACCGGGACGGAATTCATTATCACGATCTGGCAAGGCCCGACGAGCAGGGAAACTATTCCATATATTTGCCAGTCAGCAAGGAGTATATCCTTGATACCAATCCCAGCGGTTACTCAATGTATTCCACCCGAATCAAACCGCCCAGTCAAAGCAGCCGAGTTCGTCAAGATCTGCGATTGGAACCGCTGGATCTCAATAAAGTATTCGTGTTCAGCAATATCCAATTTGACTATGATAGTGCTGTCCTGAAGGCAGAATCATATCCGATTCTCAATGAGATTGCCCTCACGCTTCTGAACAACCCCACAATCCGGGTCGAAATCTCCGGCCACACTTGCGAGAACCAAGGCGGAGAGAAGTATAACACCACATTGTCTGAAAACCGTGCTGCTGCTGTATTAAATTACCTGAAAGGAAAGGGCGTTAACGCAAACAGGATGGTCTCGGTTGGTTATGGTCTCAGTCGTCCCCTGAATAACAATCTCTCCGAAGAAGATAAAGCTCTGAACCGGCGGGTGGAGGTCAAGATCATCAAATAAGCTGGATTTGCTGCTCTGAATCATGAGTTTTACCCAAGGGTTGATTACTAACCTCCTAAGGATTTCGTCCGGGATCTAGTCAATAATGCTTTTTAGAACATAACCTTTAGCAGGTCGTTTGGTCTTATTACAGGTTCAATTTCAAATAGAGTGGGTGAGCACAAAAAAAGAGCTGAAAAGGATTAGTACATTTTTTAGACCTTATTTCTAAACCATCACCTAAAGGAGCATTTTATGACCAGTCCTCTCGGAAACCAAATTTGTGAAGTGTTACTGAACTTGCAAGGATATTGTGGAACCATTCTAACCGAAGAAGAGTATCAAGGCACCAAGGAAGTGCATATACACATTAAAAGCACCAAAAGCATACTATGTGCCCGAAGTGTTATAAACCATTGCCCATATCTGATACTAAAATAAAGCACATAGTGTATGCTTCCATATCTTGTCCTCCAGTGGTATTGGCCTTAACCCTAAAGCGAACTCAGCGTCCTGTATGTGGCATCAATACTGAATATCAGGTATTTTGCCAGTTGATAAAAGCAATTAACCCAGCACAAATAATCAGGCAAAAAGCCATAAATCAGAACCTATGGGGGATTGTGGCTTGTTTCGCCAAACAAAATATTGTTTGACAAGATTTCTATTGAGATAAACTTGATTTGTTTGAGAGGATAGAGATAAAAATAGGAAGTAAAAGAACCATTGACAGAAAACATAAATTATAACATAATAAGATTATAAGGACTTTAAAAATAAAAATATAAGGAGGTGGACAATGAAACGGAGCCACCATCTTTTTATAACTATCTGGCTAATGGCTATGGCTACCCTATTGGGGGCTCAAGAAACGCTACAAATAGTAAGTGTTGATCAATTACCCTTTAGTGTCCAAATGGTCTCAGATGCCATAGTAATGGCATCTTAAAACAGGAATTTGGCTTAGGAAGGACTTTGCAATCTGTAAAAGTAGCTCAAGAATTAGCTTCAGATGCAATCTACATCTACAATAATAACTGATTGCTTAGCGCTCTGATGTATAAAACGCCTTGCGAGGTGCACGATTCACTCTAAGTTAAGCAAAAATGACGAGCACCCTTCTCGCGTGCACATCGTCGTTTTTGCGTCTATAAATTGTAAACTATTTTAGGACTTGACACTTTTGAGATGATATGAAAATGGGATTAATAAAAATAACCTGCATAAGGAGAGACAACAATGAAAGAGAAGATGACCCTTGATTACGATCAATTCCGAAATTTGGTTACAGACGAGACATTCGTTAAGCTTCGTCAAATGACAAAAAAGTTTAACATTTTCGAAGTAATGAAGTCGACTCATACAGAGATTCGTCATTCAAACATTCTTATATGGTTGCTTGATCCCTATGAGAATCATGGATGCGGAGATGCTTTTTTACGGCAACTGCTTCTGACTATTTCTCAAAAGCCCAGCCTTCAAGATTTGGGTTTTTATAACTTGTATCTACTTGATATTGAGAGCGTAAAAATTGATCCAGAGTGGGTGCCAAGAAAGGAAGGAGCAAAGGAATCTAGCGATGATCAAGAAAACCAGCTCGCTCCAGATAGAAAATACAGGGATAGAATTGATATCTTGATTAACATCAAGTTAAAGAATCAAATCAACCTAAAAAGTACTTCTAAGAACTATACCCGCATTGTAATCCCCATCGAAAACAAGATCCGAAGCAAGGAGTCTGTTAAAGATAGTGGAACTCAGTTAAAAGTTTATAGCGATGCCCTAACGAAGGTATTTAATAAGGACGTCAGAATAATACCCATATTCTTGACTCCGGATGGCTCCGATCCTACAGATTCTGCCTGGATAAAAATTGACTACGAAGAGGTAATAGATATTATAAACACTGTATTCAAGAGCTATAGAAATGACATGAGCTCAGATAAACAGATGATGATCCAGCAATACCTAGATCTTTTGAGAGACCATATTGTCGGTGGTTCTGATCCAGAAATCGTGAAGCTATGTAGAATCCTGCAATCAAAACATATGCTGGCAATGGACGAAGTTAGAAGATTAACCACCTCATCAAAAGATAAGGAAACTGAAAAGCATAAACTTTGCCAACAAATAACTATTCGCAATAAATCAGTTTTTAAAGCTTATAAAAAATGGCAGTATGGATTGAGAGAAAGAACATCAGATCTTCTGTTAACTTGGATGAACAATCATATGGAAAGCCTTGGGTTCCAGATTAATACAAAAAAGAAATCCTCAATAGAATTTGTGAGCCCAGAAATGCAAAAGCTAAATAGAGAGCTCTTCGGCAAGGACAATACTATTGTCTTAATCTTTGTTATTAAGCTTAATAGCTATATCAGCATCGTAATGCAGATAAACTCACACCCAAACCAGGAACTCCGAAAGTCAGTTTACAGTATTTTCCAGAAAGATAACTCTGAACTGTTTAGGTCAACGGATACAGAGAAAATATCGGAGACATATACCAGAATATATACACATAAAATACTCACTCCAGAAGATACGTTCATAATGTCCAGCGATAAGGAAGTGCTCAATTCTATTGAAAACAAGCTGGAGGAGTTTTTTGCTGAAAATGGAGTATACAAGCAAATCCAGCGATTTGTTCGGGATCATATGGAGGAATTTTTAGCATTAAAAGACTAAACTCCATCCTGTATGGCGTTGCCGTCGGCGATGTCCTTAGCTTTCCAGCCCAATTTGAGTCTCGATCTGAGCGCAAGAAGCTCCCAGGTGTCGGAGTGGGTCAATACAAAGATGAAAATGGACAGACCTACTCCTTGGGCAATGATCTCACTGGCTTGTGGTCGGACGACACTTCTTTGACCTTATGTCTGTCAGAGTTGCCGAGACTGACAAGGGTGACTTAACAGAGCTGCACTCCCTGTGAAAGCAGGATCGTTCAAGTTCATTTAGTTTTAATGATTTCCTCCAGGTAGGCAAGCACAGTTTCTCGGCTAAGCTCCCAGGCCGGGGTTTTCCAGAAGTGGTTGAAACACTCGTCAAAGATGGCATCCATGTCGATATCTATCTCTTCCGTGAGTAGCTTCATGTCTTTGTTTAAAGGCCTTATTCTGCGCTGGTACTGGATGTTATCTATCCTGCCTTCTTTCAGTTCCTTTCTGATAGCCAGTAAGTTCTCCAGCGTAGTTGTCCTTCGCTGCGCCAGTTCTCTGGCTTCCGGGCTGAAATGTTTCGCATAGGCTACTTTATACTTGTAGTTATGCAATGCCTCCAGCAATCGTTCCTTGTGCTCATCCACAAAGCGGCAGAAGCGATATAATGCGCAAAGCAAGCTTGCAGCCCTCTCGTCACCGGCTTTTCCCAGGAAGTTATGAACCTGCAAACCCAGCAAAGGGATGCAGCCGGATTGCTCTGAGATGCCGGAAAAGGGACTGATGATCTCCACAGATATGTTTCTCCTGTCACGCAATGTGATCCTACCTATTACAGACATACCCTCAACCATAATGTCAATCTGATCTCCCTCTATACCTATAATCGTGTAGTCCTTATCTTGTGTCACTTTTCCTCCTTTGATGTATATTCTTGCTTACAATGCAAAACCAATGGCCCTCTTTGGCGTTTCGAAGTTAGTGCCGCTCTCTAGGATGGCATATTTACGCAGATCAGCCAGGGTCAATTTGGCTGTTTTTCCCCGCAGATAGGCCTCATGACAGGCATTCTGCACCACCAGCCTGATCTGTCCTCCGGTGAAGGTGAAGTCATTTGCCAGGCCTTCCACAGCTATGTCCGATGCCCCTGGAATGCTTTCGGGAAGATGCATTCGCCACAGCGCTATCCGGGCTTGATAATCAGGCACTTTGATTTCCAACTTATAGTGAAGCCGTCGGGACATTGCCAGATCGAGATTATCAGCCAGATTGGTGGTGATGATCAGGATACCGGGAAAGCTTTCCAATTCCTCCAGAAACACGCTCTGGATGGTATTCTCCGTATGATCAACCGATCTATCCGGAGAATTAATGCGCTGATGGATAAGCTGATCTCCCTCGTTTAGTAAAAAAACAGGAGAATAGCGCTTCACAGCCGCACGCATCTCTTGAAAGAGTTCCCTGGCCTGTTTTTCACTCTCTCCGTAAAGCGAACCTCGGATAGCGTTGGCATTGATCTGGATCAAAGGACGCTTCAATTCATTGGCGATCACGCCTGCTATGAAGGTCTTGCCAGTACCGGGAACTCCGTGCAAGAGGATGTTGATTCCTTGCTGGACATCCTTGTCACCTGTCAACGAAGCACCCATCAAGCCCCACTCGGTAAATTCATCCCGCTGAGGATTCTGCAACCTTTGCACAATGGTAACGATAAGTTCACGGGTTGGCTGATCCAGGATGAGTTGCTCCAGCTTTTGGGTGGGATATATGCAAGAAAGATAAGTGGAATTGGAAAGCGATCTGTCCACTTTACCCGCTTCTTCTGCTGCCTTTTCCGTTTCGCCATGCAGGGCTGTAACAGCATTGGAGGTCAGTTCCATCATATAGACAGCAAAAATGGGGAAAGGAGGTTCTATCAGGCCTTTTCTACAAAGCAGATTATCTTTAGCAAGTATATCTATGAAGTGCTTGCGCTCTTTAGGGCTCTTCGCCAGTAGCGATGCAAGAGTGGCAGGGGAAATTTGATTTGCTGTCTCTCTATTGAAGTAATAGATAAGTAACAGGCATTTCTGCCAGAATGAGTTCAATCTGTTCTTCTTGCAGAATTCCGTCCATTTGGCGGAACCCTTGGCATTAATTAAAGCATGTAAATAGTGATCTAACACCAAGCTTACATTTCTGCCATAGCATGCTATGTTATTGGTTGAGAAATCGCCAGTCAGTTCCGGATAATGCATAAAGAGCACCCCGATCATCTTCATTATAGCATCCATTGCGGTGTCGGATTTGGCAAGGCCTTTGCCAAAAGACTTGAGGCCATTCTTGATGGGATCTTTGCCCAGGATCAGGTTCCAGAGCAGTCCATTAAGCCGTAAGCCTGTGCCATATAGTGCTCGTAGATCGTAATGATAATCCACTCCCATTAAGTGAGGTGTACTCAGGATTTCCCGGTCGATCAGATCAACAATGGCGGCATACTGCTTATCCAGGTTATCTTCTATGCCCGGCATCATTTCGCAGATCTCGGTCACATTGAAATCCTGCTCGCAGTTCGCCTTGGTCTTTTGGCAGATCCTGGCAATTAGCATCAAATCATTGGGCTGCAATTGATATGCGTCAAGCAGCGGGGACTTTGCTATTGAGCATTGTAAAGAGCGCATAACGGCATGATGACTGGGGCTATCACTCAAGTTAGCTTTTACCTCTGAGTGGGAACTATTCTGCCACTCACTCTCGGTTTCAGAATCAGATGCCTCATCACAAAGCTCTTCCTTATCCAGGAGATCATGAATGTAAGTCACTACCTTGCGCTTATCTTCAACATCCTGCAATTGCTCCAGATATCTCACAATACTTTTCATATCACTTACCTCCATTCTATTTATACCTTATTATAACTTTCCGATGATGAATTTTTGAAATATTTTTCCTTCAAGGTATCTTTTAGAGTACCGCTATGATAGACAGTGGTGGTATGATATACACCTACAACAAGATTACTCAGTTGCTGCACCTACAATCTCTTCAAGCTATTGATCAACTCTATCTACTGCGACTTGATAATAATCACCCTAATCCAAGGGATCGCCATTCTCGTTTGCAGATATCCTGTCAGAATTCTAAATTTTCGGTGATCGTATTTGCAGATATCCAGTCAAAAACTATCAAAATGGGTCTTGGAAAGGATGAGTAAGTATGTCATACGATGCGACAGTTTGCAGTTTTCCCTGCACAATCTACAGTTTTCGTTGTCACCTTGCAATTTATACTACCTATTATAAAAACGGGGGATGGATATGGTCAACCAACAATTTACTTGACACTGTGTTTGCCTGAAAAAATGGATAATTATTGTAAGAAGAGGTGAGAATAATGAAAGAGAGATTTTGCTTAATCCTGGGATTGGCGGCTATTCTGTTAATGCTTT
>Ga0209201_1002448_pt1 | contig 18273 bp, 8 predicted proteins | sample AD_UKC055_MetaG_FD_184411 | JGI IMG/M metagenome (GOLD analysis project Ga0209201, IMG submission 184411) | Active sludge microbial communities of municipal wastewater-treating anaerobic digesters from USA - AD_UKC055_MetaG (SPAdes) (version 2) | ecosystem: Engineered > Bioreactor > Anaerobic >...
CCTCGCCCCCGCAGACCGAGCGCCACTCAGGCACGCTCAACGCCGCGTTCTTCCAGGGGCGGGCGCTGGCGGTGATGGGCCTGGAGGTGAACGTCCACGCGACGATCGGCAACCAGCAGGTGCAGGACTCCGACCGCCCGGGCTGCTCGCACGTCTTCGAGCGGGTCGAGGACGCCAGGTCCGGGCGCTACGCCGCCCGCTTCACCGCGACCGCCGACGCCAAAGCGGGCGGCTGGAGCTATCGCGGCACGCGCCTGCTCCGCCCGCTGGACCTGACCGGCTGCAAGGCCATCCGCGCGTGGGTGTGCGGCGACGGCGGGGGCCAGTCGCTCAAGTTCCAGCTCTATGACGGGCGGGGCGGCTACCGAGACAACTACGTCACCATCGACTTCAAGGGCTGGAAGCACGTGACGATCGACAAGGCCCCGCTGGACAGTCTCCGCTACGACCACGTGGAGAACCTGAACTACTACTACAACTCCCTGCCGCCGGGCCAGAAGGTCTCGTGCGTCATCGACCGCGTCGAGGCGATCGTCGCGCGCGACGGCCGGGAGCAGGCCGTCCTGCTGGAGGATTTCGACTCGCCCGCCTGCGCGGTCTTCGCCTCGGCGGCCCGGCCGATCGAGGTGCGGACGTACAGCCGGCACGGCGTCCAGCCGCTGCGGCTGGCGGTGGTGGCCTGCGAAGAGCCCAAGCTCATGGAGACGCTCGAACAGATGCAGCAGGCCGCGGGCCTCCGCGTCCCCCGTCCGGGCGGGGCGTGGAACAAGACCTCGCCCTGGACGAACAGGTCGTACCTCTTCCTGACCCGCCTGGGCGAGGCGCAGGTCGAGCAGGGCGTCGCGATGGCCCGGCGCGGGGGCTTCCACCTGGTCCTGCTGGGGCAGGAGTCGTGGTGCCGATCGACCGGGCACTACGAGATCAGCCCCAGCCGCTTCCCCGGCGGCCTGGAGGCGCTCAAGCGGGCCTTCGGGAAGTTCCGCGACGCGGGCGTCCGCGTGGGCCTGCACTTCCTGGGCGCGTCGATCTACCCGCCCGACGCCTACCTCACGCCCGTGCCGGACTCGCGGCTGGTCAAGGACGCCTTCGCGGAGCTGGCGGCGGACGTGGACGAGAAGGCGACGGCCATCCCCGTCGCCGCCGACCTCGCGGACTTCCCCGCCGAGGACGGCGGGTACATGGGCAAGGGCAGCGTGCTCCAGATCGGCGACGAGTTGATCTGGTACAAGACGCGCTCCGCCGGCCCGCCGCACGGTTTCGCCGGGTGCGTCCGCGGCTACCTGGGCACGACCAAGGCCCCGCACCGCAAGGGCGACCGCGTGGCCCACGTGCTCAAGAGCTACGGGTACTTCCTGTTCGACATGGACACGACGCTGCTGAACGAGGTGGCCGACCGCTTCGCCCGCGTGGCCAACGAGCTGAAGGTGGAGATGATCTACTTCGACGGGGCCGAGCGGCTCCAAGGCGACCACTGGTACTACAATCCGCTGCTGATCAAGACGTTCTACGACCGCCTGGCGTTCAAGGACCTCCAGCTCCAGGCCAGCAGCTTCAGCCACTATTCGTGGCACCTGCTGAGCCGCTCCGCGTCGGCCGACGGGCACGGCGACATCAAGGGCTACCTCGACGAGCGGTCGGCCTGGCTGGACTCGTTCCGCGCCAACGGCATGCCGCTGGAGATCGGCTGGTACTACGGCTACGACGCGGAGGCCACGCCCGACATGTTCGAGTACGTGCTGGCCACGTCGATCGGCTACGACTGCCCGATCTCGTTCCAGGTTTCGGTGGACGCCGCGCGGGCCCACCCGTTCACCGGCGAGATCCTCGACCTGATCCGTCGCTACGACGAGCTGCGGCTGGGCGGCAAGGTGCCGCCCGAAACGCGCACGCGTCTGCGGATCGACAAGGAGCTGGGCGGCAAGAAGGAGCAGGCCGAGCGGGCCAAGCTCCTGCACCACCGGCGCGAGTTCCGCCTGCTGGATGCGCCCGAGGGGCTTATCTTCCAGCGGGTGCACTACGAGCCGTGGAACTGGCACGAGACAGCCGAGGTCGGCGGCGACAAGACGGGCAAACTCACCATCCGTGTCCCCGCCGGCGCGGGCGGGGATGCGCGTCCGCTCCGCGTCGGCCTGCAGCTCCACGCCCGCCTGCCCAAGGGCGGCGCCAAGCCGCCGCCGGCAGCGCGGATCGTCGACCCGTGGATCGAGGTGGGCGGCAAGCGGGCGACGTGGAAGACGACCCTCCAGCCGGGCGAGTACCTCACCGCCTGGCCCGGCGAGCGGCCGCGCCGCAACCGCCCCACGCCCGCGGATTCGCCCGGCCTGGGCGGGCCGGAGGAACTGTCTACCGGCCCGGCCGAGGCGCTCGTCCTGCCCCCCGGCGAGCACACGGTCACCTTCGGCCACGCCGGACCCGCCGGCACGCCCATCCGCATCCGCCTGACCCTCCAGCCGCAGGAGAAACACCCCGCTGCGCGGTGAAGTCATCGACGCGGCGCACGTGTCGAGCGCAACATCCGTCCCGAGTCCGCCGCCGGGGCCGGGGCGGAAGCAGCCCTTTCGACGGGCGGCTAGAAGTTGTCCGGACCCGGCGCGGGCCCGCCGGGGGATTCGCCGGGGGGCGGGGCGGGGCGTGGCGACCCCCGCATCGCGAACCAGGGCAGCAGCGCCATTGCGACGGATCCGCCCTTCAGCCTGGCGGTCACGGTGGCGGTGTTCGCCTCGCTGGTGACGGTCACGGAACCCAGGAAGTCCACGATCGCCTTGGGGATCTGCTGGCCTTGCTGCTTGACCGCCTCCCGTGCGTCCTGAAGCTGGATATTGAACTCGGAGATCGTCGAGGCGATCTTCGCGGCGTCGGGGCCCTTGGCGACGAGCTTGGCCGCCAGCACGTCCTTGTCGTACGTCCCGACGAGCGTCATCGTGTCGAACGGCGCCAACTGCGGCGCCTTGCGGTAGCCCTCGCTCACCTTCACCGCCGCCCACAGCGCGGCCGAGGCGTCCAGCGAGCCGATCAGCTTGCCCATCTCGCTCTCGGGCGCGAGCGTGCCCCGACCCGCCTTCACCGCCGCCGCCATCGCGGATACCGGCAGCGTCTCGCTGCGCGGGCCCGCCAGGAGCACCAGGCAGTCGTCGGACGGGAGGATCACGGCCGCGTCGGGGCCCAGGCCGACAACCTCAACCCCGTCCACCGTCTTGACCTGGGCCCGGGGGCCTCCGGCTTCCAGGACCATCTTCTTGACGTGCGCGGAGTCGTACTTCCCTCGGGCGATCATCGCCACGTAGCCGCTGTTGGGCCCGATCTCGCCCGGCAGGCCGATCGTCAATCCCTCGATGCGGATGTTGCCCACGTACTCAGCCGCCATCACCAACTGAGCGGTCAACTGCTCCAAGGCCTTTGCGGGCAGTTCGCCGCCGGTCATGGCCGCGTATTCCTTCAGGATGGCGTCGTAGTCCACCGGCCGGCCCGGCAGCAGCTTGATCTGGGCGACCATAGCGCATTCGGCCGGCAACATCCAGACGTCCTTTTGGAGTTCCTTGGCCGCGCCCTTGGGACGGGTGTAGGGCTTGCCCTCGATCGCGGCGATGGCCGCGGCGGCGTAGTCGGCCTCGAAGAGCGCCTTGGAACCCGCCAGGGCCCGCAGCGCGGGCAGCGAAGTGGCGGACTTGAGTTCGCCCAGCGCCCGGATGGCCATCAGGCGGCGGACGGCCGCCGCCTTGGGCCCCGAGCGGGGCTTGGTGGCGGGCTCTTTGCCAGGCGCCAGCTCCGCCTCCATGGACTGGGCTGACAGGGTGACGCCCTGGTTCGCCCAGTACGCCTGGGTCTGCAGCAGGTCCAGCAGATCGTTGTATTGCCCGCCGGAAATGGTCAACAACAACAGGCCCACGAAACTCACCGACATGACAGGCTCCTTTCCGATTGGCCGGCGGATCAGACCACTCGCCGAGAGGATCAAACCCCTCGCGCGCTCCCGCACGCGCTCGATTCCCCAGCCGCGAACGCTCCCGGCTGGCAGCCGCCGATTATACCCCCGCAGCCCGCCCGCCGCGACGTGTCTTGTCATTGGGCAGTAAGGGGTCAGGTACAGGGGGCGTTTGTAGTGACGCCGTGAGGCGTTGCCTCTACCATGCCCTCACGGGCACCTGCCTTCGGCAGGCAGGCACTACGAACGGGCCGATCCTGCCCGGGCCCCACAGTTCTCTCCCTGTAACTGACCCCTTGCCGCCGCCGGCGGACGGGACCGATTCGGAAAACGGGCGGGAATTGCCGTTGTCGCCGCGCGGAGTGGGGCTATAATTCGGCGAAGCTCTTGCGGACGCGGGGCCCCTGCAAGGCCTCCCCTGGCGGCCGGGCCCGCGGGCCGGAGCTGGCGGACATCCGGATCGCTCGAGCGAGCGATCTTGAGAAAGGAGTCGGCGGTGAGCAGGCGAGTGACTCGACGGGAAGCGGCGGCGATGGGAGCGGCGGCGATGGCGGCGATGGCGGGCGCGACGTGGGCCCAGGAGGGCGCAGCCACCACTCAACCGGCCCCTTCGCTGGCCCTGGACGGGGCGTTCAAGGATGGACTCTACACCCTGCCCAAGCTGCCCTACGACTACGACGCCCTCCAGCCGGAGTACGACGCCCAGCCGCTGAAGATCCATCACACCAAGCACCACGCCGGCTACGTCACCGGGCTCAATCAGACGCTGGAGAAGCTCCAGGAGGTCCGCAAGACCGGCGACTACGCCTCCGTCCAGGCCCTGTCGCGCAACCTGGCCTTCCACGGCAGCGGGCACATGCTCCACTGCCTGCTGTGGCACTCGATGACCCCGGGCGGCAAGCCCATGCCCGCCTCGTTCGCCAAGGCCGTCGAGGCCGACTTCGGCACGGTCGAGGCCATGCAGGCCCAGTTCGCCGCCGCCACCACCAAGGTGGAGGCCAGCGGATGGGGCGTCCTGGCTTACGAACCGGTCGGCAAGAAGCTCCTGGTTCTCCAGGCCGAAAGGCACCAGGACCTGGCCATCTGGGGCGTCGTCCCCCTGCTGGTCTGCGACGTCTGGGAACATGCCTACTACACTCAGTACGCCAACAACCGCGGCCAGTGGGTGGCGGCCTTCATGAAGCTGGCCAACTGGGACTTCGCCGCCCAGCGCTACGCCGCGGCCGTCAAGATCTAGCGAAAGCCGCATCACCGCGTGAAGACACCTCGGGCCCCTTGACAGGCAAGCGGCCTCGAAGGGTGTTTGTCTGCGCCATTTCGGAGACGATCATGAACCTGACGACCCGACCCATCACGGTGACCAGGCCCTCCGAGCACGTGCTGGCCGAACTGGGAGTCCGGACCTGGCCCATCTGGACCTGCGAAAGCTCCACCTTCCCCTGGCACTACGACCAGAAGGAGACCTGCTACCTCCTGGCCGGACAGGTCACCGTCCGCGCCGAAGGCCGGGAGGTCACCTTCGGCGAGGGCGACCTGGTCGTCTTCCCCGAGGGGATGGACTGCGTCTGGGAAGTCGCCAGGCCGGTCAAGAAACACTACAAGTTCGGATAGGGACCGGGGAACAGGGATTGGGGACGAGGGAATAGGGAATAGGGAACAGGGACGAGGGAATAGGGTCAGGGAACAGGGGCCAGGGATGAAGGACCGGGTAATGGGAATGGGGAACGGGCGGCGGCCTGGTCACTTCAGTGACCCAGGCGTGCCTGGCATGGTGCTGACAACGGAGCGACGACGAGGGAAGCAGCCACGTCTGCGACACGTGCGTTTGACTCCGCAAGCCGCGAATCGCTCTGCACTATTCCATATTCAAGCTTCGCGCACTATCGCTCAAACAGCGCAATACTTCTCAAACAGTGCACTGGGGCCGCACGGGCGGAGATCAGAGGTCTCTTCAACCGCGTCTTGCCCTGTGGGCGGGTCTTTCCGGCATTGCGGGCGGCGCGGGCGACGTTTGTCCTGGAGAAAGGGCTCGCCATGATATCGAAAACAGTCGCACGCTCCGCCGCCCTCGCTGCCCTCCTGCTGGCCTGTGCCGCCCCAGCCCTGCCAGCCGGGCCGGGCGAGGTCGCCTGGCCCGCGCAGAGCCGCCAGTGTCGCCCGTGGGCCTACAACTGGTGGATGGGCAGCGCGGTGGACAAGGCCAACCTGACGCGCGAGCTGGAGCGATACCGCCAGGGCGGGCTGGGCGGCGTCCACGTCGTGCCCATCTACGGGGCCAAGGGCGCCGAGGACCGGTACATCCCCTACCTCGGCCCCAAGTGGATGGAGATGCTCGCCCACGCGATCGCCGAGGGCGAGCGCCTCGACCTGGGCGTGGACATGACCACCGGCACGGGCTGGTGCTTCGGCGGGCCCCACGTCGCCCGCGACCAGGGCTGCCGGCAGATCGCCGCCAAGACCCTGCCGTTTCCCCGCGGCGGCAAGCTCGACGCCAGGGCCGCCGGAGGCGAAGTGCTCTACGCCGCCGTCGTCGGGTCCGATGGCAAGCCCACGGACATCACCGCGAAGATCCAGAACGGGCGCATCGACTACAAGCCGGCTGCCGGGGACAAGCTCGTGCTCCTCTCGCAGCGGCTGACCGGCCAGGCCGTCAAACGCTCCGCCCCCGGCGGGGGCGGGCCCATGCTCAACCCGTTCAGCCCAGCCGTCGTGCAGGCCTACCTCAAACCGTTCGCCGCCGCCTTCGACGCCGACACAGCCCCCAAGCCCCGCGCGATGTACCACGATTCGTTCGAGTACTCCGGCAACTGGAGCGACGAACTGTTCGACGAGTTCCCCGCCCGCCGCGGCTATGACCTCCGCAGCCGCCTGGACGCCCTGGCCGGACTGGGCGACGCCGACACCGTCGCCCGCGTCAAGGGCGACTACCGCGAGACCCTCAGCGACCTGATGATCGAGAAGTCCTTCCCCCTCTGGACCGCCTGGTGCCGCCAGCGAGGCATCCTCACCCGCAACCAGGCCCACGGCTCGCCGGGCAACCTCCTGGACCTCTACGCCCTGGCCGACATCCCCGAGACCGAGATGTTCGGGCGAGGCGCCCGCGACCCGCTCGCCAGCCGGTTCGACCCGGCCCGTTTCACCGAGGGCGACCGCAACATCCTCGTCTCCAAGTTCGCCTCCAGCGCCGCCCACGTCGCGGGCAAGCCGCTGGTCTCGTCCGAGACCTGCACCTGGATGGCCGAGCACTTCTGCGAGACCCTCGAAGAGACCAAGTGCTTCGTGGACCTGATGTTCGCGGCCGGCATCAACCACGTGTACTACCACGGCACGGTCTACTCGCCCGACGACGCCGCCTGGCCGGGCTGGCTGTTCTACGCCTCCACGCAGATGAACCCCCGCAACCCGATCTGGCGCGACGCGCCCGCCCTGAACGCCTGCATCGCCCGCTGCCAGAGCGTGCTCCAGGCGGGCAGGCCGGACAACGACGTGCTGCTCTACTGGCCCATCCACGACCTGTGGCACGACGCCGGCGGGATGAACATCAACTGCTCCGTCCACGGCGCGCCGTGGTTCAAGCGCCAGCCGGTCGGCGAGCTGGCCGGGAGGCTGTGGGACGCGGGCATCAGTTTCGATTACGTCAGCGACCGCCTGCTGGCCGGCGCGACGGGCGACAAGGACGGCCTCAGCGTGGGCGGCCTGCGGTATCGCGCCGTCGTCCTGCCCGCGACGACGCACATCCCCGTCGCGACGATCAAGAAGCTCGTCGAGCTGGCCGAGGCGGGCACGCCGATCCTGTGCGACCGGCGACTGCCCTCCGACGTGCCCGGCCTGGGCCGGCTGATCGAGCGACGCGCCGAGTTGAACAAGCTGCTGGAGCGGGCCAAGGGCAAGCTCCAGGCCGGCAAGGCTGAGGAACTGATCGCCCGCGCGGGCATCGCCCGCGAGAGCCTGGTCGACCAGGCCGGGGTGATGGTCATCCGCCGCCGCCTCGACGACGGACGCTACTACCTCATCATCAATCAGTCCGCCAAGCCGATCGACGGCCCCGTCCCGCTCGCCTGCGCCGCCAAGGGCATCGCCATCCTCGATCCCGTCACCGGGCGCATCGGCGCCGCCAAAGGCGGAACCGGCGTCGATCTCTACCTTGAACCCGGCCACTCCATCATTCTGCGGACGTTCGAGAACCAGGAAGTGAACCTGCCGCCCTTCGCGTTCGTCCGCCCCGGCCGGAGGATCGCCGGCCTGCCCGGCCCGTGGCAGGTCGAGTTCATCGCCGGCGGACCGACGCTGCCCAAGCCGTACCGGGCCGACAAACTGGAAAGCTGGACCGCCCGCGGCGACGGGGCGGCCGAGGCGTTCGGCGGGACCGCCCGCTACCGCACCACCTTCGACGCCCCCGCCGGCGCGGACACCGCCGCGCCACTCGTGCTGGACCTGGGCAAGGTCTGCCATTCCGCCCGCGTCCGCCTCAACGGGCGGGACCTGGGCGTCGTCTTCATGCCCCCCTACCGTCTCGCGATCGACCAGCTCCAGCCGCGCGGCAACACGCTGGAGATCGAAGTCACCAACCTGGCTGCCAACCGCATCCGCGACCTCGACCGCCGCAAGGTCGCCTGGCGGATCTTCCACGACATCAACCTGGTCAACATCGGCTACAAGGGCTTCGACGCGTCCAGGTGGCCCGTCTTCGAGTCCGGCCTGATCGGACCGGTGACGATCAACCGGTGAGGCACAACAAGGACACCGCGATGTTCAACCTCTTCAGAGCAGTCCCCTGCTGCCTGGCCCCATCGATGGCCGCCTTGCTGGCGGCGTCGCTCGCCCTGGCCGACGCGCAGCCCGCAAAGGACCCGCTGCCGCCCCCGGCCGCCGACCTGCTCAAGACGCTCGACCCGTTCTACAAGCAGCACGTCTCTGCCGGCGGCCTGCTGATCGTCGCCTCCGAAAAGGTCTCGCCCTACGCCCTGCGCGAGGTTGCCTACCTGGTCCAGCGGATGCTGGCCAACCGCCCCGACGCGCTCCAGGAGCTGATCCGAAAGCAGATGTACGTGTGCGTGATGGCCTGCGGTGAGATGCAGACCGACCTGCCCGAGTGCCGCAAGATGTCGCTGTGGTGGGCCAAGCGGGCCCGCGGCCTGGGCGGCCGGCCCGTCAGTTGCGGCGAGGAAAACCAACTCGACTACAAGGGCGACCCGTACCGCGGCGAGAACATCTTCATCCACGAGTTCGCCCACGGCATCCACGGCGCGCTGGGCCGGCTGGACGCGAAGTTCAACGAGCGCCTCAAGGCCCTGCACCAGGACGCCCGGCAGACCGGGCGGTTCCGCGGGTACGGCATGGGCAACCCCGGCGAGTTCTGGGCCGAGGGCGTGCAGTCGTGGTTCCACTGCAACCGGCGCGGCGGCTTGGAGGTCCTCGCCGCCGACGGCAACCGCTACCGCGACATCGACACGCGGCAGGCCCTGAAGGAGCACCTGCCCGCCCTGGCCCAACTGCTCGACGAGTCGTTCGCCCGTAACCCGTGGGTCTACGTGCCCGTGCGCGACCGCGTCGGCCGGGACCACCTCCGCGGATACGACCCCGCCGGCGCGCCGACCTTCCGCTGGCCCAAACACGTAATCGAGGCCTACAACCGCATCGAGGCCGAGCGGGCCCAGAAGCGCAAGCAAGAGGAGCGGCGCGACGCGAAGAAGTAGGAAGCTCACCAACTGCCCGCACGCCGGGTCGCCGGATCGCTGACAGATGGGCAATTGCGGGACCGGCCCGAAACGGTACAGTATGGGCATCTTCTCCGACAAGGAGTCGTCCATGAACACGACGTCACTGATCACTCGTTTCGCCCCGATCGCTCTGCTCCTTTCGCTGTGCCTGCCTGCCCCGGCCGCCGAAGACGTTGCGACCCACCCGGCCCTGGCGGCCTCGGGCGTGAAGGGCGGGCTGGTCGTCCTGCTCGGCTGCGGGGACGGACGGTCCGCGGTCGCCCTGCGAGGCGGAGAGGCGTTCCTGGTTCAGGCCCTGGACACGTCCGCCCAGAAGGTCGCGGCCGCTCGGCGCCACATCGCCTCGATCGGCGCCTGCGGCGCGGTCACCGCCCGCGCCTTCGACGGGCGCCGCCTGCCCTTCGTGGACAACACCGTCAACGTCCTGGTGGCCGACGACCCGTTCGCCGTCCCGGCTGAGGAAATGCTGCGCGTCCTGTGCCCGGGCGGCGTCCTGTGCACCCGCCAGGGCCAGAAGTGGAACACACGGGCCAAGCCGCGACCCGACACCCTGGATGAGTGGACCCATTACCAGCACGACCCGCAGGGGACCATGGTCGGACGGGATAAGGTGGTCGGCCCGCCGCGCCGCATCCAGTGGATGGGCGGGCCCAAGTGGCTTCGCAACCACGATTTCATGTCCAGCATGAACGCCATGGTCTCCTCGGGCGGGCGGATCTTCTACATCATCGACGAGGGCCTGCGGGCCCATGTCTTCCTGCCCGCCCGCTGGACGCTGATCGCCCGTGACGCGTTCAACGGCACGATCCTCTGGAAGCGTCCGCTGAAGGACTGGCACCCGACCAACTGGCCCCTCAAGAGCGGGCCTGGCGACATGCCCCGGCGTCTGGTGGCCGTCGGCGATCGCGTCTTCGTCACCCTGGGCTACCGCCAGCCCGTTACCGCCCTGGACGCCGTCACCGGGCAGACCGTCCGCACGTACGACCAGACCCGCTCCACCGACGAGATTCTCTTCAGCGACGGCGCGCTCTACCTGGCGGTCGAGCCTGACAAGCCGCCCGTCGAGTACCGCGCCCAGGGAGCCTCCTACGGCGAGATCGGCCGGGCCAACTCCGGCTGGGGGTGGAGCCGCCAGAAGCCCGAGCGGACCGTGCTGGCCGTCGACGCCCGGAGCGGCAAGACCCTCTGGCAGCACAAGGACCACGTCGCCCCGCTGACGCTGACGGTCGGGGCGGACCGGGTATTCTTCTTCGACGGCGAGCGGATGATCGCCCTGGACCGCTCGTCCGGCCAGCGGCGGTGGGCATCCGACAGTCCCGGCAAGGTCATTATCCGTCCCGCCACCGGCGCCGCCGCCCGCGTGGTCTGCCGCGACGACGTGCTGGTCATCTGCCACAGCACCCAGACCGCAGCCTTCTCGGCCAAGGACGGCAAGCTGCTGTGGCAGGGGCGAACGCTGCCCTCCGGTCATCACTGCCCCAACGACCTGTTCGTCATCGACAACCTGGTCTGGTCGGCACACACCGGCGTGCCCCAAAAGCAAGGCACGCACTTTGTCGGCCTGGACCTGCACACCGGGGAGGCCAAGCAGGACCTGGTGGCCGAGAACCTCCCCGCCTTCCCCATGCACCCCCGCTGCTACCCCAGCCGGGCGACCGAGCGGTTCATCATGACCGCCGGCATGGGCACCGAGTTCTACGCCCCCGGGTCGCGAACGGTGGACATCAATCATGTGGTGCGGGGCAGTTGCATTTACGGCGTGATGCCCTGCAACGGGCTGCTCTACAAGCCGCCTGACTCGTGCGCCTGCTACTACATGTCGAAGCTGGAGTACTTCTGTGCGCTGGCGCCGGCGGACGAGGCCCCCGCCGAGCCGCCGCCTTCCGACGAGCAGCGCCTGGAGAAAGGCCCCGCCTACGTCCGCGCCGCCGGGGCGCCCGAGCCGGCCGCCGCCGGCGACTGGCCCATGTACCGCTGCGACAACTCCCGCAGCGGAGCCTGCGCCACCGGCGTGCCGGCCAAGTTGAAGCAGGCCTGGCGGGCCGAGTTGGGCGGGCGGCTGACCCAGCCGGTCGTCGCGGGCGGGCGGGTCTACGTGGCCGCCATCGACGCCCACACGTTGTACGCCCTGGACGCCGCAACCGGCAAGCCGATCTGGAACTTCCTCGCCGGCGGGCGCATCGACTCGCCCCCCACCGTCACCGGACAGACGCTGATCTTCGGCTCGGCCGACGGGTGGGTCTACTGCCTGGCCGCCGAGGACGGGAGCCTGGCCTGGCGCCGCCTGGTCGCTCCGCAGGACCGCCAGATCGTCGCCATGCAGCAGGTCGAGTCGCTCTGGCCTCTCCACGGCAGCGTGCTGGTGCACAAGGGCGCCGTGTACGCCCTGGCCGGGCGGAACATGTTCTTCGACGGCGGGATGCGGCTGGTCAGGATCGAGGCGGCCACCGGGCGCATGCTCTCGCAGACGGTGCTGAACGAGCTGGACCCCAACACGGGCAAGAACCTCCAGACGCTGATCGTCCACAAGTCCATGCCGGTGGCCAACCCGGACATCCTCTCCTGCGACGGCAAGCGGGTGTACATGGGCGCCCAGCGGTTCAACCTGGAGGGCAAGCGCCTGGAGATCGCCTCGATATCGGCCAAGTCGGCCACGCCTCCCAGCGACAGCGAGCACTTGTTCTGCCCCACCGGCTTCCTGGACGACCTGTGGTTTCACCGCACCTACTGGACGTACGGGGTGAATTTCCCCGAGGGCTGGGCGGAGTACAACATCGCCCAGAAGCGGGCGCCCAGCGGGCGGATCATGGCTATTGGGAAGTCGCGGGCGTACGGCTACCGGGCCGACGGACTGGGCAACACCCTGCTGCCCACGCCGCGATACCGCCTGTATGCAGCCGAACTCGGCGAGCAGGAAGACGCCCAAACAGAAGGCGGCGGGCAAGGCGCCGCGACCAAGGACGGGCGCAAGGCCGCCCGCAAGGGCGAGGGCAAGAAGAAGGCCCCCAAGACCAACCGCATCGACGGCGGCGCCATCGCGGGCAAGCACAAGGTGTGCTGGCAGATCGAGTCGCCCCCGCTGCTGGTCAACGCGATGGCCCTGGCCGGCGAGAACCTGATCGTGGCCGGACCGCCCGACGTCGCCGACGAGTCCAAGATGCTCGGTTTCCTGCCCGGGGCCGACGACGAGGTCAATCGCTCGCTCCAGGCCCAGGAAGACGCCTGGCGCGGTGGGAGGGGCGCCCTGCTATGGGTCGTCTCCGCCGACGACGGCAAGAAGCTCGCCCAGTACAAGCTCCAGGCGCTGCCCATCTGGGATGGTCTGGCCGCGGCCGCCGGAAGGCTGTTCGTCTCGCTCCAGGACGGCAGCGTAGTCTGCTGGGGCGGACAGTAGACCGCCGCACCGCCAGCGACGCCGCAGGGCACGCAGCTTCCCCAGCCTGGCAAAAGGACCCGCGCATGGACATGCAGTCGTCTCTCTCGCGCCGTCCCGAGGTCCGCAGGATTCAGGTCCTGCTGCGCCGACAGGCCAGCGCCGGCCAAGCCGCCGTCCTGGCCCGATTCTTCAAAACCGGCCCCGGCGAGTACGGCGAGGGCGACCGCTTCCTGGGCCTCCGCGTGCCGCAGGTCCGGGCCGTGATGAAGGAGACCGCCCCGGCCGCCACGCCCGCCGACGCGGGCGAACTCCTCCGCTCCCCCTGGCACGAGGAACGTCTCTGTGGGCTGCTGCTGTGGGTCCACCAGTTCCGCAAGGGCGACCAGAGGACCCGCCGCGAGATCTACACCGCCTACCTGGCCTCCACCGGCAGGATCAACAACTGGGACCTCGTCGATCTTAGCGCCGAGCACGTTGTCGGCGGGTGGCTCTACACCCGAAGCCGCCGCCCGCTCTACCGCCTGGCCCGCTCGCGGTGCCTCTGGGAGCGACGCATCGCCGTCCTGGCCACCTTCCACTTCGTCCGCCGGGGCGAGTTTGACGACACGCTCGCCCTGGCTGAACTGCTGCGAAGCGACGAGCACGACCTCATGCACAAGGCCGTCGGCTGGCTGCTCCGCGAGGTGGGCAAACGCGACCGGCAGGCGGAGGAAACCTTCCTCCGCCGCTACTGCCGCCAACTCCCCCGCACCATGCTCCGCTACGCCATCGAACGCTTTCCCGAGCCGCTGCGCCGGCGCTACCTGAACGGCGAGGTCTAACCACGGAGGGCACAGAGGGAACGGAGGGATCGAGAAGAGACCGGCATCGTCAAGGAGCCGCCCGTTGCGCCAGGCTCTTCACCGGCAGGACGGTCATGACGCTGTTGCGCTTCTGCGAGGTGTAGATGACGTACAGCCTGCCCTCGTGCTCGACGGCGCAGGGGTAGGACCACTCGGGCCCGGCGTCGAGCTTGTCGCTATGTCCGTCGCGGATCTTCCACGCCGCCGACAGCGTCCGCTCGCCCGGGCGGCTGACCGCGATCACCAGCAGGCTGCGGCGGGGGGCGGATTGTCCGGGCACGTTCCAGATCAGGTATCGCTGGTGCGTACTGAGCGTGCCGGCGTAGAGCTTGCTCGACTCCATGGGCAGGTTCGCCCTGGCCGGCCCCGTCCACGTCCTGCCGAAGTCGTCGCTGGCAAAAACGTGCCCCCCGCGCGCGATCGCCGTTAGCGACCGGCCCTGTGCCCAAAGCGTCGTCTCGGGGAACGGGGGCAGCTTGCGGTCGCCCAGACGGATGACCGTCCACGGCGAGGTCAGCTTGGCGCCCTCGCTGATGGCCACCGCGGGCGTCTCGGGCTTGGCGCCCGGCCGGTCCGACACCCGCCCGGCCATGATGAAGTTGCCGTCGTCCATCTTCAGCGGGGCGCAGTTGGGCAGGAAGGGCCCGGCGATGAACCCCCGCGAGACCCACGCGCCGGCCCGCGGGTCGTGCACGAACGCCTCGCACCGCGTCACCAGGTCCGGCCCGGTCATGTTGCTCACGAACGCGTGCAGCACGCCCCCGTGCGACAGCAGCGAGACCGGCACGTAGAGGATGCCCTTCCTGTCGCGGTCGGCTGCGATCACCTCCACCGGCCCCCAGGTCCTGCCCGCGTCCTTCGACCGCCGCCCGCGGATCGCCGACGCGCCCACCATCTCGCGACTCGGGCAGTTGTACCAGGCCGCCAGCAACTCCCCGCCGTGCCAGACCACGGCGTTGTCGTGCAGGAAGCTCCACTCGCTGTCGCCGCGATGCACCACCACGTCCGCCGCGCCGTCCACGAACGTCAGGTCCTTCGCCGCCGGAAACGCTGCCCGCTCGTCCCAGATCGGGAAGGATTTCGGCCCGTCGGCCAAGGACCGGCGCAGCCCCGCGGGGATGCCTGCGGCAAGGACGCAGAGAAACACGCCAGCAGAGACACGACTGTGAATGGAGAGCCGCATGAAAGGTGTATCTCTGTCTTCCTCTGTGTTCTCTGTGGCGGTCTTGTTCACTTCCCCGCCACGGTCTTGGCGGGCTCCGCCGGCGGGATGGGCCGGGCGGCGCCTTCCTTGCGGACCCAGCAGGTGCCGCAGCGGCAGCCGTTGTCTCGCCCGCAGGTGCCCGCGATCTCGTGGGCCTGGGGTTGCGGGATAACGCCCTCGACGAGCTTGCGCATCTGGGCGTAGGCGGGGTCGTTGCGGTCCTTGTAGGCGCCGCGCTGGACCTGCCCCCAGCCGCCCGCCTTGGCCGGCAGCGGGGCCATGAGGATGCGGCTCTCGTCGGCGTTGACCACGTTGACCAGCAGGGCCAGCGGCTGGTCGGCCAGCTCGTCGCCGAAGCGCTCGCGGACGGCCTTTCGCAGGGCCTCCACGCCCGCCTGGACGGGCGGCAGATCGCTGACGCGGTTGAACGAGTAGTCGCCGTAGAACTGGGCGTTCACGTCGAGCCAGTCGATGATCCGCCGGAGGCTGGCGCGGTCCAGCTCGACGCGCTTCTTGCCTTCCTTGTCCGGGTGTCCGGCCAGGAGCATCTTCGCCAGCTTGCCCGCGTGGGCGAAGTAGTCCATGGGCTTGCTGGGGTAGCTCTCGCCGTTTCGCGGGGCCACCCTCAGCACGCCGGCGGCCAGCAGCGACTCGTACGACAGCGTCCAGCTTCGTTTGCGGTTCTTCCCTCGCTTGGTCCACAGCTCCGTGTCGCGGTAGTCGCCGACCAGGCTGATGTTCCTCGGCGCCTTGTCGCCGCTGTGGCAGCCGACGCAGTAGCGGTCCAGCACGGGCTGGACGGTCCGGGCGAAGCTGAAGCCGCCCGCGTAATCCTGGGCGATCGGCGGGGTGATCTGGCGGATCTTCGGGTCCACGGGCGGACGGCTGGGCGGGGTGGAGTTTCGCGGCTCGTGGCAGCCCACGCACGAGGCCTGTTCGCCCGGCTGGAGGTACACCAGGCTCCGCATGGTCATGAGGGCCATCCCGTTGGCGTCCAGGAGCTGGAGCTGGAAGGGCCTGCCGGCCGGGGCCTCGAAGGCCACCGACCCGTCCGGCTCGACCGGCACGGTGCCCAGGATCTTCTTGACGATCTCGTTGTCGGCGGCGCTGCGTACCGGGGCGGAGGAGGTCGGCTGGGGCAGGATCTGGTTGATCCGCATCTCCTTGACGCTGCCGCGGGGGATGGGCTGCTGGGACTGGTAGACGTCTTCGATGACGAACACGCCGGTCTTCTCGCTCTCGCGCCCGGCGATGGACGAAACCAGCGCCGGCGGGCAGGGGCGAGGCCGCAGCGGGATCGGGTCGAAGCACGAGATGTTCCGCGCGGAGTGGATCAGTTCGCGCCCGCCCAGCGTGTCGACGAGATAGATGGCGTACTGCTTGCCGTGCTGGTAGGTGCAGAGGAACAGGTCCTCGTTGATGGGCCAGGGCGTGGCCGCCCGCCCCCGGCCGGCACGGTCCTCGGGGAGCGGCTCGGTCGCGCGGACAATCCCGTCCGGCACGCCCGACTCCGGGAAGCCCAGCTCGGGCGTGACCCACTTCAGCGGGCGGCCGTGATCCTGCCCCGCGTCCGGGTCGATCACGATGATCGTGCCCAGCGTCTGCCCGTGATGGGCGGCCGCGGTGGCCACCGACTTCGCGCAGCCGGGGATGGGCTGCGTTTCGCCGATCAGGCACGGGGCGGGCGAGTTGTTGCCGTAGTAGTGGGCGGTCTGCGTGCCGTCGGGATGGATCAGCCACAGGCTCTGGAACTTCACGTCGTGGCGATTGACGTAGTCCCAGCGGGTGTACACGATCGAGCCGTCGTGCAGGACGGCCGGGCCCCACTCGTTGGACTCGTTGAAGGACAGGGCGCGGATGTGCGTGCCGTCCGGTTCGCAGCGATACAGCGTGTAGCTGGGCACGTACCGCCCGCCGTGGCAGCGCCCGTACTGCTGGCTGCGGGTGGAGATGAACGCGATCCCCCCGTCAGGCAGATAGCACGGGTCCATGTCCTCGATGAGCACGGTCTGGCGCCCGTCGCGGCCTTCCATCGGGTCGGCGCTCGTGCCGGTGATCTGGCGGAGCTTGCGCGTCTGGAGGTCCAGCTCGTAGACGAAGTAGCCCTTGAGGTTCCGGTTTCGCCCGCGCTCCAGCGAGTGGTCGACAGCCGCGAACAGCACCCGCTTGCCGTCGTACGACAGGTCCGGGTGGAGCACGCCCGCCTTGGGCAGCACGTCGCTCAACAGGGGCGTCTCGCGGGGCGTCGTCTTCCAGTCGTCCAGGATGACCAGGCCCTCGCCCTGCTGGCTGTGGCGGCCGAGATACTGGTCGCACATGTGCTCCGGCAGGAAGCCCGTCCGCTTGTTGATCAGCAGCCGGTCGAAGCCGAGCTGTGGGTGCGACAGGATGATCCGCCTGCGCAGCTCGCAGGCGGCCTGGTACAGTTCCTCGCCCGAGCCGCGCCCCTGGCGCAGCTCGGCGTAGCGCCGGTCCAGCTTGTCCAGTTCGGCTGCCAGCTCGGGCCGGGCCGCGGACCGCTGCACGAACTCCAGCGTCCGGCGCCCCAGCTCCAGGCGGGCCTGGATGGGCTTGACGTAGAACAGGTCCCGCACGGCCAGCAGGTCCGCGATGCTCTTGCAGGCGCCTGCCCGCTGCTCAGCCGTCTTGCGGGTCTCGCCCTCGCACTCGCGCGCGTACCGCCCCGCCAGCTCGGCCAGGTCCTTCCAGTCGTCCTTCCAGATGGATTCTTCCAGGTGGATCTGGCGCAGCACGTTGGGGCCGGTGAAGCTCTCCATCGTTCGCCGCCAGACGGCCTCGCGGGCCTCCTTCGGCTTCTGCTCCCGCTCCTGCTTCGAGCGATGGTCCACGTACAGCACGCTGGGCTTGCGGTCCTTGCGCGGGTCGGTCCCGACGGTGGCCAGCAGAAACTCCGAGCCCTCGTCCAGCCGCAGGCTCATCTCGCCCTCGCGGGTCTTGAACCAGCGGGCGAACGAGCGGTCGCCCAGCTTGAACGGGCCCTTCTGCCCGCGGTCGTCATGCTCCCAGTTCTGGCGCGTTCCGTGGATGTACCGTTTGGGTTGGTCGTAGGCGACAGGATTCACCTTCCCGTCGCGGTCCACCACCCGCAGGTCGCCCAGGACCACGTACGTCTCGCCCTTGACCCCCAGGTGCACGTCCCTCAGCCCGGCCACGCGGAGCTTCAGTTCCGCCGGCGCGGACGTCTCGGA
>Ga0209201_1002453_pt1 | contig 18244 bp, 25 predicted proteins | sample AD_UKC055_MetaG_FD_184411 | JGI IMG/M metagenome (GOLD analysis project Ga0209201, IMG submission 184411) | Active sludge microbial communities of municipal wastewater-treating anaerobic digesters from USA - AD_UKC055_MetaG (SPAdes) (version 2) | ecosystem: Engineered > Bioreactor > Anaerobic >...
CTAGTCGCTGGCGGCGGCGGCGGGGTGCCTCTGATCGGGCCGGGAGGGCTGGTAGGGTGATATATCTCGGCGACTTCGCGGCAGACACGGCGCAGGTGGACTTTTCCTTCAACACCCGCACAGCGGCAGGCGCGCCCGTCGCGCTGGTCGGCGGCGGGCTGGCCGTCTACAAAGACGACGCAACTACCGCGCTCGGGCTGACCATGGACAACCACCTCGCGGCGGTCGCGACCGGGCAGTATAACGTTACGGTCTACATCACGCAGGAGAGTAGCCCGTTCGTGGCCGGGTCAGATTACAAGGTAGTTTTGTCGGCTGGCACCGTGGACGGCACGTCAGTCGCGGGCACGGTGCTGGCGCAGTTTTCCGTCGAGAACAGATACACCGAGGCTGGCGGTGACGCGGAGACGCTTGCGGCTATCAAGGCTAAGACGGACACCATCGGAGCAGGCACGATCACTGTCACCTCGCCCGTCACCGCCACCGGCGACGTGACCATCATACAGGGCGACACGTACTCGGCATCCGAGGTAGCATGGACGGACAGCGGCAACACCTGGCCGGCGGACCTCGACACGGCGACCTCCATACTCTGCTGCATCGCGGACGAAGCCGAACTCGCCTGCACCTACGCGGCAGACACCAACACCCTCGATGCGCTCTCCTGCGTTGAAACGGCCGCCCTGGCGGCTGGCCGTTATCCATATTGGCTGGAGGCGCAGTGGGACGGCGACCCGGACACGATCAAGACCATCGGCAGAGGCACGTTCAGCATCACACATGAGCGGCCGGAGGTGACAGCGTAGTGCAGCTCCCGACAGACCCTAAAGCCACCTGGCCGCCCCCGGCGCACAAGACCGCCTACACCGACTACACGCTTCGCGCCGCCTGGTACGGCGGGGACATGGAGGTGCTCGCGAACCTGTACGCGGCGCATCTGTCCAACCCGTTCGACCGGCGCTCGGCCTTCTGGGCCGAGCAGACGCGCGGCGAGCGGCGGACGCTGGTGCATGTGCCCATCGCGGGCGATCTCGCGGCGGTGTCGGCCAACCTGCTGTTTGGTGAGCAGCCCGCCATCACGTGCGAGGACGCGGCCGCGCAGGAACGGCTGGACGCCATACTCGCGGAGTCGCAGGCGTATAACACGCTCGTAGAGGCGGCGGACGCGGCCAGCGGCATGGGCGGCGTGTTCCTCAAAGTCAACTGGGACGCGGCGCTGGCGCCGTACCCGATACTTTCTATAGCGCAGGCGGACGCGGCGCTGCCGGAGTTTCGGCATGGCATCCTGACTGCCTGCACGTTCTGGCGCGTGCTGCAGGACGACGGGCAGACGGTATGGCGCATCCTCGAGCATCACGAGCCCGGCAGCATCGAGACGGCGTTGTACCGCGGCAGCCCGGACAGCATCGGCATACGCACGGCACTGACTGAGCACGCGGCGACGGCGGAGGTCGAGCCGTTTCTGCGCACAGGCATCGACGGGCTGCTCTGCCGCTACATCCCGAACCTGCGGCCGAACAGGAAGCGCCGCGGCTCGGAGCTCGGCAGGGCGGACACCGACGGCTGCGAGTCGCTGATGGACTCGCTCGACGAGGTGTATACGAGCTGGCTCAGAGACATCCGGCTCGGCAGAGGGCGCGTCATCGTGCCCGAAGAGTTTTTGCAGTTCGACACCACCACGGGCAGCCCGTACTTCGACAGCAACCGCGAGGCGTTCGTGACCATCAACACGCCGCTCGGAGAGGGCGCGACGGCGCAGCAGATCACGGTGCAGCAGTTCAGCATCCGCTCGGCTGAGCATCTGGCGACGGCGCAGGAGCTGGTGACGCGGATCGTGACGAGCGCGGGCTACTCGCCGCAGACGTTCGGCCTGCAGGTGCAGGGCGCGGCGGAGTCGGGCACGGCGCTGCGGATGCGAGAGACGCGGACCTACCAGACCACGGCGGCGAAGGCGCAATACTGGCGCGACTCGCTGGCGGACCTGTGCGAGATGCTGCTGCAGGTGGACAGGCTGCACCTGGGCGGCAGGGCGCAGCCGGAGAAGCCGAACGTCGAGATGCAGGACGGCATCGTTCAGAGCGCGCAGGAACTGGCGCAGACGGTGGCGCTGATGCAACAGGCGCAGGCGGCCTCGACCGACACGCGGGTGCGGATGATGCACCCCGACTGGGGCGAAGAGCAGGTCGGCGCTGAGGTTCAGCGCATCAACGACGAGCAGGGGCTGACGCTGCCGAACCCGTACGAACTCGGCGAGGCGTAGGCCGTGGCCGTCAAACAGGCGGCAGACCTGGCCGACGCGTACGCCGACCGCATCCAGGCGATCTACGACCGGGCGCTGTTGACCATCATCGAGGAGATGCGGGCGATCCTGCTGAGTGGCGCGGGCATCAGCGACCCGGAGTGGGCGCGGGCAAAGGGTGCGCAGATCGCGGCGCTTCGCAACTGGCTGAAAGGGCAGAAGCTGCTCGACGACGTGCCGGCGGAACTGAGGGCCGCGGTCGAGGAGGGCTACCTGCACGGCGGGGCGGCTGCCGCGGCCAACCTGAAGGACGCGCACCTGGCGGCGCCCGCGGTGGAGCCGTACCGGGCCGGGGCGCGCATCAAGAGTTTTGCCACCGAGCTGACGGGGCTCGTGACCTCGACGCATGGGGCCATACTCCGGCAGTCGCAGGATGCGTTTCGCAACGTCATAGCCGCAGGCGTGGGCGACATCCTGACGGGCACGACGACCGGGCAGAGCGCCGTGCAGCGGGCGCTGAACGAGTTTGCCGACCGGGGCATCAGCGGCTTCGTGGACTCGGCAGGCAAAAAGTGGACGCTCGACAGTTACGCGACGATGGCGGTCAGAACCGGAGTGATGAAGGCGTCCACGGCGGGCAAGCGCGATCGGTTCGAGGCGAGCGGCGAGGACCTCGTGATAGTCAGCGACCATGCCGAGTCCTGCCCGGACTGCAACGAGTGGGAAGGCCGGGTGCTGTCTTTGACGGGCAAGACGCCGGGCTACCCGACGCTGGCGGAGGCTGAGGCGGCGGATCTGTTTCACCCGAACTGCAGGCACGAGCTGAACCTGTACACGCCGGGGCTGACGCGTCCATCGAAGCCGCAGGGCGGCAAGACGCCGGAGGCGGAGGCGGCGCTCTACACGGAGCGGATGGAGCAGCGGCGGCTGGAGCGCGGGATCCGGCAGTGGAAGCGGCGGGCGTCGGCGGCGCTCGATGACGCGGAGACGGCGAAGGCGCGGGGCAAGGTCAAGGCGTGGGAGGGCCGTCTGAAGGGCCACATCGAGACGGTGAACGCGCGGCGTGCCGCGGCGGGTGAACCCGCGACGGTGCGGATGCGCTACCGCGAGACGCCGATGGCAGGCAAGCGGACAAAACGCTAAAGATTTGTCAGGTTTTTCTACCTGAAAACTTGACAGTATAGCCGACGGGCGGCCCGCGAGAGCGGGCGAAACGGACTAAGCCGACGGGCTGATAAACGGGAGACAAACAGATGGCAGACATACAGCAGCAGACTGTGGACGCGGCGCAGGATAACACCACCGCGGCGGATCAGCCGATAGCACCGGCTGAGACAACGGACACGGCGGGTCCGGGCGCTCAGGGCAAGCGGCTGGAGATAACGCAGGACGAGCTAGACAGGCTCATCGCGCGGCGTCTCAAGCGGGCGGAGTCCGAGTGGGCGCAAAAGGCCGACGCTGAGAAGAAACAGGCGGAGATGACTGAGAGCGAGAAGCTCCAGGCTGCCGCCCGTGCTGCTGAGGAGCGCGCGGCGCAGGCCGCACAGCAGGCCAACGCTCGGATCGTAAGAGCCGAGATGCGGGTCGCGCTGGCGGCGGCGGGCGTCGCCGCGCAGAAACTCGACAGGGCCGTGAGGCTCGTGGACCTCGACAGCATCGACGTGCTGGAGACGGGCGAGCCGGACGCGAAGGCGATCACGGCACAGGTGCAGTCGCTGCTGCAGGAGTGGCCGGAGCTTACCGGCCAGACCTCGAAAAGCGGCGGCGGCGAGTTCGGCGGCGGCAACGCCGGCGAGCCGCCCATCACCGAAGAACTGATCGAGAAGATGGACACGGCAACGCTGAAGAGACGGATGCCGGAGATCGAACGATTCTACAAATTGAGGAGATAAAACGCTATGAGCGTTAGCAACTTCATACCCGAACTCTGGTCTAAACGGATCAACCAGAAGCTGCGCGAGAGCCTCGTTTTCGGCTCGGTGGTCAACACCGACTACGAGGGCGAGATCGGCAGCGGCGGTGACACCGTGAAGATCAACAGCATCGGGGACGTAACCATCGGCAACTACGTGCCGAACAGCACCAACATCACGCCGGAGCAGCTGAACGACTACCAGACCACACTGCTGATCGACCAGAAAAAGTACTTCGCATTCAAAGTCGACGACGTGGACAAGGCGCAGGTGAACGCGAACGTGATGGACGAGGCGATGCAGTCCGCGGCCTGGGGGCTGAAGAACGCGGCGGACGAGTCCATCGCCGCGCTCTATACCGACGCGGGCAACACCATAACGACCACGGCCATCGACAGCACGAACGCCTTCGCGGCCGTCCTGACACTCGGGCAGTATCTGAGTCAGGAGAACGTGCCGGAGGACGGGCGCTGGCTGGTGGTCCCGCCCTGGTTCAAGACCAAGCTCCTTCTGGCGAAGGCGCTCGTGACGGACAACGGCGCGGCGGCTGATGCGTTCACGAACGGCAAGGTGGGGCGCGTCGGCGGGTTCGATCTCTATGAGTCGAACAACATCAGCAACGACGGCACGACCTACTACATCATGGCCGGCACCCGCAAGGCAATCAGTTTCGCCGCGCAGGTGAACAAGGTCGAGGCGTACCGGCCCGAGGCGTCGTTCAGTGATGCCGTCAAGGGGCTGTACGTGTATGGCACGAAAGTTGTCTACCCGGACGCCCTCGCGGTTCTGACTGCTACCGTCGGCTCTGAGCCGTAAAGAGCGGTTTCTTTCTAACGAGTGGGGCGGCCCCGGCGTAACACCCGGGCCGCCCTGGTGTACTGACCTGAAAGGCAGAAAAACATGGCACTGACCACCCTTACCGTTGCGGCGCCGCGCCGCGATTCTACCGCGTCCATCGTCACCGAGACGGTGACGAACGCGGATACGTACTTCCTGTTTGCCGCGCCGAAGGCGGGCAAATTCATGATCCACTTCAGCAACAACAGCAACACCGCTCCGGTGTTCTCGGTGCTGGCCGGGACGGGGCTGCACGCCGGGCAGGGCAACCTGTCGCTGACGATCGCGGCATCCACGGCGGACTACGCCATCGGGCCGCTCTCGACGAGCCGGTTCAAATCCATGTCGGGGACGACGGCCTACATCAACATCTCGATGCCGACGGTCTGCACGACCGGCGAGATCGCTGTTGTCGCTCTGCCGTAGAGTGGCAACTCGGGGGCCAGGCCCATGACGGGCGGCGACACTGGCCCCCACCTCTGTTTGTCGCAGGAGGACGATTTGCAACATCTGACAACATGGATCAGCCGCAACGTTTTGAGCGGCTCGCATATGATGACCGCGCCCGACCTCGAGACGCTGGCGGTGCTCGTGCCGGGACACAAACGCATTATCGAGGTCGGCTGCTACTGCGGGGCGCTGACGCGGTTGTTTGCGCTGTTCGGCGAGCGGGTCTGGAGCGTGGACTGGCTCATAGGTGACGAGGCCGCGGGGCACTACAACACCGATGAGGTCGAGGCGATCTACCGCGAGAACAACGCGGAGGCGCTGGCCTCGGGGCAGCTCGAGCTGCTGAAGATGAGCAGTACCGAAGGCGCGGCCGAACTCGCGAAGCGCGGCGTGACGGCGGACCTCATCTGGATAGATGCCGGGCACGAGTACCCGGACGTTCACGCGGATATCAGCAACTACCTGCCGTTACTCGCGCCGGGCGGCATCATGTGCGGGCATGACGCGGGCCCCTTTGAGGGCGTAACGCAGGCGGTGGATGAACTTTTGCCGGGGGCGCTCTACTACCCGCAGACAGTGTGGCTCTGGCATGAGGGGCTGCCTGCACTCGGGCCTGAGTGCGACGTGCAGTTTGAGATGCACATCGTGCCGATGCGGCAGGCGATGATTACCGTGGGGACCCCCACCACGCTGGGGGGGCGCTGATGCAGGATTTCAAGGCCTGGGTTGCGCGCGAACTGCTGCCCATCGAGCGCATCGCCATGCGCGAGCCGGAGCTTATGATGCTCGCGCTTTTGGCGTTCGGGCACCGGACGGTGATCGAGGTCGGTGCGTTGACCGGGAGCTGCACAAAGTTGCTTTGCACGCTGTGCGAGCGGGTCTACAGCGTTGATCATTTCGTCGGCGACAGGTGGGTTGGCACGCACGATTTCGGCTACCTGCATGACCTGCATACGGCCACGACAAAGGAGTTTCAGCGGGGCGGCCAACTGACCGTTCTCGCGATGGACACCGCCACGGGCGCGGCTCAACTGCGGCGTGACGGGGTGACGGCGGACCTGATCTTTATTGACGCGGCGCACGACACCGAGCACGTCCGCGCGGACATCACGAACTACCTGCCGCTGTTGGCTCCCGGCGGCGTTATGTGCGGGCACGACCCGACGATGGAGGGCGTCAAGGCAGCGGTGAACGAGCTACTGCCGGGGGCGCTGTTGTATGAGACGAACTACTGGGCCTGGCGCGAGGGCCTGCCTGATCTCGAGGTGCAGGCATGAAGCGGCTCGTCCTGACCATCGCGATCGGCGACGCCTGGCAGTCGCTCGCGCAGGTGACGCATCCGCTGATGCAGGAGTATGCCAAGCGGGTCGGCGCGGATTTCGGGGCCATCACATCGCCGAGCGGCGAGGCGTGGGGGCCGCACTGGGAGAAGCTCCAGCTCTATAACATCCTGGGCCGCGAGTACGACCGGGTGATCTACCTGGACACTGACTGCGTGTTGAGGCCGGATTGCCCGGACCTGTTCGAGATCGTCCCGGAGAACACCGTCGGCGCGTTCAACGAGGGATTGTTCCTACCGCGTGCAGAGGTGATGCGGCAGGGCATTCAGCGGTATGTGAAGGGCGACCTCGGGTGGGATGGGCGTTACTGGAACACGGGCGTGATGGTGCTGTCACGCCGGCACCGGCACATATTCAAGCCGCCAGGCGGCGACTTTGACTTTGCTAACGAGCTGATGTTCGAGCAGACCTACCTCAACGTCGCGGCGGCGGTGCATAACACGGAGTGGCATGACCTTCGCTACGAGCTGAACTACATGCCGAGTATGCAGCACGCGACCGGGCTGCCGATGGAGGCGGGCAAGATTGCGCACTTCGCGGGGATACACCCGGCACAGGCGAGGGACTACGCCGCGGCGCTGGTAGAGAACTGGCGCGAGCTGGCGCCGGACTACAAGATCAGGCGGCGGGTCTGGCTCGACCTCGGCGGCGGGCTCGGGGACGTGATAGACGCCGAGCCGGTGCTGAGGTATGCGCTGGAGGAGATATTCCCGGGCGACGACGTGCGGGTGACGACGCCCTGGCCGCGCGTGTTTCAGGGCACCTACCCGGACGAGATCCTGTCGTTCGGGCCGGAGAGTCCCTTCGGGCAGGAGCCTGCCTTCCACGCGGCGACCGTGCCGGCGGACGCGACAGCGAAGATATTCAGCTTTCTGACACACGTTGGCAGCAACGGCACGGATTTCGCCTCGATCGGGCTGCTGCACATGCAGTTACCGACGGCGGACAAACAGATCCGGTTGACGGTCTCGGACGGCGACGAGGCGGAGATTGACGGCCTCGCGAACGGATTCCCGCTGAACGAGGCGGTGCTGGTCCATCCGGGCCGCACCTGGGAGAGCCGCACGTTCCCCGTCGAGTGGTGGCAGGCCGTCATAGATGGCATCGCGGAGACGGTCCCGGTCGTGCTCTGTGGGCTGAACGGCGGCATACACGGCGTGCTGCCCGTCGAGTGCCCAGAGAACGGATTAGACCTGCGGGACAGAACGACGATGGGCGGTCTGTTCGCGCTGGTGAAGCGCTGCCCGGTGCTGCTGACGAACGATAGTTCACCCGTGCATGTGGCTGGCGCGTTTGAGAACGGCATCGTGCTTATCCCATCGGTGCGGCATCCGGATCTGATTTTACCGGTGCGGCACGGCAACTCTTACTGGCGGGCATCGGCGCTCTATAAGAAGTTGACGCTGCCCGAGGTCAACCGGCAGCCGTGCGAGTACTACGGCAGCCACGCCAACGGCGCGCCACTCGGGCCGTGGTCTGATTACCTGCCGGAGGCGGCAGACGTTATAGCGGAGGCATTGAAGCACTATGGGGACACGGAACTTTACGAGACTCGGCGGCGAACGGCAGAGGCCGAGCCCTCAGTTTCTGACACAGCCGGAGGCAGCGGTAACAACGGCACCGATAGAGGCGGCGGCGGTGGAGACAGCGGCTACGACCTCGCAGACATCGCAGAGCAATCCTGCTACCAGGCCGCGCAGGACTAAGGAGGCCCGCAAATGACAACGACGATCAACATGATCGACTACCCGAACAGGCTGCTGACGGCGGAGGTCTGGAACTACGGCGAGGCGAACATCGGGCCGACATCGGCGGCGGTGAAGGACGCGCCGGGCGTGCTCGGAGTCGCGCAGGTGCTGACGGCGGACGCAGGGGAGACCGTCACGTTCTACGATGCGGCGGCGGCGCTGGAGGGCGGCGAGATCGTGCTCGGCGTCCTCGATCTCGCAACGGTCGGGACGCAGGTTTACTTCAGGCGCCCGGCGAGCGTTGGCATCTGGGCTGAGTTCAGCGCTGGCACTGACACGGGCGTTGTCGCGGTGGGGTATCTCTGATGGCTGTCTACGCGACATCGGCTGACCTGGCGGAGTATATGGCGCTCTCGCAGGACGACCTGCCGGATGACGTGGACCGGATGCTGGCGCGGGCGTCTGAGGAGGTGGACTATCTCACGCTCAACCGCGTCGACACCACCGAGACAACGCACGTCACGGCGACAAAAAGCGCGGTCTGCGCGCTCTGCGAGTTTTGGATCCGCAACGCGGCGGACACGGCGTCCTCGGTGTCGAGCTACACCATCGGCAAGCTGACAGTCAACCACGGGCAGGCAGGGGCCAGCACCGTGCCGGTGGACACGCGCACCCAGTCGCGGGTGCGCTTTGCGCTGATGAAGGCGGGCCTGCTGTACCGCGGCGTGGCGCAGGCGGGCACGAGCATACCGGGGGAGAGTTCGTTCTGATGGCGATCCCGGCGCTGATGGATGACCTGCTGCCGGAGACGGTGGCGCTCTACAAGGCGGACACGCCGTCATCGTACGGGCCCGCGTGGGCTACGACCTCGACTACTCTAGCGGCCTACATCGAGCCGATGACGGCTCGGGCCGGTCTGGGCTCGGCGGCGGGCGAGGGCGTCCACACTCAGGCGGACGAGCCGCGCTACTGGATGGTGACGGGCCCGGCAACTGCCATCGCGACGGGCGACAAGGTGACCTGGGTGGCAAACTCGCAGACTATGACGATGGCCGTGACAGCCGTCGAGGAGCTGCGCGACGCGGGCGCGGTGCATCACTACGAGTCAACCCTCGTGGAGATGGTGTAGATGGCGGGCAGCTTCGAGGTCAAAGTGGATTTTGACCTCTCGAAGGTCAAGGTGATGGTGGGCCGAGAGAGGGCTATGAAAGCGCTCGACAGGGCGGCAAACAACATTCTCGAAGAGGCTAACAGGATGGTGCCGCTGGACCGCGGCGACCTGATGCGCTCGGGCGATACCAGCCTCGGAGACACTACACTTGTCGCGACGATCTTCTACGACACGCCCTACGCGACCAGGCTGCACGAACACCCGGAGTACAACTTCCAGGGCGGCCGGGAGGGCAAATGGCTGGAGCGGGCGCTGAACGAGAACCACGACCGCATACTCGCATGGATGAAGGCAGAACTCGAGTTCTAACGGAGACAGAACATGGCACTAACTTACATCTCAGGCACGACAACCGTGCAGCTCAAGGACACGCAGCGCAACTCGCTCGACCTGTCCGTGATCACCGACGCTCTCAGCAAGTCCTGGGCGCAGACATGGGTGGCGGGCACGACAGCCAACGCCGTGCAGGTCAACTGGCATGACAAAATCACGCTCACCTCGGGGCAGGCAACCATCCTCGACGTGAACAACACCTCGACGGGCACCGGCGCCGTGGCGATGAACAATGGCTTCGGCAACCTGCAGCTGACGAAGGTGAAGAAGGTGTTCCTCAAATTGGAGACTGCCACGGCGGGCTACTCGCTGGACATCGGCGGCGGCAACACGCCGCTGGCGTTGGACGCAGTGAGCGTCGGCGCGGGCGGCATGTTCCTGGTGACAAACCCCGTGGACGGCATCACGGTCGAGGACGCGGCGAGCGACCTGCTGTTGATCAGCAACCCGAGCGCGGGCGCGGTCGTGTTCGACATCTGCATCGCTGGCGTGGGCGCCATAGCCTGATGATCACCGCCGACCTGGTGGAGTACCTCGGGGGGCTGGACGGGGTGCCGTCGGTGTACTGCGAGGTGCTGCCGGAGACGCCGGATACCGTTGTCGGCGTATATACGCGGGCGGGTTCGCCTCCAAACACGGCGGCGGGGCTGGAGCAGAAGGCGGTGCAGGTGCTGGTCCGCGGCACGGCGCAGGACGGGCGGGCGAGCTACACCGTCGCGGAGACAATCTACAACGCGCTGCATCGGCTCGTGCCGGACGCGGCGCTCGTGACTGGCGGCGAGCACGTGCAGCAGATCATGGCAAACAACAGCGGCCCGTACCACATAGGCCGGGACGCAAAAGGGCGGCATGAGTGGAGCATCAACTTTACCTGCTGGGTGTGGAACCCGGCGCGGGAGATAGCATAACATGGCAACTGGCGCAACAGACATCAAACTCGGCCGGGGCTGGACGGCCTATATCTACACCGGCGGGCAGTACATCGAGATCAAGGGGTTGACTGAGCGGACGCTGAAGCTGTCGTCGAGCGAGGCGGACATCACCACGAACATTGACACGACCTACAGCCGCCACCTGATCGCGCGGCGCGACGCGGAGCTGACGCTGAAGGGGTTCCGGGTCGAGGACTCCGACGGCAACTGGGACGAGGGGCAGGCGGCGGTCGAGGCGCTGGCGGAGGCAGTGGACTCGGCGTCCATCGGGCAGTTCAAGCTGACCTCTCCCGGCGGCGTGACTGAACGCGAGTTCTACGGCTCGGCGACGATGGACGAACTCGGCGGCTCGATTGACGAGGGCAGCGCCTGGGGCTGCACGATCAAGCAGTCCGGAGACCTGATCAGCGGGCCTGGCGCCTGATGACGAACCGCTACCGTGATTTCGACGCCTGGGAGGCGGAGCGCAAGGCGGAGCCTGTGACGTTTCGCATCCGGGGCGCGGAGTACAGCCTGCCCGCGACACTCCCGGCCATCATCCCGATCCGCGCGATGCGGCTGCAGAAGCAGTACGGTGCGGAGGCCAACGTGCCGCAGGCGGAGATGATGGAGATAGCGCTGTCGCTGTTCGGCGACGAGCAGCTGGAGCGGCTACTCGGCAGCGGCGTGGACGTGGACGCGCTGGCGGAGATCATCGGCTGGGCGATGGAGGTCTACACGGGCAACCCGCCGGGGGAAGCGACGGCCCCGGAGGTGTCTCCGGGGCAGACCGATTCCTCCGCAACTGGTGCGTGATGGAGGCCGACTTTCAACGGGAATACGGCCTCGACCTCGGAGCGGCGGTCGAGGTTATAAGCTGGCGGCGCTTCTGCGCGCTGGTGCAGGGGCTGAGTGCGAACAGCGCGACCGTGATGATGATGGAGCATAACCGGAACGTGATAGACGAAGAGCACGCGGAGGCAGCAGTGAGGCGACTATGGCGCTGAAGATCGGGGATTTGTGGGCGCAGATCCGGCTGGAGGCGAAAGGCTATTACGCCGAGCTGGATAAGGCGAGCCAGAAAGCTGAGGGCTTCGCCGGCAAGCTCGGCGCGGTCGGCAAGACGCTGACAACGCGGGTGAGTATGCCGCTCGCGGCGGCAGGAACGGCGGCCTTCGTCGCCGCGAAGAAGCAGGCGGCGTGGGCGGAGGAACTCGGCAACCTGAACGCGCAGACGGGACTGAGCACAACCAGGCTGCAGGAGCTGAAGTACATCGCGGACACCTCCGGTCTGTCGTTCGAGGGATTGACCAACACGACAGGCGTGCTGCAGCGCAAACTGCTCGGCATCGAAGAGGGCGGCGGGCCTGCCGCGAAGGTGATGCAGGAGCTGGGCGTGAGCGTCACGGGCGCGGACGGGGAACTGCGCTCGATGGACGCGATGTTCCCCGAACTCATCGCAAAGTTGCAGCAGGTGGAGAACCCGACCCGCCGCAACGCCCTGGCGACGCAGATATTCGGGCGTAGTGCCCTGGAGCTTGCGCCTCTGCTCGCCATGACCAAAGAGGAGATGGACAAACTCACGAAAGCGGCGCATGACTCCGGCAACGTCATGGGCAAGCACGTAGTGGCGGCGCTTGCCAAGTTTGACGACAAGATCGACGGACTTGAAAAGCGGGTTGCAGGCTTCGTGACGCAGGTTGTAGGGGGCTTTTTCAGCCTGCCGGAGCCGATTCAGGGCGCGATTCTGGCGATTGCGGGCATTGCCGTAGTGGCGGGGCCGATCATGCAGGTGATCGCGCTCCTCAGCACGCTCAAAACGGCGGTTGCGGCGGCGTCCATCGCCGCAAACGTCGCAAAACTGAGCTTTATACAGGCATGGATCGCCGCGGCGGGGCCGCTCGCGCCGCTGATCGCGGCCATCGCAGGCGTCGGGCTGGCTGTTTACGCCGTCATCAAATACTGGGAGCCGATCAAGGCGTTTTTTGCGAACCTCTGGAAGGGCATCGCGGGTATTTTCAGCGCGTATGTCAACTGGATCATCTCTCTGCCGTCAAAGATAGCGCAGGGATGGGGCACGCTAAAGACGTTTTTCGCGAACCTCTGGAAATCCATCTACGACGCGACGGTAGGGCAGCTCGGGCGCATCTTCGCCGCTATAAAGAACTTCCTCGCGCGCATTTTCGGCCTCGGCGGCGGGTCGAAGGCTCCCGCGCCGCCGACTCCCGCGGCGGCAGGCGCGGCGGCAGGCGCGAAAGCGGGCGCAGGACAGCCGGCGGTCGTGCGGATGTCGCCGGATGTTGAGGCCGCCATAAAGAAAACGGCGGCGAACACCAAGCCGCAACCGAGGTTCGCATAATGGCAGTCTCCGACCAGTTTATACCGGCCACCGCAACGCTGCACCAGGACAACAAGGGCATGACCGGGCAGGTCACCTATCGCGTCGAGGAGGCGGACCTGTTCAACCCTCGGCTGCCGACGCCGGGGACCGTCTGGCCGGGGCCGCAAGACCTGCCGTATTTGCGCTGCATCGAGGCGAACTGGACGCAAAACGAGTGTGGCTGGTGGACTGCGGTCTACGAGTACAGCACCGAGCGCCAGCTCGGCGAGGACTTCTGCGATGTTAGCGTCTCGGGGGCGGTTGAGAACGTGGACACGACGCAGGGCTGGACGTGGAAGGACACCGGCACCAAGGTCGAGATCGACATCCCGACGCCCATCGGCGTCGAGGTGTACGAGATAACGATGCGCAAGGAGACGTTAGACTACGGCGCGCTCCGAACTGCCATAAACTGCGTCAACGACCGCGTGTTCCACGGTTATGCCGCGGGCACCCTGCTCCTCGAAACCTACCGCGTTACACAGTCCTACACGCTGGCCGGTGAGACTTCCTCCGCGCAGATAGCCTACTCATTCAAATACAACGCGAACGGCCACAACATGGTCTGGCGGCCGCCGCTGCAGGACGTGGATGCGGACGGCAACGGGCTGGTCTACCAGAACAAGGACAGCGAGAAAACCGACAGCTACACTACCGATGTGACGCTGGTCGGCGCGAAGGTGTACGTAAACTCGGCGGCGCCCGTGGGTGGCAAACCCGCTGGCGTCGGGGCATGGGACACGCCGCAACTCAACGGCGCGAACCGGTATGACGAGTGCGACTTTGCGGCGACGCTCGGCCTGCCGAAGAATCCGGGGGACGGCTGATGGCGGTGCAGCGTTTCACGGGGCGCGAGACAGACCGCGAACTGTTCGACAAACTCAACGCGCTCGCGACGGCTGTGCAGGCGTGGGACAAACTGGCGGTCGGGCCTGGGCTGGAGGTGCGGCGGCACGCGGGCGGAATGCTGCTGAACGTCAAGCCGCAGGCGGCGGCGCGCAAAGCGGCGGGCGAGGCGGAGGACTGCTCCGGCGGCGACGTGCAGACGATGCAGACTACCCTCGGCACGCAGGACAGCGACACCTGGGCGAGGGGTGGCGAAACCCCGAAACAGGTCGCGGTCGAGGTGTTCACTGATATCTCCTGGGACGAGGTGAGCGGGCAGATCGTCGGGCGGATGCGGACATTGACCTTCGACAAGTGCGGCAAGTTGAAATCCGTCAGCGCCGAAGATGACCTACTGACGCTGATCACGACGGAGAGCTGCACACCGTGACGTACTCGCTCAAAACAGGACCCCTCGGCGGGCTGAGGGCGATCCCGAAGGCCACGGAGTGGACCTGGTACGGGCTTTATGAATCGAACGCGTTCAGGCTGGCACGCGACTGCGACTGCTGCCTCCTAACGCCCGACGGGCTGCTGACCGAGGCGCTGGTGGACACCGGCGAGGCGACGACCGTGAGCGGCTCGGGCGAGGCGGTGTACCCCGCCGGGTTCTACATAACCGGGCTTCCAGGAGCCAGTGGCCCAGAGCGCTACTGCCCGGTGGTGACGTGGAACTGGGGCGGCATCGGGAGTTGCACGTTTACCTACTACCCGCCGTATCAGACATCGCTCGTGCCTGAAGATTTCGAGCTGCACCCCATTTACGGCAGCAACCTCAACGCCTGCCTGCACCTGCACGCTACGCTCGGAGACGAGAGCGACGACCTGTGGGTGGAGTATGACGGCGAGCCGACAATAGAATCCGCTACCATCGCGGCATCATGCTCGTTCGGCGCGCGGCTGTTTGCGAACATCGAGGAGGTGTCGCGGCAGAGTTCTGGCAGCACCATGTGGGGGCCGCGGCCACGGTGGACCAACGCGAATACAAAGGACGCCGTGGATCTGCGGAACTACAAAAGCGCCGCGCTCAACTACTACTACTGGGACAAAGACAACAGCGGCGGCGAGGTCAGCATCACGGCGACCATCAACGAGGAGGACCCGGTGACGCTGACTCTCGGGGGCGCGGGGGCGCCGAAGATCGTCAACGCCGGGTCCGCATCCGCGACGAACGGGGTGGCCACGCTGACAGACGAGATGGAGCTGTCCATGACGTACTTCGGCTCGCAGGCGCTGCCGACGCTGAACGAGACCATCTACGACGATCCGCCGACAAACGCCGACGGCGCACTGGCGCGCACGGACGGGCACACCGTCTATGCCAGGCCCGACGGCGCATCGAGCGACTTCCGCCGCATCAACCTCAGCCTCAGCAACATCCAGCCAGCGCGCACCTACACGAGCGATTTCCAGATCGTCACGCCGCACGAGATGGAGTACTCAAACGGCACGTTCACGCTCGTCTGCCTCGACGGGCCAGACCCCGCCAGCGACGGCGCGTATGCCGTCAACACGGAGTATCCCGTGGGAAGCGCCATCTCGATCACCGTCCCGACAAACACGGAGAGTCCGTGGACGGGGACCGGGACGGCGTACGGCGTCGGCGTGTCGGGTCTGCTCGACATTACCATGCGGACGGTAATGTCTGAGGCGCTGGACACCATCGGCGATCCTGCATTTGGGTTCGCATACAACTGCGCGGCGCTTGATGCGGGCGGGTCGAGCGGCGACAACTGGCGCTGCCCGATCCGCATTCCCGCCGCGGCGGCGAGCTGGGTGCAGGCGCGGCTGAAGCTGAACCGGGCGCCGACGTTTCCGGCGACACCGGCATGGACGGCGGGCGCGGGCACGACCATCGAGGGCACGTCGGTGACGGGCGAGGGAACGCTGACAATCTCGCAGACACTGACAGCCGACTGGCTCATCGACAACTACCGGTATCTGGTGCTGCGGATGGAGGGCACGGCCGAGGAGCAGACCGCCACGCTCACGATCGGGTCCAAGACGTGGACGTTTCTGGTGCCCGAGGCGATCGGCAACGTGACCATCGACCTCTGCAACCCGACGAACGCGAGCGGCTACGACGACACGACGACCTGGCTGGAGGCGCGGACCGCCGCGGGCGGCTGGGGCTGGGGGGTGGACGGCGAGGTGACTCTGACCCTGACGAGCACGGCGCCCTTCGACATCTACAGCCCGACGACGCTCGACGTCACGACTGCCGCGGGGCGGCTGCTCGTCGGCGAGACGCTCCATCGCTGGCTGCCTGCATTCGAGGTTGGGGACATCGTGCTTCGGGAGGGCGGGACCTACGAGGATACCATCACGACCTACGCGACGCGCGGCATCCTCTACATCAGCGACGGGCGCGTGGTGCTGGACGAGGAGTTCGGGCTGACAGCCGATGGATTTGACCCCTCCAACCCCCTGACAACGCTGCCATACAAGGCGTATCTCGCGCTGAAGATATCGGACGTGATCCGGGCGGCGAACGTGCGGCAGGGCAACAGCAGCAAGGCGGCGGTGGCGCTGATCGAGGACCGTAAGCCGTCGCGCTTTTTCAGCCGCGTCGGCTGGGGCGGCACGTTTTTCTGGGTGGACAAGGCAGAGTTTTTCAACGGGCAGGTCGAGGCGTACCACCTGCGCCCGACGTGTGCGGAGGTGACTACCACGACGCACGACATCTACGCGGATTACTGCGTGGATAGGATCAAGCCGGGCGTAGGAGTGAGCTGCACGCTGGGCTCTGTGAAGTGGCTCGGAGGCGGGCTGCACGGCATCACCGTTGTGGATGATGTGGCGGATTCCGCTGCCATCGCGGCGGACACAACGGCCGACGACAGCGACACGACGAGCCGGGACCCGGACGGCTACTACGAGATCCCCGGCGACGAGCTGCTGAACAGCACCACCACGGACAGCGGACACGACACCTACAACATCATCAGCGGCTGGGACGGCACTCCCGCGGGCGCTGTCGTGGAGGGGACGCTGATGCGGGTATGCGTGCGGAAGTAGCTACTTCAGACTGTGAGACCGAATGAGTGAGCTCGAGGCAATCAAATATCTGCTGCAGTCCGGCGCGGCCGGGGTTCTCATCATTGCGGGCGCCGGCGTGCTGCGGTTCCTTCGCGAGGAACGCTCTGACAGAGCAGACGAGCGGCGGGAGTGGTTCGGGCAGATGGAGCAGATCACCGGGCAGCTCAAGGAGTTGACCCGGCAGGTGACAGAGGCGTTGAGACTGGCCCGCGAGGAGGCAGGGCACACCTGCCCTTTTACGGGTGCGACGCGTGCCGCAATACTGGAGTACGAGCGGCGGTTGAAAGACCGCGATGAAAGCTGGTGAACATGGAACTGAACGAACTCTCGAAAGAATTGGCGACGGTGGCCGGGATGTCGGGCGCGTCCCTGGCCATCACCGAACTGATCAAACGCGCCACGGGGCTGGCAGGCAGAGGCGTGATTCTCTGCTCCGCAGTTGTGAGCATCGGGCTGGCGTTTGCCGTGTGGCAGGCGGGGCTGTTCCCCGCAGACACCAGCGTGCTGCTCGTGTTCCTGTCCGGCATCTACGCCGCGCAGGCATCCACGGGGCATTACGAGACGGTAAAGACCAGGAGGGACGAGTAATGGCAGGCGGAATCAACGTTGGCAGGTGGCTGCGGCGGGTGACGGGCAAGCCGGTGACGCTCGGGAGTGTGGCCGAGTTGCTGGCCGCGATCCGCGCGGACAAGACTGTCAAAGAGTCGTTTGAGGCGAAACTGAAACGGGAGATCCTGCTCGGGGCCGACCTGGAGCGGTGGGAGCGCGATCTGTTGGAGGCGGCGCCCGGGAGCGCGGTGCTGATTTCGACTGCATTCGCGGCGATCCGCGCGGCGGTGACGGATTGGCAGCTGTGACACTCCTGCGCTGGATCACCACAAAGTTGACACGCGCACACCCGAACAGCCGGAGACTGAAGCGAAAGCGGGCGCGGAAGTGACTACCATCGCCATTGACACGGCGAAGCTGCTGAGGATCGCTAAATATGACACTCAAGATCATTCTGAACGAGCAAACGTCGGACATACGCGCACTGGCCGACAGAGCATTCAGCATCG
>Ga0209201_1002469_pt1 | contig 18112 bp, 9 predicted proteins | sample AD_UKC055_MetaG_FD_184411 | JGI IMG/M metagenome (GOLD analysis project Ga0209201, IMG submission 184411) | Active sludge microbial communities of municipal wastewater-treating anaerobic digesters from USA - AD_UKC055_MetaG (SPAdes) (version 2) | ecosystem: Engineered > Bioreactor > Anaerobic >...
CTCAAAAATCCCCCCGTAGTCATACAATCCTGAACAAAGTCTTAACGCCGCTCTGCAACAAGACCCTTGATTCTCTCGGAAATCAATCGGTTCACCCCTGCTTTTCCCAAGCTATGGGAACGGAGTGTTCTTTGTTTCATATTCACATTCATTACGGTTGAGGTTTCGAGTTTGCGCATCGCACGGCAGAGTCTTCACGGTTCGCAAGGCACAGCCATGTCTCAGTCTGCATCAAGGTTAAGCCGATGGGAGCAACTTTGGAATACCCGCAAATTAGGGTAGCAAGCTCCGTCCGCGCATTGTCTCTCGGGATGGGCGGCCCGGTTCTCGCGGTCATTCTCTCCGCAGCCGGAAGAACGAGGTTTGGTCACTGGCCGCCGGGGTGGTTACTTCCAGCCACTGCATGGATCCGTGGGGGGTGGCGACTCTCAAAGGACCGCCCGCGCCATTGGTCACGGGCGACCACGCGGCCAGGTCGCTGGAGTATTCGGGGTACACCGCGAGCCCCGGCTGCGCGGTCCAATACAACCGGGCTTTGCTGCCCCCAGGGGGCTGAAGCACAAGCTCGGACAAACTCAACACGGGCTTGCGGCAGGTCAGGCTGCCACTGCTGCCTTCCGTGACGGTAAGTTGCAGGTTGTCATACCACACCGGCCCTTCATGGGCGGCGACGTCGAAGATGAGATACCGGTCGGTAGCCGAGCCGCCGAACCGGAAGGAGCCAGTGTTGACCGTCGCGCCGTTGATCAGGATTTCGTAGGACGAGGCGTAATTAATCAGGTCGGCGTTATAATCCACCACACGCACCTGAATCGTGATGGGCACGCCGATGGGCAGGCCGGCAAGGAGAGTCGCATTGATGTCGGTGCCGCCGCTGCGGGAGGCGCCATCCACCCGTTTGAACACCCCCAGACCGTTCGTGCCATCAGTGCCGATCTGAAGGCCCAGGTCCACGTCGCCGACCTGCAGGTTGCTTGCGTCCGCGAGGCTGAGGGACAGGCGTTGAGCGTAACTGCCGCCAACCACGCTAATGTTCATCTGCACGGACAACTCATACGTGCGGCCGGCCAGGAAGCTGCCGAAGTTGAAACCGCTGACTCCGTCCGGCGAGAACTCGAACCGGCCGTTGCCGTTGCGGGGAGCCACCACCAGCCGGTTGTCCACAACGCTGAAGTCGGAGGGCTGGCGCGGATCGGCGCCGCCGGTTGCGCCCAGCCGGTAATTCGCCACGGCCCCCGCCGCGGCGCCGGTCAAACGCCCGGCAAGCCCGTAATTGACGCCGGCGTTGGTCCCGAAGCCTGCGCCGGGTGAGTTCCCCCCGGTAACATCAAACGGGTCGGCGATGACCGGGCCAGAGAAGTTGGTCGTGCCGCAAGGGTAGGTCGGGCCGACATTGCCCAGCACGATTTCGTCATACCAGGTCATCAGTTGGGCTTCGAGGTTGGTGACCACGCTGGCGTAGGCTGGCTGGCTCACCAGGTTGTCGGCTTCCGCGTGGTCCTGCGGGATGAGATACAGCTCGCGCTGCGAGCCATCGGGATCGCGCATGAACTTGTATTGGCCATCGCGAATGGCGAGCTTGGGAGACGTGGTCGAAATGGCGGAGACAGTTCCGTATTCCCAGTGCAAGGGGCGCACACGGGCCCGCGTTGAGCCGCGGAACACGTCGCTCATGTCCTCGCCCGCAAACGGCGCGTTGGGCAGCGGAATGCCCGCGAACGAGCAGTAGGTGGGGAGCAAGTCCAGCGTAGAGACCACGGTGTTGGAATTCACGACACCCGCCGGCACCGTGCCCGGCCAGCGGATTATAAACGCCTCGCGAATGCCCCCTTCGTACAGATTGCCTTTGCCGCCGCGCAGCCCGCCGTTGCGGTTGAGCAGGGTCTCGAGCGCGTCATTGGGCGCGCCGTTGTCGCCGATCACCACGATGAGGGTGTTGGCGCCGGCGCCCAGCGCGTCAATCCCCTGCACGAGACGGCCGATCTGTTTGTCCAGGTTGTGCAGTTCGCCCAGGAAGAGCTTGCCGGTGGTGTCGCTGGTGATGTGATCGAAGTCGTTCTCCTGGCCGGGCGGCACGTTGTAAGGCGAATGGGTGTCGTTGTAGGGCACATGCACGTAGAAAGGCTTGCCGGCGTTGACGGCGTTGGTGATGAACGAGAGCGCTGCCTCGGTGTGGTTGCTGGCGGCCTCGTACCAGTACATATATCGGAAGGTGCCGACGGTGGCGTCCTCGTTCTGCTGCGAAAGGTTGTACTTGCTGCCATCGTTGTTCCAATAAAGCAGGCGGTCGCCGTTGCCCTCGAAGGCCACGAGGGATTCATCGAACCCGTAGGCGCTGGGCGGCGGGGCGTTGTTGACATCGCGCCCGTTGCCCATGTGCCATTTGCCGAACTGGCCGGTCCGGTAGCCGGCGCGCTGGAACAGCCGCGGCGCGCTCACCGTGTCGGGCTGCACCCAATCCACCATGTTCCGGGCGGCGTTTTCGCTCTTGCTATTCAGGAAACTGTAGATGGCATACCGAGCTGGTTCGATGCCGGTCAGCACCGCCGTGCGCGAAGGCGAGCAGATGGGAAAGGCCACATAGCCCTGGGTGAACCGGATGCCTTGCGACGCCAGTGTGTCCAGGTTGGGGGTGATCGGGCCTCCCTGCCTGGTAAGCACCGGGTTGCCGTAGCACGAAAGATCCCCCCACCCACTGTCGTCAATGAAGATGAACAGGATGTTGGGGCGCGGCCCGGAGGCGCCGGCGGGATCGGCAACCACGCTCAGAACGAGGAACAACGCTGCGAGGATTCTACGCAATTTCACGTGGCACCAAAGCTAAGGGTAAGGGCCCACTCGTGGGAATACCCGCAAATTAGGGTAGGAAGGCACACCCGCGTCTGTGCGGACCCGAATTCGCGGCTCAAAGCCGGCTTCAACCGAGGGCGGAGTTGTGAGCTTCGTGCGGCCCCCACTTTCTATGGTCCTGAAACGCCGAAATTCCGGTTTCTACCCTGTTGGACTACGGTGTGGCAAGAGGCTGCCAATACCGTAGCAACAGGCTGATTCCTCCGTTGCTCCTCCGTCCCTCCTCCGTTCCACCTCCCACCGCCAGTCGGAGGTGGAACGGAGGAGGAACGGAGGAGGGACGGTGGTACTACGGCCGGAGGAGGGGGGTATGGTGAGGGGGGGAATTAGACGTCGTTTCCAACGGGGCAGGATGTCTGAGCCTGCATGGCGCGGGATAATCCAATGCCATTGGCGTTCAAGGTCTGTTCTCGGGCGTCCCGGGTATCCGGGGCGAACTTCAAAGAAAGGGGGGACCGCTGGAAGGCGGTCCCCCGGCACAAGAAACCTTGGAAGCGTAACCGCTACCGGCGGCGACGGATCAAAGCGCCAACACCAGCCAGGAGCCCGAGCGCCAGGGTGGAAGGTTCCGGCACGGCAGGCGTGACCAAAGTGAGTGAAAAGTTATCGTAGGCGGCACTCGCCTGATCGGCGATGTCCCAGGAGAAATAACGGCTGTTGGTATCGAACCGAAAACCGGTTGCCGAAAGATCGGCATCCGATTGCGTGTCGTAAAACCAATTACTGCCTCCGTCCATCGAGAGCTGCACGCGGGAGTTGAAGGTTGTGCTTTCCGCACCGGCATCGGTCACGCGCATCAGAAAGTCAACTTGAGCTCCATAGGAGCCGGCGGGAGTTCTGGCGATTACTTTGTTTAGATCAGCGTTTGGGCCGGTGCTATCGATGGCAGTGGTATAGGATACCCGGTCAATGCGCTTTCCGATGGTGTGCCTATTCATTGTGTTGTTCGTGCGAAACAGTTGAACGCCGAAATCCCAGAAATTGGCGTTATTCTCGACCGTGGCCAGGGCAAACGAAAACCGCTGCTGAGCGGCGGAATTGTTTGCCATGCTAATAGTGATGTCGTACACGATCGGGTTCGCCGCCGTTGCGGATCCCGTTTGAAGAACTGGCCCGAAATCATAAGCCGTTGTTCCATCAGCCGAAAGCGTGAAGCGGCCGGAGTCGCCGGCGGCGGCAACCTTCAGGGCGTTGCCGGTGATGCTGTAGCTGGCGGCGGCCTTGTCCGTAAAAGTGTACAGATAGCTCATGTTGGCCGCCAGTGAACCGGTCATCCTTGTTGCTGGTGGATTGATGCCCGAGTTGACACCGCTGCCCAACGCAAAACCGGTGTCGGAACCAGTCACGTCGTATTTATCGGCGATGATGATCTGTCCGGAAGCGGTGGCGGCTGCCAGCAGTAGGACGGCTGCAGTTTGAATCAGGTTCTTCATAGTTGTACTACGTTGTACTGTGGGCGCATTTAAGCGCCTTGTAACTAGCATGTTGCCAAGTCTAACCACAACGACCGCGATTTGCGAATACCCTCAAATTAGGGTATCACGGGGGCGGCTTGCGGGCGTAATCACTCGGCGACGCCGTCCAGCGCGCGGATGGGGAACAGGGCGGACTTGACATGCTGCTGTCGCATCAGGGCGCTGAGCTGTTTCACGACGTCCGGGTGCTGCGCCGCGACGTTGTTGGTTTCGCCGGGGTCCCGGGCAAGGTCGTAGAGTTCCAGCGGGGCGGGCTGCATGTCGCGCGCGCGGGGCCGGGGGTTGAGATTGGTGCGGATGGCTTTCCAGTCGCCAACGCGCGCGCATTGCTGGCCGCCGTAGCCGGGGGCTTCGCGGTACAGGAACGGACGCGCCTCCTGCCTCTTTCCCAGCAAGGTCGGCGCGAAGCTGATGCCGTCAATGCCGCCGGGCGTGCTGGACTTTTCGCCGATCAGTTCGAGCAGCGTTGGCAGCCAGTCCTCGAAGCCGGTCACACGGGTGCTCACGCTGCCGGGCGCGATTCTGCCTTTCCAGCGCACCAGGCAGGGCACGCGGAAGCCGCCTTCGTAGTAGGAGCCCTTGCGGCCGCGAAACCCCGCGTGGCTGTTGAAGAACTCGGCGTCGGTGCCTCCCAGTTGGTCGTAGAGCGGGCCGTTGTCGCTGGTGAAGACACAGATGGTGTTCTCCTCGAGGCCAAGTTCCTTGACGAGGTCGAGGATGCGTCCGACCTCCCGGTCCATGCGCGCAATCATGGCCGCGTAGGCCGCCCGCGGCGTGCGGTGCGGCAGGTAGCCGCGGTCCCCGGGGTAAGGCGACTCCGGGAACCTGCCCGCGAATTGGCGGAGCGAATCCTCCGGCACCTGCAAGGCGAGATGGGGGACGGTCGTGGGGAAGTAGAGGAAGAACGGCCGGGCCCGGTTCTCGCGGACGAACTTGAGCGCCCGGGCGCCGATGAGGTCGGGGGCGTATTGGCTGCCGGAGAACTCCGCGTAGCTTTCGGGGGCGTTGGGGTCCGCGCCCGCGGGCAGCTTCTGGCGGGCGCTGAAGGCGGGGTTGCCCAGGGCGACCCGCGTGTCGTTGGACCAGAGATGGGTCGGGTAGTAGTTGTGCGCGACGGCCTGGCAGTTGTAGCCGAAGAACACGTCGAAGCCCTGCCGGGCCGGCTCGCCGGTGGTGCCGACCGCTCCCAGTCCCCACTTGCCGAAGCCGCCCAGGGTATAGCCCAGGCTCCTGAGCGTGAGCGGGAGCTTGAGCTCGCCCGCCGGCACGGGTTCCTGGCCTTCGCCTTCCGGGCCGAGGCCGCCGCGGTTGTCGCGGATGTAAGCGTGGCCCGGGTGTTTGCCGGTCATGAGCACGCAGCGGGAGGGCGCGCAGACGTTGTGGCCGGAGTAATGGGCGGTGAATTTCATGCCCTCGCGGGCGAGGCGGTCAATGCTGGGCGTCTTGAACCGCTGCTGGCCATAGCAGCTCAGGTCGCCGTAGCCCAGATCATCGGCGATGAAGAAGACGATATTGGGCTTGTCACCCGCCAGGACGGAGCCGCCCAGAAGCGCTGCGAGCAGGAGAACGACAGGTGTTCTCATTCTGGCGTGTTGTCGCTGCGTGCGCTCTCCAACGGGAAGGAGTGCCTTCGGCTGCCCCGGCGGGTAATCCTACGGCACGAGCTTAATGCGATAGAAGCGTGATCCGCTGGTCGGCGCCGTGTCGGTGTAGCTCTGCAAGGAGGCTTGGCCGTAAGGGGCCGGGTCCAGTTCGTCGTAGAGAAAGCGAGGGATATCCACAAACGGACCAGCGGGGCCGCCGCCGGCATCGCCGTCCGAGTATTGCACGCGGTAGCGCGTGCCGCCGACCGAAGACCACACCAAGTCAATATCGCCCGTGTAAACGGCTTCCACTGAAACAATGCGCAGCGCCGAGGCATTATTGGTAGGGTTTGTGTTGGCCCGGTACTCCGCGATGTTGTTCGAGTCGTCGCCGTCCTGGTCCCCGTCCGGGTCGCTGACGCCATAGAGGGCTTCCCACGCATCCGGCAGACCGTTGCCGTTTCCGTCCGGCGGTGCCTGGAGGGTCAGGGTCAAGTTGGCCGGCGCGCTGTTCGTCAGGCCGTCGCTGGCCCGAAAGTTGATCCGGTCCTGCCCGCGATAACCCCGCATCGGCAAATACGTCAGCGTGCCGGTGTCCGGGTCAAAGTCCGTGATCTCGCCGTTCAAGGGTTCGCCCGTGACTTCAAACGTCACGGGTTCGCCGTCGGGATCAGTTGCCTGGAGGGTCAAGGCCGCGGGGGCATCGCCGGCCACCGACAACAGTTGGCTGCTGGCGACGGGCGGGGAGTTGGGCGCGAACTTGGACAAGGTGCTGAATTGCCACTCGGCGCTCGTCACCGCGTTGCCCGACGTGTCCGCCACCTTCACGTACCAGTCGTAGGACTTGTTGGCCTGTGTCCCAGCCCACGCGTAGCTGCTGAGCGTGTTGGGCGCCACCCCGGTGTTGGTCCCCACTGCAACGTAGGGCGTTCCAGGCGAGCCCGGGCCGGTCGGCAACTGCAACTTGTAGCTGAAGGACATCTGGCTGTTCGCGTCAGTTTGGTACTGGTTGAGCCAGGGGGAATAGGTCTTGATTGTGACGGTGCTGTTGCTTGGGGAGAAATACATCAGCCGCATATACCCGTTGCCGCCGTTCATCCAGCCTTGATAATCCGAGATAAACGTCCGAATGGTCCTTCCCAAGTACGTATCCGTCCGCGAGCCCTCCCCTCCATTGCCGGCGACATGGCCGCCCAGCATCATGAAGAAGTTGGTCTTGGCCTTCAGCCCGTTGTAAAGGGCCGAGCCTTGCGCACTAAAGCTGCTGGGGGTTCGATCACTGCCCGCGTAATGGGTCACGACGATCGCACGATGGTTTGGGCGACTTGCCAGGATGCCATTGGCCCAGTCGAGCACGCCCGAACCATAGCGGCCATATTCGAAGAAGAGGACAATGAAGTCGAAACCGCTGGCACTGAACACGCCGTAATGGTTGTCGTTGTCGTCCCCATAATGGCCGCCGTAATAGGACTTGCCGCTGAAGTGGGACACGCCGAAATACCGGTTGTAGTGGGTGGTCGTGCCGTCCTCGTCCCCCATCGGCTCCTGGTCATGATTGCCCACCGCCATGCCGTAGGGGATGCCATCCGCCAGGCCGGTTGTGGTCGGGTTTTCCAGGCGATACATTGCGTTGGTGGCATTGCGCCATTCGGTGAGGTTCTCGTTGCCGTCCTTCCGATCCCCGTTCTGCACGATGTCGCCGAGCCCTGCCACGTAAACGATGTTGTGGGAAACCCGGTGGTTGACGATCCAGTCGGTCTGGGCGAACCACATCTCCTTCTTGGCATCGCCGCTGCCCGACGCCTCGCGCGCGTAATTCTGCGTGTCGGGTAATACGGCAACGCAGAAGTCTCGACCCGGATACGGCTTGGGCGCTTCGCGCGTGTAGAAGGTGACCGTCAGGTCGCCCGGGACGGAATTGGACACGGCGGCGGTCAGAGTCACTACCGGCCCGACGCCCAACGTGTTGTCCGGCGGCAAAACCAGCGCAGTGGAAGCGAGGCCTTGTCGGACCACGGAGAAACTGTCGTAGAAGACATTGCCGGAGTTGCCGGCCTGGTCCCAAACAAAAACGCGTCCCGGTCCGTCCAGCCGCCAGCCGTTGGGCAGCGCGCTGTCCGTCTTGGTGTCGTACACCCAAGTGCTGCCGTTATTAAGCGACACCTGCGCACGCGAATGATAGTTGGCCCCGCTTTCCGCCCCGGCATCCGTCACCCGGATCAGAATGTTGTTTAACTGTCCCGTGGTGTTGTTGGTCGTTCTAGCCATTACCGCATTGATGTCCGCCACGCCCGCCGAATTGGTGTCTATCCGCTTATAGATCGTGTAATAACTGTCGCTGGCGTTGGTATGCACCAACTGCACTCCGAAATCCAAAGTGGTTACGTCACCCTCGGCGGTCGCCAGCCCGAAGGAGAGCCGTTCGGTGCCCGAGGCGTCGTTGCGCATGGCAATCTTGATGTCATACACCACCGGATTTGCGGGCGTGGCCGACCCCGTCCCCAGTGCCGATGCAAAACTAAAAGCATTCGTGCCGTCCACCGACAGAGTGAACCGCCCGATGCCGCCACCCGGTTCGACCCGCAACCGCTCGTTGCTGATGCCATACAGGCTGGAAGCGCGGCCCCCTTCGATGGTGTCAATGTACCGAAGGTTGGCCGCCGCTGTGCCGGTCAGGCGGGTCGTGGGCGGGTTGATGCCATAATTAACGCCTTGGTTGAGCGTCCAGCCGGTGGTGGTGGTAGTGACATTATAATCATCGCTAATGATCGTGACGCCGCCGGAGGCGGAGTTGAGAGCGACCACAGCCAGCAGGGAGCTGGCCAGGAGAGTCGGCAGGAGGCGGGTTCTCATATAGGCAATACGCTGTCTCGATTTGCTCCAACCATAGGCCAATCGCCGCGGTGTGGGAATACCCGCAAATTAGGGGGTGGCGCCACTGGGAAGTTTGGCGATCGCCTGGGTGCGGGAATGGACGTGGAGCTTGCTGTAGATGGCCTTGAGGTAGCTGCGGACCGTGGCCGGGCTCAGGCCGAGTGCTTCCGCCACCTCCTTGTCGCTATAGCCGCGAGAGACGTAGTTGAGCACATCGGATTCGCGCCGGGAGAGCACTTCGTCCGGGCGGTCAGCCGGGGCGGGCGCCCGGAAGGACTGGACAACCTTGCGCGCGATGTAGGCGGACATGGGGGCGCCGCCGCGGTGCACGTCCTGGATTGCCTGGAGGATCTCGTCGGCGGAAGACCGCTTCAACAGGTAGCCGCTCGCTCCCATTTGCAGCGCCTGGAAGATGCGGTCGCTGTCGTCATAGACCGTCAGCATGACGATCTGTACCTCCGGGAGCAGTGCCCGGAGCTGGCGGGTGCATTCCACCCCGGACATCTTTGGCAGGTTGATGTCCATCAGCACGACCTGTGGGCGGCGCCGTGGCAAGTCCGCGATGGCTGCTTCCCCTGATGGATAGCTGCCGGCGCACTCCAAGCCCGTGGTCTCGCGAAGCAACAGTTCCAGGTTGGAGCGCCATCGCGGATCATCTTCTACGATTGCTACTCGCAGTGCCATAAACTCAGGCTACCTTCAAAGTCGCCAGCGGCAGCAGAAAGTCAAGCCGGGTCCCCCGGCTCGCCTCACTCGCGATTTGCAGCGTCCCCCCGAGCCGTTGGATGCGTTCGCGGAGGTTGACCAAGCCATCCCGGCCTTCGCCCGCCGCCTGGTCCGGGAGCCCTCTGCCGTCGTCCGCGATCGTGAGACGCAGGCGGCCATTCTCACAGGCCAGATCGAGGCGAACCTCGTTGGCCTGGGCGTGGCGGACGATGTTGTTGAAGGACTCCTTGACCAGCAGGAACAGTTCGTGGCGGGTTTCCGTGGTGAGCGTTTGCGCGGGCAGATTGGCCGGGATCTCCAGCCGCGTGCGCAGGTTCGTGGGCCGGAAGAAGTCCCGGGTGAACTGGGCAACATAGTTGGCAAAGTGATCGAGGGAATCGTTGCGCGGATTGAGCGCCCAGACGATGGCGTCCATGGCGGCCACACTGGCGCGCGCGGTTTGGGAAATCTGGGTGAGTTCGCGCGTCACTGCGGCCGGATCAGCTTTATGGCGCACGCCCAGGTCCGCCAGCAGGCCGATGCTGGTGAGATTGGCCCCCAGCTCGTCGTGAATGTCCTGGGCGATGCGCGCCCGTTCCTGCTCGACAGCATGTTGCTGGCGCAGTCGCTCCAGACGGCGCGCCAGGCGGCGCACATTCGCCCGCCAGAAGAGCCAGGCTCCCCCGCCGGCAACCGCCGCGGCCACGGCGGCGAGAAACCAAGCGCTCTGCCAGAAATAGGGATACACCGCCAGTGCGACCGTGGCGGGCCGTGCCCCCCACTGGCCCTCCGGACTGGAAGCCAGCACACGGAAAACATGACTGCCGGCCGGGATGCTGCCGTAGGTTGCCGATCGAGCTGTCCCCGCCTCCACCCAGTCCGCGTCCACGTCGGTCATTTGGTAGCGAAAGCGAATGCGCTCGGGCGCGCTCAGACAGGGAGCGGTGAACCGGAACTCCAGACGCGCGCGGTCAGGCCGCAGCCGTTCCAGGGCGGCCCCCTCCACCGGTTTGCCGTTTAGCAGCACCTGCTCCAGCAGCACCTGCGGCGTCTTGCCCTCGCGCAGATGCCGCGGATTGAAGTGAATCGCCCCATTGGCCGAGGCGAACCAAAGCTCACCCTCCCGGGTGCGCCAGCAGCGCGGGTCATGCCAATCCCCGAACGACGTCTCGGGCAATCCGTCGCCGCGGCCGTAGGTCATGGCCTGGACCGTCTCCTGGCGCCCGTCCATCACCGCGTTTAGCTCGTCCAGGCGCAGGCGGAAGAGCCGGTAAGGCGTGGTGCCCCAGAGAAAACCCTGGCCATCCGGCAGAAGCTGCTGGATGCAATTATCGGGCAAACCCTGGTCCACGGAAATGCGCGCCGTTTGGCCATGCTTGAAACGCAGCAAACCTCCGGCGTCGGTCCCGATCCAGAGCGCGCCATCCAGGCCGACGAGGCTGCGCACCATATCGCGGTGGCCGCTGGGCTGGCGCACCAATTCCCAATCCGGCCCCCGGAACCGCGCAATGCCGCCCCGCCAGTCTCCGGCCCAGATTTCGCCCGCCGGGTCTTCGATCACGCAGCGGAGGTAGCGGCCTGGCAGCCCTTGCTCCGCCGCATAAACGGCGAGGTTGGTGCCGCTAAGACAGTAAAGACCCGAGCTGTCCGTCACCATCCACAACCGCCCGTGCCGGTCTTCCAGCAAATCTACCGCCGGCTCTTTAAGCGCGTTGGCGTCCAGCGGGTGCGCCCTGGCCTGCCCTTCAAAGCACCGCCAAAGACCCCGTCGGCGGGTCGAAACCCAGACCCCGCCGTCGCGCGCCGGACAGACGCAGAACGCGTCGCGCCGCGGCCAGCCATTTTCCCGTTCCATCGCATGCCACACTCCATCCCGCCACCAGCCAAGTCCCCCCTCCGTCGTGACGAGCCACACCCGCCCGGCCCGGTCCTGCGCCAGGCTGCGCACGAACTCGGTTCGCAAGCCGCTGCCCAGGTCGCACACGAAGAACTGCCGCGGACGCACCCGGATGAGCCCCGCGCCATGCGTGCCGACCCAAAGATTATCCTGCCCGTCCTCCAGCAGGCACGAAACAATGCTGGCCATCGGCACGATGTGATTGAACTCGCCGCCGACGTAGCAGAACAACCCCTGCGAAACCGTCCCGATCCAAAGCCGCCGGTAGCGATCCTCCCACATGCAGGTGACCCGGGACTGGCCTCGCCAGGGAAAGTCAGCCACCTCGCGGGTGTCGCCTTCGCCTGTCACATACCGGAGCTTGGCCTCGCGCGCGACCCACAAGCCCCCGGCCCGCCGCGGCGCCGCCACCATGGACGCGGTCCCCGGCAAAGCGATGCCGCGCCATTTCCCGGCCTCATAGAGCCGCAAGTTCCACTGGCTCGCCAGCCAAAGCTGGCCGCGAAAATCCCGCACCCAGCGCGACGCCCCGGCACCCCGCCCGGGCAACTGCGACGCCCGGTTTGGCGGCTCCGTCCCAACCTGTCCCAGTCTGCCCTCGTCATCCACCCACAACACACCGTTGGTTCCGTCACTGCAAAGACTCTCCGCCCGAGATTGCAGGATGGCCCCGTTAGTGAGCACCCCGACAAATCGGCCCGAATCCAGGTACATGAGCGCAACCTGATCGAGCGCAAGCCAAAGCCGGCCCCGGCAATCAACCTCCAAAGGCCCCACCCGGGCGCCGTAGCGCTGGCCGCTCGGGCTGCGCAGGAAGGTCTCGAAGCGCGCGCCGTCAAACCGCACCAGCCCATGGTGCGTGCCCAGCCACAAATACCCGTCCGGGGTCTCCTTGATCGCCTGGATGTTGTTGACCGGCAGCCCCTCGCCAGTGCTCCACGAGCTGACCACGAAATCGGAAGCCGCGCTTTTCGGGGGCTGCGGCGACACCGCCACGGAATCCTCCTGCGGGCGGGGCGCGGCGGCGCTGAGCAAAGGCAAGCTCGCAGCGCCAAGCGCGCTTATGAGCAACCAGGCTGTCTTGTTCAGGGTCACACGGGCATCCCGGCACAGGTGTGTGCCCGTCCGAACCAGCGATCAGGCCGCAGTTTCATGGCTGCGATAATACCAGAGAACCGAGCCAAGTCACCTATGATGCGAGACTAATCTCTCCACGCAGGTTGGTCTCGACAACACCCGTCCGGGCCGACACCCTATTCGCATGACGAAACACCGTCTGGCGGGCATTCTCCTTCTGGCAGCACTCACGGTTTCGACTTTCACCCCGGCTGGCGCCGAACTGCAACGGGCCTTCGAGTCCCCGCCCGAGTCCGCCAAGCCGCTGACGTGGTGGCATTGGATTGACGGCAATGTGACCAAATCGGGCATCACCGGCGATCTGGAGGCCATGAAGCGGGCCGGGCTCGGCGGCTGCTACCTGTTCAGCATTGGCGGGTTCTTTCCGGAAGGCCCGGCAAAGTTCCGGCAGGAGCAGTGGTATGAGTTGCTCGGGCACACCGTGAAGGAAGCCGAGCGCCTGGGCCTGGTGTTCGGCGTTCACAACTGTGACGGCTGGTCCGAGGCCGGAGGCCCGTGGATTACGCCGGAGACCTCGATGAAAGAGCTGACGCATGCGAGTGTTGATGCCACCGGTCCCTCCCGGTTTGCGGCCGCTTTGCCCGCGCCGCCGCGCAAGGAGGATTTCTATCGGGACATCGCTGTGGTTGCTTTCCGATTGCCTGCCGGGGAAAGGGTCAATGGACCGGCCTCCGGCACGCGCGTCACAGGTTCGCTCGGCGCCTCCGCGCTGGAGGTGCTGGGTGACGGTCAACTGCGGCCTCGCGCGGAGTTCCCCGAATCCGGCACGGGGCACCGGATTGAGTTCGACCTCGGCGCCTCGCGCCTGTTGCGCACCATGATCCTTCACAACGTGAGCGGCTACGTTCAGGATGAGGACTTCCCCACTCTGGTGGAAGCCTCAGCCGACGGCAAGGCCTGGCGGCCGGCCGGGAAGTTCTGTTTCTCGTGGGACACCGCCGACGGCGCCAAGCCGATTACCGTGGCGTTGGGCGAGCTGAACACCCGCTTCCTGCGGCTGTCGTTCACCAACCTCTGGCCGGTTCAAATTGGCGAGGTGGAACTGAGTTCGGCCGCGAAGCTTCATTTCGCCGAGGCCAAGGCCGGCTGGCTGCGCTGCCGTGGTCACGGCGGGGAAGCGCGCAACTACGCCCGTTATCCGGGGCCGGACCGGCATCTGGCGCCGCCGGCCGATTACCGGGTATATCGCACAAACGTTCTGGACCTGACGGCCAAGCTGGGCCCGGACGGGCGCTTGGACTGGGAAGTGCCGCCCGGCCACTGGCGCATTCTGAGGGTGGGCTATACGAGCAATGGGCGCTCGAACAAGCCCGCGACCCCGGCTGGGCGCGGACTCGAATGCGACAAGCTCGACGCCAAAGTAGTGCGGGCTCACCTGGACCAATACGTCGGGCAGCTCGTCCAGCGCTTTGGCCCGGCGGTCGGCAAGACCTTCGCCGCAGTGGAAACCGACAGTTGGGAATGTGATGTCCAGAACTGGACGGCGGGCCTGGAGCAACGGTTGAAGCAGCGCACCGGCATCGAGATCGCACCGTGGCTGCCGCTGCTCCTGGAAGGCTGGGTGGTGGACAGCCCCGACGCTTCCGAGCGCATGCTGTGGGATTGGCGTCGCTTCCTGGCAGATCAGTTTGCCGAGAGCTTCTTTGGCCAGGTCGGGCGTTATCTCCGCGAGAAGGGCCTGACCTATGTCAGCGAAGGATCCGGGCGCCAGATGTATCTGTATGATCCGATTGGCTACCAGCGCTCCGGGGACGTGCCAATGGGTGAGTTCTGGCTGAACACCGGCGCGGGGCAGGGGGTGCGCGTGGACAACAAGGTGGCGGCCAGCACCGCGCACATCACCGGCAAACGCATTGTTGCTTCCGAGTCCTACACGGCCAGCGCGCCGTTTGCCAAATGGCAGAACCATCCCTACTCGCTCAAACCGCTGGGCGATCGCGCCTACTGCGCCGGGGTGAACCAGTTCGTCTTCCATACCTTCGCGCACCAACCTTACGAGGTGACCGGGCCGGGGATCACGATGGCGGTGTGGGGATTGAACTGCAACCGGGCCAACACGTGGTGGGAGCCGGGCCGCGCCTGGATGCGCTACCTGGCCCGCTGCAACCATTTGCTGCAAGAGGGGGGCTTTGTGGCGGATGTGCTTTGGTCCATTGGCGAGGACGTGCCGAACCGAATCGGCTGGCGGGACGAACTCACCCCCCCGCTGCCGCCCGGCTACGACTTTGATGGGTGCGACGCAACCGCGCTGCTCCAGGCGAAGGTCGAGAGCGGCCGCATTGTGCTGCCGAGCGGGATGAGCTACCGCGTGCTGCTGCTGGCGAACCGGCCGACGATGCGCCCAGCCGTGCTGCGGAAGGTGGCAGAACTGGTCCGGGCCGGCGCGGTGATTGTGGGTCCCGCGCCCCAACAGTCGCCCAGCCTGGCCGACATCGGGCGGGGCGATGAGGAGGTAAGGAATCTCGGCCAGCAGATCTGGGGCCCGTGCGATGGCGTCACGGTGAAAGACCATGCCGCCGGCAAAGGGCATGTGTACTGGGGGCTCTCCTTCCCGGAGGTCTTCAACCGCCTGGGCCTGGCGCCGGATTTCGCGTGGGAAGCCAGGAGCGCCGATGCCGAGGTTTTTTACATCCATCGCCGGATCGGGGACGCGGAGGTCTTCTTCGTGTCGAACCAGAAACCGCGGACCGAGCCGATTACCGCGAAGTTCCGTGTGGCGAATCGCCAGCCGGAGCTGTGGGATCCGGTCACCGGGACAGTCACCCAGCCGGCGGTCTTCAAGGCGGTAACGGGTGGCGTGGAAATGGGGCTGTCGCTCGACCCGGCTGGTTCGGTGTTCGTGGTGTTCCGCGAGCCCATGCCGGCGCGGCACGCGGTGGCGGCCAGCGGCCGGGCTGAGCTAGCCTTCGAGGCCGACGGGAGAATGCTCGCGCGCGTCTGGCAGCCTGGCGTCAATCAGGTGGAGTTTAGCGACGGCTCCCGGCGTGAGTTGCCCGGCCAGGCGGTGCCCCCGCCCATCGAACTTGCCGGGCCGTGGGACGTTCAGTTCCCGCCAGGGCTGGGCGCTCCGCCTTCCGCCAGGTTCAGCGAACTGGTCTCCTGGACGCAACGGCCGGAAGCGGGCATTCGCTACTTTTCCGGCACGGCCCCTTACACCCTAGCGTTTGAAGTGAGTGCCGAGAACCTTGGTCCGGGCCGCGAAGCGTGGTTCGACCTGGGAGACGTTCAGGTCATTGCTGAGGTGCGGCTGAACGGGCAGGACCTGGGCATCCTCTGGAAGCCCCCGTTCCGCCTTAACGCCACTGCCGCTCTTAAGCCCGGCACGAACCGGCTCGAAGTGCGCGTGACCAACCTGTGGCCCAATCGGATGATAGGTGACGAGCAGTTGCCGGACCCCACGCGGTGGGGACGCCGCAATTTGATCGGGCGCTGGCCCGATTGGGTGCTCCAAGGCGAGCCGCGGCCTGACGGCCGGGTGACCTTCTGCACGCGGAAAGTCTATACGAAGGACGACCCGCTGCTCCCCTCCGGCCTCCTCGGCCCCGTCCGCCTCATCTTCGCGCAGACCGTGAAACTCTAACTCGGGAGGGCGAGCGTCCCCGCGAGCCGAAGCATCCCTCTGCTGAAAGGAGTCAGGGCTCGCGAGGATGCTCGTCCTCCCAGCCCTGGTTGCCCTGCCTCACCATTTCCTCCGCCGGATCACTCCACGGCCCCGGCTTGTCGCCGCGCCCACCATCCGCACCCGCACCCAGATCTTGGACCCGCGCCCCAGGTGCCACGTCGCGTCCAACATCCCGTCGAAATCCCCCGCCGTGAGCGCCAAGCCCGCCACCTGCCCCGTTGGCCCCACCGCTGTCGTCCAATTTCACCGCCTCTCTGCCCTCCGGCAGCCGAAACTGTCCGGCTACCCAGCCTAGGTCCGCAGTGGCACCGGCGCGGCCTATCTCCGCGCTTGAGGGTTTACACGTGTGAGTGTGGCGGAAGGTCGGGCAAACCAGACCAAGGTTATGTCCACCGCCGTCCTCGATCCCAGTTTGCCGGCAGACAACTCGCTGATCCGCTCCGGCGAATTGCGCGGGCAGTTTCCGACGGGTTGAGGGTTGAGAGTTGAGGGTTGAGGGCGGTAGGCCGTGCCTGAGCGTCTCCCACCCGTTCACCCAAGCCGAAGTCGAGGCCTTCGCCGACAAGTTCGAGGAGCTGATCAATACCTTGAACGCGTAGGGAGCGCCGACATTCTTGTCGGCCTTTGGCGGCTGCACCACGGGGCCGACACGAATGTCGGCGCTCCCTGAATGCCCGAACCTGCGTGGGGAGGAATCCTCCGCTATGGATGACAAATGAGCAGTTGGATTCGAGCAGGGTGTCGGTTAGAGTATGGGGCATGAAGACGCTGGATCGGATTACGTTCAACCCGCAAGTGATGGGCGGGCGGCCCTGTGTTCGCGGGCTGCGCGTGACGGTGGGCACTATCACGGGACTGGTGGCGACGGGCCACACGCGGGCGGAAATCCTCAGACTCTATCCGTATTTGGAAGAGGAGGACATCAATCAGGCGCTGAAGTATGCCGCCTGGCGGGCGGAAGAGGTTGAACTGCCGCTCCAGCCGGCGTGAAGCTGGTGGTGGGCATGAATCTGTCACCCGAATGGGTGGCAGTTTTCCAGGGCGCCGGGTGGGAGGCGGTTCACTGGTCCACGGTCGGGAATCCCCGAGCCGAAGATAATGAGATCATGGCCTGGGCACGGGCGCAGAAACATGTGGTGTTCACCCACGACCTGGATTTCGGGACGCTGCTGGCGCTGACCCGGGCCGGCAGCCCAAGCGTAATTCAGGTTCGGACGCAGGATGTGACGCCCGCGGCCATTGGCGGGCTGGTGGTAAGGGCGTTGCGTCAGTTCGAGGACGCCCTGGAGAAGGGAGCGCTGATCGTCCTCGACGAAGCTCGCGCCCGCGCCCGCGTGCTGCCGCTGGGCGACTGAGACGAGCGGGTGGAGCGTCTGGGCCTGAGCGTTTCCGACTTGTTCACCCAGGTCGAAGTCCACGCCCTCGCCGACAAGCTCGACGAGTTGATCAGTGCGTTGAACGCCTGAGCCCGCGCCGGGAGGGCAAGCGTCCAGGCGAGCCGAAGCATCCGTCCGCTGAAAGGAGTCAGGGCTCGCGAGGATGCTCGTCCTCCCAGCCCCAGTTGCCCTGCCTCACCATTTCCTCCGTGGCACCGCTCCACGGGCTCATAGGTGGCGCTTTCCCCGGTGCAGCCGGTTTGGGGCATACGACGAATCTTCATGGCCCCAAGCCATACCTATCCGGAAGCTCGGCATCAGAACAGGGATTAGCCTGAGGATGACTGGGCCAAACGGCTGTCGCAGAACGTCAACTGGCATGTAACCTAACAGTAACCCCTCTTAAACCCGTCCTAAACCCCTCGTATACCCCTCGTATACCCCTCGTATTTATAATACGAGAGGTCTGGAGTTTGGACATTCTGGAAGGCGCGACTTGGGCGAAAGGGTTTGGGTTTTATCAGGCGGCAGCGGCTTGGACCATGGTCTGGCAGGTAGCGGGGGCGTTGCCGGTGGCAAAGGTCATCGGGTTG
>Ga0209201_1002472_pt1 | contig 18103 bp, 16 predicted proteins | sample AD_UKC055_MetaG_FD_184411 | JGI IMG/M metagenome (GOLD analysis project Ga0209201, IMG submission 184411) | Active sludge microbial communities of municipal wastewater-treating anaerobic digesters from USA - AD_UKC055_MetaG (SPAdes) (version 2) | ecosystem: Engineered > Bioreactor > Anaerobic >...
CGGATGGCCCGCTGGCTCTCTCGGCAGGAAAAAGAGGAATTGCGAGCGGCCTTGGAGCCCTTGGTGAGCGCATACGCTGGCCTTGACCGCAAACGCAAGGCCCGGTAGATGCCCGGAAGACATGCCCGTCCATAAACAAGTTTAATGGTGAAGAGGGTGAACCCCATATTTACTAACTTGTAAATAGTGGTGAGGTACTACGGTAGTGAGACGGGGAGAGGACGGACCGGCCATGCGCCCGGCCCCGCGTAAACGCTGAGCGACTTTCTGTCCGCGCGCGGAACGGGCATCCATGCGCAGGCGCAGCGCAGTTGCGGCGACTCAGATCGCCTTCTGGTACACCCGTTGAAATCCTTTTCGCCCACCCGCTCTATACGGGTCCAAGATGGTGATCCCCTGCTTGCCGAAATGCGCGGTGACGGGCGCGCCTTTGCCGGCACGCAGGTATTTGAAATTCAGGTCGCGCACGATGCGGGCGGCGTGAACAATGGCCACCGTAATTCGCGCCTCTTCCGCCGTCGGGTACAGGCCGGCCACGCTGGCGCGGCTGGCGCCAAAGAACTTCACGCGGCAGATCGCCGCCAGCCCCGCCGTGAGGCTGTCAATACCATAGCCGACATAGACCGCGGAATCGTCCGGACGCTTCACGTCGCGCGTGAAATGGTTGTTCGCGGTGCGGCTGCCGCCGCCCTGGTGCCACCAGCGCAGGCCGCGGTATTGCTGATCACTCTCCACCTTGCCGTCCGTGCCGACGATTTCGTGGCCCTGGTTCACCGGCCCCTCGAAATCGGGCGGAGTGATCCAGTTATTGTGAAAGCTGATGCTCATGCCGTTGGCGAAATCCACCCGCACCTGCACCGCGTCGTAGGCGTTGATGCCCTCGCGCACCAGCCGCCGCTTCTGGCCGACCGCGGTCAGGGACACGGGCTTGCTGCGGTAGTAGTGGTAGATCAAATCCACCCAATGTGTGCCAACGTAGCTGAACGGGTCGCTCTGCGCGGCCCACTTGAAGGTGCGGGTCGAGACGTGCAACGGCTCCTCGAGGTAGGCCGCTCCGTAGAGCGGCGCGCCGATGCGCTGCCTGATCTCCTCGCGAATGCGCACGTGGTCCGGGTCGTAGCGCTTGTGCATGTCCACCGCGACGATGCGGTTCTTCCTCCGGGCCAGCTCGATGATTTGGTCCGCCTCGGCGATGTCCAGGCACATCGGCTTTTCGGTGATGACATGGACCCCGGCCCGCAAGGCGGCGAGAATGACTTCCGCGTGCAACGGGTCCGGCGTGGCTACCGCCATGACGTCGAGGTTGGGAAATTCGCGCAGGATGTCCCGCCACGGCTTCCGGCCGGCGAACGCCTTGGGCGCGTGACCTGTCCAATGCTTGAAGTTTCGTCGGGCGCGGCGGGCGGATTTCTCCGTATGCGCGGCTACCGCGACCAGTTCGAACCTGATCGGCGCGAAGTCTCGCGCCCAGCCGTCCAGCCCCACCCGCCCGAGTTGTGGGCTGAGCCCGGCGCGCTGCAAATCCGCGTAGGTCCGCGCGTGCACGTCGCCGCCGAACATCCCGGTTCCGACCAGTGCGATTGTGACCTTTTTGTCCATTTCCAAAGCAGGCCGGGCGTCCCGCCCGTCCCGCGTTGCTCGTTGCTGAATGTGTCGCGTTGACCAGGCGGGCGCAATCCATTTCGCCACCGCACCCTGGTTCGCAAAACAGTCCTGCGGGGGAGTGGCCGGCCTACTGATTCTCCGGGGCGCCAAGCGTCTCCGCGTGCCAAGACTTTCGACTTTGGTCTCCGGGCTTTGGCCTCTACCATGCCATGGATGATCGGCACTGCCCTGAATGTCGCGGGAATCCTGATCGGCGGCGTCGTCGGCCTGGTGCGGCGCAAGCCTTTCTCGCCGGCGCGTGAGTCCTTTTTGAAGGTTGCCCTCGGAGCTTTCACGGTCTTTTACGGCCTGCGCCTGACGTGGGTTAGCCTCAACGGGTCCTTGTGGCAAATACTCAAGCAACTCCTCATCGCCGTGCTCGCCCTGATGCTGGGGAGACTAACCGGGCGTTTGCTGCGCCTGCAGAAGATGTCAAACCATCTGGGCCGGGAGGCCCGGGAGCGCATCGCCGCGACCAAGCCCGCCGACCCGGGCCGTCTGAGCGATGGCTTCAAGACCTGCGCCGCGCTCTACTGCGCCGCGCCGCTGGCCCTGCTCGGGGCCTTGCAGGACGGTTTGAGCGGATACTATTACCCGCTGGCGGTGAAGGCAGTTATGGACGGGCTGGGCACTATGGGCTTCGCGCTGTTGTTTGGCTGGGGGGTGCTGATGTCGGCGCTGCCGGTGCTGGCGTTTCAGGGCACGATCACGCTCGTGTGCGCGCAGTATCTGCGGCCGTTCCTGGAAGCGCACGGGCTGGTGGATTCGGTAAACGCCGTGGGCGGACTGCTGGTATTCTGCGTGGCGCTGCTGATCTTCGAGATCAGGCGGATCGAGGTGACGGATTACCTGCCGGCACTCATCTTCGCGCCGCTGCTGACATTCCTCCTCAAGTAGGACCGGATCAGCAAGCATGCGCGAGCTTGAATTTGCTGGGCAAACGGACCCTGCCGGCTAGACTCTCGCGCATGAACAAAGTGCGCTTGGGCATCATTGGCCTGGGGAACATCGGCCAACACCATTACGGCTACCTCAGCGCGGGAAAGGTGAGCCGGGCCGAGGTGGTCGCCGTCTCCGACGCCACGGCGGCTAAGCTCGAACAATACAAGCCCCTGAAGACGTTCACCGACGGCGAGGAGCTGATTCGCTCCGGCCTGGTGGATGCGGTTATCATCGCCACGCCCCATTACCAGCACACGACGCTCGGCATCGCCGCCCTGAAGCAGGGCCTGCATGTCATGGTCGAGAAGCCCATCTCCGCACACAAGGCCGACGCGGAGAGGCTGATCGCCGCGCACAGGAAGAAGCCCAAGCTGGTCTTTGCAGCCATGTTCCAACTGCGCGCCGAGCCGCGCTACCTGAAGATTCGCAAGCTGATTCAGGACCGCAAGCTGGGCGAGATTGTGCGCATGAGCTGGATCATGACGGACTGGTTCCGCACCGAGGCCTACTATGCCAGCGGCGGCTGGCGCGCCACGTGGAAGGGCGAGGGCGGCGGCGTGCTGCTCAACCAATGCCTCCACAACCTCGACACCATGCAATGGCTGCTCGGCATGCCGGCCCGCGTGCGCGGCTTCTGCCAGCTCGGCCGCTTCCATCAGATCGAGGTCGAGGACAATGTCTCCGCGTACCTCGAATACCCGAACGGCGCGACCGGCACGTTCGTCTCCTCCACCGGCGAGTCCCCCGGCACCAACCGCTTCGAGATTGTTGGCACGCGCGGCAAACTGCTGCTCGAAGCGGACAAGCTTACCCTGGTGCGCAACGAGTCAGACATGATCGAGTTCAGCCGCACGGCCAGGCTCGGCTTTGCCAAGCCCGAGGTCTGGAACGTCGAAATCCCCTTCGGCCCCTCTCCCAACGGCCACGCCGTTCTTATGCAGAACTTCATCAACGCCATCCTCGACGGCGAGCCGCTGATTACGCCGGGCGCGGAGGGCATTTATTCCGTCGAGCTGGCCAATGTGATTCTCTATTCCTCGCTCCTTGGTCAAACGGTGGAGTTGCCCATGGACAGCGCGGACTACGAGAAGAAGCTGAGCCAATTGATCGCGGCATCAAAGGTGGAGAAGAAGGTGGTGGCAATCACCAATGAGGACTTCACGAAGTCCTTCAGGAGGTAACTATGAAATACATGGGCATCGGTGACGAAGGCGCCAACAGCATAGACGGCCAGATTCTGGCCACACAGGAACTGGGTTGGAAACTGCTTGAGCCCCGGGGCGTCGAAGTCCCCGGTTTTGCCAAGGCCAACTTCCACGACATTCCGGACGAGGCCTTCGACCTCGCCGTTCGCAAGCTGGAGGCGGCGGGCGTTGGCGCCTACTGCTTCGGCTCCACCATCATGAACTGGGCCAAGAAGCTGGGCGACCCCTTCGACATCACCCTCGCCGAGGTCAAGCGCGCCATCCCGCGCATGCAGCGCGCAGGCGCCAAATACGTACGCATCATGAGCTTCAAGCCGGGGGATGATGAGTGCACAATCCCCGCCGAGGTCTTCCGCCGGGTGAAAGAAGTGACGGATCGCTTCCTCGATGCCGGCCTCCAGCCCGTCCACGAGAATTGCATGAACTACGGCGGCATGAGCTGGCAGCACGCCCTCGAGCTCCTCGACAAGTGCCCCGGCCTCAAGTGGGTCTTCGACACCGCCAACCCCATCTTCAATCCCGACCGTTCCAAGCCCAAACCCTGGCCCAAACAGGACCCGTGGGAGTTCTGGACCCACGTGCGCGATCACGTCGCCCACATCCACATCAAGGACGCCACCTGGAACCCCGCGAAGAACGACGCAGACTACAACTGGCCCGGCGAAGGGCGCGGTCAGGTGCGCGACATTCTCAAAGACGCCTTGTCGCGCGGCTACGACGCCGGCCTGTCCATCGAGCCGCACATGGTTGTCGTCTTCCACGACGCCCAGTCCAAAGCCGCCAACGAGGACGCCATGCGCCAGAACTACGTCGAATACGGCCGCCGCCTGGAGAAGATCGTTGCTGAGATCAAGGACGAGTTGAAGCGCGTCTCACCGTAGCCTCGCCCCAGCCCGGCCGCATACACGAGCGGGAGGCCACCTTGAAAACCCCGCCGCGCTTCGAGGACTGTTGCAGGCCACGGCGGCGGAGTTCTGGCTTGTCCCGGTAATCCAAGGCCTGTCACCTCGTCTTCCGCTGTCTGAAGGGCTTTGCGGGCGCCGGCTGGTCGGTGTCGCGAGTGACTTTCACGTGCAGGACGCCCCGGCTGTCGAACCACAGCGGGTCAAGCGCGAGAAAGCGGCGCCAGTTCACCTCGGTGTTCCACTTCTGGTGGTAGAGCATCCAGAGCTTCCCGTCCGGGCCTTCCACGACACAATGGTGCCCTGGCCCCGACACATTGCCGCCGCGCTGGGCGATGGGATTGCCGGCGTACTTCACGAACGGACCGGTGGGCGACCTGGACGTCGCGTAGCCAATGCCGTAATTCGGAGAGTCGGCACCGGAGCCGGAGTACATCAGGTAATACATGCCCTTGTGTTTCAACATGAATGGCCCCTCCGTCACCTCGCCGCTGCGCTTTTCCCAGTCCTGGGTTGGACGGATGACAGGCACCGGCTCGCCCGCCTTGCGTATCGGATCTGCCATTGGCTGGGCCATGATCTTGAAACCGCCGGTCAAATCCACGTAGTAGAGAAAGAGCCTGCCGTTGTCGTCCTGGAACAGATGGGCGTCAATTGAGTGCGTGGCCAGCACTGCCTTGTCAACAAACGGGCCGAGCGGGCTGTCCGCCACCGCCACGCCGATCTGCTTCTCCAGCGGACCGCGCCTTGGCCCGCCGATGTTGTCCGTGTAGTAGAGGTAGAACCTGCCATCGCCGCGCCGGTTGTGAAATACCTCCGGGGCCCAATCCCCGCCGCGCGGATCGCTAAACACCCGACCCTTGTTCTTCCAGTCCACCAGGTCCTCGGACACGAACACCTCGTAACCGCGACCGTCGGTGGTCGAATAAAGGTAATACTGGCCGTCAAACCGCAGGACGAAAGGATCTGCAATCTCGCGCTCGGGCAGCAGCGGGTTGCGGTAGGTCTTGACCGGAGCATGCGCCGTAATGGGCCCATGTTGAGTGCAAGCACAGGGCAAAGTCGCCAGCGCAGCCAGGGCTAAGACAGTTGTCAGCGTCTTCATAAGGGGGGTGACAATAGACGATGCCGTCCGCCGAGGAAAGCATTTGACGCGCGTGCATCCACGCAATCGGCGGGAGGGCGAGCGTCCCCGCGAGCCGGAACGTCTCCGGAAACTGGAGGAAATCAAGGCTCGTGGGGACGCTCGCCCTCCTCGACCTCGAGGTTGTGCAATCGGTGTCTAATCGCGCTTCCCCGCCGCAATCGCCTTTGCCTCGTCCTCCAGCCAGTTCCTTACGTTGGCCGTGATGAAGGTTGGGACCTCCTGCCGCTCGATCAACCCCAGCTTCAAGTCGGCCAGCGTGTAGAACAGCGCCAGCACCTCATCCGTGTATGCCCGCGCTTGTTCCAGCCGCGTGCGGGCCTCGTCGAACCCGCCTGCGCGGCGAAGACGCTGGATTTCACTCCGCTGGCGGTGAACCTCCATCAGTCGTTCGGCGAGCGTGTGCAGCTTCTCGACTTTGCCAACCCGGTGCGCGAGCGGTTGATCATTCGCTGCGAGATGCGTTGCCGGCTCAAGCAGACGCTTGCGCTGCTCGGCCAGCTTGGCGCGGTCCTGGTCGCGTGAATCGCCGCGGATGCGGTAGCACAGTTCGGGCTCGCGGGCCCAGGCCTCGAGATACTCCGCCAGCAGCGGCCCGGCCTCCAGACCGAAGTAACGCCGCGCGTAGTCTTTCAGCAAGTCGTAGGGGCTGAGCGAGAAGTCATAGAAACAGCGGCCTGCCAGGTAGCCGTTCAGGCCGTGATTCCACCAATAGCCGCGCGGCCACATCAACATATAGACCGAATCAATCTTCTCCTGGCGGAAATAGCGTCTATCGCCTTCTATGGCTACCGTGAATGGCGACATTACCCACGGCTCGGCGAAGTTATCCGTGTAGTACTGGCAAAGCGTGATGCCGCCCCGCGCGGCGCGCCGCCACTTGGCGAGGTTGTCCTTGCGATCATAGCGGGGATCGTCGTAGCCCATCGTGTAGTTGCGGCCCCAGTGCGCCCAAACCACGCGCTGTCGCGGATGAATCTGCGCCGCTTCCGGCGGATCGGTCATCGGCCCGTAGCCGCCGACCGTCTCGACCAGCAGGTCTGGCCGGCAGGTTTTGAGCCGCTCGATGACCTCGCCCATTAACAACATCAGCAGGTTGCTGGCGCCGGCTTTCTTGCACGGCTCGCATTCGCAAGCCTGCCCGCCGTCGAACGGCACCAGGCAAAGGATGTGGATTTGCCTGGCCTGTCGGGCGAAGGCCTCGACATTGTCTGTGAACTGCTTCCGCGCCTCGGGGTTCGACCAGCAGAACTGCGCGCCCGCGAAGGTCTGCGGCACGCGCTTGCCGTTGCGCAGGCCGAACCACTCGGGATGGGTCTTCAGGTAATCTTCGCCCCGCAGCAGCAGATTGAAGCAATGGGCCGGCCCGTGCAGCAGCAGGTCGCGGTTCGCCAGCTCGGCCAGCAGGCCGCCCTCGGCGAGCTGCTGGTATTGGATATCGAGGGATGTATGCGTGTCAGCCTGCCAACCCATGGCGTTGTAGCGCGCCTTCATCGCCCAATCGAGCTGCCTGAGGGCCGGGGCGGCCTCCATCTCGAAGAACCATTCACTGCCGTTGCAGATGCGGTATTTCATCGGGGACGCCGCCGCCCACGTGCGCGCGCGCAGCGAGAGCGTGGCCCGTTCCGGCACGATTTCCGGGTCGGCGGCATCTGCCGCAGGGTAGAACCAGCGGCAGCCCATCCGCTCCAGCAGTTCATAGACGCCGTAGATCACCCCGCGCGTGTTGTCTCCCGCAATCACAATCCGGGCCGGGCTCTTGCGGGTCGCTGGTACCACGGCAATCGCATACCCGTCATAACCTGGCGCGGACGGTGGCAGCGCCGCGCGGTCATCCGGCGACAATTCGCGGCGCAGGCCAACGGCCAAAGCCGGCTTGCCGCGAGTCCGCTGGACGATCGTCAGCTTGCAGCCGCTGATCTGCCGGACGTATTTCTGCAGCTCTCTGGCCGCCCAGTTCACACCCGGCGACGCCGGCGGCGGGCAGACAATCCGCCAGTCGCTCTTGCCGTCGGCAATAATGCCGACCACCTGAGGTTGTGCCTGTTCCGCGGCCACTGAAGTCGAGACTGTGCTCCAGCCCAGCAGGCACACCATAGCCAGCGTTCTCATAGGGCGCAGACTATCACTCGCCTTGCCGGCATTGCACGCCGCGATTTTGCGCGCGCAGCAGGATAGCGTGGACGCGGTCGTGCCGGAGCGCGTCGGTTCCCCGGCCGGCGGGCTCACCGCGGGATTCGTGCCATCGCTGTGCCCGGGTTGCGTGATGGTTGACCTCCGCAGGATTTCTCGCCACCTTCTCTTCATGCAGAACACTGGACCGCTGCCCCAATTCCTCGAGGGCCAAATGCCTGCCGCGCTGCACATGTTGGAGCGCATGGTTGGCATTAACAGTTTCACCGGGAACCGCGAGGGCGTGAACCAGCTTGGCCGGTTCACGGCCGAATGCTTTGCGCCCCTGGGTTTCACCGCGGAGCATGTTCCCTCGGCCAACCGGGACTGGGGCGATCATCTGGTGCTGACGCGGCGCGGGCGTTCGGAAAAGCGCGTCGCCCTGATCTCGCACCTCGACACCGTCTTCCCGCCCGAAGAGGAGGCGCGTAACAACTTTCGCTGGCAGCTCGAGGGCGACCGCATCTTCGGCCCCGGCACGCACGATATCAAGGGCGGCTCGGTAATGATCTGGCTCGTGCTTTCCGCCCTTCGGGCTCACGCACCGAAGCTGTTTGAGGACATCACATGGAAACTGATATGGAACTCCTCCGAAGAATGTTACTCGCCTGATTTCGGCGATGTGTGCCGCGCGCACTTCGGCGCTGGCACGCTGGCGGCGCTGGTCTTCGAATCCGAAGGGCGCGCCGGCAACACCGCGCGGCTGATCGTGGCGCGCAAGGGCAGGGGGACCTGGCGGGCGACGGTCAGCGGACGCGGTTCGCACGCGGGGGGCAAACACGCTCATGGCGCCAATGCCATTGTCCAACTCGGACGCACGGTGCAGCGCATCGCCGCCCTGACGAACTATGAGCGCGGCCTCACGGTCAATGTCGGCACGATTTGCGGCGGAACAGTCCTGAACCGTGTCCCGCACGAGGCCGTGGCGGAGGGGGAGTTCCGCTCCTTCACTTCAGAGGTCTTCACGCAGGCCAAAGGGGACTTGCTCGCGCTGGCCGGGCCGGGCGAGGTGCACAGTCCAGCCGATGGCTATGCCTGCCAGGTCCAGATCGAAATCCTCACCGAATCCGCCCCCTGGCCGCGAAACCCGGGCACCGACGGCCTGTTCCAGCTCTGGAAGCAGACTGCCGATGAACTTGGCCTGGCGTTGAACTCCGAGGAGCGCGGCGGCCTGAGCGACGCCAACCTCATCTGGAATGCGGTGCCTACGCTCGACGGCCTCGGCCCCTGGGGCGACAACGACCATTGCTCCGAACGCAGCGCCGACGGCTCCAAGCTGCCCGAGTTTGTGGAGGTGAGCTCTTTCGTCCCCAAAGCCGTCTTGAACGTCGCCGCCATCCAGAAATTGTGCGAGGCCTGAGACATGACTGGCACGCGCTCCATCCACAACCTGGCCCTCATCGGATTCATGGGCACCGGCAAGTCTTGCGTGGGCCGAATGGTGGCGGATGCGTTGCATTTCACCTTTCTGGATACCGACCATGTCATCGAGGCGCGCGCCGGGAAGAGGATCAGCGACATTTTCGCCCAGGACGGCGAGCCGGTCTTTCGCGAGTGGGAACGGCGGATCGTCGAGGAGCTAACCCGGCGCGATAAGACGGTCATCGCCACCGGGGGCGGGTTGCCGGCCGACCCGGCCAACCTGGCCAGCCTCAAGACGCATGCGCTGGTGATTTGCCTCTGGGCATCGCCGGAGACGATCTGGGAGCGCGCGCGCGGCCACAGCCACCGGCCGCTGTTGAACGAGCCTGATCCGCTGGCAAAGATTCGTCAGCTCCTGGCTGTTCGGGAGCCCTGTTATCGTCAGGCGGATGTCCTCGTGAACACGGAGATGCGCTCGCTGCGCGAGGTCATGCAGCACGTGCTGCATCAGTTCCGCATGGCCCAGTCAGCCCACCGATGAAGCAGGCGCTTCGGCAGCGGGCGCGAGAGTTGGGCTTCGACGACTGCCGCGTCACCGCAGCCGGTCCGCCGGAGTCCTTCCCGCGTTTCAAACAATGGCTCGCCGAAGGACGGCACGGCCAGATGGCTTGGCTCGAACGCACCGCGCGGGGGCGAGCCGACCCGCAGCAGGTGCTCCCGGGCGCCCGGAGCATCATCACGCTGGCGGCCAGTTACCACGATGCCGGCTCGGAAGCCGGCACCGTCGCCCGCTACGCCCGCTTCGGCGATTACCACGACATCCTGGGCGAGCGGTCGAGGGCGCTGGCGGACTTCGTGAACCAACTGGGCGGTGCCGGCGCGCGCTCGCTATGGTATGTGGATACCGGCCCGGTGCTTGAGCGTGACGTGGCCCAACGTGCCGGGTTGGGCTTCATTGGCAAGCACACCAACCTCGTCAGCCGCCGGCTTGGCAACTGGTTCTTCCTCTCCGAGATCATCACCACACTGAGCCTGGAGCCCGATCCCCCGGAGCGCGCCCGCTGCGGCTCCTGCCGCCGCTGCCTCAACGCCTGCCCGACTGCGGCGATAACTGCCCCCTTCCAACTCGATGCGCGGCGCTGCATCTCCTACCTGACGATTGAATTGAAGGGGAGCATCCCCCTCGAACTGCGCCCGGCAATCGGCAACCGCATCTTTGGCTGCGACGAGTGTCTGCTCGCATGCCCGTGGAACCGCTTCGCGCGGGAAGGACAGATCATGAAGGCACATGCGCGCCCCGATCTTGCCCAGCCGGATTTGCTGGAGCTCTTGACCTTGGACGAAACGGGCTTCAAACGTTGCTTTGCGGGCACGCCCATCTGGCGCGCGCGGCGTCGCGGCCTGCTGCGCAACGTCTGTATCGCCCTGGGCAACACCGGCGACGAGCGGGCCTTGGCCGCCCTGCACAAAGCGGCCAATGACGCCGAGCCCCTGGTGTCGGAGCACGCCCGGTGGGCCGCCGGGCAAATCAACGCAAGGACTTGCCCCTTTTGCGTCCGAGCTGGGCAGTAACCGGGACAGCGAAATTGGTTGCGCCGGCTGAAGAAGTGCGGTCCCATGCCTTGGCCGGACAATGCGTGAGCCGCCCGGGGGCGGCGCAACGCCCGTCATTGTCCTGCGCACCACATGTCAACCTGATGACCGGGAACCTCGAATTGCGTGTCCATGGCGACGCCGCGCGCCCGGCGCTGATTTATCTGCCGGGACTGCACGGCGACTGGACGCTGGTCGGCGGTTTCCGCCGCGCGGTCGGCGGCCGGGTGCGATTCGTGGAAATGACCTACCCGCGCACGCTCTCCTGGTCGCTGGCGGACTACGCCCAAGCCGTCGAGGCGGCGCTGGCCGGGCAGGGGATTGCGCGCGGCTGGCTGCTGGGCGAGTCATTTGGCTCACAAGTTCTGTGGAGCCTCGTCGCGCGGAGCCGGTTTCAAGCCGAGGCGCTGATCCTGGCCGGCGGCTTTGTCCGGCATCCGATGCGCTGGGGCGTGCGTCTGGCCGAACGAATCGGTGGCGGCCTTTCGCTGGCCATGTTGACGCGCCTCATGTTCGGCTACGCCAGGGTGGCGCGCTTCCGCTACCGCCACTCGCCTGAAACGCTGGCCGGCCTCCACGAATTCATTGCGCGCCGGACGGAACTGGATCGCCAGGCCGCTGTCCACCGCCTGCGGTTGATCGCACACAACGATCCCCGCCCGGTCGCTCGTCAAACCACCGTGCCCGTTTACGGTCTCACCGGCCTGGTTGACCCAGTCGTGCCGTGGTGCTGCGTCGGCCCCTGGCTGAAGCGCAACTGCCCCAGCCTCCGTGAGTACAAAATACTGGGAGGCGGAGACCATAACGTGCTGGGCACGTCTCCCCAAGCCGCAGCCGACCAGGTGCTCCGGTGGATGATGCTCACACCCCAGTCGCCGTCGGTCCCGTCAGACGAGCGTCGTGCCGCGTCGCCCAACAGCGGCCGCTGCGGCGGCTGATTGTGGCTACTCCATACTTGTAAGCATACAGGCGCTCGCCCCGGCCATCCCCAGCCTCACCAGCCTCCGCAGCGCCCCCAATAAGCCGTGTACAAGGGGTGTACCAGGGATGCTCGCCGGGTGCCCACGCTCCAGCCCCTCGTGCTCCTGCCGTGCATCCCTTGTGCTCCCCTTGTACACGTCGCGGCGGAGCGGCGAAATGGCCTTGACGGGGGCCAAGGCGGTCTCCGGGGCGGACGGGGCTTTGGACTTCGCAACTCGCGCCTTTCCAGTGGCTTGCTGGATGACAGGCTCGGTCGGAGGCGGGACAATCGCGCTGTGCGACCATTCCTGGCCTTTCCAGCCGTTCTTTGTCTGGATGGTCACTATGAATATCTTCTGGCCGCTCACCGGCTGCCCAAACCGGGCGGTGTAGAGCGCCGTGATGTCGCATTGGCCCCCTGTCGCCGGTCCCAACAGGCCCAGGTAATACACCCGACGGTGTTTCATCCGGCCCGCGCTGCATGGCGGCTGCCCAAACACCATGATGTCTTCATTGACCGTCCCGACGTTCAGCAGCAGGCGCACGCCCTCTTCCGCGTCGTTGACTATCTCCAGCCCGGCGACGGGGTTGGGGCTGAACACGACCGGGGCCGGAGGCTCAGCCACGGGCGGCTGGCCGATGCAATGCCGGGTGCTGTTGATCTGGACGTAGAATTGCTGGCCGCTCAGGTGGTAATACTGCCCCAGCGACGGGTGGCTGGGGGCGGTTTGAGCGGCGCTGACCCAGCGCAGGCGCTGGGCTTCGGTCAGGGTCCGGCCCCAGGCATTGGAGCAGGAGCCGAAGATGGCGCGGGCGCGGCTTTGGGCCGGGGTTTTGGGATCGTGCGGCACGGTCAGGGCGCGGCAGCACTGGCCGAAGGGTGAGGGGTAGAAGATGTGAGAGCCGAGTCTTCCGGTGCGAGGGGAATCGAGGAGTTTCATGGATGATAACCTTTCGTTTGCCGGCCGGGAGCGCCGCCCGGCAGCCAGCCCAACACGGGCCAGCCTCCCGGACTGCCATGCCTCCGCAGCCTTACGGTGAAGCTTGCCGCAAGGGCGCATAACATCAAGCGCCAACTCTCGGCACAAGGTGGAGGAGCTGGGGGCAGACCGGGCGGCGGTGCCAGGGCTGCCGCTGGGGAGCCTTATCGCGTGGAACCGGTTAAGCCGCGGGAGGCTGGAGGGAAGGGTGATTTAGACGAGCTGCACGTTCACAGAGTCGGTCAAGCCGTCGAAGTCGTGCTGATCGGTAACAAGCAAGTGCTGGGCTTTGGCCTTTTCGGCGGCGACGGCGTGCAGATAGTCGTGGACGCGACCGCCGCGAACGCCGCGCTTCCTGGCCTGCTTCAAAGCCGTCAGTACCTCTTGCGGCTCAAGGTCCGTAAAATCCAGGTCCCTGGCCAGCGCCGCAACCGTTTGCGCCGCGGCATCAGCTTCGACACGGATGGCCAAGTTGCCGCCGGTCAGCGCGGAAAAGATTTCAGACAACGCATGGCTTCGGGTAATGCCCCGATCTTCATGCAGGCGCCTCCGCAGTCCCAAGTCCGCAGTGGCCAAAACCAAGGCGGAGGAATCCCAGTAAGCTTTCATCGGGCATTCCGGTCGGCGCGGATCGCGGCGCTGACGGTCTTGCGGTCAAGCTTTTGCGGCAGCATCAGGAAGCCCTCCCGCGTCCGTAGCGGACGCACGACCGGAACTTCCTTTTCGACCAGCTCGACAACTCGGATACTGCCGTCCGGTTGCCGTTCCGCGGAAAATGGCTTCCGGGGGGTGAACAGTTCTTTGCAGGCCAGGCGGCCGTTTTCGTCGGCGATGAGCTTCATAATGGGAGCATCCCATTGGCCGCGTGGAATAGCAAGCCCTTTTCGCCCTGCATGTCTGGACAGGGTGTCCGGCGAACTGTGTCCGGGGATGGGGGGATGGGCGGACAGATCGGCGGACAGGTGGCACGGAAATGGGCTTTCATGGCCCTTTTGCCCTGGTCCAAGTATCATTGATAACTGGTAACTGCTCAGGTAACCGTGCGCTTTGGGGCGGCTACCTGAGAGGGTTTGGCGGGTTGCCCGCTGCCGGGCGCGTGGGCGAGGACTACGAGGTGTTGAGCGCGGGAACGAAGGGATTGCCGAGGAACACGCGCTGCAACGCGTCGAGGGCGTTGAGACCGTGCTTGCGGGCCGTGGAGACGTAGCCGCGGATGCGGCAGAAGTTCACCAGGGCCTGGAAGCTGCGGAAGGTGCCGGAGATCTTCTGCCGCAGCTTCATCATCCGCAGATCGCGTTCCGACTGGTTGTTGTCGAACGGAACCGCGAAATCCCGCATGAAGGCGAGGATTTCGTCGGAGTGGTCGCGGAAGCGGTCCAGCAGGTTGCGGGCCTTGCTCTGCTTGCGGCGGCCTCTCCGTTTTGGACCCTGTGCCACGCCGACCGGATCCTGCGCGTCGCGGGCCTGGACGATCCGCTCGTAGCCCTTGAGGACCCGCTCCTGGTCGGCGGGCGGCAGGGCGGTCAAGCCAGAGGCGCTGGCTGTGGCGACCGCTTCCTTGATGGCCAGCAGGTGGTCGATCATCGCCTTGGCCCATGCCTGGTTCTGCTCCTCCCACAGGAAGGTTAGTTCGCGCAACAGATGGCTGTTGCAGAGGGCATGGTCGCGGTCGTAGTCGAAGTAGGACTTCCAGAAGTCGTGGACCGCGCAGCCCCGGTAAGCCGCAAGGATGCCGGCCGCATTCATGGCCTCTCGCCCGCGCCGCTTGTGTGCGTAGTACCAGGTGAGCCCCTGGGTCGAGACGGTGTGCAGCCAGTGCAAGGAGCCGGTGGCGCGCACGCCGGTTTCGTCAAAGCCCGCCACGGGAGCCGCGGCCGCCAGGTCGCGGATGGCGGCCTCGACCGGTTCCAGTCGCTGGGAACAGTCGGCTTTGAAGTTGGCGAGCGTGCCCTCGCTGAAGCGCTCGCAGGCGAAGAGGTCGCGCATGATTTCGGCGAGCCGGTCGAAGGGCAGCAGTTGGTACTCGCCCAGATAGACGGCCACGCTCTGGACGCGCGGGCCGTACTGCACGGGCGCCGCGGCCGCGGGCGGGAACGCGGCGTGGTTGTCGCAACCGCACGGGCAGGTTTTGACCTCGGCCTGATGCTCGGTGACTTCCAGTTTGGGTTCGGGCAGGTCGTGGACCTGGCGGCGCTCGACGCGGTCGGCTGGCTGACCGGCCAGGGAGCGGCCGCAGCCCGCACAGCGCTCGACACGATGGGGCACGATGCGGTCGGGCTGCTCAACCCGGCGCAGCGTATGCCCCGGATGGCCCGGCTGACCGCCCGTGGGGCGCTCGCTTTTCGGACGCAGGCTCTTGGGCTTGGGCTTGGCGAGTCCATCGGAAGACGGCGGCTGGTGGCTGTTGTGCGAGTCCTTGGCGACCTGCTCTTCCAGCGTCCGCACCCGGTCGCGCAAGGCCGCGTTCTCGGCCTTCAGGACGGCGACTTCCTTTCGCAGCGCGTCCAGTTGGCGGGACAACTCGCAGAGCATCCGCGCCGCCGACTCGGGATCGGTCCGGCAAATCGTCTAGGCTTGATCGTCGCCGATCATGCGCACAACTCCCGCCGGAAGTCGGCCACGAGGGGATAGAGGTACACGTCCTTGACGGCGGCGCGGATGCGGTGGGCGCGGTCGTTGCGGGTGCGGCCCCGGGTCAGGCCTAGCCGCCGCCAGTTGGCGGCGCGGTAGCAGGTTCCCTGGAACCGCGAGCGGTCCACGAAGGTCTCCAGCGCATGCACGGGATGCCCGTACTTGGCTTGCCAGTCGGCGCGGATGCGCCGGGCGATCAGGCCCAGCACATGACTGGCCAGATGCGGCACCTGCACCCAGCCGGGAATGAGCAAGCGCGTGTTGTTGGTGAGATAGGGCAGGTTGCGTTCGCACGTGGCGCGATCCCAGCCGAGGAACACGTCGCGGTCCACGCACTTCCAGGCCGCCGAGCCGAACAGGGCGCAGGCCACCGGGCGGCCCTGCCGCTCGCGCAACAGATAGGGGAGGTTCTCGCCGACGGTGTTGCGCTGTCCGAGGTAATGCTCGTGGGCCAGCAGGCCGTGGAAGAGGCGCGCGTCGGCCGAGCCCGGCGCGACGACGCGTGCCTGCAAGGGTTGCAGGTCCGGCAACGCGCCGCTGATCGGCTCACCCGGCGGCGGCGGCGTCACGTGTCGATTGCGCCGCCCGTTGGGCGAGGATCCTTGGCGGGCCGGCAGCCGGATCTGCCCGGCCCGTTCGAGCTTGAGCAGCAGCGTGCGCGCGGCCATGTCCTTGGGGAGGCCCAAGGCGTTGCGCCAGTTCCAGCGCGCGCACAGTTCCCGGCTCAGGCGCGTGCGGTTCCAGTCGGGATGCGCGGCCAGCAGGCCGCCAACCAGTTCGAGGTCCGACTCGCCGAGGCACCGCCCCTGCATGACCATCGTGTTTGCCATGGCCGAGAAAATACGACACGCGCCCCGCTGAGTTCAGCCCGGAAATGAACTTTTTCTCCTATTTTTGTGTTGCGCTTGTGGGGGGGGATTGTATTTAGCTCAGTGGTGTAGCGCCACAGTGGGGCTACCTGAGCAGTTACAAAGGTTCAAGATATGTTTAGCAGCAATGTGTTTGGCCGCGCTCTGTGTGCAGTTGTGGTGACTGTGGCAGGCTCCAACCTAATCGGAATCGGTGTGGCAGCGCCGATGCAATGGCCCTTGAGCAGTGGAGGTAACGGGCATTGGTATGACGTTGTTGCCGTCCCACAGGGTATCACGTGGACGGCCGCGAATGCCGCTGCGGGAGCACTGCCAGGTAATTGGTACTTGGCGTGTATCACTTCGGCAGCCGAGAACTCGTTCGTCTATAGCCTGGCGAAGGATGACCAGTCGCTCTGGCTGGCGGTACCTCCAACCCTGGAAGGCCCGTGGATTGGAGGATATAGATCAGGATCGGCTTGGTTATGGGTGTCCGGAGAGCCGTTTGTCTATAAGAATTGGCGTCCAGGGGAGCCGAATGGTACCGGGTATCGGATTGGGCTGGCCGGCGCTTATCCGAACCCCGGAGCGGGTTGGAACGATGTATATGATTCCCGGCTGGAGCATGCGTATGTCATTGAATCTGCTTTGCCGACGCCGATCATCACGGAGCAACCGCAGAGTTGCACGAACGTCGTTGGCACCACGGCAAGTTTCTCCATCATCGCTGTGAGCACCCTGCCGCTGAGTTACCAGTGGTATTTCGGCTCAACCCCACTGGTAGATGGCGGGCCGTTCAGCGGAGCAACGTCGCCGGATCTGACCATCACGGGCGTACAGGCATCGGAGGAAGGGAGCTATCGCGTGGTGGTTGCCAACGCCGCGGGCAGCACCAGCAGTGAATGGGCTACCCTTACCGTGTTCGGGCGCCCGTCTATTGTTACCAACCCTGTCACACAAACGGTCTGGCTGGGGGCTCCGGCCACTTTCACGGTATTGGCTACGGGTACAGCACCATTGAATTATCAGTGGTATTTCAATAGCCAGCCGATCACTGGAGCCACCGACTCTTCCTTCACCATTACCCCCACGGTGGTGGATTCCGTGGGCAATTACGTGGTAGAAGTGTGGAACGTAGCAGGGACGAACTGGAGCAGCAGCGCCAGCCTGTGGTTGAACAGTCTCAAACTGTATGCGGGTGTCCTCACCTACGGCCCGATGGGCAGCAATTGCGTGGTGCGATACGCAACGAATCTCGCCGCACCGGTCCTCTGGACTCCGCTGGACACCGTGACCGTGGCTACAAATCCGACGGTGACTATTGACTATGAGTCCCCCGACCAACCGAGGCGGTTTTACCAGACGGTGCCGCAGTGACGATGAGATGCATTCAGCGCGGTTGCTGCAGGGCCGGCTCCATAGCCTGCCCTGTCAGCCACTATCTTGGCCTTGCCGCCCTTTGTCATCGGGTGGGCACTCGGCTGCCGCCCCCAGACTTTGCCGACAACCCTTAGAAAAGGGGTCACCCATTAGCGCCAATTCGTGGTGATCAATAATCTCCTGTAGATTCAGGGGGTAGGCGCTTTTTTCTGAACACCGCCCCGCTGACTTTTGAAGCTTGGGGGCATGAGTGCGACCTTTCGAGCGCCCGCCCCCGATGAGCAGGCGTTACTGGCCAGGCTCCAAGTGCGGCTGCTGGAACCGGCCGAGTTGGGGCGTT
>Ga0209201_1002474_pt1 | contig 18096 bp, 17 predicted proteins | sample AD_UKC055_MetaG_FD_184411 | JGI IMG/M metagenome (GOLD analysis project Ga0209201, IMG submission 184411) | Active sludge microbial communities of municipal wastewater-treating anaerobic digesters from USA - AD_UKC055_MetaG (SPAdes) (version 2) | ecosystem: Engineered > Bioreactor > Anaerobic >...
TACCATGTGCATTGTCGGTACGCTCGCGGGGGGATTTGCGAGCCTCCTATTAGCCTTTGCGCGACAGGCACTCCAAAAACTCATCGCTGATCCAGAAGTCCGCGCCAAATTCGCAAAAAAGCGAGAAACTAATTCCCTTTGATGGAATTTATCAGGTCCTATCGCATTCATTTCATTAGAAATCTCTTAAAGGCCCCTTGCATCTTGACAATACTTCGTATATAAATTGAATGTTCATTTTGTGAACATTCAATTTGAAGCACCGCAGATGCCTCTTGAAGTCATCATGAATGCTTTAAAGACATACCTTGCCTTGACTATCAGCGTGTTGCGGCCGCGATAGAGAGAGGGAAGGGGAATATATACTTATTAAGCTAAAAAATTATAAAATTTTATGTTTGGCATAACAGCAATTTTGTAGAGGATAACTATAATAGCTTTACGACTAGTTTACAGATAGCATATTCACAAAAGGGAAAATCATGTCTGAAACGTATGCCATCTCATTGATTGGTTGTGGCCGTATCAGTTCTAAACACATCGAAGCCGCTCTGGCTAATAAAGAGCGAGTGCGGCTCGTTGCCTGTTGCGATCCTATTCTGAATAGGGCGCAAAGGTGCGCACAGGAATATCGTGCAGGCCTTAGCAGCGGCGGCAACATAGCAGTCTACGCCGATTATCACGACATGCTGGCAAAAGAAAAGCCTGATATCTGTTCCATTGCCACAGAGTCAGGCTATCACCCACGAATCGCCATCGATTGTCTTGAAGCGGGGAGCCATGTCATCTGCGAAAAGCCCATGGCACTCTCTACGCGCGATTCAGATGCGATGATCGATGCGGCTCGGCGCCACAATAAAAAACTCGCGGTATGTTTTCAGAATAGGTTCAATGCGCCAGTGCAGCGCGCGCGGGCGGCGCTTGAAGCAGGTTGCTTTGGCAAAATGCTGCATGGCATGATTCAGATACGGTGGAACAGGGACGAAGGATACTACAAACAAGCTCCATGGCGCGGCACCTGGGATCTCGATGGCGGAACGCTGATGAATCAGTGCACGCATGGGATTGATCTATTGCAGTGGATGATGGGCGAAAGCGCAGTGCGCGTGCAGGCTGTAACGCGGCGATTTTTGCGCCCGATCGAAGCAGAAGATTTTGGTGCAGCAATCGTCGAGTTTGCAAGCGGTGCTGTGGGTATTATCGAAGGAAGCGCCGATGTATTCCCCAAAAATCTCAATGAGACACTCTCGCTCTTTGGAGAGAAGGGCACGATAGTGATTGGTGGGCTGGCGGTCAATAAAATCGAAACCTGGCGTTTTGCCGATTCACAGACTTTGGGCGATACCGAAGATAAGGTGCTCGATCCGAACGCGAAAGACCCTCCCACTGTGTATGGCTTTGGCCACACTGCGCTCTATGCTGATTTTCTCGACGCGCTCGAGCAGGATCGCGAGCCACTTGTAAACGGCGAAGCAGGCAAAAAAGCGCTCGAGCTCATCCTCGCCATCTATAAAAGCCAAAAGACGGGCCAGCCAGTGACCCTGCCGGTGGAGTTCTCTACGTCTGAGATGAAAGGGGCATTCTAGTGCTATATTTATTGAGCGTAGTGGGAGCGCGGCCACAATTTGTTAAGGCTGCGGTTGTATCGCGGCGTATTCGCAGTAGCCAATATCGCAACACAATACATGAATGCCTTGTGCACACTGGTCAACACTACGATGACAATATGTCGGCAGTATTCTTTCGGGAGATGGAAATAGCTGAACCCGACATAAACCTTCAAATAGGTTCTGGCACCCATGGAGCCATGACCGGTGCAATGCTTGTGCAGCTTGAGCGCGTCATGATGGAGCAAAAGCCAGACGCTGTGCTGGTGTATGGCGATACGAATTCCACACTTGCAGGGGTCTTGGCAGCATCAAAACTGCACATTCCTGTGGTGCATGTCGAGGCAGGGCTACGCTCTTTTATGATGACAATGCCAGAAGAACAAAATCGCATCATCGCCGATAGGCTCTCCACGGTGTTGTTTTGCCCTACAAAGACAGCGATAGACAATCTCACGCATGAAGGAATCCCGTTTGCGCAGCCAGTCTTACCAAATGCAGACGAGAAAGCGGTCTTTCTCTCTGGCGATGTCATGTTCGACGCATCGCTCTATTACCGTCAGAAGCAAAAAGTCATGCCGCTACGTGGAGCGCAGACAACTCCTGCATCGCTTTTAGAACGGCCTTTTTATCTCGCCACTTTGCATCGCGCAGAGAACACTGATGATCCGTTGCGGCTCGCAGCAATTGTAAAGGCCCTGAATGAGTTCGATACACTACCTGCAATTTTGCCGCTCCATCCTCGCACTAGGAAAATCCTCTCCCAAGAAGGGCTTGAGTTCGCAGCCCACATCCACGTTATCGATCCGGTGGGTTATTTCGATATGCTTGCGCTCGAAGGTCGATGTCAATTCGTGGTGACTGATTCAGGTGGTGTACAGAAAGAAGCCTATTTCTTTGGTAAGCCATGTATTACGTTGCGCGATTCAACAGAATGGGTAGAGCTTGTGCAGCATGGCTGGAATACGCTCGTCGGTGCAAATACCGAAAAGATCCTTGCCGCACTACAATTAATGCCACGCTATGGCGAATCAGTAGAGCTCTATGGTGATGGACACGCAGGCGAATTCATTGTAAAAATGTTATTCGACATTTTTACGAAAAAAGGCTAATATGCAAGTTCCATTTTATACTCCAGTGCGCGAATATCATGCGCGTAAAGCGGAATTCGACCACGCCGTACAGCAAGTTTTTGAGAGTGGAGATTTTATCCTTGGCGAGGATGTTGCAGCCTTTGAAAAAGAGGCTGCGTCCTGGCTTGGTGTAAAGTATGCGGTGGGTGTCGCCTCAGGCTCTGATGCGCTCATTATTGGCAGCGATATTCTTGGATTCCGCAATGGTGCAGAAGTGCTCACACCCACATATACGTTTTTTGCATCCGCATCGTGCCTTGCGCGCCTTGGAGCAAGGCCTGTCTTTGTAGACATGGATGAAGAAACGCTCAACATGGATATGCGCCAGGTTGCTCAAAAGGTTAGCCCTCGAATAAAAGGCATTATTCCGGTTCACCTTTTCTTGCAGCCCACGCCATTACAAGAGGTAATGGACCTTGCCCGTGCGAATAATCTCAAAGTGCTCGAGGATGCGGCAGAAGGTTGGGGCATGCAATCGCTCGTTGATGGTGCATGGGAAAAGGCAGGCACCGTGGGCAATATCGGTATTTACTCATTCTTCCCCACAAAGACCTTAGGTGCCTATGGCGATGCAGGCCTCATGGTCACTGATGATGAAGTATTATACCGCAAAATAAAGATGTATCGAGTGCATGGCACTTCGACGAAGTACCATCATGAATATATTGGGTATAACTCTCGGCTTGATACGTTGCAGGCAGCAATCTTACTAGTCAAGCTCACTACTACAGAAAAGGCTATTGCCGCCCGCGAGCGGCATGCACGACATTATACCGAGCGCCTTACCGGGATTCCGGGCGTGCGAGTCCAAAGCGTGCGCAAGGATGCGCACCCAGTCTATTACGTCTACAACATCCTTGTGCCGCAGCGCGATGCACTTGCGACCTATCTTAAGGGGAAAGGCATAGGCACCACGATTTATTATCCGAAACCACTGCACCTTCAGCCATGCTTTGCCTACCTCGGGTATAAAGAAGGCGACTTTCCTGTTTCAGAGCGCATCTGCAAAGAAATCTTAGCACTTCCGATGTACCCAGAGCTCACTGATGATGAAGTGGACTATGTGTGCGACACAATTGCTTCGTTTTATGGGAAAAGAGGATGAGTGAACTGATTACCATGCCTTCAGCCGATGGAGCTACCTTTGTGCGCCATGAATCTGCATACGTGGACCAAGGCGCGCAGGTTGGTTCTGGAACCCGCATCTGGCATTTTTCGCATATCATGGCAGGTGCAAAGATAGGAAAGAACTGCTCGCTTGGGCAGAATGTCAACGTGGGCAGCAGAGCCATGCTTGGCAATGGCGTAAAGGTACAGAATAACGTCTCCATTTACGATGATGTTGTGATTGAGGATGAAGTATTCTGCGGCCCTTCTATGGTCTTTACGAATGTCATCAATCCTCGCGCTTTTATCGGGCGGAAGCAGGAGTATAAAAAGACGATTGTGCGGCGTGGTGCTTCTATAGGAGCTAATGCGACGATCATCTGTGGCGTTACGTTAGGCGCGTATTGCTTTGTTGGTGCAGGGAGTGTGGTCAATAAAGATGTGCCAGACTATGCGCTTGTCTATGGCAGTCCCGCGCTCCAGCATGGTTGGGTATGCGCCTGTGGCGTAAAACTTACTGAAGCATTGATCTGCCCGGAATGTGGTAAAACGTATCGAAAAGCTGAGAAAGGAATAGAGAGAGCGAATGAGTAGTCAAGAATTATTGAGCAAAATTGAAAAGAACGAAGCGATTGTGGGGATTATCGGCCTTGGATATGTTGGCCTTCCGCTCGCCGTGAGTTTTGCAAAAAAAGGGATTCGCGTTCTCGGAATTGAAAAAAGCCAAAAGAAGGTTTCGCTTGTCAATGCAGGGCAAAATTATATCCAAGATGCGGACAATGCAGTAGTCAACGCATGTGTACGTAAAGGAACACTTTCAGCAACCACCGATGCCTCGCGTATTCGCGAGTGCGATGCCCTCATCATCTGCGTACCGACACCGCTCGATCATTTCAAAAAGCCTGATATGAGCTTTATCGAGTCAGCCTGTATCGATATTGGTCGGAATATGAAAAAGGGCGTGTTCATCAGCCTCGAAAGCACCACGTACCCTACCACAACCGAAGATTTCGTAAAGCCCATTGTGGAGCGTGAATCAGGCTTTAAAGAAGGCGAAGACTTCTGGCTTTGCTTTAGCCCGGAGCGCGTCGACCCAGGCAATAAGGACTATAAAACAGAGAATACGCCAAAGGTTGTCGGAGGTCTTGGAGAAGAAGCGCAAAAGATTGCGCTCGCATTGTATGGTAAAGCAATCCAAAAGCTCTATCCTGTGAGTTCACCGCGGGTCGCGGAAATGGTGAAGATCCTCGAGAATACCTATCGGCTTGTGAACATAAGTCTTATCAACGAGCTTGCGCTTCTTGCGGGGAAGATGGATATCAATATTTGGGAAGTCATTGATGCTGCCAAGTCCAAGCCCTATGGCTTTCAGGCCTTCTATCCCGGTCCTGGTATTGGCGGCCACTGCATTCCGCTTGACCCATTTTATCTCGAATATATCGCAAAAGGATTCAATTTTGACCTTACAATGATCGATGCGGCAGGTCGAATCAATAATTTGCAGCCACATCATATGATGAACAAAATTTCTTATGCCCTCAACCGTCAACGTAAGCCTATGAATGGTTCTACGATTCTCTTTTTGGGCGTGGCGTATAAAGCGAATATCGACGATGCCCGGGAAAGCCCCGCCCTTCTTGTTATGCAAGAATGTGCAAAAAAGCGCGCCAACGTTCTGTACCACGACCCCTATATTCCAGAAGTGGTGGACGAACATGGCAAAAAGTGGACAAGCGTCGCGCTCACCGATGAACTTCTAGAGAGTGCTGATTGTGTGGTGTTTACAACAGCCCATTCGTGCTTCGATGTCGACCATATTGTTGAGAAAGCGAAGCTCGTGGTAGATCTCAAGAATATGGTAAAAAGAGTGAACATAGAAAATGGAAAGGTGTTCAAACTATAATCTTATTTTAGCCAATGATTCTGGCCAACTGTCTATATATAAGGAATTATTGGAATGCGGATTGCTTTAAGAGATGCTTCACAAGAAGAGTGGAATAAGGCCTACGCCGATGATAAGAATTCGACATATTCCCAAAGTGTGAATTGGAACTCTCTTTGGGCCGCGTTTCAGGGTTATGAGCTCGCACCAAAGCGGGTATATGCTGATGATGCCTTTGTCGGTATCTTACCGATGTTAGTCTATAAGCGATGGTATGAGAGCCAATATATATCCGGTATCCGTGGATATGGGGGTATTCTTGATGCACAAGGAGTTGCATTGCATCAACGTGAAAGAATAAACGAAGCCATAAGCAATACTCTGAAAACTTTTTATCTTTTGGATAATCCCTTTGCATTATTCAATGAATCAATTGGAGTTATTCCCTCTATACGCGCTAGAAGCATCGTCAACATACAGTACTTGGATCTTCGCAACGGCTTCGATGTGCAATTCAAAAAATGGAGCAAGGGACATAGATCAGCGGCTAAGAAAGGAATTAGGGACGGTGTCATTGTAAAACGTGCCAAGACACTGGAAGAATGGCACCAATATTATGATGTTTATTTGGATTCACTTCGGCGTTGGGGTGATACTGCCAGCAGCCGATATCCCTGGGAGCTTTTTAATTCCATATTTGAGTTGCATGATGATAGAATTGTTCTCTGGATAGCTATATTTGGAGAGGATGTTGTTGCAGGTTCCTTGTGCTTTTATGGTTTGCGCCATATAGCTTATTGGCACGGTGCATCGATGGAAAGTCACTTCGATATCAAAGCTCCACACGTTCTTCAGTATCGTATTGCAGAAAACGCAGCAGATAATCACATTTACTGGTACGATATGCTTTCTTCAGGAAATCACGCAGGAGTCGAGAAATTCAAAAAGGGATTTGCCGCGGAAACCTTATCAGTAGCCCAAATTGACGTTCGACCGATCATATTCTCATCACTTTCTAAAATGAAGGCCCGTCTTATGAAATTGCATTGGCAGACTAAGCCTAAATCAGTATAAGCGCAGTGGAATTGTGACTGCTAAAGAAATATTAGGAATACCATGGAAGAGCCAAAAAGATCGAAATTCCAAAGAATATCAGCAACAAGAGCAAGCATAGAGACTCTTCTTTTTTCGCTTGCAAACTCAGGGTTAGGCTTTCTAAAAAGTGCCGTTATTGCTTTCTTTTACGGTGCTGGCATTCAAACGGATGTTTTTTATGCCGCGCAAGCCTTTCTATATACCCCAATAAGCCTCTTTTCAAATTGTCTTAATGCTATTGCTATTCCCAGTTATCAAGCCTCAAGTGATAAAAAAAAATATTCTTATTCCTATTTGGCAGCAATTACAATCATATTGCTCATTATTGCAGTAATAGCGAGTATATTTGCCAATCCGATCTCGGCATTGATTTATAGTGGATTTTCAAAGAGCAATAAGGAACTGTTAGTAAAACTTATATATTATTCAATTCCAATTATAGTAATTTTACCTATAGGCGCTTTTTTTGATAATATAGCAAAAGCAGATAAAATTCAGTTTTATGGCAATATTGGTCGATTATCAAATGCTCTTGTTGCATTAATCTTGCTGTTTATTTTTAGTCAATATGGTGCCATGGGGATGATGTGGGCTGCTATAGCTGGCACTGTAACTGAAGTTGGCATACTTGCATTATTCTTTTTCATAAGATTTAGAGGACCCTATGATATAGATATTCGGCTGGGTTTCAAAATATTCTTTAAATCTCTACCTGTTATGATTGGTGGGGTATTGTCAATTGCAAGTCTCTACTTTGAGCGATTTTTATGTTCATTTATGTTGCCAGGGAGTCTAACAATACATGGAATGGGAATTTCCATAATAGGTATATTACGGACAGTTTTAGTCGGATCGATGATAGGCGTGTATTATCCCTATATTTCGGAGCTGCTTGTAAAAAGGCAATATGATGAATTCTATACTTTACAAGCAAAATTAAAGAAATTTGTCTTTGGTATAATGGGGTTTTTTCTTCTATTCCTATGTAGTATTGCATATCCTGCTTTCTATTTAATCTATGGGCATGGAAAATTTGACAGAGAATCTGTTGCACTGCTTGCACAGCAATTTTGCCTTCTTTCTTTCAGCGTTATTCATTCAGGAACCGGAGGTATTAATTCTTTTATTTACTATTCCATGTTTGAAACAAGATTACAACAGATAGTAAGTATCTTTATGGTCGCAATAACAGGAGTTTTACAGTGGCTATTAATGCAAAAAATGGGAATAAAGGCCTTGGCTGTTGGGGCATCTATTGCCCTTGCTTCGAGCCTGTTTTTGGATTATGCAATATTAAAAAAGAAATATCATATAGTTATCTATGACAATAAAGACAAAATAACAATCATATTACTATTGATATTTTTCTTAATACCTGGTTTCTTAAAATGGAACCCTGTATTATTGTTATTGCCAATTATATATTATGTTGTTATTTGTAAGCTTTTATATAATTTGCGCATAAGCGATTTTTTATCGCTTAGCAATCTTACAAGAAAACAATAAAAAGAGCATATAAGAATGGAGAAGCGAGCGGTAATACTGGCTGGCGGGAAAGGAACAAGACTAAAGCCCTATACTATGGTCTTGCCAAAGCCATTGGTTCCAATTCATGAGTATCCGGTTCTTGAGCTAATAATTAGGCAGCTAAAACGAAACGACTTTACCCATATTACTCTTGCTGTAAACCACATGGCAGAGCTTATTATGGCATATTTTGGCAATGGGGAAAAATGGGGAATTCATATAGATTATTCTTTGGAAAATAAGCAACTGTCTACTATGGGGCCACTCAAATTGATAAAAGATCTTCCGGAAAATTTCTTGGTTATGAACGGCGATGTTTTAACAGATCTGGATCTAGGTTCCTTCTTTGATGAACATATAAAAAATAAGCGACTATTTTCAATTGCTAGCCATAGGCGGACAATTATGAGCGAGTATGGTGTTCTTGATATAAATGAAGAGCAGAATCTTATTGGTTTTAGGGAAAAACCTGGGATTGATTTCTTGGTGAGTATGGGAATCTATATGGTAAATAGAGATGTGTTGGATTATATACCAGAGGATAAACCATATGGATTTGACAATCTCATGCTACGTCTTATACAAGAAGGCAAAAAGGTTTGGGTAAAGGAATTTAACGGTTATTGGCTGGACATAGGCAGACCAGATGATTACTCGGTAGCTAATGATGATTTTGAGAAGATCAGCAAAGTGTTCTTGGATGAGTAGACTTCATGATAAGAAAATAAGGAAGATACTGGTAATAGGATTGCCATATTTTGCAGAGATTACAGCAAAAAGGCTTAGTGTTTTTGATAGTACGTGCAAATACATCCCTATTGATTCATCAGCTAATATATGGGGAGCATTAAAATTTGCAGTAAATATCTGGAATGCGGATATTGTTTATATGATAGGAGGATCAGCTACATGCGGAGGTGCCCTAAGACTTTCGCTCTTACTAAGAAAGCACATTATTATGCACTGGGTTGGGACAGATGTAATAGAGGCTAAGAAGAATATTCAATCAGGAAATAGTAATAAAAAATTGATTACTTACGCCCGCCACTTTTGTGATGCGCCCTGGTTGCAAGAAGAGTTGCATAGCATTGGGATAGAAGCAAGTCTTAAGTATCTGTCTTGTATAGATAATGAACCAAAAATTGAGCCACTGCCGCCTAAGTTCTTAATACTTTCTTATGTTGGGAAAGGGAGAGAAAGCTTCTATGGAATTGAAAAATTGATTGCAATTGCAGAACGTTTCCCGCAAATACCAATTGAAATATCTACATTAGAGACATATAAGCACAATTTACCTAAAAATATTCGGCTTCTTGGATTTGTGCCAAGTCTCAAAGAGAAAATGAAAGAATGTGTTTTGTTCTTAAGATTGCCTGAGCATGATGGCTTTCCCTTTACTATTATTGAAGCTATGGAAATAGGCAGATATGTAGCATATATTCACGAACTGCCGGGAGTCTTTAAGCCTAATACTAAGGAAGATTTATTCGAATATATAGAACAACTGTATGCGAAGTATAGCATCGGTTTGCTAGAACCAAATTACAGTGGTTTTGAATATGTGAGAAACAATCATTCAGCTGCAGGTGTAATTGGAAACCTAATGCAATCTCTAAAAGTGCAAAATGATGACAAGTGACAAGCAATATAGATATATATGGCATCCATATATAGAGATGCTAATTCTTGTCAGTGCAACTCTATTAGCAGCAAAACTATATTCGATTAACTTTTCAAGTACCTTATACCGGTTCACGGCCTTTATATTTATATTTGGTGCAATCAGTCTGACATGGCTATTTATCATCAAACCTAAATATAGTCTTCTGGGCCTTCTGTTTGTATTTCTATTTGGTGCAAGACTTTCTTCTGAATACATGCTATCTATAGGACATTTAAGAATTCCATTAGAAGCTATCATTCTATTTGCCCTTTTTATTCTATACTATACAAAACACCCCATATCTAGTGATGCCTTTACAGGGTATCTATTTACATTTGTCATCGTATTAATTATCGTTTCAATGGTTCATCCTGGAAATGAGTTACTAACCATTCTATTGGCTGGGCCTATTTCTCAATTCATTGCGTACCTGCTCTTTCGTTCAGTTTTCAAAACAAAGAAGCGTATAGAACAACTTGCGAGAGGGCTTTCCATTCTTCTCTTCCTTGCAATATTGTACGGATTTGTGCAGCCTTTCTTATTTGGTAACTGGGTAGATTTCATCTTCTTAAGAATACCTTCATTTTTTTATAATCCTAATATTTATGCTAGCGTTCTAATATTGCTATGGCCAATGATTTTAATTAGCTATAGTGATAAAATGCGAACACATAAGCAAAAAACAGGAGTAATCGTATACATATTCTTATGCTTAATAGCAATACTCCTGACTGGTAGTAGAGCAGCGTTAATCATAGCGTTAGTGCAGTCTCTAATTATGCTTCTTATACTTCGAAGGCGGTCGAAACGCGATAAACGAAAAGTATCAAAGCTAGTAATGATTGGCGTTGCATGTGTAATTATAGTTTTTGCATTTTGGAGTCAATCCATTCTAGGGACAGTGTTGCGTCGTTTTGAGCAAATAGATTTTACAGCTCCCGGAAATTCTGCGAGTGAGAGAATCTTGGGTGCGAAAGGAGCAATTGAAATAGGACTTAGCCACCCGTTGTGGGGAGTCGGACTCGGCAATTTTGAGAAGGAGTATCCGAAGACGGCGGCGTCACAAAAGGGTATCCTCAAGCTAGAATCGGCACATAATTATCCTCTCAACTTATTTGCTGAAGCAGGGATACTTGTGGTTTTGTTATGGGCTATCGTCATTGCTAAGTTGATAATTGGAATGAGAACGGCTTTGTCCATGCATCTTAATACGGGTTTGAGTGAGATAGCTATAGCCTTTTTTGTCTCAAATATTGGGGAAATTGCTTATACGACACTATTTTATGATGATGTTGTCCATAAGGGAAACGGCTTTCCTATGGTCTTATGGTATATAGTCATCGCTATACAAATGAACCTTGTGAAAATAAAGGAGAATAAAGTTGAATAAAAGTGTTCTCTTCCTGTCTACTATGGATTTTACCGAGTGTGGATTTCAAGTAATACGGCTAACGCCCGAGTATCTATCAAATTGTGGATGGCAAACAATGTGTGTCGTATTACGTGATAATTCCAGACACGGAAGTTACTACTTTCAGTCTCCAATAGACCCAAAGGGTTCGTATGTGCTTAGAAAGGAAATGCGAAAATGGAAATGGGGTGAAAATGCAAATGGTGAACTTTTGGTGACAATTTATAATAAGCTTCGAAACTATATATCAATTTATGACCTTGTTCGCATGGGAAGAAAATTATTATGGAAATATGATATTGATATAATCTATGCCTGCGGGCCTACAGCTGTTCTAGCTTCGCATTTTCTCAAGCTTTATAGAAAAGGCATAAAGATCGTTGCTCGGTTTTATGGGACTTTTTCATTAACAAAAAAAATTCTAGGCAATAAAGTTAGATTAATGCTAAGTATAGACGAGGTTATTGCCCTTGCATTGAGATCTGACAGGATCATAATTACAAATGATGGTTCACAGGGATTGCGAGCATTAAGATTTTGCAATAAAGAAAACTTGAAGGTCGCGCATTTCTTGGTGAATGGCGTAGAGAAGATACATAGATCCAATATTGAACAGACATACAATGGGGCCGCGACGATATGTAGATTGGTTCGTTCGAAGCATATAGAGCGTGGTATTGAATGTGCTGATCTTTTAGTGAACAAGTATGGGCTGAAAAACTTTGTGTATACAATTGTGGGCGACGGACCTATGCATTCTAGCTTGTATGCTCTTGTTTTGAAAAAAAGGCTAGAGAAGAATGTTGTTTTTACTGGGGCTATGAATCATTCTGACGCAATGGATATTATGCTAAAAAATATGTTTTATATATCAACATATGATATTTCCAATGTCGGAAATCCCTTGTTAGAAGCGATAAGAGCGCATAGGATTATTGTTACGATCAATAACGGTGATACAGGGAAATGGATTAAACATTGGAGAAATGGGTTGATATACGATTATTCAAACGATTTGCCTTCTCAAATGGCACGTGATATGGCGGAAATCATCATAAATCCAGAGAAGGGAGAGCCTCTTTTAGCGGGCATTGCAAGAACTGATAAAGAAAAACTAAGAACATGGGATGAACGCCTACAAGAAGAAGAAGCTATTCTTTCTTCATTGTTAAAGGCGTGATATGAAAATCCTTATATTTGCGGATGCCAGAAGCATTCATACCAGGCGTTGGGCTGAAGCTCTCAGAGACAAAGGGCATTCGATTTATATAGCTACGTTTAGAGAACAGGCTATAGAGGGAGTAAATGTTTATGTGGTTGGGAAGAATGTATTAGGCAAATTGGGATATCTATCTTCTTTGGGCGAATTGAAATTATTGTATAAAAATATCAAGCCAGATATTGTCCATGCACATTATGCTACAAGCTATGGAGTTATAGCGGCATTCGCAAATCTGCATCCCCTTATAATAACAGCATGGGGCTCTGATGTCTTGATAAGTCCCAAGAAGTCATTTTTAAGCAGAATACTATTAAGATATGCATTCAAGCATGCAGATTCAGTAACCTGTGTTGCAGACCACATGATTGAGCCAATTATTGAATTAGGTTGCAAAAGAGAGAAAGTTCGCTCGATTACAATGGGGATAGATATAGATGATTATCCTATCGAAATGGATAAGAAACCCGTTCCACCCCCTTATAGAATAATATCGACGAGAGGTTTTGAGAAAATATATGATGTATCTACTCTGCTCGAAGCAGGGTATATCTTATACAAACAAGGAGTTGATATCAGGATCATTCTTGTAGGAACAGGATCACTTGAAAATGCATTGGAAAGGAAAGCTGTCGATCTTGGAATTAAACAGATTGTGTCCTTTGAAGGGAAGGTAAGCTTTTCAAAATTAAAAGAATTGCTTGGTTCTTCACATTTTTTTGTTAGCACATCAATATCAGACGGGAATAACATATCTCTTAATGAGGCTATGGTTCTTGGATGTTATCCTATTGCAACAGATATAGCAGCAAATCGCCAATGGATACAGCACGGGCTAAATGGTCTGCTATACAAGTGCAGTGACGCTGTTGAACTGGCTGAAATGATAAAAAAAGGGATATCATCAATTGAAGGTTATACAGATATCGCTCAAAGTAATAGGAAAATGGTAATAGAAAAAGCTTCCTGGAATAATTGTATGGTTCAAATGAATAAATTATATGAATCAATTCTTAATTGTCCTAAAGGGAAAGAGAAATGAAGGGGCTTTATATTTTTGGGGGCGGAGATTACGCAATAAAAGTACTGGAATCATTGAGACGATCTGCTTACAATGTAAGTGGACTTATTCTTCTCAATAACGCTGACCATATTCTGAATGGAATCCCATGCTATGATGAAAATAGTATTATGGAAATGTCTTCTCCAGGGAACGCTTTTGTTGCAATAGGGAATGCCACTAAAAGGCAAAAGTTAATGGACAAACTAAGAGACAAAGGCTGGGATTTGCCCTATATAGTACACTCTTTTTCTTCAATTTCTCCTTCTGCTTCTATCGGTAATGGTGTATACATCGCGGCTGGTGTAGTCATTGAGGCAAATTGTTCTATAGGTGAGGGAGCAATTATAGATATTGGTGTATTTCTAGATCATGGTTGTGTTATACCGCCATTTTCGCATATAAGATCTAAATTTGCTTATACAAAGAATGATCTGTTTGCTTGAAAGGCCTCTGAATTGCGTATTCTTTATCTTGAGCATTATGCTGGCTCGCCGAAATATGGAATGGAATATCGGCCGTAATATATGGCTCGGGAATGGGTAAAGAGCGGCGATGAGGTCACTATTGTAGCTGTGAAGTGTTCCCCCGCTTTTCGGACCATTTATGCACTTAATTTCTGCCGGACTTCTGCAGGCGTCACATAGCCTAAAGCCATGTGTGGCCGTGTTTCGTTATAATGCCGTATCCAATCAGCAATGGCATTATACCCATCATCAAATGATGCAAATTCTCTTTGCCAGACAAGTTCCTCCTTGATACTCCTGAAGAATCGCTCAATCATCCCATTCTGCTGGGGTGTATAGGGCGTGATGTATTCTTGAAAAAGCCCATATTTTGTCATTGTTTCATGAAAACGCTTGGAACCAAATACAAGACCATTATCCGATCGAATGATAAGCCCAGTACTTTTAGGCGCAATATGCTGCTGCAGTAATGCATCTTCCAATGCTCCTGCGCAGAACCCTGCACTCCCACAGCGAGTAAAACGCCAGCCTACAAGGTAACGGTCACAACAATCAATCAAAGCAACAAGGTGACACCAGCCGTCCTTCCTTGTGAAAATATGCGTCATATCAACTGCCCAACGATGATTGAGAAGCGGTGTATCACTCCTTAAGCCTTTTACCCGTGGTCGGTAACCAGAAGGACGCTTTATGCATTGCCAGCCATTCATCTTGATAATCCTATGGATCCGTTTGCGATTATAGGCAATACCTTCTTCTTTCCGTAGAACCCACGTAATTCGCCTCGTCCCATAGGCAGGATAACGATCAATGATATCCCTTACCTTTTCCACGATGCGCTGTTCCGGTTTTGAAGCGCTTCGTGGGGTTTTGGACGCATAATAGATATTCGATCGATGATACCCAAGAATCCGACACAGTTTTCGGATACTCACCTTGATACCATCCTCTTTCAAGCGCCCCTGCAGGGTCAGGATTCGGTCTCTTCCTTCGCGCCCCACAGGGTTTTGGCTTTTTTTAGTACGGCATTCTCCACATACAGTTCGCCTATGGCAGACTGCAGCTCTTTCACTTGTTGCTCATACTGAAAAAGAGCATCAGAAGCCTTGATCCTTAGACTCTGCTCTCCTCCCTTGACGAAGGTATCTACCCATCCTTGCACTTCGCTTGGCGTAAGATCATTCTGCCGGGCAACATCAATGACTGTGGAGCCTTGCCTCAAAATTTGCAGCACAATGTCTGCCTTTTTCTTGGCAGTCCATCTCTGAACCTCTGCCATTTCCTTCCTCCTCATTCATTATGCATGGCCTGAACTCGGAGGGGAACACTATACAGCCGTGGTGGCTCGAAATTGTTGCTCCCGGTCAATGGGGCGAGGTCGTAGTTGAGAAGGGGAATGAGGTTATAGCACGGTTACCATATGTCCTGGATAAGGGTAAGATTGAAATGCCTCCATTAACCCAAACCCTTGGGCCATGGATGAAGCCTGAAATTAGAGATTTTCTTCCTGGCAATAAACATCTTAGCAATCAAAAAGAAATTGTCTCAGATTTATTAGGCAAGCTTCCTAAACATAAGAGTTTAAGAATAACTCTCGACAGTGTAAATACATATATTTTGCCTTACAGATGGTTAGAATGTAATTATTATCCAACATTTTCATATAGAATTAATAATTTGTCCAATCCCGATAAAATTTATGCTAATTTTCATAATTTAGCAAAGAAAAACATAAATTCAGCTAGAAAAAAGGTAAATGTGGCAGAAAGTTCAAATCCATGGGATATCATTGGGTTACTTCATAAAACATTCAAAAATCAAGGGAGGAAATATCCCGTTAAGGATGAGATAGTTCATAGACTGATTGAATCATCAATCAGTAAGAAAAGCGGTAAATTATTAATTGCGCAAGATTATGAAGGGAATCTACATTCATCAGTATTTATAGTCTATGATAGAAATGTTTGTTACTATCTATTGAGTGGCACCGATCCTATTTATAGAAGTAGTGGTGCGAACAGTCTTCTGTTATGGGAAGCAATTAAGTTCGCGTCATCTGTATCTAAATGTTTCGATTTTGAAGGATCTAATATTGAGAGTATTGAGGCTTTTATTAAACAGTTTGGAGGAGAGCTAATTACTAATTATGTAATAAGTAAGCAAACATTTATAAACGATTTCATTGAATTGACAAAACCAAGAATAAAAAGGATCATTGGTTATAAAAATTAGTTGTAAGAATTAAGAAATACAGAAAAATATGCTATCGCAATCAATAAAGGTGTTTGAATGGGATCAAATCAATCAATCCTAGTACTTTATGCATTGGCAGTTATCCAGTACTTTAATTACTGTTGGTTTTAAAATGAAAATACTATATCTAGAACATTACGCCGGTTCGCCGGAATATGGTATGGAATATCGGCCATACTATCTTGCGAAAGAGTGGGTTGCTGCAGGGCACGAGGTTACGATCGTGGCTGCTTCGTATTCTCATCTGAGGAACAGGCAGCCTTCCGTGCATGGCAAACTGACATTCGAAATGATCGATGGCATTCAATACGTCTGGCTACCGACACCCAAATATGAACAAAATAGCGCTAAAAGAATTGTCAATATAATTGAATATATTCGCGGCCTTTATTCAGTGCCGAATTTTCTGGGTGAGTATCCATTCGATGCTGTCATCGCCTCATCGACATATCCTTTCGATAATGATTTTGCCCATCGCATGGCGGTCAAATGGGGCGCGGTCCATGTCTATGAGGTGCACGATTTGTGGCCGCTGTCACCTATTGAATTAGGGGGATACCCTCGTTGGCATCCTGCAATCATCGTCACGCAGGCTGCAGAGGATCGCGCGTACCGAAATGCTGATTCGGTTGTATCACTGTTGCCGGCTGCAAAAACTTACATGATGAGCCGTGGTCTTAAAGAAGATAAATTTCACTATATCCCAAATGGAATTGCAGTCGACGAATGGGATAATTATGTTGGTTCTTCAACCTCTTTTTGGGAAGAAAAACTTGAAGCAGTTAAAGCCAAGGATATTTTGATTGGCTACGCCGGATCGCATGGTATCGCAAATGCGCTTGATACTTTTATCGAGGCTGCAGTCCAACTTCCTAATTATGGCTTTGTGTTATTGGGACAAGGGCCTGAAAAAAATAGATTACAAAGGAAAGCTGAAGAGAACAAATTGGCCAATGTATTGTTTATCGATTCGGTACCAAGAAGCTATGTGCCAGACTTTTTAAACCATATGGACATTTTATACATAGGTTTTCAACGCCAATCGCTTTACAGGTTTGGAATTAGCCCCAATAAGCTGATAGACTACATGATAGCAGGAAAACCGATAATTTGTGCCATAGATGCAGGGAACGATATAGTTGGAGAAGCGGGTTGTGGCCTAACAATTCAACCTGAAAATGTTGAAGCACTTGTGCAAGCTATTTATAAACTATCATCGTGTGATAAAGCTAGCCGAGACAGAATGGGTTTGCTGGGGCGCGCGTATATCAAGAAGCATCATGATTACCATATACTTGCCCAGCAGTTTATATCAATATTGCAGGCGACAAAAAACAAAAAAACGCGTTGGCGTATCTAGGGCTAATTCACTCAGATGTTGAAATTTCACTTTGTGAGGTTTTTTAGTGGAACAGAAGGAGAAAAGCATGTCAGAACCAATTCAATGGAAAGTGCAGCTTTTTAAGCTCAATTATGATGAGCGTGAATATAATGCGGTGCTGGAGACGCTTAAGTCCGGCTGGATTACGATGGGGCAGCGCACGGTGGATTTTGAAACCGCATATGCGAAGGAGCTCGGCGAGGGGGCGCAGTGCCTTGCGGTGGCCAATGGCACGGCGGCGCTGCATATTGCGGTGCTGGCCTGTGGCGTAGGGCCTGGAGATGAGGTGAT
>Ga0209201_1002485_pt1 | contig 18025 bp, 16 predicted proteins | sample AD_UKC055_MetaG_FD_184411 | JGI IMG/M metagenome (GOLD analysis project Ga0209201, IMG submission 184411) | Active sludge microbial communities of municipal wastewater-treating anaerobic digesters from USA - AD_UKC055_MetaG (SPAdes) (version 2) | ecosystem: Engineered > Bioreactor > Anaerobic >...
GCTAGAAGTTCCTGTCATCAAGGTCTTCAAAGGACTTTCACCTTCAAGTCACTTCCCGGTCGGCTTTCGCCTTCCGGTTGGCCAGCGGGGCCAGCCCGCTGCGCACCATGCCTCTCGCACGACCGCGGGCGTCTCGCCCGCAGCGTCTCCATCGTCACCACCAGTGTTGTTTGCGCTCAACGAGCCCCGCCTGGACCGGATTGGACTCGATTGTGGCGGGACGTTCGATGATTTTCGTTTGGAAGGTGGTTGTTGATCGCGGTTACCGGTGCGATCTCGCTCTGGGTGGGAGCCCGGGTCTCGGTGAAGACGGCTCGGGTGCCGTCTTTGTGCTACAAGCCGTCGAGCACGAGTAGGTGAGCATGGGGATTTAGATTAATGGAACCAGAGAAATATTGGAAAATCGCGACGATTCCCTTGGCTTCATCCCGGACTCCTCGTTGCTGGTCGAGCTGTCACATCCAACGGAAAATCTCCGCGCACAGGATGCGCACCACCGCACTGAGCAGAGTCGGTCAGCGCACCCTCGGTACACGCAGCTTGTAGTGTACGCTCAGCACCCATTGGCGTAAGGCAACGCGGTGCAGGATTCAGTCCACCAGGTTTACTGCGGTCTGACTCGCGCGCCTTGCTGTGCATGACGGGCACACGCCGCGAAGCTTGCACGAGAAAGCGACGAGCATCGAAGCCCCGCAGTATCGGCAGTACGCACGCGCAAAGCCCCAAGCCAGAATCCCGCAGCGCAAGTACTTCTGGTACTTTTGGGCAACGTGCCGTGGCAGCGGTCGCAGGTGTGCTTCCCTCGCCATCGCAACGAATGTCTCGAACCAAGTTTGCACGACCTGAACCAGTACAGAAAACTCGGGCTGGTGACGTACGTATCGCTTGCGAAGGCGGGATTGCACGGGGACCCCATCGGAAAAAGGATGAACCATGGCCCGAAGTCACGGGGAAGCCTGTGCTATCCCGAGAGGCGTAACAACTTGAAATAACTTATAAATATCACCAACCGGCGATGCACCGCCCCAATGTGGCGGCCGCCACGGGTTGGCCGAGGAGGCCCAAGCAACCTTGGAAAGCCGCCATAGGAATAGGGAGCACGGCGGATGCAACCTGCCATGGGAGGGCTAGTCACGGCACGGGGCCCAGAGGCGTACCGTCGGGCACTTTTTCGACCACGACGCGGGCGAGGTCGCACCCGCCGTGGGTCTTGCCGTCAAACAAATGCACCATCGCGGGATAGGACATATCCAGAACGGGAGCTTTGCACTTCTTTTCCACGGAAGTGCAGTTGGGACCCCGATCCAACGTCACCAACACGACCGCTTTTCCGTTATGACAATTGGTGGCGCGAATGAGCCCTCCACAACCGTATCGATCCGCATCGGCCGCGAACCACTTCAGGTTAGCCTCACATTCCGGACCGCTTTGCCCACTGGGACAATGCCCCTTGGGTCCGCAAGCAAACTCGCAATTATCGTACGGGTCTTTATAAATGGACCCATCGCTTTTCCGATAACACCCAAACCAACTTGTCGAAAATAGCCCATTGGCCGGAATCTCATTGGACGTGCTCCCGTTGGCGCTATTGCAAACGCTTGGTGGCTGCAGCGGTTTCGAGTCGAATCCATCGCACAACGGCGGAGGTGCCACTTTGATCTGTATCGTATGCGTCGCCACGGGAGCCGTGTCTTGTAAGTATCCGTGTAGGGATAGGGATCGTTGACCGAGTTCCGAAAACGAATACGTCATGTCATGCGACCCTTCCTGGGTCGGATCCCAGGAGAGCGGTATTTCATGGACGCCGTCGGCAAGGAGCGCCACACGGAGGACATTGGCCGCCTCGAACGAAAAAGAAACCGGATTGTGTACCGTGGCGCCATCGACAGGCGAAATGATGGCCACATAAGGTGCGGGCGTTTCACCGCCCTGGCCGGCAGCCCCTGCCTGTCCCGACCATCCCGCGGTGCCACCGCCCTGGCCCGATACACCGGCGTCGACCCCGGCAGTTCCTGCTGCCGCGGAATCCGTCCCGGAATCCGCCTCGGCGTCCGCCCCTGCTTGCCCTCCTCTGCCACCCCACGCCCACGACGACGATTCCGCATCCGAGCAGCCTTGCAGGGGAACGATCACCGCAACGGGTAGCCAACCAATTGCCAGCGCGTGGAGTAACGCACCTTTGGGATTACGCATGACATTGATTCTAGCTCAATTTTCGACCGCTCTCACATCTCTTGGGGCCTGACCCCCCAATCGCTATACTGCCAGCCATGGCGGAAGACATTCTCGCCTTCGTCATGGCCGGTGGAATCGGAGGCAGACTTCGACCTTTGACCGACGCCCGCGCGAAACCAGCCGTGCCTTTCGGTGGTGTCTATCGAATCATCGACTTTCCTTTGAGCAACTGCATCAACTCGGACATTCGACAGATTTACGTGTTGACGCAGTACAAATCCCATTCCTTGAGCCGCCACCTCAAGTCCGGCTGGAACTTCTTGTCGCGACGCTTGGACCAGTTCATCGACGAGATCCCAGCGCAGATGCAACGCGGTCGCCATTGGTACAAGGGAACGGCGGACGCCATTCGACAAAATATGCATCTCGTTCAGTCGACGCAACCTCGTCACGTCTTGGTGCTGCCCGGCGATCATATTTACAAAATGGACTATCGGCTCATGCGCAACTTCCACGTGGAGCGCGGAGCCACGCTGACCATCGCGGCGGTGCGCATCCCCGCTTCCGAAGCGCGGGGACGATATGGGGTCATGCAAGTCGATGATCAGTGGCGGATCGTGGGATTCGAAGAAAAACCGGACGATCCCAAGACACTGCCCAATTCCACGGACTGTCTGGCTTCCATGGGCGTGTACTTATTCGATACGTCCAACCTCGGCGTGTTGATCGACAACGATCTGAACGACTTGAGTCAACAGATCATCCCTCGCATGGTGGATAGCGGAGTTCCGGTGTTTGCCTATGATTTTGCGATCCACAACTGTATCGAGGAATATGAATATATATCCATGGACGGACATCGCGAACGGCACCTCGTTCCCATGTCGAGCGATGCCGGATACTGGCGGGATGTGGGCACCATCGAAGCGTTTTGGAGCGCCAATTTGGACCTGGTCGCCCCTCATCCAAGCTTCAACTTGTATGGAGAAAAGTGGCCGGTATTCAACGATGCTCCGCATTTCCCTCCCGCCAAGTTCGTGCATGAACTGCCGGATCGCACAGGGCAAGCTCATAATTCCATCGTATCCGATGGTGTCATCCTGAGCGGATGTCTCGTGCGCAATTCCATCCTGTCGCCCGGAACGTATATCCATAGCTATAGTTTGATCGAGAACTCCATACTGCTCGGCGGTTCCATCAGCGGAGGACGTGTCACGGAAACGACCGTCGGACGCGGCTGCCGCATTCGCAATGCCATCATCGACAAAAATGTATCCTTGTCCGCGGGACTGACGATTGGCTACGACCGTTCTCAAGACGAAGCTCGTGGCTTGTCGATTCATCCGATCCACGGAGATACAAGCTATATTGCGGTTGTGCCCCGGGGCTGCCGCTTGTAGCCTGAGCCATCCCCTCATTTTTTCCGAGTCTTTCCTTCACGATCACGGTCCCGGCCACGGCCCACGCAAACCGGTCACGGTCACGGTCACGGCGCGCGGCACACAAAACTGGTTCCGGTAATCCCATATCGTCTGAGCCATCCCCTCATTTTTCTCGGAGTGTCGATATTGTTATCGACTGCCGGAAAGGCGTACCCATCACCACCTAAACCGAATCGCTAGGGTTCAAGACCAGGTCAAACGCAAGGTTTTGGGGTCCAGGCTCAAGTTCACGTTCATGTCAAGGACCAACCCAAGGTCAAAGTCAACCTCACTCGAGCATTTGCGTTAGCAGGTGCCGTTGTTCCGGCAGCAATGGCTCGGGGTGAATCGATGGGGGTCGAGCCAGGTGTCCATACCAATTCCCATGCTCGTGCTGCAACCCAGCCCGTTTCGAACGGCTGGCCAATGCAACCACGGCAACAGGCTCCACAAGGCCATACGTAGCGGACATTCCGTTTTTTCGAGCCATGACGCTCGCCTCTCGAACCGTGGCCTCATGCGCTGCTTGCCACGCCACATGCTCTGAGCCTAAATCGAGTGCGACCATCGGCATTCCCACCCAAATCTCGTTGCCTCGAACCCGCCCCCGCAATCGCAGCGACCGCACCAAACGCACTCGACACCGATGCAACCATGGAGCCGTGGGCATCACGATCTCGAACGCCTGCTGCAAGGCACGACCATCCACCTCGGCGGGCAAACTTGCCCACACCTGCTCTTCCAACAACGCCGCGCAGCGAAGCAATTCAGCCGCAGGGGCCGTTCGCACCAGACCCGAAAGCACTTCGGGCGCATCGACTTGTTCCGGCCCGAGTTCCCGCAACTCCCACCGAGCCGCTGCTTGCGCGCTCTTTATCGTCTCATGAAGCCAGGCGAGTTGTTGCACCGACGCAAGCTCTTCGTGGGTGACCGCCAACTTGCCAAGGGCCTGCGCATCCTCGGCCAAGGTTCGACCGGAGGCCGGGCCCGCGTGCTTTTTTACGAAATCCACATACACTTTGTCGTAGACGGAGGCCGCCACGCGACGTGCCGGCGGGACGTGCGCCAGCACGTGAAAAACCAAGTCGCCCCACTGCACCGGTGCTTTCTCGAGTTTCAGCGACATCCAGTCCCCTTCGTCTTGCCGCTCGACAACGCAACGCACGACATGCTGATTGTGTCGAAGGTCTTCCCTTCCTCCACTATACTATGCAGGTTCGATGACATTTTTCTCGAAATTATCGCGCTTGTTGCTTGTCGCTACGGCATCGAGTCCATGGCTCGCTTGCGGAAATGACGCTGGACAAGGTTCACCAAGCCAAGACGCCGACGCCAACCATTCCGATGGTTCTGTCGACGGCATGACCGATGATGGCCCCCCTTTCCCGCAGGATGCTTCCGTGGATGGTCGGGAAGACGCTTCGGACGGAACGTTTCTGGATGCATTGCACGATATCAACATGGATGGTTTGGCGGATGTTGGCGACGGCAACCTCGATGTCATTTCCGATGTTGGAGAGGAAACCATCGAAGACGCGCCATGGGATATTCTCACGGACGCCGACTCCGGGGATGAATGGACTCCTACGTGTTATTACGGGGATTTTGATCAACCGGGGGTTCATCACGTTGCTTGCATCACCGTTCCTTCGTTGGATCGGTGGGTGCTCGATCGTCCGGAGCTGACCGGTGAGTCCATCGGACCCGCCACCATGACGCGGGATGGAGCTTGGTTAGCGGTGACCGTGCAGCCCGCGGGAGCGCCGTCGCGCATTTTTCTCGCACCGACGAATCAACAAGAACCGCCAAAGCAACTCGTCGTGGCTCCTTCCATCCATCGGCATATCGATCAAATGGCCTTCTCCTTCGACGGCAAATGGCTTGCTTTTACCGCTGATTTCGATCTGGAAGGTTCACTCGGTTTGTATGTCGTCACGCTGGCAACAGGCCATGTCAGGCGCATCAGTCCCGCGGCGCAAGCAGGCAGAAACGTCACGGGGTTTGCCTGGTCGATGGGGATTCCGAGTGCGGCCCATCTTGCTTTCGCAGGGAATATCAATACGGAAAGCGTGCATGAGCTGTGGAGCGCGGCGGTGGACACCATGACGTCGCCGACTCCGATCGTGTCGTTGCCGGTTCTGGGGACCCAAGCGGGCGTACGAAAAGACCTTGGCTGGGACTCGCAAGGAAGGATTCTATTTCGGTCCAATCATGAGAACCCGCAAGGCTGGTCGCTGTATCGCGTCCATCACGATGGAGCGGCGATCGAAAAGGTGCCGGGAAGCAGTCTCGACTCGACAACCGGGGTGGCAACGATCGGCAGTTTTGGGGTGTCGCCCGATGGCGCGAACGTCGCTTTCAGCGCCAACAGCCCTGATGCCATGGTTTTCAACGTGTACTTGCTGTCGGAAGGGAAGGACGAAGCTCGGCGACTATCGCAACTTCCCGTACTCAAGAAACCAGGAACGGTCTCGGGGCCTTCATTTGGCGATCGGATTGCGTGGAGCGCGGATGGCGAATGGCTTGCGGTCATTGCGGATTGGCGCTTGGCCTCTTCGGATCTCGACGATCGATACTCCGCGTTTGTGCTTTCGCCGACGGGAGCTGCGGGAGGAACGCGCGTGATCGGGGTATCAGGTGTCGAGGGAGCCAACGTTCGACAGCTTCATTTCTTGTCGGATGGTCGTCTTGCCGTGCGAGGTGATTTGGTGAGCGACAATGTCTTCGAGTTGTTCATCGTGCAGGATTTATCCGTTTCCGATCAGAATCCTTCGGACCTTCGTTTCGAGCAGGTTCCTGCGCTGGGAGATGTGCTCGGGATCGTCGAGTGACGTTGTGGGGCGCGGTCTATTTCCGGATGTGTACGATGACTTTGGAGTCCGAGGCATCAGCGGGGGTGAGTACGGAATGCCATCCTTCGGGAAGAACGGGAGACGTCCAAGCGAATAGATAGGCTGCATCGGCTGGAGAAAGTTGGACGTTGCCTGGGCCATGTTCGACACCAAACCGGCTATGCCAGATGGCGCCGTGAATCATCTGTCCCGACGACATCAGATGCACCCACGGCGCATCGAATACCTCATGGTCTTCCGCGAATGGTTTGCTGCCCGCCTCGCTGGTGGACAGGTGTTTTGCAGTAATTTCGAACGTTCCCATTTGCGTGGTGGGTCCAGTTTCGGGATTGCCGAGCCGATCCATGCCCACGCTGCACAACGTCGCGTACACCGGTTTTTTTCCTTCGTACAGTACGAAGGTTCCGGTGATCACACTCACATCGATCCATTTCTGATCGGGTTTCACAAAGTCGGGAAAGGTGTCCCGTCGACGCACGACGGTGACATCGGGATGTCGCACGTACGTATCCGTTGGCGTTGCCCAAAATTGCACGCCGGCAAGGGTGCGAAATCGCCCGGTAAGAGGAACCATCGTTTGCGGTTCAATGGGATCGCCCCGTGTCGCACTCTTGGCCTCCGCAGTCCAAGATCGAATGCCTTGTTTGACGACGAAGGCAATCGGCAGCTTCGTTTTGTCATCGAGAACGGTTCCCTTGAACGTGGGGGTAGAACTCTCTTCGAGATGATCTGCTGCCACGTATCGACCATCGGGGAGCATGGCAAGGTTGGTGTTGGCTCCTTGTGGCGTTTGTGCGGACCAAGAGCCTACGACAGCAACTCTGCTTCGTCGTCGAAGCTTGCCGACTTCTCGGACGGCATTGGGTTTGGAGCGATCCCATTCAAAAAGGGAGGTAGCTTTGGTGGTGGAAAAATAGCGATAGGGCAGGGGAGCTTCGCGAGCGGGCAAGGTTTTCATCACTTGCAACGTAGGGTGGGCGAGATTGGTGGTGGCGTCGGGTCCCGCGCACACGAATCCTCTTGGATGAATGGGATACCAACCCCCGGGGCATTGTGTTTTCGATATGGGCTCTTTGGCGCGCGCCACCGTTTCCCCGGCACGCATGGTTCCAATGACTGGAGCCGTGGGGGATGGACGCTCCAAAATTGGTGTCGATTTGTTGATCGAGGCAAGCTTGGGGCCATCCGGGGGTGGAACCGGTATTTCCGCTAGATTGATCGTATCGTCGTTTTCCCCGGCATGATCGCTACCGGTGCAGGCTTGAGCCGCAAGGAAAATCAGCCATAGGGGTAGGAAAACGCCCGTTGTCTTCCGCTCGAACATACATCAGGGGAAGCATACTTCGGCCAAGGGGGCCCAATTTTTGACGATAGATTTCAAAATCGGCCCCTACCCCAACGACGTCGTCGCAATCGACAAGCATCATAATTCCATTTCTGCTAGGGGAGGCCCGGAAACACGACGCCCATGACATCTTCTTTCGTTACCCGCAACGACCTGCGCAACATCGCGATCATCGCCCACGTAGACCACGGAAAAACCACCCTTGTCGACGCCATGCTTTGGCAAAGCGGCGCCTTCAAAGAACATGAACAAGTCGTCGAACGTGTGATGGATTCCCTGGATCTCGAACGGGAGAAGGGGATCACCATCATGGCCAAAAACACGGCCATTCATTGGGGATCCGTGAAGCTCAACGTGGTGGATACACCCGGACACGCGGATTTTGGTGGAGAAGTCGAACGGACGCTCAACATGGTGGATGGGGTCCTGTTATTGGTCGATGCCTCGGAAGGACCGCTGCCCCAGACGCGTTTCGTGCTGTCCAAGTCTCTTGCCCGCAGGCTGCCGCTCATTGCCGTCATCAACAAGATCGATCGCCCGGATCGAAGAATCGAAGAGGTCCGCAATGAATTATATGACCTTCTCATCGATCTCGATGCGACCGAGGACCAACTCGATTTCCCAATCCTCTACACCAATGCACGGGCGGGCATTGCCCTTTCCGACCCCGATGGGCAAGGCACCGATCTCAAGTTGTTGTTCGACACGATCATCAAGCACATCCCGCCCCCCGCGTACGACCCTTCCATGCCGCTACAACTGTTGATCACCAATCTCGACTACTCCGATTACGTCGGTCGAATCGCCGTGGGAAAGATCATAAGCGGTCACCTCAAAGGCGGAAGCCAGATTGCGTTGATGAAAAAAGGACAGCTCTCTGGACGTTACAAAACCGGACAGTGCTTCGTCTACAAAGGCATTGAACGTTTGGAACGAGACTCGATTGAAGCAGGGGATATCGTCGCGGTGACCGGTGTGGAAGAAGCGTTCATCGGCGATACGATCGCGGACGCGGACGACCCCCGCCCCTTGCCTTGCATTACGATCGAAGAACCAACGATTTGCATGGAATTCGGCGTCAATACTTCACCGTTGGGCGGCAAAGAGGGAACGCAACTCACGTCGCGACAAATCAAAGCCCGGCTCGAAAAAGAAGTACTTTACAACGTATCCATTCGTCTCGAACCAGGCCAGGCCACGGATTCCTTCAAGGTTAGCGCGCGAGGAGAACTGCAACTCGCCGTTCTCGTCGAAACCATGCGTCGCGAAGGCTTCGAACTGTCCCTGTCCAAACCGCGTATCATCACACGCAAGATCGACGGCGTGGATAGCGAACCGCTCGAGTTGGCGGTCATCGACATCCCTGACGAATACCTCGGCATCGTCACCGAAAAACTATCGGCTCGTCGTGGGAAGATGATGAAAATGTTCAACAACGGGCACGGACGGGTTCGGCTCGAGTTCGAGATCCCGACACGCGGGTTGATAGGCTATCGCTCCCAATTTCTCACCGATACACGGGGCACGGGGATTCTGACGACCTTGGTGATCGGATATACGCCGTATGTGGGGGAGATCCCGGGGCGAACCACTGGGTCGTTGATAAGTGATCGATCAGGACATGCCGTAGCCTATGCGATTTTTCACCTGCAACCTCGGGGGGCCATTTTTGTCGTTCCAGGAGAGCCTGCTTATGCCGGCCTGATCGTGGGGCAAAACTCGAAAACCGCGGATATTTCCGTCAATATCACCAAAGAAAAAAAGTTGACCAACATCCGTGCCGCCCATGCCGATGAGGCGCTGCGGCTCGTGCCTCCGCGACGCTTCACGCTCGAACAGGCCATGGAGTACATCGATGACGATGAGTTGGTGGAAGTAACCCCCAAGTCCATCCGGCTTCGGAAAAAGGACTCAATCCGTCTAGGAGGGGCACGCAAAAAACTCGAGGATTGATCGCCCACGGAGGGTGAATTCCCATCTCCCGACAGGCAAGCAGGGCTTGCATAACAGAAACGAAACAATAAATACAAATAATGGCTCAAAACAAACCTATACCCTGTCCTGAGTGTGACAGAGAGAAATACTATGAAGGGTTTTGCTATTATTGTAAGAATAGAAAATTGAGAGAGCTGTATGAATTCATGTCTGTAAATGAAGTACAGGAAAAGATTAATAATATTGTGGCTAACATTGAAACTATTAACCAATTGGAAGAGATTTATCAGGATTTCAGAAGATTGTTGGCTTATCAGGACATCGACACGGAAGAAATTGCAAACGCTGCGTTTCAAAAAAGAATCTTTAATCCACCAACTTTGTATAGAAACGCTTCGGAAGAAGTTCAAAATAAGTTGATTGCATTGCTTTCAGCACCTGATTGCAAGGAAGCAAATGATATCTTGAATTGCCTTGCGGTAATCGGTAGTGAAAAAATAAAAGAGTATTTTTATGAATTAGAAAAAAGCACATTGCCCTGGCGAGAGAGACTCCATGCAACCCCTTCTGTGTATGCGGAATCAGGAGGTTGGACATTGGATGGTAGCGGAAAAGTAGTTGAACTAAATTATAAAGAATGTTACGCCCTTACAAAAGAAGACCGGAAAGACAATGCAGTTAAAGTAGGTGAAGCATTAGCAGAAACCTGCTCGGTATGCAAATGTCGAACAGTAAATATTTTAACCATCAATGGTAACGATGAGCGATTGTCATTTCTTGGATTGAACGGAACTATTAAAATACCAGTCTGCCCTAACTGTGCGAACATGTGTGAAAAAGCTATTATTCGTTATCAGCTTGACGGAGAAAGCACATTTGAAATCATTGACCCTTATACAAACGAAAACTATGTTTCAGACAGAGAAATTGCACGATTAGCTGCCAGTAATTTTGTTTTGTCACAAACAAGAAAGCCTGTTTATTATGCTTGCGGGGACGATGAGCTTTCTACCATTGGGGGACATCCTGAATGGGTGCAGAATTGTCATTATGAAAAGTGTCCGGACTGCCATAAAAAGATGAAATTATTGTCTGCACTTGAATGGAGTCAACTGTTGGACGGGGAGGGCGTTCTGTACATTGAAATTTGTACCGATTGCTCAGTTATAGCAGTTATTCATCAACAGACATAAAATGCCATTAACTTTAAGCAGCTAGTTCTCCAACCACTTATGTGCAAGATCGGAAATGTCCGATATTTGACCGTCGACGACGAAACGCATGCGCGGTCTCCAGCGGAACCTTGCCGGGCCTCCGGAGCCGGAACAAGGCAGGCTGCCCCGCTTTTCCGGTAGTGACAAACGCATGCCGCAGTGCGACAATGGTGCAATCACACATAGCCACCAGAGATCGGGTGGCGGTGCCGGAGGGAGACAGTAGATGGCCAAAGCGTTCCAGATACGTGACCACCTGCAGGAGAGTTATGCCGAAGTGTACACCGCCGAGGCGCTTGCCGCGCTCACCGCTCTCGCACCGCTCGACGCCCTGCGTCGGGAGCGGATGGCCGAACGGCTGGCGCGACGGCGGGAGCGTGCCGCAGCGCGGCGTCCCCTCGCTTTCCTTGACCCCGATACGCTGATTCCCGGTACCACGATCCGGGTCGGGGAGGCCCGCGCCGGCGAATTCGACGGCAGCGAGATCCCGCCCGATCTCCAACGACAGTGGATCCAGGGGACCGGTCCGGCGACCAAGCCGCACGCCCCGGTGAAGGCAGGCCTGCGCAACGTCGCCTACGCCCTGCTCTCCGGGGCCGACGGCTGGATGTTCGACGGCGAGGATGCGCTCGGGCAAATCTCCACGATGTCGCTCGACAACCTGCGCAACCTCCGGCTCGCGATCGCCGGCGACCCGCTCTTCCTCACCGTGGCCGAGCAGGTCGCCACCGAGATGAACGCCTGGGCCGAGGGGTTCTTCGGGCGTCCGATCATCGACGATTGGCGTCGTCAGCTCGACTTCACGACCCGCATCTTCCGCTGTCGCGGCCTCCATCTCGACGATCGCCACTTGCGCCACAGCGACGGCTCCGGCTTTTCGGCCTCGATCACCGACCTCTGTCTCTACGTGGTGAACAACCAGGCGGCGCTGCGGGTCGCAGGGCGCTCGGTCGTCCTGTACCTGCCAAAGATCCAGACCGCCGGCGAAGCCGCGCTCTGGAACGAGCTGCTCAGCGCTCTCGAAAGCCACCTCGGCCTGCCGGACGGAACGATCAAGGCATACGTCCTCGTCGAGCAGATCGAGGCCTGCTTCCAGCTCATGGAAATCCGCGCCGCGCTCGGCCGGCACTTCGTCGGCTACAACACCGGCCGCTGGGACTACATCAACAGCGTCGCCGATGCCTGCGCCTGGGATTCGGCGTTCATCAACCCAAATATCGACGCAATTACGATGACTTACGGCTACATGCGTATCTACGAGGATCGCGTGCGGAGGGCGGTCAACACCCCGGACCGTAACGGACGCTTTGCCCTCTGGCAGGGCGGGATGGAGACGAACATTCCGGTCGGCACCGAGGCGGGCGTGAAAGCGGGGATGGACCGTGCGGTCGCCGGCGCGGAGCGTGAACAGCGTGCTGGGGCGAGCGGCAAATGGGTGGCGCACTGGAAGATGGTCCACATCGTTCGCCCGGTCTGGGAGCGGGTGGGCGAGGCGAACCAGCTTGGGCGCGAGTTCCCGCCGCTGACCTACACGCCAGCCGATGCCGCGGACCTGACGCTGCTCGAACCCTCCCCGCGGACCGTGCGCGGTGCCCGCGACCTCATCTCGGTGGCCCTCCAGTATGGCAACGCCTTCGCCCAGGGGCAGCAGGCGGCGGCGCTCAAGCCCGCCGACTTCTTCCTCGACGACGACGTCCTTTACCTGATGGAGGACATGGCCACTGGCGAGATCCGCCTCTCGATCCTCTGGGAGTGGCTGCACAAGGGGGCCCGTCTCAGCGCCGACGACCCGGAAACCGGGGTTCGCGCGGGCGATCCCTTCACCGCCGAACTTTTCACCCGCCTGCTCGCCGAGGAGCACGCCAAGCTGCTCGCGGCTCGCGACAAGGACGTCTACGACGCCTCGAAGGGAACCACGCTGCCGATCGCTCTCGCCATCGTCGAAGCGTACGTCCTGCGGCCGGAGAAGGCTCCGTGGTACATCGATCTCCTCAACCTGAACCTGAACCAGCACGATCTTGCAGTCGCCCGAGACCGGATCACCCGCTTCTTCGAGACGTTCGAACGCGACGGCATCCGGATCACCGAGAACCTGGATTTCGAATCCTGAGCATACGAGGAGCTGTTATGGAACGATTCGCACGCGAAGTCGCCGCCACGCAGGAGTGGTTCGGCAGCCCCCGCTTCGAGGGGATAACCCGCCTCTACACCGCCCGCCAAGTCGTCGAACAGCGCGGTACCATCGAGACCGACTACCCGGTGGCGCGGGAGGCCGCCGCCGCCTTCCACGCCCGTCTCCGCGAACTCTTCGCCCAGAAGCGGAGCATCACCACCTTCGGGCCCTACTCGCCCGGTCAGGCGGTGGCGCTCAAGCGTCTCGGGATTGAGGGGATCTACCTTGGCGGCTGGGCGACCTCGGCGAAGGGATCGACGACCGAAGATCCCGGTCCCGACCTCGCGAGCTATCCGCTCTCGCAGGTTCCCGACGAGGCAGCGGTGATCGTGCGCGCGCTGCTGACCGCCGACCGCAACCAGCAGTACCTGCGCTCCCGAATGAGCGCCGAGCAGCGGCAGAAAACGCCGGTCTACGACTACCGTCCGTTCCTCATCGCCGACGCCGACACCGGCCACGGCGGTGACCCCCATGTGCGCAACCTGATCCGTCGTTTCGTCGAGGTCGGAGTGACCGGCTATCACATCGAAGACCAGCGTCCGGGAACGAAAAAATGCGGCCACCAGGGAGGCAAGGTGCTGGTGCCGTGCGACGAGCAGATCAAGCGTCTCAACACCGCCCGCTTCCAGCTCGACATCATGAAGGTGCCGGGGCTCATCGTGGCGCGCACCGACGCGGAGGCGGCCAACCTCCTCGACGGCCGCGGCGACGAGCGCGACCAGCCGTTCCTGCTCGGGGTCACGAACGTCTCTCTGCCCACTTACAAGACCGCCTGGCTCGCGCTTCTCCGCCGTTTCCACGCTCTTGGTGTCACCGCGCTCAACGGTCATCTGCTCTACTCGCTCGGCGAGCCGGAGTGGCGCTGGGCTGACGCCTGGCTGGAACGGACCGGGATCGCGCAGGCCATCGCCAATGAGGTGGCCGGCCTTGACACCGGCGACGCGCTCGCCACGGATGCCGCTTTCGACCGGGTAGCCAACCGATTCCTCGACGCCTGGGAGGGCGAGGCCCGGCTGCGGACCTACGGCGAGGCGGTGGCCGAGGTGCTGGCCTTCCGCGAGAGCGAAGGGGAGACCCTGGAGATGGGGGTCGACGCCTGGCGTGCCTTCGCCAGCACCGCGTCCCTCTGGGCGGCACGGGAGCGGGCCCGGTCGCTCGGCGTCAGCGTGATCTGGGACTGCGAGCACGCCAAAACGCCGGAGGGCTACTACCAGATCCGTGGCGGCATCCCCTACGCCATCGCCAAGTCACTGGCAGTCGCTCCGTTCGCCGACCTCCTCTGGATGGAGACGAAGACCGCGGATTTGGCCGATGCCCGTGAGTTCGCCGAGGCGATCCACGCCGTCTATCCGGAGAAGATGCTCGCCTACAACCTCTCACCATCGTTCAACTGGGACTCGACCGGGATGAGCGAGGACGAGATGCGCCGTTTCCCCGAGGAGCTGGGCAAGCTCGGCTTCGTTTTCAACTTTATCACCTACGGCGGCCACCAGATCGACGGTGTTGCAGCCGAGGAGTTCGCCACCTCGCTGCGGGAGGATGGGATGCTCGCGCTTGCTCGTCTGCAGCGGAAGATCCGCCTCGTGGAGTCCCCCTACAGAACGCCGCAGACCCTCGTGGGCGGACCGCGCTCCGATGCCGCGCTCTCTGCCTGTTCGGGGCGGACGGCGACCACGATGGCGATGGGGAAGGGCTCGACCCAGCACCAGCACCTGATCCAGACCGAGGTGCCGAAGAAGCTTCTGGCCGAGTGGCTTACGATCTGGAAGGAGTATCACGGTCTTACCTTGCCGATCGCGGTCCAACTTCTGCCTCACCGCGCCGGCTCCGAGCTGCTCGAACTCGCGCTGGTGGGCAGCAACGGCGGCAAGCTCGCCAACGTCATCTTCGCCGCGATCCAGGATCGCCGGGAGCGGAACATCCTCTCCGTGCGCGACCAGAACACCTTCGATCCCGAGCTGCGGCAGAAGCGTCTGATGACGCTCATCCAGCTTTGGCTCATCCACCGCTACCGGGTCGATTCGGTGCACTACGTCACGCCGACCGACGACAACGAGCACCAGACCGAGAAAATGAAGGAGCAAGGCCTCTTCACCGACGTCAACACCGAGGTCGGGCAGATCATCGTTGCCGACGTCAACGCCACGCGGGTCGCCGAGCTGCTCGCTCCCGACCGCGCTGCCCTCGGCCGGTTGATCCGCAAGGAGGGGTGACGGGTCGTCGTTGACAGTGGGGTCTGGGCTCCCTATTTTTTGTGGATTTAGAGCTGCGCCCGCCGTGATCTGGCGGGCGCTGGGGAGTTCCGGGTCTCGTCCACGGAATCAGGGCGGACCGATGGTGTGAGCGCGGTGATAGACGCACCAGGCAAGCCAGCCATCATGCACGACACGTCCGTGCTCTTGGTCGCGGACGGCTTCAGAAGTTGTTGCCAGTGGCCCTTGCCGTCGTTGGACCTGGGCTCCCTCGTCGTCATCGTACCGGACGTCGCCATTTGTCGGCGTGGCAAACCGCGTTTGTGGCATGTTGTTTTGGTAGGGGCACCCTTTGCGGGTGCGCTGGAATGTCGTAGCAATGTCGCCATCCACCGAAGTGAAGTGCATCTGAGAAGGCCGCGATGAGCAAAGACGAATTGACGATCAGCCAGGCTGGGTATGCCGATTGGCTGGCTGAACTCGAGCTGCGCATTCATGCCGCCCAGCATGCGCCACGCTTGCGGCCAGTTGCGAGCTGGTGCTGCTGTACTGGCCGATTGGCCCGGACATTCTGGCGCGCCAGACAAGTCAGGGCGGGGCAGCAAGGTGGTGGACAGGCAGGCCCACGGTCTACGCAATGCCTGGCCGAAGGCATCGTCGCTTGGTACAAGCAACTCGACCCCGCCGACCACTCCACCTGTGTGTTGTGCGACAGCGCTTTTACCAATGACGTGACCAAAACCAATAGGGCCGTCATTCTCCAACAACACGGCATTGCCAATGTGCTAAGCCTTTTGGGAGACAAGCGATGCAAGCCACAAGAATTAGGTTGAAAAACTGGCGTAACTTCAGGACATTGGATGCGCCGATGCGTGACGTAACCTACATTCTCGGCCCAAACGCTTCCGGCAAATCCAACTTGCTGGATGTGTTCCGTTTCTTGCGGGATGTCAGCAAACCGGCCGGTGGTGGACTGCAAGCAGCGGTGATCGCAAGGGGCGGAATCAGCAAGCTACGTTGTCTTCACGCACGTCGGGACCCAGAGGTTTGCATTGAAATGGACCTATCGGATGCTCCGGATGATGAAGTCCCCAATTGGCGTTATGTATTGGGATTTAGACCGGAGGGCAAGGGCGCTCAACGTATCCTGGTGTCGAAAGAGGAAGTATGGCATAAAGGCAAGCCATTGTTTTCGAGACCGGATAAGGATGACATCAAGGATTCTGTTCTGCTGACCCAAACGCGCCTTGAACAAATTGCTGCCAATGCAGAGTTCAGGGAGCTTGCGGAGTTCTTCGGCTCAATCACCTACCTGCATCTGGTGCCCCAGCTTTTGAAGTATGCGGATCAGTTGGGTGGGCGGCCTTTGGACAATGACCCCTTTGGTCAGAGCTTTCTGGAGCGGATCGCCAAAACAACGGAACGTGTCAGAAATACACGATTGAGGAGAATCAGTCAGGCGTTGACATTCGCTGTACCGCAATTCAAGGAACTTCGGTTCGTCAAGGACGAATCAGGTCACCCTCATCTGGAAGCGTTGTATTCACATCACAGACCCAACGCGGGATGGCAATCAGAAGAGCACTTTTCTGATGGAACCTTGCGGCTGCTCGGGCTGTTGTGGGTTCTGCTCGATGGCAGTTCCACGTTGCTAATGGAGGAGCCGGAACTCTCACTCAATGATGCGGTAGTGAAAGAGATTCCGCTTATCATTCAGCGCTTGCTAAAGAACAGAAAGCCCAAACGGCAAGTATTGATCAGTACCCACAGCCAGGCGCTGCTCAGTAACCCTGGAATCGATGGCCGGGGCGTTATTCTGCTGGAAGTCACGGCAGATGGTTCAACCGGCCGAACCCTGCAAGAAGATGAAGCGTTAGCACTCAAAGCAGGGCTATCTGTGGCCGAGGTGGTACTGCCAAAGACACGCCCCAGTTCTGTCAATCAGCTCGAGTTTTGGGAATGACATCGGTTGCCTTAGCCACGGAAGATGAGCTCAGTGAAGCGGTAGGCGTAAAGCTGTTATCAGAGCATCCTGTTTTGGCAGAAGCCCCGCCGATGTTGCTGAGAAAAAATGGTTTGGGGTATTTGCGCTCACGCATGGATAGCTGGCGACAGATGGCCCATCGCCAGATTGTCGTTGTTTTGACCGATTTGGACAAGCTGGCCTGCCCATTGATCCTGCTTGCCGACTGGTTGGGTGCTGGTCAGCAACACCCTGATAATCTGCTGTTGCGTATTGCCGAGCGAGAGGTTGAATCATGGCTGCTTGCGGACCACGAAGCGCTTGGCAAGCTGCTGGGCAGAAAATCTCAGTTTCCGGGCCAGCCGGACACGTTGCCAGATCCCAAACAGCACCTACTCCGGCTTGCGCAAAAAGCACCCAGAGCAGTACGAGAAGACTTGGTCGCTCAACAAGGCACTGTTGCAAGGCAGGGGATTGGCTATAATCGCCGCTTGATGGATTGGGTGCAGACCGAGTGGTCTCCGGAAAGGGCTGCCGCCCGTTCCCCTAGCCTTATGCGGGCCAGAAATGCCATGCGTGAGACAGCTCGTCGAATCATGCAGGCATAGCTATCCTTGTCCTACACCGACCATCCCACTTGACGGCAATAGGACCGGACACCATGGGGGCGTCCTTTAACGTATACATTGTCGCTTTCGCGCAACTGCCTGCGGTGTACGCCCAGGCCGCGATGGCCTGAGTCTGGTGAGCGGCGA
>Ga0209201_1002487_pt1 | contig 18005 bp, 13 predicted proteins | sample AD_UKC055_MetaG_FD_184411 | JGI IMG/M metagenome (GOLD analysis project Ga0209201, IMG submission 184411) | Active sludge microbial communities of municipal wastewater-treating anaerobic digesters from USA - AD_UKC055_MetaG (SPAdes) (version 2) | ecosystem: Engineered > Bioreactor > Anaerobic >...
TCCATGCCAAAGCTTCCAGCCTGGGTACCAGTTACCGGGTCAGTTATGTTGACCCCATCAATATTGTAGGTGTTGTCTCTTTCGCCGCTTCCATGAACGATTCCAGAGCTAACTCCAGGGGCCATATTGAAAAATGTCCCTAGATTACGAGCAGCTGGCAGGTTCTGCAGGATTTCTCTGGTCATACTGGCCGTCATTGTAGTTCTCTGGATATCAACCGTCGGGGCTTGCCCGGTGACTACAACGCTCTCTTCGACAGCTGATTGCTCAAGGGTCACATCCAGAGTGGTGTTAACACCGACATTGACCTGGATTCCTTCTCGGACAAGCGTCTTGAAGCCAGGCAGCTTAAAGGTCACAGTGTAGGTGCCAGGCGGCAAGGCTGGAAAACGCCAGTGGCCATGTTCATTGGTGACTGTTTCCATAGATGGGAGAATCAGAGCCGGCGAACTGATGGAAACAGTTACGCCAGGAAGAGGTTGCTTTTCCTGATCATAAACAGTCCCATTTAAAATACCTGTTTGGGTAATCTGAGCAACCGCCGGAAAAGCAACGATGACCAGCAACACTACCAAACTTAATGCCTTTTTTGCCATTATACCCTCCTCTTCAGATTTGTTACTTATTATCATTACCCCAAAATTGCCTGTTTCCCTTAATTGTTTTTGTGATTATTAGTTCAAGTATCTCACCTCCCTTATTTAAATTTTATTTAAAATAAAATTTTATATCTCAACCGCCACTTATTACTGATTATCAATAGCAAAATTCATGCCAGAATCAGTCAAATGTTATATCATTTATTATCAACAAGATAAGATAAGGATTAGGATAAGAATGGATGAAATTAATCCAAAGATTTGAATAAAGTCCAAAATGTTGTATTAGGCTGAACTGGAATGGGGATCTATCAGAATAAAAATACTAATTTATCAGAAGTTGCTCTAATTGGCCCGTAAGCCCCTTCCTGCCGCTTGAAGGCATGGGTTTGACACCTGGAGATTATTTGATTAATCTGTTAATAAAAATAACAGAGAGAAAAGAAAATGAGAAAAGGGGCAGGAAGTCTGGTCCAGTCCCCTAGAGGCTATCTATTCGCTGGCTACTTTAGTGGATTGGTATCATTTCTTTTTTGGGCTTTCTTTTTGGCTGCAGTGGTAGGACAGACTGAGGCGGCTGAAAGCTGGTCGTCTTTTCCTTCAGGCAGATCGGCTGAGTGTTCCAAAGAAGCCTGTTTCCCGGATAAGCTGCCTAAACTGCCTGAGCCGGACAAGCCGCCACGATTTTACCAGGTTTTGCGGGTGGTAGACGGAGATACGCTTGAAATTGAGTCGATCGGTGAAGTCAGATTGATCGGTGTTGATACTCCCGAACTTTATCACCCCCTCAAGCCCGTTCAGTTTTTTGCCAGGGAAGCTTCTGATTTTGTGAAAGAGCTGGTATCTGGCCTGTCGGTCAGGCTGGAATACGACCAGGAAAAAAAAGACAAATATGGGCGGACACTGGCTTATGTTTATCTTCCCGATGGGCGCTGTTTAAATGAAGAGATTATTCGCCGCGGTTATGGGTTTGCCTACACCAGGTTTCCATTTAAATATTTAATGAAATACCGTCAGCTGGAAGCTCAAGCCAGGGCTGAGGGGCTTGGCCTGTGGGCCAATCAGGGCCTCGATGAATATCAATGGATTATCAATCAGGGGAGTGTTCCCTATGAAATCTTTGAAATGGCCAATAACTGGTGGGGAATAAAATTTAAACAATATGTTAAAATCAGGCTGACCTCGGAGGAATTAATAAGGGAAATAAATAATCTCAGGCAATGGACCAACGAATTTTCTGATAGTGATCTGAAAAAGACCCTTTTGAGTCATGGCTGGCTGGAGGTTAAGAAGTGAAGAAAACACAGGTCCTTGTTTTAGGAACGGTCTTTCTTTTTACAGCTCTGGCGGCTATCCAGGCTTTGGCCCAGGAAAAGATCATCCCTTGGGAAAGAGCCGGTAATTATGTTGGCCAGACGGTAACAGTGGAGGGGATAATTGTCAGCAGCCACAATTCTGGCCGGGCCTGTTTTCTCAATTTTAACCCGGATTACCAGCATTATCTAAGCCTGGTTATTTTCGCTTCAGATTTTAACCGCTTTCCGCCACAGCCAGAAAAACATTATCTGAATAAAAAAGTCAGGGTGAAGGGAAAAATACTGCTTTACCAGGGGCGGCCTGAAATCATCCTCAGCTCACCGGAGCAGGTAAAGATAGTGGAAAAGGCGGGCCAGGAGCAAGGGCAGGAACCGGCACTGACTGCAGATAATCGGAAAGGACCAGAGATTAGTGGAAAATCAGAGGCCAAAAAAGAGTCTGCCACTGGCCTCCAGTCCAGCGGCCAGCCTGAAAGAGAAATTTCCTGGGAAGAAGCAGCCAATTATTATGGTCAGACAGTCTGGGTGAGAGGGAAGGTGGTAGCGGCTAACAACACCGGTAAAGTCTGCTTTCTTAACTTCCACCGCAACTGGAAAAGATATTTTACGGTGGTTATTTTTGCCAGCTCTTTTTCCCACTTTCCCGAACCACCGGAAAAGCTTTATTTAAATAAAGAAATCAGGGTTTACGGCCGCGTCAAAGAATATCAGGGCAAGCCGGAGATAATCGTCGAGTCACCTGACCAGATAGAGATTATCAAATAGGGCAGACCGCCTTTTTGTTTTTCCTGAGATACTGCTGATGATAATCTTCGGCTCGGTAGAAATGCATGAAGGGCACAATCTCGGTCACTATTCGGCCGCGATGACGTCCGCTGGCCTGGAGCTCGTCCTTGACTTTCTCGGCTATCTGCCGCTGCTCTTCATTATGATAGAAAATGACTGAGCGGTAATTGGTGCCAACATCGGGCCCCTGACGGTTAAGCTGGGTCGGGTCGTGAAGGGCAAAAAACTGACGGACAAGCTGTTCATAGCTGACCACCTGCGGGTCGAAGACCACCTGAACAGCTTCAGCATGGCCTGTTTTCCCCGAGCAAACCTGCTCATAAGTGGGATTGACCGTTTTCCCGCCGCTATAGCCAACAACGGTTGAAATAACACCTTCTATCTGACTGAATCTCTCTTCAACTCCCCAGAAACAACCGGCGGCAAAAGTGGCAACTTGTGGGACTTCTTTGAGTGCTTCCTCCTTCGGCTTAAAGTTGAGAGCTGCCGAGTTGATGCAGTAATGCTTGTGACCTGGGGCCGGCCCATCATCAAAGACATGTCCCAGGTGAGCTCCACAGGTGGCACAGGTCACTTCAATCTGATGAAAACCAAAATAAAAATCATCTTTATACTCGAGGTTAGCCTCGGCCAGGGCTTCCTTGAAACTCGGCCAACCGTTCCCATGATCATATTTGTCTTCTGATTTAAAAAGAGGAGCACCGCAGGCAGCACAAAAATAAACACCTTCTTCCCAGAAATTATTGTATTTTCCACTAAAAGCAGGCTCGGTAGAACACTTAAACATGACATTAAATTGTTCTGGAGTAAGCTCTTTTTCCCATTCGGCTTTGGTTTTATTGATTTTTTTCACCGGTTTTTCTCCTTCAGCCTGGTTAAGGGCAGCGACTTCTCCCTGATAAGCCAGAGCATTTAAGCCCTTCCAGCCAGCCCAGGCCACCAGAAAACTCAGTCCAAAGATCACGACTTTTTGATAAAATTTGATCATCGGCGACTCCAGCCTGAAAAGTCCTACTAAATTAATATACATTAATTCCAGGGCAGAGGTAATAGACAGGCGCTAAATAATTGGTTCAGGTATTATAAATGTTGATGCCATATAAAATTAGAGGATCTCATGGGATGAGAGGTTAAGAGGCTTTATTCATACGACAGGCAAACGCCAACTGCTCCCAGACCATTGTGAACGCCAACGACCGGTGAGGCTTCTTCGATAAAGCTTACCTGGCGGCCCGTAATCCGTTCAATTTCCCGGGCATAAGCTTCAGCTCTCGGGCGGTTACCGGCGTGGACGATCGAAAAAGAATGGACAGGATGGACTGCCTGTCTTTTTCTTATCATCTTAAGAATCTTTTTGAAGTTCTGCCGCCGGCTGAAGGATTGTCTGCAGGGAACAGCCTGACCTAGTTTATTAATAGTGATAATTGGCTTGATGTTAAGCAATTTGGCCAGTAAACCCTTCATTGGACTGACCCGTCCACCTTTGACCAGATATTTAAGGGTTTTGATGTCAACCAGAATTTCAGTTTTGGCGATCAGTTCTTCGGCCTGGCGAGCCAGTTCATCCACATCCTGAGTACCCTCGGACCAGCCTTCAAGCAGGCGCTCAACGATAAGCCCGGAGGAGCCTGAAATGTGGCGGCTGTCAACTATTCTTATCTTTTTCTCTGGGAATTTCTCAGCCACCGCCTTGACCAGATTATAGAAACCAGACAGGGCACTGGAAATAGTCAGAACCAGAATGGAATCATAATGACTGCTCAGAAAGGAAAACCAGTTTTCTATGCTTTTAGGTGAAGGCTGGGCGCTCCCGGGCATTATTTCCTCTTCGGCCAGCATCTTGTAGATTCTCCGGGGGGAGATGGTCAGCTTGTCGAGAAAAACATGATTCTTGATATTTAAAAGTAGCGGAATAACCACGACCTGATTCTCTTCGAGGAAAGAGGTTGGTAAGTCGCAGGAAGAATCTACTACCAGAGCAATTTTTCTCTTTGGCCTGAAGCTTATTTCTGACTGGAGCTTCATGTCTTCTACTTTGGGCTGAACAATCGTGCTCAGGTTTTTAAGGGCCTCAAACAATTCCTCCGGCTCGTTGGTATGAACATGAAACCGCACTCTTGTTTCGGAGCCACCGGTTATGGCTGAATCGCCAGCTTTGACCACTATGTTTTTTATCTGATCAAAGTCCAGATTATCCCCGGTGAGCAAAGCCTCGGTGCAATAGCGGAAGGGAATATCCTCCTTAGGCTGGTGGGGAGCTTCTTCGAATTCAAATTCTGGCATTTCCTGGTTTAAGACATCTTTCAGGCTGCCCTGATGAATGAAATTTACCACCCCCTCGATAAAATCCACAAAACCCTTGGCTCCGGCGTCAACCACCCCGGCCTTTTTCAGGGCTGGAAGTCTTCTGGGTGTTTCCTGGAGAACCTGTTTGGCCCGGTCAAGAGAATGATGAAGCAGTTCATGGAAATCAGAAAAGCGGTGCCGGTTCTGGTAGATCTCTTCAGCCCACTCCCTGATAAGGGTCAGAATTGTGCCTTCCTGAGGGCGGGCAGTGGAACTATAAGCATAGCGAACAGCATTTTTAACCGACTCACCGAAGCGGACGGCGGAAATTCTCAGATCACTTCCAAGTTCCCGGCTCAGTCCGTAGATGTATTGAGCGAAAATCAAGCCTGAGTTTCCCCGGGCGCCAGTCAGAGCGGCTTCGGCTATCGAATTAAGCGATTCTTTAGCCGAGCGGGAAGGACGGGCCTGTTCGGCAATGGCTTTCATGGTCGAAGCCAGGTTGGTGCCTGTATCGCCATCGGGGACCGGATAGACATTTATTTTATTGAGGTAGGCAAAATCCTTGATAACCGCCTGGCCGCCTGCCAGAAAAGCCAGATATAATCTTCTCCCATCTAGATATTTTATCTTCATGTCTGGTATTTGTCTTTTATTAGGCTGCTTTCTTGACTGCTGTCTGTTGTCCTTGTTTAGCTGCTGAGCTTTAAGCTGTTTATTCTACCAGAATATTCAAGATTTAACTACCATCCCATAAAATAAAATATATTCTCGCAGTCTAAAACTTAAATGGACCAATTATACCCACTGAGCGTTGGTGGCTATTCAGAGTGGTCACGGGCGCCGTGGCCGAACCATATTTTTTAAGCTCTTTCTTAAGAAAGACACAAAACTAAAATAATGAATTTATGTCCTCTACCTTATTATCTGATAGATTTCCCGCCAGGATCGGACACGGAGCAGCGAACCGACTGGCTGTTCCAGTTTTTCAATCGTTGAATTGTATTCCTGTATATAGACATCCTGCTTATAACCGCTGCCGACTCGCTGACGCTCACCAACTGTCACGGCTGTCCGGGCTTTACTGGCCAGAGCTAAGTAATCCGTGGCCTGACCCTGAGCGTTTTTCAGGGAACTGCTGCCAATAGCCTGTCCGTACATTGGCTGAATATAACGGGCATAAAGGCGCCCCGCTTCTCCCCCGAGGTTCTGGCAGGGATCAGCCGCTTCGATGCTGCCTTTAAGGGTGCTGAAATAAACAATATAATTGGCGATTACAGGATCTGCCCAGACTCTTTCTCCGACGGTCAAGCTGCCTGCCTTCTTGGTTAGAGGAATGCCGGTTTCAGTTACATCGCCAATGAACCACTCGACAGCTGAGGTCCCGGTAGTTTTACCGTCATCCATCAAAGCTACGAAAGAATAGTTTCGATCAGATGGTGCTCGCTCGTCACCACCGGTACCAAAATAAATCCTGGGATAATTTGAACCGGAAGTAGCATAACCCAGATAAATGGCTGGTTTGGTGATTATCGGATAGAGGCAGCGGTCAGTGTAAATCCTATTCCAGGACCAACTATTTGTATTACCCGAACTGGCATCCAGGCGCCAGAGGTGCCCATCCAGATCGCCTATGTAGACATAGTCAATATCTCCATCTCGGTCGAGATCGACTCCGTTTGGAGAACCCGGAAGGGCAACATAGATGTTGGGAAACGGATTTCCCGAATTTCTGCTTCTTGATGAATCGACGTCCGAAATTTTTTTTGACCATAAGACGGAACCATCTTCAATCTTGATGGCAGCAAAAGTGTTGCCGATGTAAGCCTGGTGGCGGACATCATCTAGATGCGTATAGCCGGAACCGACAAAAGCCACCCAGGTGGGGTCGCCAGATATATCAACCTTTCCTATGTAAGGAACAGACCAGGTCTGACCATTGGTCATATTATAATTTTTCCCAGACCTTTTTATTCTTATCCCAGCAAATTCCCACATGGGTATCGGGTTCTCTGGATCTGTCACATCCAGGGCAAAATAATAATAATGCTTATGGTTAGTATCACCATTGTTATACCCATCTGGCTTAGAACCCCAGCCTTCTCCCTGCCCGCAAACGAGGACTGTTCTCCACTGGTTATTTATATAAACATCGGAGACAGAAGGGGAGCTATCCACATAAGCCTTCCTTGAAAAGTATCTTAGATGGCTGGAGGTATCAACGGGCCACATTTCTGTTAACCTGGAAAGAAGGTTGTAGGGGATATAAGCCCAGAGCTCTACGCCGGTTGAAACATCAAAACAATGCAGCATGCCATCATTGGCCCCAACATAAATAACTTTTCTTCTATCTTCATTGGCGAGCTTAAATTCAGCATAACCAGAACCCATTAAAGCCGCATCCTCATCTGGCGGGCCAATTACTGCCGGCGTTGAATGGTTTATGTCTCCGAGCCGCCAGTAACGTCCCTGACCACGAACAAACTGAATAAGGCCTTCATTATCATTGTCAGTATCGTAAATGAAATCTTTCAGAACACCTACATTGTTTACATTAAATTCTACTCTTTGCAAGGTGTCGGTGTAAGGTGGTGGTTGACCGCGGTCAGTATTTATGGCCGTATAGATGGTTCTGGTTGCGGGCTCTCTTCTTTCCAGCAGCTCGCCAGCGTCCCAGAGAAGTTCAACACCTGGAGCCAGCCATCTGCCCGTTTCAGATTCGAGGTCGGAGCTGCTCACCGTTCTCAGAGTAGAGTAATTATTCTGGAGGGTGGTCATAGCCGTTACATCATAAGCTCTCAGGTGACCTTCCCACCCTGGATAAATGAAGGAGGCGGCAATAATCAACTTACGGTTTTGCCCGCTGCGGTCAATAACGGAAGTAGAAACTGATGATCTGGAGTATTCCTGCCTGGCCACATAGGTAAATTCAATGGTTAAGTTTCTGATAAGAGGCGTGTCATAAGAAGCTCCCGTGTATTCAGCCATGGAGTCTTCGGGAGCAGACAATATAGCCTTCCACCTAAGATCAGCGCCAAAATTGCTGAAGATATGCCAGTTAGAATCTGACCAGGGCCGGATATTGGTACCTTCAAATGTTCGATACGGCTCCCAGTGGAGTCCACCATCATTGGATAGGAAGAATTGGACCTTCAACCCAGAAGATGATCCGCTTACTCCTTGATTTAAGTTGATTATACGCGCTTTGGTTATAGCATGCTGTCTGGGATCCAGTTGGCCTTCAACTACATTAGTTGATACAGCTTCACCATAAAGAGCATAAACAGAAGCCAGTTTGTTAATTATCAGGTAATAATCTCCAGAATGATTGGCGTCGGCTAAAACCAGGTCCATATCCCCATCTAAGTCATAATCAAGCATGGTACAGATATCCACATCGTATGATGGCGGAATTATTGGTTGACAGTTGTTCAGGCACAGGAAATTCCAGTTTACCTCCTGATAGGTTACAGGTTCCCCGGTATCAGGGTCAGTTGTAGTGACATCAACTAAACCCTGGTTCTTAAATATCCACATATGGGCCTGATTACCCGCACACCAGGCGTCAGTCGCCCCAAAAATATCTGGTCGGCCGTCTTTCTTGAAGTCAGTAACAGTTAAAGCCACAGTTCCAGTAACATTAGCGATAGGAATAGGAATTTCGCTGAAACTAAAACTCTGCGCACCATCATTCAAGTAATAAGCAAGGTAGGGCCAATCATTAACTGAACCAGCCACAATATCAATGTCTCCATCGAGGTCGAAGTCTCCTGAAGAGACAGCTGAGGTTCCTCTGTTTTCATAGCCGTCGGGGGTAGGGGCAGAGTATCCAGTTCGCCGGTCATAAGTGAGCTCTTTCACTTCCCATTTGGAGATGTCATGCCAGTTAGTTACCCCCGGGTTATTTATCAAGAATATTTTATCCTGGCTGGCCACCAGGATATCATCATCTCCATCTTGATCGATATCTACGGTATGCAAATGGTTCGCGGCCCAGTTACAGTAAATGCGAGCAGTCGTGAACGCATTGGTAAAATTCACATTTCTTGAATCATTCCGGCCGTAAAAGACAGGATTATCAGCTGTTCCCTGATTTATATACATACAGGCTACAAAATTGCTATGTGAGAAGGAATCGTTACCATTTTTATAGAAAAAGAAATCCAGCAGGCCATCTTTGTTATAGTCGCCAACCGTTATTGAAGCCGGGCTACAATTTAAGCCTGTATCAAAAATTTTTGAATTGTCTACCTGAAAAATGATGTTGTCATCGTCCACTCCGTCGAAGTTAGCGTCACCATAGCGGTTCCAGACCATCTTAAGTTCAAAAGTATTATAGTCAAGGCCAACCAGATCTGGATAGCCGTTGCCGTCAAAGTCACCTGCAGCTACAACATACATTCTGGCGCCCATACCGGCTGGCAAGGTTACTTCGAAATTTCCACCAAGATAGTTTAACTGGACCGGACCGCTTGGCCAGTTAGCCACCGAGCATTTCTTACCATCTTTGAAGTCAGCTGTGTGGAAATTCTCACTGAAAGAATTGGTATATTCAATACAGGGCTGTTGTTCCTGACCGGTAAATTTTAGAACCAGTAGCCCTAAAGCGATGAAGGAAATAATAAATCCTGCTACCAGGTTTTTTTTAATTTTCATTTAGCCCTCGCTTCTTTCCTTAAGACATTCATTCTTTTATTTATTGATTTATCAATAAATAGATTCTTCTGGTTAAGGGGTAGTTCCACTTTGTGGCATCTCTATTTCTATTTCGAGACGGCAGGTGGCCAGAATCCGGTCAGAGACGGCCTGGCCAGATCTGACCACACCAATGCAGACCATGAGAGTATCAGTTGGATCAGTGGCGGCGCCGGTGCCGGCTTCATCATCAATCAGAAAGACGGTATAACGGTAACGTTGATCAAGTGTTCCGTCCGGCCCGTAAACAAAGGGCTGTTCAAAAAAGACTAATTGGCCCTGGGCAGCACTGTCTGGAATGCCGTCGTGGTTATTATCTATGAGATTGAGGATTTGTTCATCAGTGAGCCGCCGGAAATAACCGGGGTTTGGAGTTTCCAGATTACCCCCAATAAACGGCATCTCTATCCCGTTAGCCGTAAGGCCAGACAGATAATGAGTAGTAAAGTTGGCCCAGAGCCCATTTCCAAAAAAATCATCGATGGCCATCCGAGCCGCATCAAAACCAGCTTCGGCCGCATTAAACGCTTCTTCCTGGTAGCGCATGCTGGCTGAGACTTTCGGACCGGAAGTAGTTATTGCCAGAACAGCTACTCCGACTGTCAGCATAAACGCCAGAACTAAAATAACCACCATCATACCTGAGCCGGCTGGACGGAATAACCAGCCTCTAAGGCTCAAAGAACTTTTCTGGAACTTTCCACCCATGCCTTTTTTATTTGCTTTTTTATGATTCATCTTTGCCCCGAATTGTAGATATTTATATTCAGGTTTCTTACATTGGCGGTTGTTTCTAAAACGAATCGCCGGTGATAATCGTCAGTGGTGCTGCCGGGAGAATCAGAAATATTAGGCCGGCGGTAATTATGAATGTTGGCTGGCACTTTGCCTGAGACAGAGGCAAATCTATTGGGGGTGCGGCCAACAATGATCACTCTTATCTGGCGAATTTGGGTTATCTGCTCAGCAGTCCATGGCCCATCTTCGTCCCATGGTTTGAAGCCGTCCAGCAAACCATCATCATTCAGGTCCCCATTATATTCAAATTGAAGGTTTTCGATATTCTGGGCAATAGGCAAATGGATGCTGTTATTGGTCATATATAAAATTCCAGCTTCACCAACATAGCCCTTTTGCCCAGGTGTAAGAGGCTGATTATTCAGGGTAGCATGACCTGAGGTGTCAAGCCAGATTTCTTTTACATTAACAAACATGATCAAGCCATCATCAAAGTCATTGGGATCACAAGTTGAACCAGAAGTTAAGCCACCTGGTGGATTTATCCCGGGAGCCAGCCCAGGTGACATATTGAATTTTTCATTAGTTCCGCCCGAGCTCCAGGTGATATGGGTTAGTTGTCGGATCTCCCCTGTTCTGCACGTCGATTTGGGATTGGGCAAAATTAAGACTATTCTATTTGTGTAGAATTCTGGAGGATAAGGATATTGTTCAAAACTTCCATCATAAACAGCCACATTCACTGAGCTGCCCTGGTATTGCTGGATTTTCAGGTTGAGCGGCTCATCAATGTTGCCCAGGATAATCAAGCGGTCAGGATCAACCTCAGTCCCCTGGTCTTCATTGTTAAAACCTTCTAAAGCATACATACCAAATTCCGGTGGCAGGCCAATTCCTGCCATGCGCAGGTCCCTGGTAACGAGGTACATAGCTGAGCGGACATCATGCTGAAGCTCGGCATACTGCTCCTGGTCAACTGAAATCTGGTTGCTGCGGGAATAAAGAGCCAGAGCTCCGACAATCACCACCAGCATGATGGCTGAAGAGACAATGAGTTCAATCAGAGTAAAACCTGCTTGGCTTTTCCTTTTTTTGGAGTCTAAAAGTAAAAACTTAAAATCTCTTTGTTTATTTAATTTCGCCTTTTCTTTTTGCCTTCTTTTTCTCATTTTTCACCTGCCATTATGGCCCCTATTAAACTTTTTTACCGGGAGATAATAGTATGGATATAAGCTCGGACTTTATATTTTTCAGGGTCGGTTACTAAGGTATTACGAGCGGTATCCTTATAAGCCGGCGGAAAAACCAGAATCCGGACATCGAAGCCTGCAGGAATTGAAGCCGATGTCTGAATCTCGGTAATTCTCCTGAAGTCTATTGTCCCGTCGGCATTAATATCTATGTTTTCATCATCACTTTCCCCAATGGCAACGTTGGGAAAATCGTTTAGCTCCTCCGAAGTCAATGTCCTTAGATAATCTATTTGCTGCTGGGCCAGAAAAATAGCATTGCTGATTTCATGCGACCTGACATTCTGCATGATACTGATGGTAAAAAGCTCAGCCAGGCTGACAAAAACCACTGTGACCAGAGCCAGGCTGATAATTGTCTCTATCAGGGTAAAGCCACTTGGGTTTTTATTATTCTTTCCCTTGATGATTTTAAGAGTTTTTTTTAACCGGATGTTTTTAACCGGCGTCCAGGTTGTAATTGCTCGCCTCCTCATGACGAAAGCTCCTTTTTGACCTCTTACCCTCTGGCTTTTTTGTAGCCAATAGAACCGCCAGCATAGATGGTAATTATTCTTTGGTTATCCTGAGACAGGTTTCTAAGCTTATCGCTCTTTAGAATAATCTGAAAGTTCTGAGGAGTGGTAAAATTATAGTTAGCGACTATTCCCAGAGGGGAAAAAACTACTTCTCGATTCGCCGCTGGCAAGTCAATCTGTGGATTAAATTTGGGGGGAAGAGCCTTTTTGATGAACTTGGGCACGGGTTTCCAGGTAAAGGTGGGGTTTGTCCCGGTAAGTTCGCCCTCTTCTACCTCCACCATGTATCGCCACTGGTTGTTTTCCTGAAAAAAACGCACCCGGCAGTTAACCTTATCATTGACGGCTGTATAACGGGCTGCTTCCAGTGTGGTCAGAAGCTCCCTGGCTGCGCTCTCCAGGGCCCTGACCTCAAGAACGTTGAGAATGCTTGGATAGGAAGCAGCCAGAATTATCCCGATTATGCCCAGAACAACAATAATCTCAATAAAAGTAAACCCTTTGTCTTCTTTCATCCTTTTTATCCCTGTTTTTCCCGGCCCGATCATCTTTTGGCCTAATTTTATCCCAGTTATTAATTAAAAAGCAAGAAAATTAATACGTCCACTCCTCGGAACTGTCTGTCTTTGCCTCCTGTTAGCAGATTATAGACATAAACTTCAAGGGACAATGGTCACCGGGGGTGATTTTAGGGGTGATTTTAAAGAATGGCATCGGTCGCGAAATGGCGTGAGATGGGGTCAGGCCAACAATTGTGGCGACCTGACCCCATCTATCCCCGGTCCTTACTTGTTAAGGATTAAATTTTCAATGAAAAATTCCATCATGCGGTCCTGGCGCACGCTGGTGTGACCCAGATCCGGTCCAACCTGGACTTCAAAACTTTTCCCGGCTTTCTGCAGAGCTTGAATAAGCTGCATGGCATTGTTGGGATGAACATTATTGTCGGCTGTTCCATAATAAATCAGCAACCGCCCCTTGAGATTATTTACATAATTCAGGGCATTGCCGTTTTTATAGCCTTCCTTATTCTCCTCTGGCAACCACATGTAGCGCTCGGTGTAGATACTATCATAGTGTTCCCAGCCAGTCACCGGCGAAGAAGCACTGGCCGCAGCGAAAACTTCCGGATGCCGTAAAATTGACATGATGGAAGCATATCCTCCATAAGAAGTCCCGAATATCCCAACCCGGCTGCCATCAACATATGGCCTCTGGCTGAGAGCTTTAACTCCGGCTGCCTGGTCATCTATTTCAACTGTCCCCAGCTTCAAATAAATGGAGTCAAGTGATTTTTTACCAACCCCGGCTGCACTGCGGGAATCAAGGCTGGCCACCAGAAAGCCAAGCTCAGTGATTGGACTTGGCACACTAAATGTCTCGCGAGCGCCGTTGGTGGCTGGTCCAGCATAGACACTGACCAGCAGGGGGTATTTTTTGCCCGGATCAAAGTTTGAGGGGAGTTGCAGCAATCCATATAAATCGGTCTGCCCATCAGCCGCTTTAAAAGTGAACAGTTCAGCTTTTTTTAAGCCGAGAGCTTCGAACCGGCTTAAATCGGATTTAGCCAGTTCGGCGATCATCTGGCCTGAGACCGAGTAGAGCCTGGTGACAGGTGGAATATCATGGGTTTGAGCGATATCAACATAGTATTTGCAGTCAGGGGACATATCGATCATATGATTAAAAGCCGGGTCAGTCAGCCTCCGGTCATTTTTCCCGGCGAGAGACACACGGTGAAGCTGGAGTTTCATGGGATTATCACCGCTTCTTGCTGTATAATAAACGACGCCGGCTTTTTCATCGACAGCTAAAACGCTGCCCACCTCAAAGGGATGGCTGGTCAAAGTAGCGAGCAGCTTCCCACTCAAATCATAGAGATAAAGGTTTTTATAGCCAGTTCTTTCCGAAACCAGGATGAACCGCCGTCCGTCTTTGAGCCAGGTTATAGTGGGGGAATTTTCTGCCCAGCCTGTTGGCCATTCTTCGCGAACAACCACCCTGGTTTTCCCAGTAGCTGGATCGGACGCGGCCAGCTCGGTTATATTCTGCCGGCGGTTCGCTCGAAAGAAGAGAAGCTCACGACCATCTTTAGTCCACTCAATGCCGTAAATATAATGGCCGACAACTTCGTTGGAAAAGGGCTGTCCCTGACGGACATCAAGAGTCGTTATCTTTTTACTTCTCAGGTCATAAACCATCAGGTCAACCACTGGATTGGGCTGGCCGGATTTAGGGTAAGGCTCAATATCCATCTTGCTGTAGAGCTTGGTCTGGTCGAGCTGAAGGTAGTAATCGGGCACTTCCTTTTCGTCAAACCGGTAAAAGGCTATTTGCTGACTGTCAGGTGACCACCACATGGCAGTTGTCTGATCCAGTTCTTCACCATAAACCCAGGAAGCTGTGCCATATTTGACTCTGTTCTTATCTGAGCCATCCGTTGTTATAGCTATTTCTTCTTTGGTGGACTGATCAACCAGGTAAAGATTGCGATCGCGATAGACAGCTTTATACTTTTTATCAGGTGATTCAGCACTGGTAAATTGACGGCCGCGTTCGGGCATTCCTGCCCGGCGGGCAAAACCCATCGGCGGCTGTTCCTTGGCCTCGCCGATTTTGGTTAGCTTTTTTGTCCTGAGGTCATAACGCCATTGCTGACCATCCCGGACAAATTCCAGAGCCTGACCCCCATCTTTCCAGGTAACCCGGACAGAACCAAGCTTGGCTACCTCGCGCATTTCTTTCATCAACTTTTCGTAGCGATCATAATTGGGGTAAGTTTTAAGCCTGTCTTGAGAAAGGAGTAGTGAAGGCAGGAAAGCCAGCTGTAAGAAAAACAGCCAGCCAGCCAGAATTATCCCGGATCTAAGATTCTTCTGACTTTGTTTAATTATTTTGAGCATCTTTCCTCCAGATTAAAGATTATTACCTTAAGATGATGATTATACTCGTTAAAGCAAAAAATTCAGCAATTAATTTATTCGTTCTAATCTACTTAAAATTTCTTTAAATTAATTTAAATTCATTGACGATAAATTTATAATAAGCCAATGCAAAATAACAATCCTTCAGTTCCTGCTGCTGCTCTGAAGACTCCTGAGCTGCAGCGGGCTCTGGGCCTGTTCAGTATTGTTGGTATTGTCATCGGGGCTATGATTGGATCTGGAATTTTTATCAATCCTGCTAACATTGCGGCTACTGTTGGAACGCCGAAACTGATGCTGGCTGTCTGGATTATAGGGGGTATCCTGAGCTTTTTTGGGGCACTGGCTATAGCCGAGTTGTCAGCCATGTATTCCCAGGCCGGCGGGATTTATATCTATCTCCGTGAAGCCTATGGGGCGCTTATTGCCTTCCTTTTTGGCTGGACTCTGTTCCTGATCGTTGAAGCCGGCACGATCGCTACCCTGGCAGTGGGATTTTCTTCCAAATATCTGCCGTACTTTGTAAAAATAAATGGCCTTCAGACCAAAGTAGTGGCTATTTCCCTCATTACGATTCTGGCCGCCGTAAATTACCTCGGTGTCAAAAAGGGTGCCCTGGTGACCAACTTTCTGACGAGCATAAAATTTGTCGCCTTGATTGGCATGTGCGTTGTTGTTTTCCTGTTTGCTAAGGGGTCGACAAGTAACTTCTTTTCCACTGAGAATGCGGCCCCGGTGAGTGGCGGGCTACTGGGCGCCTTTGGCGTGGCGCTGGTTTCAGCTCTCTGGGCCTACAAAGGGTGGGAGACGAGTACCTATTGCGCCGGAGAGATTAAGAATCCACAGAAAAACCTACCCCTGGGAATCTTTATTGGCACCATATCTGTTATCTTTCTTTACTTAGTGGCTAATCTTGCCTATCTCTATGCTTTCCCGGCTGCCAGGATGGCTAAATCGACCCGGATAGCCGCCGATGTAATGGAGGCAGCCGTCGGACCGATTGGAGCCTCCGTCATCACGCTTATCATCTTGCTGTCAATGACCGGAACAATTAATGGTCACCTTCTAACCGCACCCAGAGTTTTTTATGCCATGGCCAAAGATGGGATCTTCTTTAAGGCTGTAGCCAGGGTTCATCCCAAATACCGGACACCACATGTTTCGATTATTGTCCTGGCAATTTGGGCCTCTCTCCTTAGCCTGAGTGGCACCTTTGAACAGCTCTATTCCTATGTCATTTTCGGCTTCTGGATCTTCATGGGGCTGACCGTCCTCGGCGTCATGATACTTCGCCGGAAATTCCCTGACCGTCCGCGTCCTTATAAGACGTGGGGATATCCAGTTACCCCGATCCTCTTTATTCTGTCATCTGTTTTTCTGACCATCAATTCTCTTCTTCGGGCCTTTTGGAACTCGTTTGCCGGGCTGGCTCTGATTGCGCTTGGTATTCCTGCCTATCTTATCTGGAAACACCGGAGCCAGACCAGGACTGACTCAGTTTAAAATAAAGGATAGACCATGTTACATCTTAATCTGATTGATACAGTGGCTTTTGCCGGTATCATTCTTTTCGTCGGCTATGGGCTATGCCGTTGGATCAAGCCTCTGTCGCGGTATAACATTCCGGCGCCGGTGGTCGGGGGCTTGCTGGTGGCTTTAGCCACTCTCATCGCCCGGAATTATGGACTTACCCTGTTCACCTTTGATACGACGCTTAGAGATCCCCTGATGATCGCTTTCTTCACCACCATCGGTTTTGGGGCCAGTCTGCGGCTACTCAAAGTTGGAGGGCCTCAGGTTCTGCTTTTTTTTATCATTGCCACTGTGGCCGTCATCTTCCAGAATATCCTGGGTGCAGGTCTGGCTGTCCTGCTGGGTTTAAAGCCGCTGTTCGGAGTCCTGGCAGGTTCGGTAACTATGACCGGAGGTCCGGCTACGGGCTTGGCCTTTGCCCCTTTGTTTGAAAAAGCCGGGGTGACGGGAGCAGCCACCATTGCGGTGGCAGCGGCCATGTTCGGAATCATTAGCGGTGGATTAGTTGGAGGGCCGGTTGGTACCTTTTTAATCGAACGACATAAGTTACGTAAGCCAGCTGCCAAACCCCGGGACATCTCTGTCCCCACGACCGAGGACATAGTTGAAGCGGCTACCCTTGAACCGAAGACAGCTTCGCCTTCAGGAGGGGGCGATAAGGAAGCCTACATTCTTCTTAAGAATACAGTTGTGCTGCTGGTTGCCATGTGGATTGGCTCCTGGCTAAGCCAGGGTTTTGCCGCCCTTCACTTTACTCTTCCTGCCTATATCGGAGCCATGTTTGTGGCGGCCATCATCCGCAATCTGGATGATCTGACCGGTCTCATCGGGCTTTCTCAGAAGACGATGGACAATCTAGGTCATGTTTCGCTGTCACTTTTTCTGGTTATAGCCCTGATGACGCTTAAACTCTGGGAACTGGCTGGTCTAGTCCTCCCTCTGGTCATTGTTCTCCTGGGGCAGGTCATCTTAATTGTTGTACTCTGCCTTGGCCCGGTGTTCAGGCTGATGGGGCGGGATTATGAATCCGCTGTCATGAGCAGCGGCTTTTGTGGCTTTATGATGGGGACAACGGCCAATGCCATGGCCAATATGAAAGTCCTGGTGGACAAGTTCGGACGGGCGCCCCGGGCCTTCCTGGTCGTGCCGATGGTGGGCGCCTTCTTTATTGATTTCACCAATGCTCTTTTGATCACTGTTTTCTTGAACATTTTTGGTTGAGGCATCCGTAGTTGTTGAGTTGACAATTAGTTGGCTCTAATCTAAACTTAAAAATAATTTTGGCCCGTTAGCTCAATTGGTAGAGCAGCGGACTCTTAATCCGCGGGTTGAAGGTTCGAGTCCTTCACGGGTCAATTTT
>Ga0209201_1002496_pt1 | contig 17968 bp, 13 predicted proteins | sample AD_UKC055_MetaG_FD_184411 | JGI IMG/M metagenome (GOLD analysis project Ga0209201, IMG submission 184411) | Active sludge microbial communities of municipal wastewater-treating anaerobic digesters from USA - AD_UKC055_MetaG (SPAdes) (version 2) | ecosystem: Engineered > Bioreactor > Anaerobic >...
GGCGTTGGGTAGTCGAATCGGCTGTGCCATGCTCCAAAAACAGCATGGCGGGCAAAGGTTGTCCAGCTTTTTCTAACGCTCCTTCCAACCCGCATTAAGGCTTACTGCTTTTCTTGAATCAGCCGTGCAGCCTGCGCCTTCCAGTCGAGCCAACCAGCCTCTGGATAGCTCTCAATGCGCCGTGTACAAGGGGTGTACAAGGGATGCTCAACGGGTGCTCACGCTTTAGTCCCTTGTGCTCCCTGCGTGCATCCGGCGTACTCCCCTTGTACACGGTACGGTGGAATGGAGAGGAACCCCTGGCGCGAGATGCCTGGACCGCAGGCGTTACAACGGGAGCTGGTATCGCAAGTGTCGTCTTTGCAGCTACTTGCTGTTTTGCGGAGGGTAATGACGCCGGAACGATGGCGCTAAATGCGCTGTTGCAGGCCGTCCAGCCGTTCCTGGTCTGGCGGGTGACAATAAACACCTGGCCGGCATATTTCATGCCTTGCACGAAATGTCAACAGATCGAAACGCGGGCATCTTGCCCGCTTACACGGTCCGGATGGCCTAAGCGGGCAAGATGCCCGCGCGCCGGCCCCCCAGGTATGAAACATCCGGGCCAAGAGCAGGAGGGGCGGCTCAGGGCCGGGCCGGGTATTGCGGTCTTTGCGGTCCGGCTATTCAGGGTCGGCGGAGGCCTCCGGCGCAGGTTTGCGGCTGGCCAGGACGACTTGTTCGCAGTTCATGAGCCAGTCGCACATGGCGTGGGCATCGGCGGCCTGGCGCAGTTCGAGGAGCAGGTCGGTCTTCTGCGCCATGAGACAGAGGCGCGCCAGGGTGTGCAGGTGCAGCCGCTCGTCGGGACAGCCGATGAGGAAGAACAGGTCGGTGGGCCGTCCGTCCGGAGAGCCGAAGGGGATTTGCTGGATGGTGCGGCCCAGCGCGACAAAGGCGCATTCAAACAAGTACGATTCGGGATTGCGCGAGTGGAGCAGGGCCAAGCCGCCCGGGATTCCGGTCGGGCAGAGCTCCTCGCGCGCCTCCAGGCCGTGCAACAGGGCCTGGGGATCGCAGACGAAGCCCGTCGTTTCGGCCAAGGCGGTCATTTGGCGCAGGACCGAGGATTTGGTTTTGGCCGTGAGCGCGGGCTCGATGAACGCGGGGCGAATCATCTCGGGCATGATGGCGTCCTGCGAGACGATTTGCTGGGCGCCGCGCGAAGATCTCTGGTGGTACTCGGCCAGGGGCCGGCCTTCCATGCCGAGGATGCGTTGCGAGGCCCAGGCGTCAATGTGGACTTTGCGGAAGATGATGCGATCCCCGAAGCGCTCGAACGGGATGTTCTGTTCCTTCACGAGCCGATCGAGGTCGGCCCGGCTGAGGTGCAAGTAACTCGCGGCCTCGTCAGGGCCGAAGATCCGGTAGGGCATGACGCTGGCGCCGCGTCTGCGCTTAGCCGGGCGGTCGGACCGGCCCGGCTGCCCGCTCGACGCTAGTCCTTTTCCTCCTCCTCGCTGCGCTTGCCGGCGTGCCGGTCAAGGTGAAGGATAGCGATTCGATGGTCGCCGGCCACTTCCAGCTTGGCCAGGAGTTCGGTTACGTTCTGCTCCTCTTCAACCTGCTCGTCGAGGAACCACTTGAGGAAGGAGGTCGTGGGGTAATCCTTCTCCGCGCCGGCCAGTTCATAAATGGCGCAGATGGAGGCCGAGACCTTCTGCTCGTGGCCCAGCGCCGTCTTGAAGGCTTCCAGCGGCGACTTGTAATCGCAGTTGGGGGCTGGGATGGACTGCAGGACGACCCTGCCTCCGCGTTGGACGAGGTATTTGAAGAAGCGGTTGGCATGGTCCAGTTCTTCCGCGCTCTGCACCCGCATCCACTTGGCGAAGCCCGTAAAGGGCGTGCTTTCGAAGTAGGCGGCCATTGCCAGGTAGGCGTACGCCGAGCTAAGCTCGAGGTTGATTTGGTCGTTGATGACCTTTTCCATCTTCTTGGATAGTTTCATAACAGACTTACCCTAAGGGCATTATGACGGTTTGGCAAGCGGCGCCGGGCAGCGTCAAGCCGCCAGGGCTTCCCAGGTCAGGGTAATGAGGTCGTCGGCTTCGGGGCCGGCTTTGGCGGACCAGATGGCGCGGAGGAGCCTGCCGACGGATTCCCTGGTCCATGGCTTTGCCGGCTGCGGCAGCGAGGCTACGGCCTGGCCGAGCCCATTCCATTGGTCAACCAACGAATGGACCGCCGCGGCGGCCCCCCGGGCGAGGTGGACGGGGCGAATGCCCTGCTGCAGCGCCAGGCGCATGGTGCCAAAGAAGCGGTCGTCGTAGCCGAGCTTGCGGACCTGGTCGCGGGTGACGCGCGCGATGAGGTCGTTAAGCGTTGGACGGACCATGCGGGCCAGCAGGTCTTCGGCGTAAGCCTTGTAGCCGGCCAGGGTGAAGAGGGGGTCGCCGAGCGCGGCGTGCTTGCGAATCAGGGCGGCGCCGGACTCGTCGAGAAACGCGGCCCTCGCGGTGGCCATGATGTCGGGATGCGCGGCGGCATCGGACATTGCCGTCAAGCCGCGCCGGGCGGCGAGGTAGGCGATGAGCGCATGGATGGCGTTGTGGCCGTAGAGCTTGGCTTCCTCGAAGGGCAGCAGGTCGGTCTTCTCGATGAACGCGTCAATGCCGCGGGTGAAGCCGGGCAGGTTGATCCTCGAGACGAGGATGCGGTTGAACTCCTCCACGAGCACGGCCTTGGGGACGGCCGGGGTCAGCGGCGCCAGGTTCAGCCGCGAAAGGGTGGCGGCGTCGGTGATGACGCCGGACATCTTGCCAATCACGGTGTTGAGGAACTGAACGTTCTCGAGGGCGGCGGGGACGCAATGTTGCGCCACGGAGGCACGGAGAAGTTCGGCGGCGTGGTTATGGTTCTCGGCGGCGTAGATGACGGTAGGGCGCGGCGCCCGGCGCAGCACGAGGCCGTCGGCCAGCGCGCGGGCGACGCTGGTCTGGCCGCCCTGGTCGTAGAAGGCGACGCTGGGCAGGGAGGTTGCCAGTTCATCGCTCTGGGAGATGGCCTGCAGGACTTGCCGGTGATCCTCCGGGACGGCTGGATTGTAGAGCTCGACGCCGGAAACGGCGGCCTGCTCGATGCGGTCGGGCCGCGCGATGTTGATGGTGTAGCGGCCGCCGGCGGAGCGGACGGCCTGCACGACGGCGGCGTCAACCTCGGCGACGACGAAGCGCGAGAAATGCCCGGAGCGGAACGCTTCGTAGAGGAAGAGCGCGCTCTGAATCGGCCCAAAGCCGAAGCCGACGAAGGTCCGGGCAGGCATCGGCTAGGCTTTGGCCGCCACGCGGAGCAGTTCGTCCTCGGCGGCCTTGGTCCACTGGCCGTTGACGAGTTTGGCGGCGACGGTGGGATAGTGCTGGTGCAGGTCCACCAGCGGGATGAGGCCCATGTCGTGGAGCATCGGATAGACGACGATCTTGCCGGCCAGCGTGCGGTTTTCGACGGCGGTAATGCCCGCGGTTGCGCCGGCCATGCCGCTGACGGCATCCACCGAGCAGTTGGTGTTGAGGCGGTCCGCGGTGACTTTCTTCAGCACGATCTTCATGTCGTCAATCGTGGAGCCGCTGGTGCCGAGCATGAAGCAGCGATTGGCGATGTAAGTGTCCAGGTCGAGCTCGTGCTTGGTCGGGGCGGGGATGCCGGCGAAGAGGTTGATGAGGCAGCCGGGTTGGCTGTCGCGGATGCTGTTGGAGACGAGCGCGGGCACCGGGGCCATGAGGGCGAAATAGGAGTATTTGCCCGGGAGCGGCGTTTTGACGGTGTTGACCATCTGCAGCGCGACGCCGTTGGCTTTGGCGAATGGCTCGGCCTTCTTCTGCAACGATGCGAGGCGGGCGTCGTCCATGTCGGTGCCGATGACGGTGAGGTTCGGCACGCCGGAGCAGAGGGCGCGGATGACGTGCATTTGGCCCATCGGTCCGCCGGCTCCGACCACGACGAAGCTGTCGCCGTTGCGCAGCTCGCAGGTGCGGGGGATCGTGTTGTAGGGCTCGGCGGGGTTGCTCCCGGTGGTGCCGATCCAGCGGGTCATGCCGTAGTGGATCCGGCCGACGCCGACGTTGACCGGGGCGCCGATGCGTTTGCCCCCGAGGACGATGTTGATGATGCCGCGGGCCGCGAGCTTGTCGTTGAGCACTTCCAGGACCGCCTTGCTGGCGCCGAAGTAGAGGATGTCGTCAAAGGACTGATCGGCCAGGGCGCCGACCTGGCCGGGTGTCTGGCGGAGCACCTCGGCGGGCTTGCCGGCGGGCTCGCAAGGGAGGCTGTCCAGGGAGACGCGCGCGGGATCGTCGGCGACGACCAGGAGCCTGCCGCCGGCTTTGAGCGCCTGGCGTTCGACGTTGACGTAGGAGTCTTCGACGCAGGCCCAGGGCTCGACCAGCGCGACGGCGGCGGCGGCCGGCTGGTCGCTGACGGGAATGAGGAAGCGTTCGCCCGCAGGATCTATGATCACGCGTTCATCCATGAGCACGTATTCCTGTAGCGCGCCCTCAAAGTTGTAGCCGAAGGCTGAGGCGGAGCCGGCGGTGGGGAGGTCCCGGTAGTCGGTCTGCGCGATGCAGCGTTCGCCGACCTTGTGGTGCTTGACGTTGGGGCCGACTGCGACGATGCGGAGGGTGACCTCATGTCCGGGGACGGTAGGCTGGGTGCCGGGGACATAGCTGGGGATTTCGCTCAGCACCTGCGGACTGATACCCCTGGCAACAGCGCCCTTGCGGGGGTGCTGGTCAAACTGCTTGAGGAGCTTGAGGTCGGAGAAGCAGAGGCTCACGCATTCGATCCGGGCCAGGACCTGGTGCGGGCCGGGGGGGACGACTGGCTTGGCAGGGTTGAGCTTGAGCTGGCCCGGGCCGACGAGTTGAAGGGCGTATTGGGTTGCGGGAAGTGTGGGGTTTGACATGTTGTTATTGCTTGCTGCGGTTACGCGAGCATGACCTGGCCGCCGGTAACGGGCAGCGCCTGGCCGGTCTCGTATTTCTGTTCGATGAGGTAGTAGATGGCCTTCACGACGTCTGCCGTGGTGCAGCCGCGGTTCATGGGGACTTTGGCTTCGTAGAACCGTTTCACATCGGCGATGGTCCTGGCGCCCGGCACCTTGCCGCTGCGCAGGTACTGGGCGAACAGGCCGTTGCGGGGGTCGGACCAGAGGGGGCCGTCGAAGAAGTTTCCCGGGCAGATGGCGTTGACCTTGATGCCGTCCGCGACCAACTCCAGCGCGAAGGACTGCGTCAGGCCGACACCGCCGAACTTGCTGCCCGCATAGGCGCCATTGCGGTTCGAGCCTTGCAGGCCGGACTTGGAGTTAATCTGGATGATGTCCGACGTGTATTCCTTTCGTGCCAGGCGCTGCGTGGCCAGGATCGGCGCCGCTTTCTGCACGCACAGGAAGTAGCCCTTGTAGTTCACGGTGGTGACAAAGTCGAAGTCCTTCTCCGGCAGCGTCTTCACGCTGCCCGCCTTGAGCACGCCGGCGTTGGAGATGAACACGTCCAGCCCGCCGAAGGCGCGGACGACCTGATAAATCGCCTCGGCCACGGAGGCGCCGTCGGCGACGTTGATGGGCAGGCCCAGCGCGCGGGGCTTGCGAGCCTGGGCGTTGATGCGCGCCGCCGCGGCTTGCGCGCCTGCGGCGTTAACATCCGTCAGCACCACGGTGGCGCCTTGCGCGACCAGCGCCTGCGAGATCTCGAGCCCGAACCCCTGGGCGGCGCCGGTGACGACAACGACTTTGCCGGCGGCGCGCCCGCTGGCCTGCCCCGAGGCGCTGACGGTCTTGCGATACGACTCGACCTCCCATTCTTCGATGAACTTTCGCAGACCGCTGTTCATGTAGCGGAGGCCGCCCAGCCGGCGGGCGCCGGCCATCACCTTGATGACGTCGGAGTAAACCTGCCGCACCGTCTCGGCGGCCGCGAAGTCGTCCCCGGCGGCGAACATGCCAAGGCCTTTGACCAAAATGACGTGCGGCGGCGAGCTGGTCTTGCGCGTGTGCTTCTGGATCGCCAGCCGGAGCTGTTCGACCAGGGCGGCTGCGGTGGCGCCCACCGCTGGCTCAAACCACAGCGGGAAGGACTTGCAGTAAACGATCTGGTCGGGGGTCAGCGGGCCGGCGGTGGCGGTGGCTTTGCCGCGCGCGCCGCCGACCAGGTCCATGACTTCGGGCGCATCGGAGAATGTGACGACCTTCAGATTGTCGCCCGCGGCCAGCAGCCCGCGCAGGGCGGGGCCGATGGATTGAACGAGGTTGCGGGCGGCGGCGGGCTCGACGTTGGCGACCCGGCCGAACGGCGGCGCCTTGCCGGCAGGCGCGAGCTGCCGCCGGAGTGTGCGGACCAGCCAGTCGGTGTCTCGGCGGATTTGTTCGGGCGTGTCACCAGAGACGACCAGGCCGTGGTTTTGCATCAGCACCGCGCGGGGGCGGTTTCGGCCTGTGGCTTTGCGGTAATCGGTCAACGCCTGCCAAAGGGTGCGGGAGAGAATGTAGCCCGGGTCCACCTCGGGCACCCAGACCACCTCGGCGGCCAGCCGCCGGGCGAGCTCTGGTCCTTTCACGCAGCAGGTGACCATGTTCACCAGTGTGCTGTGCGTGTGAACGACGTATTGCCCCGGCATGAGGTGGTGCAGCAGGGCCTCGACGCTCGGACGCTGGTTCTTCTCCGGATGGATGCGCGCAGCCAGCGTGGCCGCCTTGAACTCGGCTTCGCGCTGCATCCGCTGGTTGGACAGCGTGCTGTGCAGCAGGGCTTCAAGCTGCCGGCGGTCCAGCTCGACGAAGCCCTCGGGTGGAATGGTGGCCAGGGCATGGCCGCTGCCTTTGACGAACAGCCGGTCGCCAACCTTGACGGATGTGTTGCCGCCGCCGGCAAGCACAAATTCCGGATCAGCGCCGTAAAAGCGGGAGAGCTTAACGAGCGCCTCCAGGGGCGTGTCGGACCTGGTGAAAACGGGCCACTTCAAGTTGGATGCCATAAGAATGTCACTCGGGGTTCAAATATCGCCCGATGATCCCCTGCCCCAGCGACTTGAACGCGGCGATGCGTGCCTCCGCGTTGGGATATTTCGGGTTGGGGTTGCCCTGCGCATCCACGAAACCGCACTCGCCGTGGAGCGTGAGAAACTGGTGCGCCGCCACGACGCAGGCGCCTTCCCAGAAGATGTCCTTCACTTCTTCGGGAACCGGCAAAGCCTTCACGCAGGCTGGCTCGATGGGGAGCAGGTCAAGGGTGTTGTGCTCGGTGCCGGCTGTGATCACCAGGCCGGCCTCCCGCATCGCGCGGACATAACTGGTCAGCACTTCCGGGGTGTTGCGGATCGGAATAAACTCGGCGCACTGGAAGCCGCGGGCTTTGAGGGTTGCGATGAGATCTTCCACGGGCTGCTCGAAGGGGCAGATGGGGCTGGTGCCGTCGGCCAGCGTGGGATAGGCGGGGATGCCGCCCAACTCCAGGATCAGCCGCCATGCCTGCTCGAAGTTGACGAAGGTCTCGGGCACATAAGCCGGTTTGCCGGCCTTCATGAGCTGGGCGCGAATCTCGTTCTGAATCCTGACGGCATCTTCCGGCCCGAACTTCGGCGCCGCAGCCAGCCCAAAGGCCCTTGCAAGCTTCTCGAGTCGTTCGCTGACGGGCACGCTGGCGAAGATCGCCTCCTGGAAAGCCTGGCAGACGTGGCGTTCCTGGAGATAGATGCGCGAGCGGGGGCATCCGTGACGCCTGGCCACCATGTCTATGACGTCGGCCTCCGTCAACCGGATGGGCAGCCCGCGCTGGGCAAGCACTTCGGCCAGTTTGAGGATAACCTCGCGCATCCGCGTGCTGTCGTTCTGGCGGATGATGCCAAGCAGCCGGGTCGCCTCGGGGCTGAACGGCTCAAGGCGGGTGATGCCCTTGCCGCAGATGTACATTTTGCCCGGGTTGCCGGGGTCGTTAATTTTGACGCCCTGCTTCACCAGCTCGTCAATCAGGCAGATGATCTCCAGCCCGAACAGCGGGAAGATGCCGGCCTTGCGGGCGCCTTCCACAAAATCGCCGTAGACATCGTAGTCGTAGTAGTTGCTGACGCCCAGGACCCGCACTCCCTGCGCGGCGGAGAGTTCGATGGCCTGCGCCACCGTCTGAAACGCCGAGAAGTTCGGCGGCAGGTGGATGTGGCTGTTGACTTTCAGCCGCAGCAGGCGCGGGCTGCCCGCCCCGGCCAGGACTGCCAGGTCATTGGGCGTGCCCAGTCCTTTGAGCGAGGCGAGCGCTTCAGCGGTTCGTTGCGTCATAAAAATGCTACCGGTTGGCCCGATCCTACTCCACCCCGGCCACGACCTGAAAGACCTTCCGCGGCGGCAAATGCAGCCCCATGGACAAGGCGTCCTCGGCGGCCTCCTTGATGGCCTCGCTGATAGTTGGATGCGCGAAGACGGTCTCCGCGACGTCCTGCACGCTGACCTGCTGGTGCAACAAGGCCCCGGCGGCGGCGATGCACTCGGTCGCGTTGTGCCCGATCATGTGCACGCCAAGCAGGCGGCCGGTCTCGCGATGCCGCACCACCTTCACGAACCCCTCAGTGTCATTGACCGCCAGCGCTTTGCCCAGAAACGCGAGCGGGAAGTTCCCCACGGACACCGGGAACCCCTGGGCCTTGGCTTCTTCCGCCGTCAAGCCCACTGTGCCAACTTCGGGGAAGGTGTAAACCGCGTTGGGAATCGGCGCCTTGAACTCGTGGCCATGGCCCAGCGCGTTCTCAACCGCAATCACGCCATGCGCCGAGGCCGCATGGGCCAGCAGGCATCGCCCGTTGGCGTCGCCGATGCAGTAGTAATCCTCCAGGGCCGTCTCCATGCGATCGTTCGCGCGGATGAACCCGCGCTCGGTCGCCAGCCCAACTGTCTCCAGCCCGATCTCCGCGGTGTTCGGCCGCCGGCCAGTGGCCACGAGCACGCGTTCCGCATCCAGGCTTTCGCCGCTGCCCAGCTTCGCCACCGCGCCCGATCCACCCAGTGCCAGGCTCTCGATCTTCACGCCGGTGAACACCTTGATGCCTCGCGCAGTGAGGACCTTCCGGAGCGCCTGCGCCACCTGCCCATCCAGATTTGGCAGTAGCTGCGGCAGCATTTCAACGACGGTCACTTCCACCCCCAGCGGCTGCATCATGCAGGCGAACTCACACCCGATGACGCCGCCCCCAACGATGAGCAGCTTCTTTGGCAGCGTCTTCCAGTGCAGCGCCTCGTCGCTCGTGCTAACGACGTTGACATCTGTCGGCCACCCTGAAATCCGGGACGGCACCGAGCCCACCGCTAGGATGATCTTGTCAGCCGTGAACTTCTCGGGCGCGCCGGTGGAGCTGGTGACCGCCACCTGCCCCGCTCCGGCCAGCACGGCGCGTCCCTGAAGCACCGTTACCTTCCGGGCTCCCATCAGGCCTTTGATGCCCGCGCGCAGCGTTTGCAGAATCTTGTCCTTGCGCGCCTGAATTTTCCCCCAGTTCACTGCCGCCCCGGCGGGCACTTCGATGCCCATCTCCGCCGCGTGCCGTATGTGATGCATCAACTCGGCCGAGCCCAGGATGGCCTTCGATGGAATACACCCGTTATTCAGGCAAGTCCCGCCGAGGTGATCTTTCTCGACCAGGACGACGCTGGCTCCCATTTGGGCGGCCTTGAGCGCGGCGATGTATCCTCCCGGTCCGGCCCCAACAACGGCGATAGTGTAATGCTTGCTCATAAGAGTATCCGTAGCCTGCCTCGGCCTGGCCTATGGCATGAACCCGACCGGGTTCTCCAGCAAAGCTCTGAGCCGCGCCATGAACTGCGCGCCCAGCGTGCCGTCAATCAGCCGATGATCGGCGCTCAGGGTGAGGTTGAGCGTCTGGCCGGCCCTGATTGCGCCGTCCTTCACGATCACATCCTCGCGCACGGCGCCCACCGCCAGGATCGCCGCCTCGGGAGGATTGATGATCGCCACAAACTCATCCACTCCGAACATGCCGAGGTTGGAAATGGTGAAGATTCCCTGGCCCATGTTCTCAATCTTGCCTGCGCGGGCCTGGTTGGCCAGGCGCTTTGTTTCAGCCGCCAAATCCGCCAGCGTCAACCGGTCCGCGTTCATGACCACTGGCACCACCAGACCGTCGTCCATCCCCACGGCGATGCCGATGTTCGCGCCCGGAAACTCGATGATGGTATCCCCGTCCACGCGGCTGTGCATCGCTGGAAACTCCATGATCGCCCTGGCGCAGGCCATGACAATAACATCGTTCACGCTGCACCCAACCTTGGCCTTCTGGCTCTTGTAGAGGGCCATCATCGGCGCGGCGTTTATGCGCGCGCTCAGATACCAGTGGGGAATGGTGGTCTTGGACAGCGTGAGATTGCGGGCGATGGCTTTGCGCATACCGCTCATGCGCCTGCGGACCGCCCCGGCGGGCAGCTCGCCCTGGGCGACCGGCGATGAAACCGCAACGGCGGGCCTAGCCGCCACACCGGCCGCGGGAATGTCCGTCGAAAGAATGCGTCCGCCCGGCCCGGAGCCTCGCGCGACTGTCTCCAGGTCCACCCCGCGCTCGCGGGCAATCTTGCGCGCCGCAGGCGAGGCTTTTACTCGCCCCGTGTCAGCGCTGGCAGCCGGAGCTGAAAGCTCGGCGGCCGGCTGCTCTGCACCCTCCGGTGGAGCCGCGGCGGGTGCCGCGGGTGTTGCCGGACTTGCGTTGAAGGCGGCGATGAAAGCGTCAACGTCAGCATCATCATCCGCCAGGTAGGCGACAGGCTGCAGCACCGTGCTGCTGGCGCCTTCCGGGACCACGATTCGGGCCAACCGCCCTGCATCGGTGGCTTCGACCTCGATGGTCGCCTTGTCGGTCTCAATCTCGAAGATGACTTCGCCTTTGCGGATAGTCGCGCCGGGCTTGGCGTGCCACTTGACGATAACGCCCTCCTCTACACTTTGGCCGGCCTTGGGCATCAGTATCGGGATGACCTTGCTTGCGGAAACGTTCTTATTGGTCACGGAAGTTGCTTTCTTTTCGGCGGATTGCGTGGCTGGTCGAACTGCCTCGTCTTCGATGCTGGCCAGGGGGGAGCCAGTGGAAACGGTGCAGCCCGCTGGAGCCAACACCTCCTTAATCGTGCCTTCCAGGGCCGATACGATCGCCGCCAACCCCTCGTCTGTCTCAACTTCCAGGAGAAGCTCACCCTTGCGGACAACATCCCCTGTCCGCTTTCGCCAGCGAAGAATAGTCGCCTTGGCGGCGGATTTGCCTGCTTGCGGCAATGTAAGTTTTGGCATAATCGGCTAGCTAATGACTGAATTTAGCACATAACTCCTTCAAGAGTCAACTAAAGAGTGTCACCAGTCAATCAGATTCTGACAGAAATATGTTGCTTTGTTGTCAGGATGGTGTTTAATGGTAGTCATTGGACCCGGTGACACGGTCTCGCACGGCTTTGTGTAGTGGCACTGGCCACGGCTGCAAAGTGGTGTTGAACTGAAGGACATGGGAAAGTTATGAGTTCGTTCCGTCAACGGCGCGAGAAGATACTCGCGACCATTTTTGAGAAGCGGCATGCCTCTGCCAGAGATCTGGCGGTGGCGTTGTGCGCGTCCGAGGCGACTGTACGGCGCGACCTCAAAGCGATGGCGGCTGAGGGCGAGATTGAACTCGTTTACGGCGGGGCGACGCTTCGGCGTCCGTCGGACTATTCCTTTCGTTCGAAGGGCGAGCGCAACGTGGAGGCCAAGCGGATTATCGGGCGTCTGGCGGCGGACCTGGTGGGAGAAAACGAACAGATATTCCTCGACTCGGGCACAACTTGCTTCGAGATGCTGCCCTTTCTGAAAGCCAAGCGGGGGCTCTCGATCATTTGCTCTTCCGCCCGGCTGGCGCTCGAACTGGACGCGCCAGGCGTCTCGGTGATCCTGCTTGGCGGACAGTATCGCCCGGACCGCATGGACACCGTCGGGCTGCTGGCCACCGCGACGCTCGACCAGTTGCGCGGCTACCTTTGCTTTATCGGCGCGGACGGCCTGGACCGGGAGTTTGGCCCTGCCGCCGCCGACCTGGAAAGCGCGGACCTCAATCGCCGCGCAGTGCGCAATGCGCGCCAGACCACCCTGCTCGTGGACCACACCAAGTTTGCCGCGGCCTCGTTGTGCAAGGTGGTGGACTGGAAACTGGTCTCCCGAATCGTCACCGACCGCGCCCCAAGCCCGGAGTGGATGGATTTCCTCAGCGCCCAGGGCATTCAAGTGGATTACCCGGAGGAATGAAGGGACGGCAGCTTTGAACATCGTTGTTTAATTTCATCAACCTACTGCAAAGAAACTAACTGCTAATATGCCCAAGAGCCAATTCGTCAGCCCCGTCGAGAACCGCCGTCCGGGACGGATCGAGTTCACCCCCATCCCGATCAACCAGTATCAGAAGACCTGCAAGGAGGAGTTCGCGTCGAAGCGGTTTTCCAAGGCTGACTTCCTGCGCATCCAGCGCGACATGGAGATCATCCGGGCCTTCGAGAACATGCTCAACGAGATCAAGCTCCGCGGCAGCTTTCAGGGCATCGAATACAACCACCGTGGTCCGGCCCACCTCTCGATGGGCCAGGAAGCCTCCGCCGTCGGCCAGGCCTACCTCCTCGGCGTAGATGACCACATCTACGGCTCCCATCGCAGCCACGGAGAAATCCTTGCCAAGGGTCTCTCGGCCATTGCCAAGCTTTCCGACGGCGACCTGCTTAAGATCATGCGCGACTACTTCGGCGGCGACACCCTGCGCGTCGTCGAAAAGGACGCCACCGGCTCCACGAAGGACTTGGCCATGGACTACCTCGTCTATGGCGCGCTGGCGGAGATCTTCGCCAAAGACTACGGCTTCAACCGCGGTATGGGTGGCTCCATGCACGCCTTCTTCCCGCCCTTCGGCATCATGCCGAACAACGCCATTGTTGGGGGCTCGGGTGACATCTCTGTGGGCGCGGCCCTCTATAAACACGTCAACCAAAAGCCCGGCATCGTCATCTGCAACATTGGCGACGCCTCCGCCGGTTGCGGCCCGGTGTGGGAAGGCATCTGCTTCGCCACCATGGACCAGTTCAAGTTGCTCTGGGACAAAGCCCATCGCGGCGGCCTGCCTCTGATCCTCAACTTCGTCAACAACTTCTACGGCATGGGCGGCCAGCCCGTCGGCGAAACCATGGGCTTCAAGGTTCTCGCCCGCTTGGGCGCCGGCATCAACCCCGAGCAAATGCACGCCGAACGGGTGGACGGCTACAACCCGCTGGCGGTCATTGACGCTATCGCCCGCAAGAAGAAGATCATCGAGGACAAGAACGGGCCGGTCCTGCTCGACACCATAACCTACCGCTTCTCCGGCCACTCGCCCTCGGACGCCTCCAGCTATCGCGAGAAGTCGGAAGTGGACGCCTGGCGGCAGCAGGATTCCCTCGTTGCCTTCGCCCAGGAACTCGTGGATGCCAAGATCTGCACCCGCGCCGAGATTGACGAGACTCACGCCCAGGCCGAAGCGATCATTCTCAAGGCCTTTAAGAAGGCGGTGGACATCAAGCTCAGCCCGCGCAGCGATCTCAAGCTCAAGAACTGCCTCCTGGAGCGCACGATGTTCTCGAACCAGAAGATTGAGTCGCTGGAGCCGGGCCGGAAACCCGAGGTGCTTATCACCAAAGAGGAGAATCCCCGCGTCAAACAGTTGGCCCAGCGCAGCCGCTCGGCCTTTGACGACAAGGGCAACAAGCTGCCCAAGAGCAAGTGCGTCGGCATCCGCGATGCCATCTTCGAGGCCGTCCTCGACCGCTTCTATGTGGACCCCACGCTTGTCGCTTACGGGGAGGAGAACCGCGATTGGGGCGGCGCGTTCGCCGTTTACCGCGGCCTCACTGAGGCCCTGCCCTATCACCGCCTGTTCAACTCGCCAATCAGCGAAGGCGCCATTGTCGGCAGCGCCGTCGGCTACGCCCTGGAGGGCGGACGGCCGCTCGTCGAACTCATGTATTGCGATTTCCTGGGCCGGGCCGGCGATGAAATCTTCAACCAAATGGCGAAGTGGCAATCCATGTCCGGCGGCCTCCTCAGGATGCCGGTTGTCCTCCGCGTCAGCGTCGGCTCGAAATACGGCGCCCAGCACTCGCAGGACTGGACCAGCATGTGCGCCCACATCCCCGGCCTCAAAGTCGTGTTCCCGGCCACCCCCTATGACGCCAAGGGCCTGATGAACTCCGCCCTCGTCAGCACCGACCCGGTGGTCTTCTTCGAGAGCCAGCGCATCTACGATGAGCCCGAACATTTCGTCAAAGGCGGCGTTCCCACCGGCTACTACGAGGTGCCCTTTGGCGAACCCGACATCAAGAAAGCCGGCCGCGACCTGACAATCCTGACCATTGGCGCCACGCTCTACCGCGCCCTGGAGGCCGCCAAACAACTGGAGGACAAGTGGGGCCTGTCCTGCGAGGTCATTGACGCCCGCTCGATCGTCCCGTTCAACTATGCCAAGGTGATCGAGTCGGTAAAGAAGACCCGCAAAATCCTGCTGGCATCGGACGCGTGTGAGCGGGGCAGCGCCCTGCAGACTATGGCCGCCAAGATCACGCAGTTCGCGTTCGACGAACTGGACGCCCCCCCCGTCGTGGCGGGTGCCCGCAACTGGATCACGCCCGCCGACGAAGTGGAGGACGCCTTCTTCCCGTTTGCGGTGGACATCATTGACAGTGTCCATGAGCACTTGCTGCCGCTCAAGGGCTACTCGGTAACGCGGGATTGCTCCAACGCGGACCAACTGCGGCGTTACGCCCAGGGCATCTAGACCAATCCAGCCGGCGGATGAGTCAATTCCAGGCCATCATATTTGACATGGATGGTGTCATCGTGGACAGCGAGCCAGTCCACGAGCGCGCCTATCTGGAGGTCGTGCGCGAACTCGGCTACGGGGATACCCACGGCCTGCGGTTTGCGGATTACGTGGGCCGATCCGATGAAGTCCTTTGGCAGGACTTCATCGCCCGCCACCACCCGCCGCAGTCCTACGAGGAACTGCTGGCCCTGAAAACCCGGCGCGTGGTCGAAATCATTCGCCGGGACCAGCCGGTCTTCGCGGGCGTTGCCGAATTGATCGAAAAACTCGCCGCACGATACGTGCTGGCGCTGGCCTCGGGTTCGGAGCGCCTGATTGTGCGGGAGGTCCTTGAACTCAAGCGCCTGGGACGGTTCTTTTCCGCCAGCGTCGCCGGCTCCGAAATCCGCCACGGCAAACCGGCCCCCGACATCTTCCTCCGCGCCGCGGAACTGGTCCGGGTGCCGCCGCAGGCCTGCTGCGTCATCGAGGATTCCAAGCCCGGCATCGCGGCGAGCCTCGCCGCCGGCATGGAGGTAATCGCCATCACCAACACCCACTCCGCCGACGAACTGCGCCGCGCCACGCACATCGTGCGGACCTACGACGAAATCCAACGCCTGTTGCTCGGACCGCAAAGGCGGGTCGCCAATTACGTTCCTGATACGCGCACACACAGCGTGTAACTGGTCGAGTAGAGCGGAGGCGCGCCGGGCGCTTGTGGCAATAGAACGGCCGACCAAGAAAACCGAGCCGAGGGGAGTCCGGCAGGAGAGGTCCGGGCCGCTCCTTTCGGTTCGAAGTAGGGTTCAGCCAGGACATCGGCCCCAAGGGCGCTAGAACCAGATGGGTGCCTGAACCGACCGCCTCACCAGCCGCGGCTGGTGAACGGCCTGGAATCGCAATGAACGAAAACGCAGGCTCGGGCAGAGCCTGCAAAACGCAGTTTCAACGCCTCGGCAGGATCCGGATTATGAAGGCCGGGGTGGAACAACGGTTCTTCTGTTGATCAGGGCTAATGGGCGACCCCTTTACGGCGTTGCACTCGGGCGGGAGGACCCAGCTTGGTCTTGACGGAGCAGTCGGCTGCCTCCCACCCTTTTCTCATGCCGCGACCGGTTCGCCTTAAATAACGATTTACCGGCCTGCGTTGGCCCGCAGGTCATCGCCTGCCTCATCTATATGCCAGACTTCAATCCCCGCAAGTACAGTCCCGCAGACATTGACGCCCTGCTCGCAAAGGCCCCCAAGGAACTGCTCGAGGCAGCCCTCGGCGGCCTCACCCTGATGAACACAATGCTCGCTGACGGCACCGCCCCCGAACCCTGCATCGAGACCGCCATGGACCTCCTCCGCAGCAATGCTGAGATCCGCGTGGGCAAGCATACCTTCACCCGGCCCAGCGACATCATCGAGTGCATGGGCACCAACCTTGGCATGGCGCTCGCCGTCCTCGCTGGCCTCGTCACCAACCCTCCACAGTGCCCTTTTTCCGGCCAGCCCACTTGCCCGGTTGAGCCGCCCCCGCCGGCAGGAGAAAACCCCTTGCGCTCAAATTGATCCGGTTCAAGAGAACGAGAACGGTGATGAGGACAGCACGCCAGCCAAGGCTTTGTCCTCCTGCCTGCACGCTTGGCTCTCCCCAACTCGGTGCAGATACGACATTCTCATGGACCGACCCCTGCTATCAGTATCATCAAACCGCTCGGTGAGGGGAGCGACGAAGAGGGAAGGTTGTTCGCAGGTTGTCCCGCCTCAGAAGATGCCCGTTCGGCGTGTGGCCGCATAGCCGGGATTGCCCTCGGGCTCGCTGCATATCTTCCACTCCTCAGATCGCACGATGCCATCGCCGTAACCGCAAATGTCACGCGTCGAGGAAATGCGTTGGAACAGCAGGGCGAACAGCTCGCGGGCCTTCACGGTCGCCCCCGGCATCAGGCCGAGCTTCTGAAAGACATCGAGGTCCTTCTTGTAGTCACGAATCAGCCCGCACGAGTGGACGCAGCGGCCATTGGCCGGATGAAAACCGTCGCAGCAATCACAGGCCATGCATGTGCCCTCGACGAGCGTGATGGGCACATCCGGTTCGCGACGGATGCGCTGCCAGATTTCACAGAGCGTGTCGCTGGGGCGCGGCGATTGGTTCTGGCCGCCGGCATACCAGCACGACAGGCACATCAGGTGGTGCGGGCGGACGAAAAGCCGGTCGGCGGCTTGGATGCGTTCGACATTGCGCGCGCGGTATTGCCTGCATTCAACCTCCGTGCGGGCATGAACCACCGCGCTCCAGCCCTGCGCCCGCACTCGCTCATAGGCGCCGCTCTTCGCCAAGGAGCATCCTTTCCACCCCGGCGTGTCATAGGCGCAGACACCTTGCGGGCTGGCGATGCGGTCGAAGAGCAGCTCGTAGAGGTAGCGAGCCCGGCGCGTGTCGCCCGGCGCAAGGCCCAGGCGCTGGAGCACATCGAGGTCGCGTTTGCGGTTCAGCACTTCCCGGCTGTCGGCCGAGGTCCTGGCCTCCGGCCCCAAGGCAGTGTAATGCGGAATCTCGTCCGCGTTCGACATTAGGCGGATGGCGGCCGAGGGATCGGTGCCGAGCTTCTGCAACACTTGTCGGGCTTTCGAGTCTTCCATCAGCGGGCATTTCGCGCCGCCGTGAATGCAGACGACACTCAGCAGTTGGTGAGCGCGGATGGCGACGGCTCCAGCGCACAAGCCGTCGCCAGCCGGCTTGCGATCGGTGGCCGCGCGGCGGGGCGGAACAATGCCGGCCTTCTGGTCTGCTCGCGCGAGCAGGGGCAGGGCCGAACCGGCCAATCCCAGCACTCCCAGCTTCAGCGCAGTGCGACGCGACAAATCCGACACGGGAAGCTCCCGCTCGGGTCGTGGGTGGACCTGGTCATGCGGATTCATCCGGGATATTCTGCCACGTGATGGCAAATGGGCAAACGGATTTGGTTAACACGCGCTTTTCATCACGCCGGATTCGAGAAAGTGATTTGGGCGGATTTGGATTGTGGCCGGGTCGGCAGCGCAGCTGAGCGGGCAGTCCAAGCGGGCGTATTGACGCCTGGATCGGCCCTGTGGGTAAAACCCGGCCGGG
>Ga0209201_1002499_pt1 | contig 17961 bp, 8 predicted proteins | sample AD_UKC055_MetaG_FD_184411 | JGI IMG/M metagenome (GOLD analysis project Ga0209201, IMG submission 184411) | Active sludge microbial communities of municipal wastewater-treating anaerobic digesters from USA - AD_UKC055_MetaG (SPAdes) (version 2) | ecosystem: Engineered > Bioreactor > Anaerobic >...
AAATTAGTATATTTTCTGTATACAGCTCTGATAGTTTTTTGCTTATTTGCTGTCTGGTTTTTTGGTCAGGAATGTCCGTTTTTTGCGGAAGGTGCAGCACAAACACCCCGGACAACTCTGCAATTTTATAGTAGTCAAAACTACCGGCATTAGTGCTTATGTTTTTCAAACCTGTAGAAGTTGGGTGGCTCCAGCCGAGTTGGCCAATGAAAAGTTCTGAAAAATCAAAATTCTCAAGATTGTTTTTTATCTTTTCAAGATCAAGTGACATACTTTATCTCCTTTTATTGGCCAATCAGTCCAAGTGTACATTTTATTCTGGGTTCAAAATCTATTGGTACATCTGATATGGTACAAAGCCTTTCTTCCTGGCTCATGACGATAACCATATCTGCCAGTTCTTTATCTCCTATTCCTGAGCGGAGCTGTCTGTTAATCGTCTCCTCAGCCACACTTTGCAAAGGATACATATAGATTTCTTCAATCGCTTTGTTCAAAGCTTCTCTATCAACTATTTCTGCAACACTGTTTTGCATGAAATGCCTGAGACGCATATATGTCTTGTGTCTTGCTTTCCTTTTTGGACCAAGCGAATTACCATCATGTTCGTTTTGCTCCATGATTTTCTTCACTGCCAATTCAACAAGATCGTGGTGATTGTCCAACCTTGGCATTGCCGGAGTGTTGATTGAACATTCAGCCAGCTTCAAAATATCATGTTGTGATTGAGTGATAATTTGCCCTTTGTCGTCTATCAATGCAAGAGAGTCTGTGTCATCAGGAGCTTTTATATAAACAACCACTCCATTATGAAAATTTTGTGATTTTGAGCCCATCTTTGTTGAGTAAACAACGTCTGGCAGTTTTTTGATTTTATATTCCAGATCGGGGTTGGCACTTATTGCACTTTTCCAAATTTGATAGGCATATGACGACAAATCAACTTCGGTGTCTGTTTCTGTTTCCAGGACTCCTGCTTTTTCGTTGTAAAGATCTTTCATTTGCTCTTTGTTGAGTCCATCTTCAAAAAATTGTTCGTCAGTTCCTATCACTTCTGCATTCTCACTGAGTCTTTGAGCAAGTCTAGATCTCAATTTGATAATTTTTTCCACACCATCTGCAGGGATAAATGAATACGCTAGAATATTCTCTGCTCTCTGACCTATTCTGTCCACACGCCCCACTCTTTGGATGAGTCTTATTATTGCCCAAGGAAGGTCAAAGTTGATTATTATTGAGCAATCCTGAAGATTTTGACCTTCGCTTAGCACATCAGTTGCAATCAAGATCCTCAGCTCTTCATTTGGATTTATTTTGTTTTTTGCGTTGTTGCTTTCAGGACTAAATTTCCAAACCAAATTTGAAGGATCCTCTGATTTGCCTGTAACTCCTGAAAAATATTCCAGACCTTTTTTACCAAGCTCTGTTTGAAGGTAAGCAACTGTATCTGCAAACTGTGTGAATATCAAAATTTTCTTGTCAGGGTGAGTTTTACTAATCAACTCGAACAAATACTTTAATTTATTGTCTTTTTTGGGATCCCATGTTCCAATTTTGGACAGCAGTGATTCAAGAGCCTGATTGTCATCATTTAGGTGTTGCATTAGAAGAGTTTTAAACAGATTTGAGCGAACCCATCTAAAGGATTTACCTCCTTTGTTTTTATAAAGTCCATAGATATTTGAAGCTTCTTTTTTGAGATTACTTTTTACATATTTGTCTTGAACTTCATTTACAAACTCATTGTTTTCAATCTCGTTATCATTGGCATCATTGATAAAATCATATTCTTGATCAGACAAGACTGGATCAAAAATGCCCAGATCCTGAGTGCCAATTGGTAATGGAAGATTTTGCTCCAGGGCATATAAAAACACATAATTTCTAAGTATGTGTCTTTCTACTGATTTTATAAAAACATAGCCACTGCTTTCCAGCCTTTTAAACAAACTTGTCCTGCAAAAACCTTTTAATCTTTGACCTGCTCTTGAAAGGTTTTCAATTATTTCTTTTTCTTCGGAATTCAATTTCATATTTTTTATGTCTGAAAGATATGAACCTAATCCATAACGGGCCAAATGAAGGTTGCTTATAATATCTACAACCTCTTGTGAAAAAAGTTTTGAGTACTGGTCTTCTGTTGTTTCATCGAAGCTGTATTTTATTGTTTTTGGTTGTCTTGTTGGAAAGTATGATTTTTGTCCATCTTCCAAATCAAGGTATTTCCTTCCATTTGAAAGATCTGTTTTTGCATAATGCTGTTGTATAAAACCCCTTGTGCGTCTAACTAGAAAAAGCCTCATCAAGTCACGCCAATCATCTGCATTGTCACTTTTTTCAAATGCTGATATTGACTCTGGGGCAAAACCATACTTTTGAACAAATTTGGTTATACCGCCATCTTGACGTATTTGTTTTTCTGGTTTTATTCCTAACATATCATCATCTTGAATGAATAGCCTAAGCTGGGCAGAAAGATCAATAAATGATTTATTGTAAGGCGTGGCTGATAAAAGTATGCATTTACTATCATTTTTTTCGATGTACTCTTTTATAACCTTATATCTTTTGCCCTTTGGGTTTCTCAAATTATGACTTTCGTCTATCAAAACCTGTCTAAATCTTTGCATTGTAGGTAGCTCAGTGATTACTTTACTGAATGGTAACACTTTTGCTCTGAGTCTATATTTCAGTCTGTAATCTTCCCACATATTCTCAAGATTTTTAGGGCAAATAATCAATGTTTCAATACCTAAATCATCCTCCATAATCCTTGCTACAGCTGTAGCCATAAGTGTTTTTCCCAATCCAACCACATCACCGATAAAAACACCACCTCTTTTATTAAGGTATTGAGTGGCAATTTGCACCGCAGCTTTCTGGAAAGCAAACAATCGGTTGCCAAAATCAGCTGGGATTGAGAATTCTTGAATACCTGAACGGGCTTCTTTTGAAAGATGATAGATTATTTTCATGTAAATGTTGTATGGCAAATCACCATTTACCCAGCTTTCATTTATAGCAGATATCAAGTCATCGCTTACATCCAAACAAAAGTTGTCTTCCCATCTTTGTTGAAACCAAGAAGCAAGTTTTTTGCAAGCGTCTTGGTCCGTGATGTCAATATTGAGCTCTCCATGATTTGACAAACCAGAAGAAGTTAAATTGCTACTGCCAAGATATGCAATAACAGGTGATACTGGATCATTACGATAGAGAAGATACAACTTTGCATGTAAACTTCCTTTTGTTAAAAGTCTAATTATGACCTTTTTTTCCTGGAGCTGGATTGATAAGTTTTTTAAGGCCTCCTCGTGTCTATTAGTTGGTATACCTTGAATAAGCTGATTTTTCAAATCCTGTATTGTTTTTTGTTTTAAAACAATCGCTTTTGACCTATCAAGTGATTCACCATATTTATTAATCGAGTTAATCCTCCGAATTTCTTCTTCTGGTGAACAATGCATGCCAATAAGTAATCTTGCACAATTTCCTTCACAACCGTCCCATACATTGACAATCTCGGAAAGTTGCTCCCAACCCTTTAGATTAAAATAGGCTATGCAAAAATCAGCTTTATATGATAATTTTGCTGTTTCTTTTAGCGCATCAATCAGATTATTCTCAATATTGTCATATATGTTCGGCAAAGTTTTCTCCTATCAGAAATCTTCAATGAAAACAAGAAACAACTCTATTTTAAAACCATTCTCTTTTCACTAAGTTCTGTAAGTCGATCCATTTTATGTCTTTCTGAAGTTCACTTGATACCATTTGCACCAACCAGATCATTGACCTTTTGGAACTGTCAGAATCATTTGTTGAATTCACCAGACCAACATCCGGGTTGTTCAATCTTCCCGAATTATTATGTTTGTAATCTTCTATCCTTTTACCCATTGGCTACCTCCAAGAAATCTAAAACCAAAAATCAGTACACGTAATAAACACAGTTTTATTATTTTATTAGAAAAAGATTTTATTATTACGTGTACTATGAAAAGGGATAAGAATGAAAATATAAAAGAGAGGGTATCAGCTAGTTTCGAGTATCTTGCTTGAAAGACAGAAAGTTGTTGACTTCCCACGTATACCCTCCATTCTCATTGTTGCATTTATTTCGAAATTATATCACAAATTTTAAGTACAATGCAAGATTTTTGTACGAGTATAATTGTATTGTTAAAAGATTCTGTATCATTCCTCAAGAACAAATTAGCCTTAGTTGAATATCTAATCTAAGTATGTCCATAACTTTGTTACCTAATGTGTTACTAACTTTGTTACTTTAAACTATTATACTTTAAGTAGCAGATAAGTAATCATCAAGTAACATCTTAAGTAACATGAAACATCTTTGACTCACTCAGCCTTTTCACTGATACTCCGCTAGTTATCCACAACTTTTGTATTAGTAGAAAGATTTATATATATTAAATACTACAAATGATTTCATCAATGGAAATCATAAAGCAAGTTACTAAGACTGTATTTTAAGATGTAACTTGCTAGGGCATGCTAAGGCTTGACATAGCAAAAATAGTTAAGTAACATCTTAAGTAACATGAACAAGAAGGAAATACTTTCAAACTTGGATGCACGAGATGCAAATTTTATGAAGGATGTTGAATTCGACATAAAAGAAGACTCAATCACTCTCACAACATACGACAGTTTTGTAAAAGATTACATATTCCCAAATATTACTCAAAAAATAAAAGAACTCACTGGAAAACAAGTTTTTGGAAAACTTGAGATAAGATTAGAAGAAAACCAAGATTCTATATCACTTTTTAACAGGTTTGGTATTGTTATGGGAAATATGGATCTAGACCCATCATTAACTAAAGAGCGACTTGTTATTGGAGATTTTAATAAAAGGGCAGTAGCTGCAAAAGACAACTTACTAGATTGGCATAATGATAGAATAAAAAACATTCTTACAATTTGGGGTGGGACCGGACTTGGAAAGACACACATTCTACACACAGCAGGTTGGGATGTGATAAAGCAGAAGAAAAACATATATCTTGCTGATTCCAACAGATTTATTGATGAAGTTCTTAAATATTCAAAAGAGAAGAAACTCGATTCTATGCATTCTATATGGAATGACTGTACAATGATTTTGTTTGATGATTTACAGGGATTGTCGGAGAAAGCAAAAAAGATACCTTTTGTTGAAAGTGAGCTTTTCAATGCTATCCAAATATTTACTCAACCAAAAAAAAGATGCATATTTGCATGTGACAGAAACCCACTAGCTTTACAGTTTGATGACAGAATCAACTATAGATTGGCAGAAAATGCAATAGAAATTACCCGTCCTGACAAAGACGCAAGGATGGAGATTTTAAGAAAACTGTTTGGTGAAAGAAGCAGGGAGATTAAAAAGGAGTATATTGATTTACTCGCTGAAAAACTCAACCAAAATGTAAGACAACTAATGGGTGCGGTGAATTCAATCAATATACAAATGGAACTTGGATCACCGATTGATGAACAAACAATTACCGTGGTTATTGCTTCACTGGCAGTAAGCCCAAGAGCGCATAAAACTGATCCCCTGGAGAGAATTGTTAATCATGTTATTATGAACATGGGAATAGAAAGGAACGAGCTTTTTGAAAAAAGAAGCAGGAACCCGGCAAGAATCACGGCAATTGCTGTTGCACGCCTGCTCTATCCAAAGATAGAAGTTGACACGATTGCTAAATTTTTTAACACATCAAGAAAATCGGTGTATGAGATAGCAGAAAGAGAAGCAAAAACTGATTCTGTTGTATCGATAATGTCACTCATTATGGCAGAAGGCAGGTGATAATATGGGAAAAGTTATTTCATTTGTAAATAACAAGGGTGGTGTTGGAAAAACTACGGTGGCATTTAATGTTGGTGCCGGTCTCGCCGATGAAGGCAATAAATTGCTTTATATTGATCTGGACCCACAAGCATCATTGACAGTTTGGGCTTTACCAACCTCTGCAATTCCAACATACAATGTGGCAGATGTATTCCAGGATTTCTTTTCAGATGAATCAGGTGAAACCAATAATTTAAACAAATCGATAGTGTACATGAGTGACAATCGGTCAATTGCAACATCTTCGTCAAAATTGGAAACTATACAGAATAATTTTGCAATCAGGCATACAACTCCAATTGCAGTAAAAGAAATCATCAAGGATGTTAGAAATAACTTTGACTATATTATATTAGATTGCCCACCTTCAATGACGCCACTTTTGACACACGGTGCGATAATAGCCTCTGATTACACAGTTATTGTTACGAGACCGGCGTATCTCGATATGAAAGGTATAGTGAGTCTATACCAAGCAATTAGATATGATGAAAAATTTTATCCAGGTGCATCAAAACTTCTTGGGGTTTTGCTAAACCAATTTGACTCAAGAAAAAACGAAGCAAAAGAGGCAGAAACTCAACTAAGGAGTTTCTTTAAAGAAAAGGTATTTAATACACTTATCGGACAATATGCTGTTTTATCCGAAGCACCATCTCATCACCTTTCTGTTTTTGACTATGATAAAAAATCAAAAGCTTCAAAACAATTTAAATCACTTGTTGAGGAGGTATTGGAGCGTGTCAAAGAATAAACATATTGGTGAATCTGCATTTGGAGAACTTGGGATGGATTTTGAATCAATTGAATCGCTAAAAGAAGTTAAAATTGATCTTATCGAACCACCTCTCTGGCAACCTCGAAAAGTTTTTGAAATAAAAAAACTTGAAGAATTAAAAAATTCGATCAAAGAACATGGTTTACTTCAACCAATTGTTTTAGAAAAAATAAATAATGGTAGATATAGAGTGGTCTCAGGTGAGAGGCGTTATAGGGCACTGAAAGAACTTGGAACTGAATATATACAAGCAAGGATTGTATCAAGTCTTTCTGAACCAAAGCGACTCCAGATTCAAATCGCAGAAAATCTGATGCGTGAAGATATTACACCAATAGAGAGGGCAAAAGCAGTCTTCAAATTATTATCTATTAGCCAAAAAGAAAGCAGTTTAGAGAAAATTCTGAATTTATTGGTTGATTATGGAAAAGACAGATCAAGGCTCTCCTCTGAAACTGCTAACACGGTGTTAGCAGTTTTGAATGCACTTGGTAAAAGCCACATGACTATTTATCGTTGGCTCCAATTATTGAAACTTCCAGAAAAAGTTCAAGATATGCTCAATGATCCAAATGGTCCGCTTACACCAAAACATGCTGGTGAGTTATTGAAACTGGATGATATTAAAACCCAACTTGATGTTGCAAAAATGGTTGAAGAAATGAATCTAACAGCAGAACAAACTAAAGAAATTGTCCAGGAAAAAATCAATAAAGGTAAATCTACAACTCCTCAGTTGGCATATAGGTCTGGTTTGAATTTCATCAAAAGTTTGAACACATTAGACTATGAGAAATTGCAAACAGAAGAGAAATCAGAATATCTTTCCAAAATTGAACAGCTCAGGAATGAATTGGATAAGATTATATCTGATATGAAGAAAATTCTTTAATGACGCTTTTACTTGTCTAAAGAACTTTCATTTAGAGGTATAGTTTCAAGATCGTCTTCCCAGTCAGGACCTTTATTATAAAAGTAAATAAATGTTTCGCTATATGATACCAGAGTTCTCTTGTCCTCAGAAAAAGAAGTTATTTTTTTGGAGAAAGGTCCAAATTTATACCTGTATATAACATTTTATTTCCCTATATTTATTCTTAATATTAATTTAAGTTAATTAAATATTTACGTAGGTATTCGGTCACAGTTTGAGATTATCTTGTAAATACCATACTTTTGCCACTCCCCACCCTCTTTGAGGATATGCCGGCCAGCATTCTTTTGAGTCTTTTTGAAAAGCAGCCAAAAAGTCAGCTAGCCTTAATCAACGTCGCTGTTTTTGTGGCGTCGTCCCAGGTGACACTGCACCCAAGTGACTCACCAATAAACCTCAAGGGCAACATCGTCCTGCCATTTCGAATAACAGGGACGATGTCAGGATTTTCTAAATCAATCTTGACATTCGAGCCATTGATTTTGGCCATATTGCTGCCAATGATCATTTGGATCTCAATTGTTCCAAAAGAGATGACAACCATTTTCTTTGAGCTGTCATAACTGATAGTACCTCCAAGAGGTTCTACAGCGTACCTTGCCGGTAGAAATATTCTTCCTCCGATGTTTACAGGTTCAGCATCCATGGACATCTTTTGGCCATTCACATCGTATATGCTGGAACCAAGTGTAAAGGAAAGTTTTGTTTCAGTGACCTGTTTTTCACCAAAACACAGCAACACATCTTTATCATGTACCCAGAGATACAGTTTTCCCAATGCTGGTATAAGTGTGCCAATCGCATTATCAAGCCTGTATTGCCAGAGGAGCTTGCCCTCATTTGCAGAAACACAGTAAAGATAGCTATAGGATCCAAAATATACCATTCCATTTGATGCGACAGGGTTCATATATTCAAGTTTGTTATCAGCTTCGAACTCCCAGAGTGTGGCGCCTGTCTTTGCATCAAAGCAGAACACTGAGCCATATTGTGCGCAGCAATACAGTTTGTTTTCATATATTGCAGGTGAGCATGAGATGATGTTGACAACTCCATCGTTATCTTCCTCAAAACTTGCATACCAGATCTTCTCCCCACTGCCAGCATCAAGGCAGTACACATGGCCTTTTTGATTTGTACAATATACCTTTCCGTCTGAAACAACTGGGGAACCTTCAATGACAGTGTCTGTCTTGTACTCCCAGCTTTGGCTGCCATCCGAGCTGTCAAGACAGATTATTGAGTACAGAGAACTCAAATATATCTTCTTGTTGGAATATGCAAGATAGTAACCATCTCTATACTCTCTGGAGGTCCACAGTGTTTTGCCATCTGATGGATTCAGACATTCAATTGTGTATCGATCAGAAAAAATGGACGGGGAAACCTTAAGGAATACTTTGTCAGATGAAATATTAAATTCCCAAACAATTTTATTTACCTTCCAAATTAGACTTCCAGTTTCAAAATCGCAGCAATAGATTACTCCTTCACCTGGAGATGAAAAAATAACTCTTTTATCAATTACCCCAGCATCTACAACACCTTTTTCAGTGATATATTTCCAAATTATGTTCAAGTCTTCGTCGAAACAAATCAACCCAGGTCCTGGGCCATCACCCAATATTCTCCCTGAACAGATGGTAAATATTCTATGCTTGTCTTTTTTCCACAGCAACCCCAGCTTTGCTTTTTTTGGTCCACCATTCGATGATCCGGTTCTTTGCAGGTCTCCTCTGTCCATTTGCCAGTCACAGCCAGAATCGGAGAGCAGCCCAATGTCCACACCCTTGTCGATGGTTATCTCTATAGATGCTACCTTGTCCTGTGATGTGACAATGATCTTGCATGTTCCTGGTTTTCTACACAAGAAGAAGCCATCTCTGGACATGATGCCTGCATCCTCTGGTTCCACAGACCAAGTGAGGTATGGGTTAACAATCTCTTCCGAATCCTCATCATACGCCTTTGCCCTAAACTGGTACCGTTCACCAACCTTTAAGGTGTGGTCCGGCTTCTCGATGGCTATACTTGTAATAACAGGTTTTTGTCTCAGACAGATAGTCTTTGAGTAGGTATTGACATAGAGATTGTCGCAAGCAACTACAACCTCATTTGCTGCACCACTGTCTATTCTGATTCTTTTTAGCTCTTTCCCGCTTGCCAGATCGACAATTGTCAGGTCTCTTGCAGTGGTCCCGATGAATATCATTCCATTGGAGATCGTGGGTATAAATTCTTCTATGGTGATTGGGTATTTTGTGATAGTGTCATTTATCCAGAGCTCTTTGCCAGATTTTGCCTCCAGACAGTGGAGGTGTCCATCATAACAGCTAAACACCATCTTGCCATCAGAGAATGCGGGATCGAAGATGTCAGTGTCTGTTACCACATTCCATGTCTGGTTGCCTGTTGCAGGGTCAAGACAGTACAGGTCTGTCGCACCACAAACAAACAGCTTGCCATCATAGAAGGCTGGGGTCGTCAATCCTAATTCACCGAACTTCTTTGTCCATATTGTGTTGCCCTTTTCTATACCAAGACAATGCAGCATTCCAAGGCCATCAGAGATGTATATCAGATCGTTGAATGTAGATGGTGCCGACACACAACAGCCTCCGTCAAGCGATTTGCTCCAGTTCAATGTTCCATTCTGCGCATCAATGGAGCACAAATCCTTGGAACTGCTGCAGCCAAAGACAGAACCATTGAGGTATAAAGGGGGCATGCAAAAACTGTCTCCATACTCCCACAGCAAATCACCGTTTGTGGCATTCATGCACACGAACTTGTCATATACCGAGCAATACAGTTTGTCTCCAACAATCAGTGGTGTCTCGATGTCACCTTTGCCAGTGAACTGCTTCTTCCATATCTCCAAGCCATTCTTTGCATCAAGACAAACCAGGCCACGCTCTTCCCCATGTTTGAATGGGGTTATGACCCTTCCACCTGAAACAGAAGGGTCATTGTATCCCCACTCTCCATTGTCATGTGTCCAGGCAATCTCCAACTCGCTGCTCTTGGGACCACATTCTGATGCACCTGTTCTCTGAGGGTTACCTCTGTAGCAAGGCCAGTCACAGACCGGTTCCATGTTTTTCACAATCTGGGTCGAACCACCCAGAACAAATACTGTTACAAGAACCACTGTGAGCATGACCCGTTTTGCTATCATATTCCCCCTTGCTTCAATTTATGCAAATGTTTTTGTTTAATTTCAATACCGTTCTTCATCCTAGCATATTTGCTCTGATACTTTTATCCAAACCCGATTATCTCTCCTTCCATTTACCTAACGTTTAGGGAGTGTCTAGGGTTCGGTTTTCATCTTTTCGCCAGTCTCAGTTATTATCCAGTGTGGTTTCTCACCTCCTGTTCCAGGATCCCAAAGAGCATTTCTGGTGTATATTTCATTTCCATCCTTATCTTTGAAAACAGTCCCATCATTTTTTAAAGCCTTAGATCTCGATTGCATATCATTATCTGACATAGGGTAATGGCCGCTAAAAGAATTCGAGATGTGAACCTTTTTTGACCATATTGATCCAGAACCATTTGTTTCTCTTGTGTTTCTATAGCTAAGTGTTAAACCTTTTGCTGGTTTAGCTTCAGAACTTAATGAATTATATATTCCTTTCAGCTCTGTACGATTTTTATAAGCATATTGCTCGTAACCGACATCGTAAGCATGTATTTTATCTTTCACATCAAAGACGCCATCTTTAGTGGTTGAAATACCCATCCAAAGGCCTCCATTTGATGTGGTACTCATAAACACAGCACCATCTGTTTCGTGATATTCACCATTTTTATCTGGGACGTTGTCGTAAAATTTTATAGACATTTGGGGATATTTGTCATCTTGCCCTGATTCAATAGCGTTTTCTTTTTTAGCTAAACTTGTACAAATAGCCTCCCAGTTTGCGACTTTATCTTTCTCTGAAGCTACAACGGGTTTGTCATCTTCTTTCTTAAGTGTACCGATTTTATCAAGATCAGCATCAGTAGGATTCCCATTTGTTTCTTTAAGTATATCATCTTTTGTGTAGACATTATATATTATCATCGTGCCGTCTTGGTGATAACTATTATCACGAGGTATATACGCTACAATATTGCCCCTTTTATCCTTTATGACCATCGTATATTTCTGGCTTTCAGTTTTTTCTTTTTTGTCACTTAAAGAGTTTTTTGATGAACGACCACCAGATGGAGAAGAAGTAGTCAAATAATTATCATCAAAACCTGTGCATGTTGCAAATGCCTTTACTACAGATTCTGGCACATACTGCATAGAACTGCTGTCAAATGCATCACTTTTTGCTGAAGGAGTATTTGGTTTTAGTGCACCTGCGTTTTGCAGGCCAGACTTGGTTTTTGGACAAGCTGCTTTCACATCCACCAAATCTGTTATGTGTTGGTTTGCAGGTCTGGTGTTTTTGGCTATCATATCAACCAGTGCTCCAGAAACCATGTTTTGTGATTCTGGATGCCCTGTTCCTTGAAGTCTTGAGCCTGAATCTGGTCTGTAGTAACCCTCTGTGTAATAGATGCCAATTTCCCTATCCCAAAATGCCTGTTTAACGGCCCTGAATGTAAAAAACATTGGCAAATTTAAAGGGTTTGATTCGCCAATAACATTGCCCAGAGGATCATATTGGTATGTTGCAACAACAGCCCCCAGAGTATTTGTGACTGCGATTAAGTTTCCACCGATATCATAATGATAATAATAGGTGTCTGTTACATCCTGACCTGTCTGGAAGTTATGCCTTGTCCACTCAAATGATAGTGGCATATTACCATCACCATGCAATATTTTCATTATCTCATCTTTGTATGGTGTATCATTGATTGAAGCATCAATATCTATGGTTGTTATCTGATTGCCTAAGTAGTGAAATTTTTGGATTGTTATATCATTGCCGTTTTCAATACTTTTTTGAATCCTTCTTCCAAGGGCATCATATTCGAATTTTACAATCACTCCGTCTGGTAGATTGACTTGGTCCAACCGGTCAAGTTTTGAGTAAGTAAAATCTGTTGTTGTGTTTGGTGTGCCAAAGTGCTGTTTTCTCGTGCAATTACCATTACCATCATAGGTATAAATATCATAATCTCCATTCTGATAATCGCACCTTGTCAGCTCGTCTGCAACATTATACGTAAAAATTCTTTGAGACCCATTTATATCAATGATTATTTTATTTCCTCTTGGATCATATGTATAGTTGTAGGGTCCTCCAGGTCCTGTTGCTCCTGTTAACTGATTTATTGAATTGTAAGTATAAGCCCAATTCCCATTACCTGAAGATGAAGTAATATTGGATACATTGTCAAAACCATAACTTAACTGTGCTACTCCTGGTATGTTAATCTGGTTCATACGACCAGCAGTATCATAATAATAGTTGTTATTAACATTATTGGGATATTGTATTTGAGTCATCCAGGAATTATCATTATATGTGTATTGAGTCATATTCCCAGCCCTTGATGCATTTATCATTAAACCAGCTGCATTCCAAGTGTAATCTCTGGTGTCTCCATTGGCAATAACCCTGGTTACCATATCTTCTGCATTATATGAAACATCATGGGCAAAATTCCAATTATCTACTTGTTCAATCATCCTTTGAGCAAAATCGTAGGTAAAGTTTGTTCCACCCAAACGATATCCCATTGTAGACATATTATTTGCAATGTCGTATGTGAATGAAGCAAAATCTGTTCCCCCAGCAGGCATGGTAGATTGAACTAAATTCATTGGGGTATAACTGTATACAATTGTATCACCTCTTCTGTTCAATTCAGTTTTTTGTCGACCTAAAGTATTATATGTGTATGTTGCATAGTTACCGAGTTCATCGGTAAATCTTGTAACTCTATTTAGACAATCAAATTCGTAATTTTGTGTAGCAGGTGTACCAGTTGGTGGTTTTGTGTATTGGTTCATATTTGAACCCATATCATAACTAAAGAGCTCTTCTTTTAAGGTAGGATCAATAGTTTTGGTTCGTCTGGCAATATTGTCATATTCATATTTCCATTCATGGCTGTTTTTATCTGTAAACTTGGTTATTTTTCCCATATTGTTATATTCATAAGACTCAGTTCCAGCCGGTGTAGTTATGGATGTAAGCTGATTTAATTTATCATATGAGTATGAACTGATAATCCCCATAGGATCTATAACCCTGTTCAATCTTCCAAGATTGTCGTATTCATAACTTTGTGTTTGATTGGCAGAATTTATTGAAGAAATCAACCTGCCATCTTTGTCGTAACAGAACTTGTGAGGTAGAGTTGAAGGTCCATCTGTTTGTATAAGTCTGTCTGCGTTATCATAAGTATATGTCCAATCGTTGTTGTAAACATCAGTTACTTTGGTACATCTATTTTTTGAATCATATAGATATTTTGTTTCTTTGCCAAAAGGATTGGTGATTTTTGTTACATTACCATTTTCGTCATATTCGAATCTTGTATCACCACCATTTGGATCAGTTATTTTTGTGGTTTTCCCATCAGTTCCGTATTCAAATGAGCTTAAAGCTCCCGATTCATCCTGGAAACTAACAACATCCATTCCTGATGTTCCAAAACCAACTGTGATTTCATCTCCTACTGGATTGATTATTTTTGAAACCATACCAGATTCATTGTAATTATATGTTGTTCTACAACCTCTGTTGTCTTCCATCCATTCTATTTTACCATCGTCTTTTCTGTGGATTGTGAGGTTGTAACCGCCTGGCCTTGTAATTGAGATTATCCTACCATTGCTGTCATAACCGTAGCTGATATTGCCCATGCCTGGTGAATTAAGTGATGTTAATTGGCCTTCACCATTGTAATTAAATGTGTAATTGCTATTGTCAGGGCTAACAGCCAAGACCAATTGGTCCTTGTTGTTGTAAGTAAAATCCCATTGGTTATTGAGAGCATCTATGTAACTTGTTGTTTGGCCAGTATTATTATTTATCAAAGTAACTTTTACGCCTTCTGGTGAAGTAATTTCTCTTGGATAACCATTTGAATCATTTGTAAAAGACCATGTAGCCTGAGAACCCTGTCCTTCACAATTAACAAACCAATCTTTTATTCCAGTCATATCCATACCATTGAATAGATATTCTTTTTTTGTTATTCCATCAGAAATCTCTTTCGATAACCTGCCATCTTGATAATACTCAAATTCTGTATGATTGTTTTTTTTATCTTTGAAATCTACTATTTGGCTATTTTGGTTGTATTCATACTCAATAGTTTTCGAGTCTGGATAGGTAATTTTTAATAAATTGCCTAGAGAATCATAATTATAAGTTGTTGTTTGACCTCTCGAATCTAGCAATGTTGCAATTTCCTTCATAGAATTTCTTGTGCAGCTCATTGTGATATTTCTGGGAAGAGTAATGGATGATAAATAACCTCTATCATCAAATGCGTGTATTTGAGTATTCCCCCCAGAATCAGTAATTGCTGTTGTTAAACCAAATGAATAATTTTGAACTTGCGTTAGCAATGCATCTCGAATAGAAGCAACTTCATTATTTTGATTGTATATAAAACTATATGCAAAACCGTCTGGATTTGAGACACTTTCCAATTTTGAGTTTGCATTGTATGAAAAATTTATGTAACCCCCATTTGGGTCCGTAACCGTAGCAATTTGATTAGATGCATTATAGGTGTAGTTAACTGTTTTTCCTTCGGGGTCTTGAGCCTGAAATAATCTGTCATATATATCATATAAAAATATTAGTGATCTACTTGTAGTGGCATCTGTTACGCTAACTATTTTATCGCCATTCCATGATATTTGAATTTCAGCTCCATACAAGTTGATGATTTTGACTAGCAAACCACCTACACCATTATTTCCATATTCAAAATAATATTTCTTTTTATATTTATCTGAAATAACATAATAATTTATATTATTTATTGTTTCGATTTGAAGATCGAGGTATGAGAAACAAGGAGGTAACCATATCATTGAATCTGGATTCCAGGTAAATGTTTGATATGAACCATCATATGTTCTCCAAGTAGCATTATGTGTTGTAGAGTCAATTTCTATAGATTGATGATAATTTGAAATCCAACCTGGACCCATTCCATAATTGACAAGGGAAACTGAGTTATAAACCCTAGTAAAATGAATGTCTAACCCTCCAGGAATACTAAAAGAAAGATCATTTTGTGTAAGTATTGCTGCTCCAGTCCAAGTGTTTACTTTAAATTCACCTGCTCCATTCCCAAAGGTTAAGTCTTTACCAGCAGGAGAGCCACCTTGCGGTTCAGTGTAACAGATAACAAGTTCAGGAATTGTTCCAAATGCTCCACACGATTCATTATATGGAATACCTGATAGTTCGAAACACAATCCAACAATCGTATCACCAGAATAGTATTTATTACTTATGAAACTTGTAATATCAACTTTTGGGTTCTGATTTGGAGCAAAAATAAACTGGGCTTCCGTTGATATTGGTGTTGGTTGCGTATTCCATGTTAAGGTAGCTCCATCCCATGAAATTCCAACATCTTTAATTTGCGCATTAATATTGAAAGTGCAAGAATTTGCAACATTAGAGAAATCTAGATAAGCATATTGAATATCCATTTTCGGTGGGATGATATTAGTAAAACTATATTTAGAATATGTTTTTGCAATTGTTATTATCTCAGGAGGTGGAGGTGAAGGATTAGTGACAGTTGAGCAGATCATTGAAAAATTATTTATTGGAATGGGATAACGAACATAACTGACTATACCATTTACATTAGTCATTGAAACAAAGTCAACTATACCAGCTGTTGTGGTTGGAATTGTTTTATTAGGAGTGATATTATCATTTTTTGGATTTAATTTGAGTTCTATCTTTGAAACTCCATTTTTTTCTAAATACTTCTTATATCCTAATGCATTACTGGGGGTTTGATCTAATCTTGTTCTTGGATACCTGGCAACTAAACCATCAGATGGTACAACAGATTCTGGTGGTGGATTCCTCGTTTTGTCAGCCTTTACTTGTGGGGTGATAATACCAGATGCAAGAATTGATAAACAGATAATACACACAAATAAACGAATCCGTGAAGTAGTCATTGTAACCTCCCTTTTTTGGTTTGATTTTAAAAAGTTAACGTCTCTTCTATCCCAAATTCATCATGAAATATTCAATAGCAAGTTGCTAAATCAGCTTTCATGATGCTCTCCATTAGATATTGTATATATAAAGACGGCAAATTAAAGAAATAATTTATTTACAATTATTAACAATAATAATTATCATAATTTTATTAATATCTTCTTTACGCTTCCTGCCTGCCACTCCCCACCCCTCTTAGGTGGTATACCAGCCAGTTCCAGCTCACCTGCTATCTCCCTCAGGCTGTATCCCTGTTCATGGAGCTTCTTCATCATCTGGATGCCTTTCTGTTCCTTCTTGTTGGGTATGAGTAGATCTTCTACCCTGTCATATCCAAATGGTGTATGGTTCCAGACCTTCCCGTCCTTCCTCTTCATGTCCAGTACAGTCTTGGTCCTTTCACCTGTAATGTCTCTTTCAAACTGTGCCAGCATGGCAAGAACGGTAAAGAACATCTTTCCTGTAGCAGTGCCAGTATCAACAGATACATCAAGCAGGTGAAGGTTGATGCCCCTCTTCTGGAACTCCTGAGATTTTGATATTGCATCCCCTGTATTCCTGAACAATCTATCCAGTTTTATGGCAACCAGGTTACAGGCAACTGGTTCACCAGGATAAGAATAAATTGTTCCATTTTTAGACTGTAGTATATCACCTGCAACAGTTCGCTCATTAACTCCCAGATTGCCGTAATCCTGGGCTGTTTTAGGGGTGTTATCAGACCTCTGCCACTCATTGCCCTCAGGGACACCAGAACGTTCAAATTTGGCCCCTTTCTGAAGATCATTTTCAAGAGTTGGTTTGGAGTTTTTGCCTTTTCCATTGTGGTTGGTGAGTAGCTGGACTATAAAACCCAGAGATTTGAGTGCAGACAATCCACCTGGTCTTTTCTCCAGAGGTTTGAACCCTGAGATGCCCTCGTCCTTGAAAATGGTGACAAGTTCCAACCCTTTCAGGTCACAATATGCCCTTATCTTCCTCTCCTGGGCTTCAAGTGAAAGACCCTCTCTAGCCTGGTCATCGGATGAGACCCTTATATACCCAACAGCCCTCTGATTATTAGTTGTCATGTTATCTCCTTAAAACGTAAACGCTAGGTCTAGCGTTTACGATATAATAACATATTTGTGCCAAAAATCAATGTTTCACACACTGAAACATTTGTTTCGAAACAGTGTTCCGTTTCGTTTCACTTTGTTTCAATAAAAAACTGGTAATGCCTGAA
>Ga0209201_1002501_pt1 | contig 17943 bp, 6 predicted proteins | sample AD_UKC055_MetaG_FD_184411 | JGI IMG/M metagenome (GOLD analysis project Ga0209201, IMG submission 184411) | Active sludge microbial communities of municipal wastewater-treating anaerobic digesters from USA - AD_UKC055_MetaG (SPAdes) (version 2) | ecosystem: Engineered > Bioreactor > Anaerobic >...
TAAACGCTATTGCCGGAAAATTCAAGGTATTGCGTTTTGAATTGGGTAATACAGAAAGTCTTTGGGAGGTGATCACGTATCAAATAGAAAATTACCTCAAAAACCAGGGGATCAATTTCTCGTTTGACGGACACGGCCCAAAGCCCTATTTTGATAAGCTGCTTTTAATGATGGCTGAGTTCGAAGATAAATTCCCGGACAAAGGATTTCTTATCGTTATTGATGAGATGCTTGCCTATCTGAAAGGCCGTAGTGCAGCCGATAAACTGAATCAGGATTTAGCTGTACTACAGGCATTGGGACAGGCCTGCGACAAGTCAAAATTTAAATTCATTTTTGGTGTTCAGGAAATGATTTATCATTCGCCCGAATTCCAGTTTGCGGCCGATATGCTGCAGAAAGTGAACGACCGCTATAAGGACATCATGATTACCAAAGAAGATGTAGCCTTTATCGTAAAAAACCGTTTGCTGCGAAAAGACGAACATCAAAAGCAAAAAATCAAATCGCACCTCGATCCTTTTTTGAGATTGTTCACGGATATGCACGGACGGACACAGGATTATGTGGACCTCTACCCGGTTCATCCAACCTATTTTGAAAATTTTGAGAAAATCAGAATTGGGAAAAGCCAACGTGAAATCCTTAAAACGCTATCCAATCAGTTCTCCGAAATTTTAGAGCAAGAAGTACCCAAAGAGAATCCAGGATTACTTACCTACGATCGCTATTGGGAAGATATACAGAGAAGTCAGGACTTAATGGCCATTCCGGATATTCGAAAAGTAAAGGAGATAACCGACACCATTCAGGATAAAATTGAATCGTACTTCACCGGTGTGAGGGCTTCAAAAAAGCCGGTAGCCAAACGCATTGTCAATGCCTGTGCCATTAAAATCTTGCAACACGAACTGCAAAAGCAAAATGGCACGAATACGGAACATCTGGTGGATGATTTATGCCTGACCGATAAACTGGCTACCGACCGTGATTTCTTAATCGACATCATTGATTCTGCGGCGCAGCAAATCATTACTGCAACATCCGGACAGTACTTTGATAAAAACGCGGAGAATGCCGAATACCACTTACGCATTGAAGGTGGAGTCAATTTCGACCAAAAGATAAAGGACTATGCGGCAACCATGGCCGACTCCCAAAAGGATGAATACTTCTTTAAATTTTTGGAAGTAAACCTTCCGCTTGATCATGATACCTACCGTACAGGCTTTCGTATTTGGGAACATAGCATCGACTGGAAATCGCACAAAACCTATCGTGACGGGTATATTTTCTTCGGCAATCCCAACGAAAAATCCACCACGCATCCACGGCAGCACTTTTACATGTATTTCATGCCCATCTTCGATGAAAGCAAGAAAATGCGTAATCACGAAGAGGATGAAATCTATTTTGTTTTTGATGGCTTGTCCAAAGAGTTCAAGGAAGCAGTTACGCTATATGGTGCTGCCCTGGCATTGGAAGTGCGCTCCGATAGTTCGCAAAAGTCCATTTACCGCCAGAAGATTGAGGAACTGAATAAAAAAGCCAGAGCACTTTTTGACCAGGAATATGTGCAAATAACCCAGGTGGACTATCAGGGCAAAGAACTTCCATTGAGCGGATACCCATTGCCGGGTGCTGGTTCTACTAAAGAACAGATCTTCTCGACTGTGGCATCTATTGTGTTTGAAAATTGGTTTGAAGACGAACGTCCCAATTATCCCAAATTCACACAACTCAACGCTTCGGTAGCCAAAGATAATTTTGACCGTTTGGTGAAGCAAGCCTTGATAAAAGTGGCCAGCCCTGAACAAGCAAACCGCGATGGGGAAGGCATCTTGACTGGTTTAGGCTGTTGGGTGCCCGGTATGCTCGATTACAGCCATTCGCCTTATGCCAAAAGTATAGTGAAAATGTTGGCAGATAAAGGAGAAGGTAAAGTGCTGAATCGTGATGAGATTATTGGATATGTGGACAGAAGCGATAACCTGTGGCTCACCAAAGATTTTCAGATGGAGGCCGAACTGGAATTTGTGGTCATGGCCACACTGGCTGCATTGGGTGAAATCGAAATCACCCTGAATTCAGGAAAGTCGATCAATTCAACGAATCTCAATGAGCTCAAGGATATCCAAAAACAGGACTTCTATTCGTTCTCCCACATCAAGCCACCCAAAGGATTAAACCTCGCTGCGCTGAAAACCATGTTTGTTGGCATGTTGGGAAGGGATTTAAGCAATCAGCTAAAAGATCCTTCTATCTACACGCATCTGGTAAGCGCTGCCAACGATTGGGCAAAACGCACCGTAACCCTATTGAGCAAAATTCAGGGAGGGTACATTTTTAAAGGCATCGATATTGTAAGCACCGAGCAGGCAAGCAAATACCGTCAACGCTTCACAGCATTCTCCGGTTTCTGCGACAAGCTCGCCAATTACACATCTGAGGCCAAGATTAAAAACTTCGCTTTCACAGTGGATGACTTGAACCGCATCCTGCCCGCTAAAGCCGAAGTGGAACAATTGGAAAAGCAACTGGCCGAACTGAATCTGTTGAATGAAGAGATTTCCTATTTGCAGCAATGCAAGCAATTTATCACTGACAATGCCTTCAAAGAAGAGGTGTCGGAAGCCATCCATCAATTGGCTCCGGTTTTGGGTAAGGACGATGAAGCGGAACTGGAAAAGTTCAAAAAACTACTACATCAACTCAAAGAGCGCTATGCCGAATGGTACCTTGATTTGTACTTGAAGCACCGCATCAGCCAAAAAGATCATACCCAAAAAATTGCGCTGCTCGACTCGGATGCAAAAGCCATCTGCGATATCCTGAAAGATGCCGATTTCCTTTCTTCGGGTCAGTTCATGCAGTGGCTCCAAAAAATCAACAAACTGCAACCGGCCGACAGCAAAGTGAACAAGAGCCTGATACTGACTGCTCCCTATCAGGATTTCAACCCGGCTGATTTTGAAGGAGCCGAAGTGCTGAATGTAAAGCAATTGAAAACAGACTTGGAAGAACTGCTGGACCAATGGACTGATACGCTCAAAGACACGCTGGACGACCCCATGGTGAAAAAGAAAATGAACCTGTTGGATGACGCTACCCAAAAATTGCTTTCCAATTTTAAATCCGGCACTATAGAACTGGCCAAAGATAACGCCCTGCGCATCCGCAATGCCATTATGGATTTACACAAAGGTTTGGAAAAAGTGGAGCTGAGTATCGAGAGCATGAAAAGCACCTTCAATAAGCCACTCACACCCGATGAAGCCATTGAAGCCTTCAAAGCCTATATTGACCAAATCGCCAAGGGCAAAGAGCGGGATAAAATCAGAATCATTTTGAAGTAAGTCGAATGAATAAACCAAAGCACATATCAGCCCGCTTAACCTGGCATGCGGATGGATGGAACGGGAAAATCTGTGAAGACCCGGAAGCCAATACATATTGTACAGGACAATTTTCCTACCCTGGTGAGATGTATGAAAAAAAGCATTTACAAAAAATAGAAGCAGAAAAATATGCCAGTTGTTCGTGTAGTAAAATCAAGGATGATTATGTACCTCCCTGCTGTTTTAGTAACAACGCTTTTGGTAAGGATACTACTGTTGCTCAGGTAAACTCGCCTGCCTGGTACAAAAACAAAGAAATCAGGCAATGGAAAATGCCGCCTTATACTGTAAGCCTTTGGCCTTATGAGGAAATGTACTTTGAGGATGATAAAAATGAAGATGGCACTTTTAACTACGACAATCGCATTGCCAATGTAAAAGCATTTATGAATGAGGTGAAGGAAGATGCTTCACTTATTTTCTACTATAGCAATTATAGCAATCCATTATCCAACGAAGATGACAGAAAGTATGTAATCGTAGGGTTTGGCAGGGTGAAGCAAATCCATGAATACATGGAATACTTACAAGCTACACCTGAAGAACGGAAACGCTATGCAGGTGCTTTCGTTTGGCAAATCCCCATCACTTCGCATTATCCAGAGCAAGGTTTTCGTATTCCCTACCATAAATACAAGGACCAACCTGAGATTCTGGAAAAGATCGCTTTCTATCCGGAGAACTCACGGAATTTCAAATATGCCATGCGTCACATTTCCGATGACGATGCCCTGGAAATTGTAGAGCGAGCCATGGAAATTATTGATGTGCTGCAACATGAATTGCAAGACACTTCCGAAGATTGGGATGCTCGTAGAAAATGGCTTCATGAACTTGTGGCTGAGTTATGGAAAAACAGAGGTAAATATCCCGGGTTGTCGCAAGTGCTGAATTATCTCGACTTACCGGAAGTGAGTACCTATTTTAAGACTCAAACGGCTAAAGACAATGAAGAAGAAGCTTATGATGGCATTAAAGCCTTTTTGAAAGATGGCAAAGATATTCCCGGCTTACAAGTAGATGCTATTCGGATTGGAAATGTACGCGATGAATTTGCCACGAAAGATGATGCTGAACTTAAATTCCTGATCGAAGTTTTACCCCGATTTGAAATTGAAGAATCAGACCGCTTGAAACAAATCTCTCAAATATTATCAGAAGATCGTCAGCAGAATGGACTGAATATTTCCATTCAACAACTTTGTGAAAACCCCTATTTACTATGCGAAAAGTATGTAGGCAATGGACCGGACGACCAAATCACCTTTGCGAAAATTGACCATGGTGTGATGCCTTCACCCGATTTGGGCTTGGCAGCTTTGACGACCAAGGGAAGCAATATCCGATTCAGAGCTTTATGTGTAAACAAACTGAAAACCATTGCTCCACACACGTTCTCTGCTGCTGAAATCATCCTGCAAGGTATAAACAAGTATGTTTCCTATTTGAGTGATTGGCGACAGTTTGAATTCAAAATGAAAAATTTTGAATCCTATGCCGACACATTGAAAGAATCTTTAGTTTTGAGAAAGGACAGTGTCGAAAATCTTTATCTGTACCTGCGTGAAATATTTGAAGACGAACGACTGATTGAAGAAAAAGTAAGGCTGCTGGCCAACAGACAGATTTCCAATTTCAAAAGTCCCGTAACGCAACAGAATTGGGAAAACTTCCTATACGATGGCAATTCTAAAATTGCCGAATTAAATCCAACGGAATACAAAGAAGCAGTTGTTGCTCAGGCTGCAGTTTGTGCATCCATCTTCGACAAAGGATTGAGCGTGATTTCAGGTGGTGCTGGAACGGGAAAAACTACAGTGGTCAAATCCATCATCAGTGGCATCGAAAAAGCCCATGGAGCCGGAACCTCTTTTTTGCTTTTAGCCCCTACCGGTAAAGCAGCCGACCGCTTGCGTGAACGTTCAGGAAAAGAAGCCAAAACCATTCATTCATTTCTAGCCGAACGAAACTGGATGAATGACAATTTCACCTACAAGCGTGAAGGAGGCAAACAAGAAGAAAACGTGCGGATTTTTATCATCGATGAATCTTCCATGATTGACCAATCTCTGATGGCTACTCTCTTCCGTGCCATTAATTGGAATACCGTACAGCGTATTATTTTTGTGGGTGACCCTAACCAGTTACCACCCATTGGCTATGCCAAGGTTTTTTCTGACCTAATTGAATGGCTACCCGAAGAAAACAAAGGAGAATTAAAAGAAAACCTTCGTCAGCGTGAAAATAAACTCGAAGGCAGAGGAACTGGTATTCTCGACTTGGCTTCTGTCTTTATTCAAAGCAAAGCCGCTGACGAAGACCTGAAAGAAACTGGCACTAAAAAAGCCCAACAAACCGATTTGCTCAAGCGCATTCAGGAACTGGATTTTTTGGGCGACCTGAAAGATATTGAAGTTCATTTTTGGGATACAGAGAAAGAACTGAACGATTTAATGTTCAATACACTCGTTAAAAATCTGGAAGATGAACATGGCTTCACATACAACGAAGACCGCTATTGGGAGCTATTAGGCAAAGCCTTTGAAGATGCAAAACAATCTTCCGGAAAACGAGCCAACAAGTTTCAGGTGATTTCTCCCTACCGTTCTGAACTTTTTGGCACAGATGCATTAAATACCTTCTTTCAAAGCAAATTCAACAAGACACGTTTTGAACACCAGCAATTTGTGGACGGCATTTCCATTTTCGATAAAGTGATTCAATACCGCAATCGCACCAAGTCGAATCCCATTTTTGCGTGGGAGCCGGGCGAAGGGAATGTAAGAATCAACATCTACAATGGGGAGTTGGGCTTCACACGACCCCATGGTTTTGATAGCAAAAAATTCAAAGATGAAAACGAAAACCGTTGGTATAACCAAAAGCACATGGCTCCTTCGTTCAGGCCACAACGCTTTGTTTTAAATCTCGAAGGTCGAAATGCCAACATTCCCATGGGGAAAGATTTAGGAACGTACAAAACACCTAAAGGCTACACCAACCAATTGCCACAAGAAAAACCCATTGATAACCTTGAACTCGCTTACGCCATCTCTGTGCACAAATCACAGGGCAGTGAGTTTGACCATGTGTTTCTGGTATTGCCTAAGAATAAAAAGTCCTTGCTTTCCAAAGAATTGATTTATACAGCCGTTACCCGGGCAAAAACCAAACTGACCGTATTTGCCGAACAAGATATTTCTGCCTTTTTGCAACTCACTCGACCTGAAGCCAACAAGCTTTCTAAAATCAATGCTTCACTCTTTGATTTTAAGCCCTTGCCTAAGGAATGGCTGATTATGAGCGAATGGTACGAAGAAGGCAAAATACACCAAACCCTTTCGGAATATATGGTTCGTTCAAAATCGGAAGTTATTATTGCCAATATGCTAAGTGAACGGCAGGTGCCATTCTGGTATGAGAAACCCTTGTTTGCAACAGATGGCTCTTTTTACCTGCCCGATTTTACGGTAATGCTGCAAGGCGAAGAATATTACCTGGAGCATGTGGGCCGTTTAGACCTGCCCAATTACAAAGCCCATTGGGAAAAGAAAAAGCAGTGGTACGATAAGCACTTTCCGCAGAGATTACTAACTACTTACGAAAGCAGCACACTAAGCCACGACATTGATAACATCATAAAAAATTTGAGCTGATATGAGCAACGATAATACAATCACCGTTTTAGGAAAAACTTTTAATAGCGAAGAAGAACGCAGAGACTACTTTCGCGAGGAGTTGCGTAAAAAACTGCCTGAACTTAAACTAATGGAAGGTTTCCCCATTGGTGAAGACGAAGACATCCTAAACCTGAGTGACCCGCCTTATTATACCGCTTGTCCCAACCCCTGGCTTAACGATTTTATTGCCGAATGGGAAGAAGAAAAAAAAGATCAGGAAAAACAAGGCTTACGTAAAGCGGATTTTGAGGTAACCGAACCGTATGCTGCGGATGTGAGTGAGGGGAAAAACAATCCAATCTACATGGCACATAGCTACCACACCAAAGTACCACATCCGGCCATTATGCGTTACATATTGCATTACACACAACCCGGTGATATTGTGTTCGATGGATTTGCTGGAACAGGGATGACTGGTGTGGCTGCGAGTATGTGCGCAACTCCTGCTGCTGATTTTAAGTATTTGATTGAAAAGGAAAAACCAGAAGTAAATTGGGGTAAAAGAAAGTTTATTGGAGGAGATTTGAGCACGATTGCAAGCTATATATCATATAACTATAATAACACTATTGAGGCTTCTCTCTTTAATAAGAAAGTAATAGAAATTATTAATGCCGTAAAAAAAGAATTAAAATGGTTGTATACAACTAAACATAATGGTCAAGTCATAGGAACTATCAATTATACTGTTTGGAGTGACGTATATATCTGTAGCAACTGTAACGAAGAAATTGTTTTTTGGGATTCAGCTGTGGATAAAGAAAATGGTGTGGTTAATAATGAATTTGAATGTCATAGATGTAAATCTATCCATACCAAGAGCAGTGTAAAAGACGCAATTACTACAAGATATAGTGAAATTTCTGGTAGAGCTGTGAGTCAAAAAAAACGCATTCCAGTGCTTATTAATTATTCTTCAAATGGAAAAAGATTTAATAAGAAACCGGATAAGTTTGATCAGAAAATTTTTGAGAAAATTGATGCAATTAAACTTAACCACTGGATTCCTACTAATACAATAATTAAAGGTGATGAAATTGGACGATTAAAAAATGAGTTTATTAATGATGTTTCAGAATTATTCCCAAAACGTGTTCTAATAGTTCTTTCGGAGATTTTAAAATCAGCAAATACTGATAACAGGATTCATCTTCTTATTACGTCAATTGTACAAAATATTTCTTGGTTGTATAGATGGCGTGCAAATGGAAAAGGTGGCACAACTTCAGGGACATATTACATATGTGCTACACCACAAGAAAATAATGTATTTAACCAGATAGAAAGAAAGCTCAATGATTTTTCAACTGTATTTAAATTGGTATCGAAAAATAATTCTGCTTCCGCAATTTATTCAGGTTCATCAACTTTGATTAATTTAAACACAAGTTCTATTGACTACATTTTTACAGACCCTCCTTTTGGTTCTAATATAATGTATTCAGAACTGAATTTTATGTGGGAAGCATGGTTAAAAGTTCTGACAAATAATAAATCAGAAGCTATTTCAAATAAAACTCAAGGAAAATCAACTGTAGATTATCAAGGTTTAATGAATTCATGTTTCAAAGAATGTTATCGCATTTTGAAACCGAATAAATGGATGACTGTAGAGTTCAGCAACACTAGTGCAGCTGTATGGAATACAATCCAGAATTCTATACAACTATCAGGATTTATTATTTCTAATATTTCAAGTCTAGATAAAAAACAAGGTAGCTTTAAAGCAGTTAACACACCTACCGCTGTCAAACAAGATTTGATTATAAACTGTTATAAAACATCTTCCGAATTCGACCAAAAATTCAATCAGCTCAAACATTCCGATGTGGGCGTTTGGGAATTTATTGCTGAGCATTTAGAGCATTTACCCATCCATTTGGTTTCTGGTAATTCTACCACCGCCATCATCGAGCGCAGTCCAAAAATCTTGTTCGACCGTCTCATCGCCTTTTATGTGCAGAGAGGTTTGCCAGTGCCCATAGATGCCGGGAAGTTTCAAAAGGGCTTGCGGGAGCGGTTTATTGAGCGGGATGGCATGTTCTTTACCAACGAGCAGGTGCAGGAATACGACCGAAAAAAAGCGGCAGTACCTAATTTTGTGCAGCTAAGTATTTTTGTGGCCAACGAGCAGGATGCCATCTACTGGTTGCGCCATATTTTGGAGGCAGCACCCAAAACGGAACAAGACCTACACCCGCTATGGATGAAGGAAGTGGCAGGAAACATGCGCAAAGGCGATACCCTGCCCGAGATGCGCACCATACTGGAAGAAAACTTCCTGAAAAACGACAAGGGTCAATGGTACCTGCCTGACCCGGAAAATGAAGCCGACTTGGAGAAACTCAGAACCAAACGACTGCTCAAGCAGTTTGAAACTTACAAAACCGAGGCTTACAAACCCAAAGGCAAAATAAAGGAAGCCCGGGTAGAAGCCCTGCGTGCCGGGTTTAAGCATTGCTACCAGGAGAAGGATTTCAAAACCATCGTACAAATTGGCGACCGCATCCCCAACAACCTGCTTATGGAAGATGAGGTGCTGTTACAGTTTTATGATATAGCCAGTTCAAGAGTATAATTATTAGGGAACACGCTATGATTGTATCTAAAGTAAATCCACAAATTACACTTGACTACCTGCAAACCAAGCGGGAAAATCAGTATTTTGAGCGAAAGGGATTGGGCGAAAAAGAGACAAAGCCCTCTAAGATTGCTGAAGAAATTATTGGGATGCTAAATGCAGATGGAGGGGTGTTGGCGCTGGGTGTGTCAAATACCGGTGAAATTCAGGATTTAAGTGGCTTAGGCGAGGAGCAATTAAGTAAGTATAGAACACTCATTATTGATTTTATAGAACCATTTGGCCGTGTAGAATTGGAAGAAATTCAGATTGAAGGTAAATTATTGTTTCTTTATCATGTCGAACAAGATGTTGAGCGAATATATAAGAGAAAGGATAACGAGCAAATTTTTTTAAGGGTTGATGATACCAACCGTCTTTTAGACAGAGATGTAGTTAGGTCTCTGGAATATAACAAGCAAATAAGAAAGTTCGAAGACGAAATTGTTTCTGATTTTGATTTTGATGATATAGACCTTCCGATTCTGAATCGCTACAAGGAGGTATTGAACTATAAAGGAGATGTTCTGGAGCTTTTAATCAAAAGACATTTGGCTATTAAGAGTAATGGTGCATACAGACTAAAAAAGGCAGGTGTTCTTCTTTTTGCCAAAGACCCTGAAAAATATATCACATCAGCCACGTTGAGGTATATTAGATATGAGGGGGATGAAGCCTTGGTTGGCACAGAACTCAACGTAATTAAGGATGAGCGCTTTGAAACCAACATTCCTCGGATCATTGGGAATGTTAAGGCCTTTCTTAAGGCTACACTGAAAGATTATTATTTTCTCGATCTTGATTCAGGCCGATTTAATAAAGTACCTGAGTATCCTGAAGAAGCTTGGTTAGAAGGTGTAGTAAATGCCTTGTGTCATAGATCATACAATGTGCAGGGTAATGCCATTTACATCAAACATTTTGACAATAGGCTTGAGATTTCAAATAGTGGCCCATTGCCGGCACAAGTTACTGTTGAGAATATCAGAACAGAACGATATGCCCGCAATCCAAGGGTGGCCAGAGCATTAGAAGATATGGGATTTGTGCGTCAGCTCAACGAAGGTGTTTCCCGAATTTATAGATCGATGGAAAAATCGATGCTATCCGAACCTGAATACAAAGTTCAGAATGGCAATGTTTATTTAACCTTGAGAAATAAAATCAGCCAGCATACTAAAACGATTCCCGAGCCCGTTCTTCACGTCATTCAAGACAAGTGGTCAAGTTTTAATGAAACTCAAAAGAGAATTCTGCAGCATCTCTTTTACAACAATAAAGCAACAATAGCTGATTTCACAGATGTTACCGGAATCAATGAAAAGACGATTCGCTTGTACTTAAATCAATTTGTGGAACAAGAAAAGATCTTGGTAAGACTCAGCCATAAAATAAGAGACAAAAATGCACTTTACGCCTTTAAGAGAACGGTACAGGATAATAAGGAACATTAATTTGTGAGATTAAGTCATTGTATATCAATCTGAATTTAGCGCTAAGGAATATTCTAGTGCTTTTAAGGAACATTTTAGAATGGCACAATAAACATGAGGTACAAAGGCAAGGCTTGTGAAATAGTAGGAGATAAAGAAGTGTTCGGGCAACGCATTGCCTGGATACGCCTGATGGTGGACGGCAGCTTCCATGAAGTTCCCTATGATGAGTTGGAAAAACCCACTACGGAGTTTTCCATGCCCTACTTACGCTTTGTATCCATTGCGGCAAAAATTAAAGACGAAGTAGCCAGAAAAAACCTATTGGCTCCATATGAGAGCAGTTTGATCCCCTTGCCGCATCAGATACTGGTGCTGGAAAAAGTGATGCAGTCCAATCAAAATCGATTTTTGTTGGCCGATGAGGTGGGCATGGGAAAGACCATTGAGACCGGTTTGATTTTGAAGGAGCTTAAAATCAGAGGCGATATCAAGCGCATATTGTGTGTTGTTCCAAAGTCTGCTATGCTGCAATGGCAGAGTGAGTTGAAAGAGCATTTCAATGAAGTGTTTCATCTCTACGATTCGGAGATGATTACCTCCATGGCACGCACTTTTGCCAATATCAATGCCGATGAAGAATACAATTTCTGGACACAGCACAACCAAATTATTGTTTCAACCGATGCGCTGAAGCCTTTGGAGAAAAGGCAAGGCTGGTCAAATGAGCGGGTGGATGAATACAACAAATACCGCATGCAGGCGGTGCTGGAAGCAGATTTTGACTTGGTCATTATGGATGAAGCCCATAAAATGGGCGGCGCAACATCCCTGGTTTCACGTTTTATCCTGGCGCAGGAATTATGCAATTCTGTGCCGAATGTGCTGTTGCTTACGGCAACGCCCCACAGGGGCAAATCAGACCATTTCAGAAGAATATTGCAGCTATTAGACCCGGATGCATTTGCGGGTGAAGGGTTGCCCGATATTGAGGAACTGGAGCCTTATGTCATCCGAACCGAGAGGCGTTTTGCTGTGGATTATGAAGGGAAAAAGCTCTTTAATGAAAGGCAGACGAGGCGCTTTGATGTTATGTTGGATATCAACAAGCATCAAAAACAAATGGCCTTGTATGATGCCGTTACGGATTATGTACGAAGGGGATTTAACACGGCTAAAAGGGCTGGTAATCCTGCAAAAGGATTGATCATGATCTTGTTTCAACGTTTGGTGAGCAGTTCCACAGCCGCTATACTTTCTGCCATGCAAGGCAGGCTGGAACGATTGCGATTAGGCGAAGAATCAACTCTGGACGATTTTGCGCACGAAGTAGATCATGAGTTTGATGAAAATGAAGAGGTAGATTTTGAAGACATGGTACAGCGCAATGCGCTCGGCTTAGCCAGTGAAGAAGCGTTGCTGTCAGACCTTATAGCGCAGGCAAGAGATTGTTTGGCAACAGAAACCGATGCCAAAGCCGATGCGCTTCTGAAGAAAATCGAGGAATTAAAGCAGGTTCAGATAACTCAGGAATTGAAAATACTGGTCTTTACAGAGTTCAGAACCACACTGAGAATGTTGGTGGACTATTTCAAAGGGAAAGGGTACGTAGTCTCTTATATTCATGGCGGACAGGATTTGGATGAGCGAAAAAGAGCCTTAACACAATTTAAAAACGAATCGCAAATCCTGATTGCTACCGATGCTGCAGGAGAATCCCTGAACATGCAGTTTTGTCATATTGTGTTTAATTATGACTTGCCCTGGAATCCCATGATGATTGAACAACGCATTGGCCGGGTTGATAGGATTGGTCAAAAATATCCGGTCCAGGCCCATAATATGCTCACCAACAATAGTGTTGACTTGCGTGTATATGAGGTGATTGAAGAAAAGCTCAACAACATTTTGGAGCAGTTGGGCATTGACAAAACTTCGGATGTGCTCGATTCTACCATCGATATGAAGAAAGTAAATAAACTACACCTGCAGAGTTTGTTAGATCCGGAAAGATTTGAATTTGCTGGGGAACGATGGTTGCATGACATAAAGAGTAAGCTGCGCCAGTATAAAAGCACCGAGGGCATATTGCCACAAGTAGCAGAATCGGAAATTGAATACAAAAAGGCGGCAGAGGTAAAACACAGCCCGCTTCCTTTTTGGCTGGAAACTTTGGTGCAACAGTACACCATGGTGCATCATGGCACCTTGACAAAAAATCTATTGGGGTATGCTGACATTAAAGTACAGGGCGAAAGCAGGAAGATCACCTTTGATGCCGAGGTTTCATTAGGTAATCCTGGCGTTGAGCATATTACGCTGCAGCACGACTGGATCAGGAAACTATTAAATGATCTGGGCGAATTTGATCTGTCAAATAAAATTCCTGTAATCAAGTCAAGCACCGGAGAAGAAACTCCGGGCTATTGGAGTTTGTGGCAAATAAGTGCCCGCAATAACCTGGAAAGTAAGATTCAGTATCAATGCTACTTTTTAGCCGATAATGGAAAGCAATACAGTGCTTATGCCCATGATATCTGGAATCGTTTGATCAACGGATCTGGAAAATTTAGCATAGATGGCTCACAGGCGTTCAATGAACCGGAGTCGTTCCAAAAAGAGATGAATCAATCCTTGTTTCTTTCATTCCAGAATCTTGAAGCAGATGTAATGATTCGAATTAACACCAAAAAGGAAAACAGGTTGAATTCCTATTGTTTTCAGAAATCCAGAATTGAAAGGATCGGAATCGACAACATTCGCCAAGCCAAACTTCAAAGACTTGAAAAAGAGCATCAAGCATGGATGAAAGAATTTGATTCGGGGAGCAAAATCATTCCGGGCATTAAACAACTATTAATGATTCGTATCAATGGCTAAGGGGCTTATTCAACATATCACAGACAGTCTGAAAAGTTATCCGGCAAAAGTGTTTTTGGTGGAGAATAATGATCGCTTTTTATACCGAAGCGATGTTCAGGATGCCTTTGGGGCAATGGGTATTGAAATCGATCATGGCACCAGCATGGAACAGCGCATTACATTTGAAATGCGTGAGCCTGATGGGTTACTTGTTTTGCTAAGCCAAGACAATGCCAATTATCTCGAAGACATAAAAAATGAAGCGGTAGCGATTGAATTCAGTCTGGCCAATTATGTACCATCATACCACATACCATCTCTTATTGAATTAGACCTTTCGATGCTCGACAAACTGTTTAGAAATCAACCTTTAGTTAGTCTAAACAGAAAAGAGACTCAGGAATTTATTGAGAAACTAAAGGATGAAGCCACATCTTCTGAACCAGAATACAATTTGGCCGAATTTATTGACAGATTGCATGTATTGCTCCATGAGGAGGAGATCAATTGGGCTGTAGTAAGTCGGTTAATTGCTGAAGGAATTTCGAAAACCATTATCACTCCACAGTTTGGTGCATTGTATGATCAAATTAACCAGGCCAATACAGCTTTTCAAGACGCTTTGCAAACGAGTTATCCTCAAACCAAAAACGCAAGTGCTGTAAAAAAGCCCCGAATTGTTTCGAAAATTCTGGATTATCTCCACTTTAACTTTCGGGAAAAGAAGATTGCGCTGATCGTGGTTGATGGTATGGCTTTATGGCAATATGAGTTATTAAAAACCCGCTTACCAGGGACCAAACATGAAGAGGTAATATATTCTTGGTTGCCCTCCATAACGCAGCTATCACGCCAAGCCATCTTTCGTGGTGATATCCCGCTATCTGATTACAGACAAGGTCCTACGAGTGAAGAAAAGCTATGGAAAATGTATTGGAAAGAGAAGGGATGTCATGCATTTGAAGTGGCCTATCAACACGAGAAAATTGATCTTTCAAACATTGATGCAGTAACAAAATTAGCCATTGTCTTCAAAGATCTTGATGATAAAATGCATGGTTCCTCAGACTATGCCGATTTGCTGATGCTAACCAAAAACTGGATGGATCGGAGTAAAATAGCTCAAGTCATTGAGGATTTGCTATCGAAGGGATTTACTGTTTTTCTAACATCAGATCACGGAAACATTCAGGCTAAAGGTTGGAGAGGTCTGCAAGGCCGCGAAAAATTAGGAGCCAATAAATCTGGGAGCAGAAGCCAAAGACATATCGAATATTCGGAAAAATGGTTGTTTGATGAATTCATGGAGAATAATCCGGATTTAGAAAATTCTGTTGTCAAGGAAGAGCAAGCCCTATATTTTAAAAACGACCTTAGCTTTTCAAGCAATGAATTACTTGTGACGCATGGCGGAGCACATCTGCTTGAAGTATTAGTCCCATTTGTTGAAATAAAAAATGAATCATAAATTAATAGACATAAATCAGCGTATCCCATTGGAGACATTATATGTAGCGTTAGTGAGCTATTTAAACGGCACTTACAGCGACGACTATATATTGGAGCAGCTAAAACTCGAATTTAGAGGAGAGAATAGATTAAAGAAATCGTTGCGAATTGTTAACAAGATTATTCTAAGAAACCCACTGAATAAATTCATTGAAGAAAACAAAGAACAAATCAAGCTGGCAATTAAGAAAAAAAATGACAGGAATATGATCTTGATTGCACTACTTAACAGTTCATTTTCTTTTTCCTTTGATACACTTCGATTCTTAGGTAAATACCTTTCTGTACAGGATATAGTAAGTAGGGAAACCATCAAGAAATCCCTGGCAAGTGTTTATGGTGGGAATCGTGCTACTGACAATGCGATTGACAGTGTAATCCCAATGTTTATAGAGGCAAGCTTGATAAAAAAACCTACAAAAGGCGTATATCAACGTAACTCTGATTTTCAGATTTCATTTACTATATGTAAACAGATTTTTATTGAGTCGTTTAAAACGAATAATACTTTAGATAATATTCAAGAATATCAATTACGAGATCCCTACTTTCAATTTCTATTATTTTAAAAGACACTTTACAGGGATTTTACGTAAATGAATATTTCACCTTGTTTCTTCTGTTTGCTTTGTGAGATGTAAGAACAATATATTTCTTTCAAAATTCTCAAATGATACTTTGCAGGACTTACGTTCAGCATTGACTTCTATGACTGTACCTTGTCCGAAAATAGCATGGGTAACTATATCACCTTCTTCAAAAACACTTTCAGTGATATTTTCACGAGCTTCCAATGACATGATTAGTTGATCCGTTCCTTTCCATAGAGATTCATCCATAGAACCTTCTGTAACAAAGAATTGTTTTTTTATTTCTCTAATAAAGCGTGATGGATACTTATCTGTCCTGGTTGACACATTAAAACCTTCAGATTCAGTCAAAAATAAAGCCTTCTCAGCACGGGTCATTGCAACATACATCAATCGTCTTTCTTCCTCTTCACCTTCTTTCTTGCGCTCTCTAATAGTTCTATAGTTAGGCAAAATACCTTCACTTAATCCGATTACAAAAACAAATGGGAATTCCAGTCCTTTTGCTTGATGTATAGTCATAAGTTTAATTGTATCGGCATCTTTCTTATAATCAGCATTGGTGTATAAGGCGATGTCTTGCAGGTAAGTCTCAAGAGTAATATCTTCTTCTTTGTTGACCTCTTCATAATACCTTATTGAATCTATCAGTTCGGCAATATTCTCAAGACGTTCTTCTTCGCCGTCATCCCGGAGTTCTTTTTTAAGACCACTTCCTGTCAATACATATTCCAGTAACTCAGAGATGCTGGATATTGCAGAAAACTCTCTACTTTCTTCTATCAATTTGATGAATTTTTCCACTGACTCTTTGCGAAAAACATCGTCATTTTTATGATTCTTTAATGCATCATAAAGTGACACTTTCTCCATTTCTGCAATGGCACTTAGTCTTGAGAGGAATACTTTTCCAATCTTGCGTGAAGGGACATTTACAATCCTTTTAAATGACAAATCATCACCTAGGGCAATAAGTCTTATATATGAGAGTGAATCTTTGATTTCTTTTCTTTCGAAGAATCTTATCCCTCCCCAAATTGTATATTTGAGGCCATCCCTCATTAAAGCTTCTTCGATATACCTTGAAAGGTACGAAGCTCTATATAATATTGCAAAATCACCATTTTTGGTACCATGATTATTTTTAAGTTCCTTGATCTGCTTTACTATCCATTGTGCTTCCTCATTTTGAGTTTTGCCGTGAAAATGAATGACTTGCTTTCCTGGGTTGTGCCTGGTAAAAAGTGTTTTTTCTATACGATTCTTATTATTAACTATTACTGAATTGGCAACATCTAAAATGTTAGGAGTAGAACGGTAATTCTCTTCCATAATAACCTCATAATCATGCTTAAAGCCAATAAATGAGCCAAGTGCCACACCTCTCCACTCATAAATCAATTGATCAGGATCACCAACAATAAATAAATTATTGTGTTTCTTACATAATAACTCAACTATATACCATTCACTATTTGTGCAATCTTGTGCCTCATCAACCATTATGTAATTCAATTCATTCTGCCAGTATTCTCTAGCTTCCTCAAAGGCGTCAAAAATATAACAAGTAAAATAAATGAGATCTTGAAAATCCAATGCAAATAATTTCAATTGCTTTTGTAAAAACACAATAAAAGGGACTTGCTTATCTTTTTCGCTTGGTTTATAGCCTGGGAGGATATATTTTTTAACATATTCCACTTTCCACACACCCTTAAGTTCCGCTATATCCTTTAGAAAAGCATTAATAGTTGTATCTTTTTTTTCGATTCCCAACTCCTGCATTACTTCATGAGCAACCTGTTTGGAATCATCTTCATCAATAATCAAGAATGTTCTAGGAAATCC